>VOFG01003738.1_pt1 | contig 36702 bp, 55 predicted proteins | sample 5384171 | NCBI WGS metagenome assembly VOFG01 (sample SAMN12384726, study PRJNA508395) | human gut metagenome | isolation source: healthy gut F | host: Homo sapiens
TTCGTTCAAGTTACGTATTGCTAGTGCAGACAGCGACCTGGAATCTGCTGATGAAGGGAAGATACATCAACAGAAGCAGATGTTCCGGAGATCAGTGATGAGGACCTCGACACAGAGGTAGTCGCAGACGATCAACAGAGATACTGATGAAGGTTCAGAGGCGCCTCTGTTCTCTGACGAAGCGAAGAAGATGCAATTGTTTCTGATGGTGCAGAAGCAGTTGGAGATGATACCGCAGATATCGGTGCTTATGAACCAAAGAGAAGGTGACGTAAGAACTTTTACTGTTGCCGGAAATGATGTCTATGAGTATCATAGATACAGAACAACTGATGGAAAGTATTCTGGAAAATATCGATTTGCTGTGGCAAATTATCCGGTGAACAATGCAACAATAACTATGGCTCCCGTATGAAACAAGACAGTTTGTAGTTCAATCACTGGTAGCAACTAACTATAAGACAGCTACAGACGATGTAACAACTACACAATGGTGGAAGGATTATTCCAGAAATCCAAGTTATTAGTACACTCCAACTATAAAATGGGCACTTACAGAAGGTAGTGATCATGCCTCTATCTTTGGAGAAACAAATGTTGTAACTATTAGTGCTTTTGAAGAAGGCGATGTTACACTTACTGGAACATGGACAGGATATAACTGTAATACTTCAAAAAAAATATAAAACATGCGAATTAGTAGTTACTTACAAAATTCATATTACACCAGCAGTAGGTAAAGTGAATTTTGGTGACAAGTTTGGGTTAGTGGTTCTCCTACCTCTCAGGATATCATTGATAACTCAGTATTAACAGAAAGCGACTCATGGGGAAAAGAGAATGCCTATACCGATTTTGCTGTGGCAAGAGATGAGTGGCAAGATCAAAGCAGGTATGAAAAGAATGTACAATGAGTTACAAAGCCTATCCAAGTAATAGGTAGGGAACAATCAAGCATAATTATTATATTGATTTTCATGAAATGGTAGGTAAAGAACTGAATACTACTAATATGTCGCCTGATGAAAAGAGCAAATCTGGAGGAAACTTTCAGAAGAGATGTTAGTTTGCCGGCACCTGGTATTTATGTACAGACTCGGGTCCAGTTAGTATTCCGAAGGGCGACTATACATTTATTACTACTCAGGCGCTTTAACAACGGTGGAAATGGCGCAGTATCATCTCCGCTTATACCTATAAATTTATGGATGATTCTGCAGAGTGAATATGCAGATGACTCATCTGTGATCACTGCTACAACAGCTGATAAGGGAAAAGTAAAGTTACAGCTCTGAAGGCTGGTGCTACTTCTATGAAAATTATCTACAGTTATACGGATAAGACTTCGGGAGAAGAAAACAACAAATCCAAACCTATTCGGATTACAGTCAATGGTATTGTGTTTGATGAACCAGCTACCATAACGCTGTCAACTGACGAAACCAAAGACTACAAGATCAAATATAAACTGTTTGATTATAGTAAAGAAAGCCGGATGTAACAACATCCATTTCAAAAAGAAGATATTGTATGGTCAATTGATAACAAAGCAATTGCATCTATCAGTAGAGATTGTGATTCGTCCTAAAAAGAGGATCTGCAACTGTTACATTAAAGCTACAATTAACGGATATCAGGATACAGCTACTCAGGGTGTTACAGTGACTTCTACCGGTGGTAGAATTTCTTTAAATAAAGATTCTCTTACAATGACCAAAGGGCAGCAACCAGTCTCTTACTGCAACTGCTTATTACAATAATCAGAAAGTTTCAGATGCAGTATTTAACTGGACAACTGACAATGATAAAGTTGCAACTGTAGATGGTGGAAAGATTACAGCGGTTGGATATGGTAAGACTGTTATCACCGCATCCTGGAAAACAGAAAATGGAACTACATATGCTGTAAAAGCAGACGTAGAAGTGGTACAAAATGGAATTTATCTGACTGATGCAGAATGAAGTAACCATGCCTCAGGAAGTACACAGGAAATCGCCTGGACACTCTGGAATATGGGGCAGTATAAAAGCCGGTTCTACCGGAGAAGGATATAATACATCCAGTGATGTAACCTGGAAGTCAGCTGACGAAGCTGTTGCAACAGTAGATTCTGTTGGTGTTATCACTGCGAAGGATCTTCCGGAAGGTCAGACAACAGCGAGCACGACTGTTACAGTAAGCTACAAAGGAACAAAAGTAAAAGATATTAAAGTAAATGTAACCGAAAACCAGAAAGTTGTTGTAAAGGGTGAAGCTGTAGAAATTACCGGAACTAAGGGTGAAACCAAAACCAACAAAGTAGGGTGAAGATATTACAGATACCTGGAAAATCGGTTATTTGAAAACGGTCATGGAAGTCTGAATGCCCAGTTTTATGGTAACGGTATTTATAATATTGATATTGTAAAGCAGGCAGGAGAAAAGTAAGCGTTACAGGAAAGACTCCATACAGTGGATATATTTATTTGAGCCATAAATATTATGTACCGATGGAAACTGGACAGCTTTATGGTGTATGGCAGTATCGCCATTAAGGTTAATGGTGAAGCAGGACTGTATCTGAACAAAAAACTCCTTATCTATGAAGATGGGAGAATCGGTACAGCAACAATCCTGGGTACCTTTATTAAGGAAGATGGAACAGAACTGGAACGAAAGTTCTGGGCAGATAAAGTAATCGAAGCTTTCAAAACTTGAGATGGTTGAAGGCGATACAAATATCGTTACAGCACAATCAGATCCGGCAGATGGAAGAATGCTGCATCTTACAGCTGTTTCTCCTGGAAAGACTACGATCACAATCAAATGTTATCCGTTTGATCCTACAGCTACCTGCGAGGTAGAGGTAACATCTGATGCAAAGACTGATTCTTCAGCCAGCGGAATTAACTGTTAAGCAGGGTACTACAGAAAAAATTACAGCAAAGGCATGGGATGGATCTGCATATGTGGAGAAACCGCAGATTACATGGAAGAGCTATAATGAGTCCATTGCAACAGTAGATGGCGGCGTTGTTACAGGTGTTAAAAGAGGTAATGCAACAGTTAGTGCTGCATGGAATGGTGTCAATGCTAATGATGGCAAAGTTACCGTAACTCCAAGTAGAAATATAACTCTTTCAACAGAATGGGATGACCATGACAACCAGGATGGAATCCGTCCTGAAAAAGCAACACTTCAGTTGACAGCAAATGATGAAAACTGTGGTGATCAATCGAACTGAATGCAGAAAACAACTGGACATATGAATGAAACTTCTGGATGCAGAAGATGCAGAAGGAAATAATATTGTTTATCGTGTAAAAGCAGAAAATCCGAAAGAGTACACTGCAAAAAGTAACAGGTAGTGCAGATGATGGATTTGTTGTTATATTCACATGAAATTGCAAAAGTCAGTGCTACAGCAAATGTAACATGGGATGATGCAGAAAATCAGGATGGAATCCGTCCTGCATCAGTAAAAGCTTACAGCTTAAATCAAAGTTGAAGGCGGAGAAGCAGTAAACGTTGGTGATAACGTAACTGTAAAAGCAGACGCTGATGGAAACTGGACCAAGACCTGGACAGACCTTCCGAAATACAATGCCGGTAAAGTGATCGAATACACAGTAGAAGAATCCGGACTTCCGGAAGGATATACCATCACAACTACCAAGGATGAAGAAACAGGAGCAATCACACTAAGAACTCTTACACCAAAAGGTGTTGATATTGCAGTATCTGTAAACTGGAATGACACGCAGACAACCAGGATGGACTTCGTCCGGAGTTTGTAGAAGCTGAGCTCTATGCGGGTGATGCATCCACAGGTAAGAAAGTAAAACTTACTGCAGATAACGAATGGAAAGCAACCTTCGAGGGACTTGCAGTAAACAAAAATGGTAAACCAATCAGTATTCTCTCGTATCCACCAAAAGCTGAGGGATATGAGATCAAGACAACCGGAGTGCAACAGAAGGACTTGTTCTGAACTATACATGCAGTTAAGACAGTAGATGTTAAAGCAACTGTTGTATGGGCAGATGGAAATAACAGAGACGGTGTTCGTCTGGAGACAGTAAGCTTACAGCTTAAAGCTGATGGCGAAAATCTCGGTGATGTGATCACAGTCAATGAGAAATCAAATGGACCAAGACATGGACCGGACTTGGCGAGTACAAAGCTGGTAAAGGAAGTTGTTTATACAGTCGAAGTAGTCGGTAAGGGTGGTGAAGACGGATATACCGCAGAGATCACAGGAGATGCAGGAACCGGATTTACCATCACAGCAACTCATGTACCGGCAGTGGCAGAGATCAAAGCATCTGTTAACTGGGATGATGCAGAGAACCAGGATGCAATCCGTCGGAATTTGTAGAAGCAGAACTTTATGCCGATGATGTATCACAGGTAAGAAAAGTAAAAACTTACTGCTGACAACAAGTGGACAGCTTCTTTCGGAGAGATGGATCTCAAGAAAAACGGCAAAACAATCGATTATACTCTGGTAACAACCAAAGTTGATGGATATGACTGCGTAGTAGAGGGAAGCCCGGCTAAAGGGACTTGTACTGAAATACTCACATACAACATACAAGACAGACGTAACTGTAACTACCAAATGGGATGATGCAGATAACCAGGATGGGAATCCGTCCGAACACTTACAGTGTACAGCTTACAGCAGACGGTGAAGCTGTTGGTGATGCAATCACCCTGAATGAGGCTGGAAACTTTACAAAGACCTGGAAAGGTTTTGAAAAGAACAAAGCCGGAAAAGCAATCATATTCCGTAAAAGCAAGTGATGTTGCCAAAGGATATGAAGCAGTTGTAAGCAGTACTGAATCCGGAATCGTAGTTACTTTAACTCATACTCCGGAAGTTGCAGATATCGCAGTATCCGCAGCATGGGATGATGCAGAGAACCAGGATGGAATTCGTCCGGCATCTGTAGAAGCTGAAGTTCTTGCAAACGGCGAAGCAACAGGAAACAAAGTAACCCTGACAGCAGAGGGTGAGTGGAAAGCAACCGTCAAAAGCCCTTCCGGTATATGCCGCAGGACAGAAGATCACTTATACACTCAAATCTGATGTAGATGCATACACAAGTGCATGCACAAGTACAGCAGATGGTCTTGTACTGAAATTCACACACAAGACAGAAACTGTAGATGTAACCTTGACAACTAAGTGGAATGACAAGGACAATCAGGATAATGTTCGTCCGGCTTCTTACTATGTACAGCTTCTTGCAGACGGCGTAAAAGTTGGTGATAAGATTATTCTTGAGAGTGCAAGTGATTTCTCCAAGACATGGACCGGTCTGCAGAAGAACAGAACTGGAAAAGTCGGCGAAGCGATCGTTTACACAGCAGAGGTTACCGGACTTCCGGAATCTTATGAGACTTCTGTAAGTGGAGACGCAGCGACAGGTCTTGTTGTAACAAACACATATATTCCGGCAACTGTTGAGATTCCGGTATCTGTAAAATGGGATGACGCAGAAAACCAGGATGGAGTACGTCTTGACTCTGTAGAAGCAGAACTTTATGCAGACGGCGAAGCAACAGGAAATAAAGTGACTCTGAATGCAGAGAACAGCTGGACAACTAAATTTGCACAGGTTGATGTCAAGAAAGACGGAACAAGAATTAAATACGAGGTTAAGAGTACAGAGAAGGAAGGCTACACAGTTTCTGTATCTGGAAATATCCTTGATGAGGAAGGTCTTACCCATAATTACAAACATGTACCGGCAACTGTAAACATCAGCGCCAAGGCAGCATGGAATGATGCAAAGAACCAGGACGGAATCCGTCCGACAGATACACTTGTTCAGCTTTATGCAGATGGAGAAGTACTTGGTGACAAGGCAGTTCTTGAATCTGGAAAATCCTGGACTAAGACATGGACAGAACTTCCGAAATACAAAGCAGGTAAAGAAATTGCTTATAAAGTAGTTGCATCTGCGGTATCCGGTTATAGCGTCAAAGTATCCGGAGATGTAGAGAAAGGTTACACAGTAACTTATGCTCACAGTGTTGCCAAGACAAAAGTAACTGTTAAGAACACATGGAACGACCTGAATAATGTTGTTGATTCCCGTCCTTCCAAGCTTGTTGTTGAAATCTATGCAAATGGAAAGGCAACAGGTAAGAGAGTAACACTTACAAGCGCAAACAAATGGACTGCAACAGTTTCCAACCTGAATAAGAAATCAGCAGGAAAAGTAATCTCCTACACAGGAAAAGTTGTCAGCGCACCGTCCGGATACAGCATTTCAATCAAATCTGCAAACGGAACTGTAAATGTTACAAGCAAATACACCAAGATTACAAAGAAACTTAATCTGAAACTTTCCAAGACATCCTATGTATACACAGGAAAGAATCTGAAACCGACCGTTACTGTATACAACGGAAATAAGAAGGTATCAAGTAAGTACTATACAGTAACTTATAAGAACAACAAGAACACTGGTTATGCAACTGTTATTGTCAAAGGTAAAAGGCAAGTTTGCAAAATATGCAGGCAAAGCTTCATTTACTATCAGACCGAAACAGATGCGTAAACCGTCTGTAAAGAGTACTGGTAAGAAGACACTGGCTGTGGGCTGGGTACGTGATGCACAGGCTACAAAATATGTAGTACAGTACAGCCAGAATAATAAGTTCAGGGCAAGACCACAAGGAGTGTGACAATCAATAAAAACACAATTGGCAAAACAACTCTGAAAGGTCTCGCAAGCGGCAGGTACTATTATGTACGTGTGCGCAGCTACAAAGTGGCAAATGGCAAGAACATTTATGCACCTTCCTGGAGCCAGGTTGTAAAAGTTAGAGTGAAATAAAGAAATCCACTGATGTGGTCAGGGCAGCAGTAACGCCGCTCTTGGAAATGAGGAGGAAAAAAGAAATGTATAGGAAATGGTTAGGATGGAAAAAGGTTGCCGTATGCCTCGTCGGCGCTGCAATGGTTATGCAGGGTGCGAGTATGACAATGGCAGCCGATGAATATCCTACAGAGCAGAATGAACCTGATTATGCGAATGAAGATCAGACTGCTGAAGATACAGCAGAGGGCAGCACAGATTCTGATGAAGATTCCGAAGATCAGAGTACTTCTGATGAAGACACAGGTGAAGACACAGATGAAGATACTTCCGATGAAGACACTCTTTATGAGAAAACAGACGAGGATACTTCGGATGAGGATTCTGACAGTGTCGCAGATGTAGTGATCGATCCGGAAGAAACACCGGAAGAAAGTGAAGATGTTATTGCAGCAGAGGAAGATGGAGAGGATGCAGAGTCAGTAGGACTTCTGGTGACAGGAACTGTAAGCCATATCGATCTTTCCAGAGTGGCAGAGGCAACTCTTACTGTTGGAGACAAAACACTGACACAGACAGTTGTATTTGATGAGGGAGACCTTGGAAATATTACAGTGGATCCTGACTATGCAGGAGCAATTATTCTTGGTGAGGGACAGATCCACATCGCAGGAGTATTTCCGGTAGGTACTTTTGACAACAGAGTACAGTACACAGTATCTATTACAAAGGATGTAACATTTACAGATCCTGATACAGGTGCAACTTACACTCAGACTATGACATTTACATCTTCATTCAATTACTGGGATGAAGGTAATATGTGTCCAAGCCTTGGATACAGAGAGTACTGGTCAAACGGATTTGTAATCCCGTGGTCAGGTATGGATTTCGGATTTGGAACTGCAAGTGCAGTAATTCCGGGACCGACAGCAGTACCGGTAGAGCCGACAGCAACACCAACCCCAACACCGGGAGCAACAGATCCGGAAGGACCGACAGCAACACCAACCCCAACACCGGGAGCAACAGATCCGGAAGGACCGACAGCAACACCAACCCCAACACCGGGAGCAACAGATCCGGAAGGACCGACAGCAACACCAACCCCAACACCGGGAGCAACAGATCCGGAAGGACCGACAGCAACACCAACCCCAACACCGGGAGCAACAGATCCGGGAAGGACCGACAGCAACACCAACCCCAACACCGGGAGCAACAGATCCGGAAGGACCGACAGCAACACCAACCCCAACACCGGGAGCAACAGATCCGGAAGCACCGACAGCAACACCAACTCCAACACCGGGAGCGACAGATCCGGAAGGACCGACAGCAACACCAACTCCAACACCAGGTGCAGAAGAGACAGTAACTCCAACACCGACAGTTGCTCCAGATGCAACAGAAACACCAGATCCGACAGAAGATCCGGATGCAACAGCAACACCAACACCGACAGCAACAGGTACAACAACAGGAAGCAATGGTGGAGACGGAACTTCTACAAATGGAACATCTTCCAACGGAACTACAACTTCTGATTCTCAGAAATCAAATCAGGTAAAACAAGCAGATAACACAAAAGTTGCAGGATCAGCTTTCATGTTCGCATTTGCACTGCTTGACGTAGTTCTTGCATTCTTTGCACTTCATCTGAAACACCGCAGAGATAAATAAATAATTAATTAATCAATATGTGCCTGTGCATTCCCTGCCGCACTGCTGGAAACAGTTGTGCGGCAGGATTTTTTGTCTGCTTTTTCAAAATAAGTAAAAAATTAATGCCCGGAAACTTTACAGGAAAAATACCTTATGCTAAAATGACATTACTTTAACAAGATATAACAAGGATTCTCCCACCTCTATAGGTGGTGAGATGAATTGTAAACAAGAAAATGAACGGCAGTGGCGGGCTGAGAGAAATCGGTATCCCCCACTGACATGAGGCCAAATCACAGTCAGCATGTTGCTGACATGTCAGACTCTGTGAAATTACCGACTGTGAGTTGAAACAAGAAAGAGGGATAATTATGAGTGCAAGGTCACATTCAAAATGGAACCGTACTTTAACCTGGATGTTATCGGCAGCTCTTATCGTACAGGGCGGTGCTGTTGTATCTGCCAGTGATTTTGGCAGTGAAGTGTCTGCTGAGACGACAGAGGAGGCACCAGAGACCGTTGAAATGGAAGAAGAAGCAGGCAGTGAACCGGAATTTGCGGATGATGCTTCTGATAGCATCGGGGAAACAACAGATGAGGGAAACAGCGAAGCGAATGTTGAACCGGAGAAGGTGATGAGGCAGAAGCTGTTTTGCGGATGCAGTGGATTTTACATCAGAGATTCAGATGGAAGAGGAGGACACTCAATCAGATGGACTTTATCTGGGTGATGCGATCGAGGATGATTCCGTCGGACAGATTATAGATGGAAATGTTGTGTTTAATGGTATTTCAGAGAATGTAAGTCTTTTGTACCGGTATATGGAGAGAAAAATGGCAGTAAGATCGCCGTTCGCGATATGACATGGGGAATCCAGTGATGAGTCAGTGGTAAGTATCTTTGATACAGATTCTGAGAACAGCTGCAGTTGAGAAGCCACAAGACCGGTGGTGCTGTTGTGACAGGAACTTATCAGCCAACCGATGAGAATGGAGCTGCAGATGGTGAAGCAATGACTGTCAGCTTCCGCGTTTTTGTCAGGGGAATTGTTCTTGATGCAGGAGCGGACAGCGTTCAGATATCTTTAAATGAAGATATTTCTTCACAGACGATAGGGTATAAGCTGATCGACGGTACAGGTGAGACCGGGGAAGCTGCTGAACCGCAGGAGGTTACATGGAGTGTTGAGGATCCTCAGATCGCAGAGGTCAACGAGAATGGAAATCTGACCGCGAAGGCACCTGGTGAGACAACAGTGACTCTTACCTGGGGAGAGTTTACAGCCGACAGTAAGGTCAGCGTCACAGGTAAGGGTATCAGGCTGACACCTGCGAGCCAGAGCATACAGCAGACTGGTGCAACCATGATCTTTGCAGAGGCATGGGAGGATACAGTAAAGGTCGATAATCCGACTCTTACATGGTCAAGTTCTGATCCGTCAGTTGCAACTGTTGATGACAGGGGAATTGTCAGTGGTATCGGAACAGGTAAGACGGATATCGTGGCAACCTGGGATGGTGTTTCGTCCGAACCACTTCAGATCACAGTGACCGAAGCAACGGATGTTTCTGTGACTACACGCTGGGAGGATGGTGATACATTGGCATGCCGCCCGGCGCAGGTGACTCTTCAGCTTATGGCAAATGGACTGGAATATGACAGCATTGCACTTGGTACAGATACAGAGTGGAGACATGTATGGGTTCTTCTGGATGTCCGTGACAGCAGTGGAATGCCGATTACCTATGATGTTTCAGCAGAAGCACCTGAGTGGTTACACCGCAGAGGTGCAGGGAAATGCTTCAGAAGGATTCACAGTAGTATATCGTCGAGCTTAAAGTGTTTCAAAAATCAGGAAAGTTTGTCCACAAATAGTGCCACATATTGCAATAAATCAAATATTATGTATAATTTAAACATAGCGAATCGGCGAGTATGAAAGAAAAAACCGTATATTCAGGGGTTTACCTGAGTATACGGTTTTTAACTTTTTGTCAGAAAATTATTTCGTAATGCTTCCTGATCCGTCTGCCTTGTTTTATTCAAGGCTTCCGTTTTCAAGCCTGCAGATAATGTCCTGCACGTAGGCGGCTGCTTCCTCAGTAGTATAAAACAGCTTTCCAGCATATTCTGGAGATAATCAAGAAATGTTTCAAGAAGTCCATACTCCTGGATCGTAAACAGCATGACTTCTCCATTATATTTCTGAAAAATCAATGTTCCGACATTTCCACGAATACAAAGATGCAGGTTGGAAGGAATGTGGTTCAGGGGTTTCTGCAGAATGCGGTAAGAACCATCACGGCAGCTGGCCTCAACTCCCCGCAGCATCTGGATTCGCTGTTCTGGTGTAAACCTGTGATAAAAAATTTCCGGGATCTCAGCGGTTCGTCCTGAAGCAGCAAACTGTATAAAGTCCGTCAGCTGTAAAATAAACAAATGTCTGACTGTCAGTGAGTCTTCTCATATTGCCTGCTGAAAGCAAGGGCTGTCCGTTACGGAAAATTTCTTCACTGTGAGGAAGTTCATAATTAAATGCCTGTCTCAGGATGCTTTCACTGATAAAAGGTGTGATACAGACTTCCGGCTGAAGTGCAAAGGTGGGAGCAGTTTCATCTGCTTCAAAATACTGTATTGAATACATTGGAAAAATTATCCGGTGCAAAGGTGGTTGCCAGGAATAACTGAGAACACTGTTCAAGGTAAGTATCATATATTTCCTGAAGCATATGTATGACATCAGAATTGCTGGTAAAAATCCCGGACTGTCCGTCTGCAGTACACAGGAGTGCAGAATCAGAAGTCAGGATCATGGGAAAAAATATTCATATTATGATAATGCGATGTGAATATTATCATAATAATACCAGAGTGTATAGTTCAACCAGACATATAAATCGGGAAAATTTCATAGAGATATTTCAGATTTATAAGTTCATGATGTTCGGTAAAGGTGTCTTCACTGTTCAGACAGAGGATATGCTGAACTTCCAGGGTATCAGACGGAGCCAGCGTGGAAAGCAGATGAAAAACAAATTCATGATCTGGCTGTAGAAACAGTGATATTTTGCCGGAAGACCTGGATGCTTCTGGCGAGGAACATTTTGTGGATGAAATAGTTGACGCTCTGAAGACTGGTCAGGACTGTGCAGTCCGATTCCTGATTATTCTGGATAAGTTTTGAGGAAAAAAATAAATTCATCCGGTGATACAGAGGAATGACTTGAAAATGCCGGATAAAATTTTCTACGCTTTTGCGCTTGTAGTAGACTTCCGGACCGATCACTGGTCACTTCCCAGGCTTCCTCGAAACGCTGTGTTTCTGCTGGCGTCAGATGCATGAACAGGGCCATTTTTTCAAAAATATCTTTGGACGGCGGATTGCGTTTACCACTGATCAGCTTATACATGGTAGAGCGGTCAATTCCCAATATTTGGTCATAGGGCAACCTTGATGTTTTTGTGTTGATATATTCGGTAAGAACATCCGAAAATGTGGACATGTTAAAAACTCCTTCCGGGATAATTTAATATGAAAAATCCGAAAGAGGAATTTTATTCATCCCATCCCTCATAAAAAACGGATATTTACAGAAATATTCCGGACAATGTCGCCTCCTTAAGATCCAGATCATCTTCATCAGAAACCGGTGGAAGCTGGCAGTCATCCTCGTCAAGTTCCAGTGAGATCCAGTTGTAGGCAGCAGCGTTTGCCTCTTCAATTGCCTCATCCAGAGTGTCTCCCTCTCCGAAACAATCCTCAAGATCCGGGAAAAATCCCTTATAAGTACCTTTATCAGTTTTGCGGAATACCGCAGGATAAATAAATTTCATAATTTAACTCTCCTTTTAGGTCGTTACAGATTATAGTGTTAAGGTTGCTGCGAACAGCAACGCATATTATACCAATGTTAATAGTATATCATATCAGGTGGAAAAAGCATGGGAAATTTTGTATAATGGTGGAAAATCAAAATGTGTTTACTAAAAAGTACAAAGGGGGATGATATAAGCAACTAATATATTGAAAAAGATGTTAAATGTGTTTAAATATACTTATGGAGGTATATTATGAACACATCAAAAATCACAAATTATAAACCAAAAGATTTTTGCTGAATTATTAGGTGTTTCTGTAAAAACGCTTCAGAGATGGGACAGAGAGGGAATCTTAAAAAGCAAAACCGAACTCCAACAGACAGGCGTTATTACACATATGACCAGTATCTTCAATTTAAAGGTATAAATATAGAATATGATAAACGAAAAGTTGTTACAAGAGTATCTACAAAAACCAAAGGGATGATCTTCAAAATCAGACAGCATTTCTGCGTCAGTTCTGTAATGCCAGAGGAAATGATCGTAGACCAGTGCATTGAAGACTATGGAAGCGGACTTAATTATAACCGCAGGAAATGGAATGGATTACTGACGAAGTCATGGAGCAGAAGGTCAAAACCATAGTGATCACGCATAAAGACAGATTTATCCGTTTTGGATACGACTGGTTTGAAAGATTCTGCATGAAATTCCACACTACGATACTGGTGGTGAACAATGAAGAACTGTCACCACAGGAAGAACTTGTACAGGATATTATTTCCATCCTTCATGTGTTTTCCTGTAGATTATATGGACTTCGTAAGTATAAAAAAAACAGATAGAAAAGGATGAGGAGATTGCTGAAGAGCTTCAAAACAGAGATCAATCCTACAGAAGAGCAGAAGATCAAAATACATAAGACAATCGGCACATGCAGATATATTTATAATTTTTACTTGTTTCATAATAAAGAACTTTATGATGCCGGTGAAAGATTTATGAGCGGCAAGTCGTTCAGTGTATGGCTGAACAATGAATACCTTCCAGGGCATCCGGAATATTCCTGGATCAGAGAAGTCAGTTCCAAATCGGTAAAGAATGCAATCGAAAATGCCTGTACAGCTTTTTTCAAGATTTTTTCATCATCAGAGCGGTTTCCCAAGATATAAGAAAAAAGGAAGATCCGATATAAAATGTATTTTGTAAAGAACAATCCCAAAGACTGTCTCTGTGAACGTCACAGGATCAAGATCCCAACACTTGGCTGGGTAAGGCTGAAAGAAAAAGGTTACATCCTTACTCTAAGGATGGATATGTGATCCGAAGCGGGGCAGTTTCCATGAAAGCAGGAAGATATTATGTGTCTGTACTTGTCGATATACCTGCTCCGGAAGCAGATGGAGATTTCACTGATGGGATCGGAATCGATCTGGGTCTGAAAGACTTTGCAGTTGTGTCAAATGGAACTGTATACAGAAATATCAATAAAACAGCACGGATCAGAAAACTTGAGAAACAATTAAGACGGGCACAGCGAAAGCTTTCCGTAAATATGAGAACTTAAAGAAAGGAGAATCCACTCAAAGAGCAAATATATGCAAACAAAAAGCTTAAGGTACAGAAACTTCATCACCGGATAGAAAATATCCGTACAGACCATATCAATAAGATAATATCTGAGATAGTGAAAACCAAGCCGTCTCATATAACGATTGAAGATCTGAACGTATCCGGGATGATGAAGAACCGGTATCTCTCAAAAGCAGTTGCGTCCCAGAAATTCTATGAATTCCGGACAAGATTGAAAGCAAAATGTGCTGAATATGGAATCGAACTGCGGGTAGTTGACAGGTGGTATCCGTCTTCAAAGACCTGTCACTGTTGTAGCTGTATTAAAAAAAGATCTGAAACTTTCAGACAGGATCTACAGATGCACATGTGGATATATTGAGGACAGAGATCTCAATGCAGCACTGAATCTGAGAGATGCAGAGACTTACGAAGTTGCATGATTCCGTAAACGTAAGTATGTACCGAAGGCTATTTCGGGAATTAACGACTGTGGAGTGTACTTAGGATCTGTGAGTAGAGATAACTACGGTTACTCAAAAGCATACACGAAGAAACAGTAAGCGGTATTCGTGAGAATCCGCATTATCTCGATGTAAGTATGTTTAATCACATTTTGAGTGGCAGAAAATTATGTCCATTAAACTTATCGCCAGTGACCTGGATGGAACTCTGCTGACCGACAAAAAGAACTTTCGCCAGGGACAAGAAAGGCTCTTGATATGGCGGCGGCACAGGATTTATATTGTTCCGGCAACGGGCAGGTCTTTTGAATCAGTGCCGGAAATGATCCGGGAATATCCGGGAGTGAAATATCTGATCACTGCCAACGGAGGAGCTGTTTATTCGGCAGAAGCCGGGAAACGTATTTATCAGTGTCTGCTCAGCCCGGAATCTGTGGATGCAGCGATTGCCGTGAGACAAAGAGAAAAATTGTCATGGAGGCAGTTATTGATGGCATTCCCTATGCGGAGGAGGAGTATGTAAAGATCCAATCCGTTATCTTGCGACGGAATACGGTGCGAAATATATCAGGGCGACGAGAAGACCGGTGAAGGACATTCTGCAGTTTGCAGCAGAGCACAAAGCGGAACTGGACAGTATTTCTTTTTGTATGCAGTCATGAGGACAGAGAGCGATTGTATACATCACTGGGAGAAGAGATTCCGGATGTTTATGTGACTTCTTCTGTGTCAAACCTTCTGGAAATCGGTCATAAGGATGCCGGAAAGGGCAAGACACTTCTATGGCTTCTGGGACATCTTGGAATCGCGGCGGAGGAAGCAATGGCTTTTGGCGATGCAGATAATGACAGCAGTATGCTGGAAGTTGTGAAATATGGCTTTGCGATGGGAAATGCGACAGAAAACTGCCAGAAAGCTGCCGCATATGTAACAGGCACCAATGAAGAAGATGGAGTCGCGGAAGCAATTTTGTCTTTTCTGTGTGCAGGTAATATTTTGTCGCATATAAAATGCGAAATATGATGAACCCTATTGACAATTGGAAAAATAGTGGTATTTTTATAGAAAATAATTTAGCTAGTTAAACCGTTGAAGCGGAGATAAAGGCAGTCATGCGCGCACAGAGAGTCCGGGAGGGTGAGAGCCGGGTGGAAATGCAGATTGTTAAATGGACCGCTGAGGGCACAGGGAAAGATCGCTTCGAGTATTCTGTGACGTGAGGCATACGTCAGTTGCCGGGAATATGAAGGTATTCCGCAAAGCGCACGGGTCATTCCGTGAATCAAGGTGGCACCGCGGGTGAAGTATAACGCTCGTCCTTGACAGAGAGCAGATTCTGTCGTGGACGCTTTCTTTTTACCAAAAAGTCTGTGATGACAGAATGGAGTAAAAACTGACACCAGATGAGGAGGTAAAATCCATGTATCCTACGATGGAAGACATCAGGAAAATCGCAGCAAAAGGACAGTACAAAAGAGTTCCGGTATGTCGGGAACTATATGCAGACAGATATACTCCTGTGGAGATGATGAGAACTCTCAGGGAGGCAAGCAGACATTGTTACCTGCTGGAAAGTGCCAGCCAGACAGAGGTATGGGGACGTTATTCTTTCCTGGGATATGAGCCGGTCATGGAGATTACCTGTACAGACGGAATTATGAAAATCCGCAGGACTGAAGGTGCAGATAAAGAAGAAATTACAAAGCAGGTGGCACATCCGGGAGATACCTTAAGAGAGATATTAAAAGGAATATAAGAGCCCGGTCATGGAGAATATGCCTCCATTTACCGGTACTGGTAGGATATTTTTCTTATGATTATATCAAATACAGCGAACCGAAGCTGAAGCTTGGAGAGCATGAGGATCCGGATTTCAGAGATATGGATCTGATGCTTTTTGACCAGGTGATCGCCTTTGACCATTACAGACAGAAAGTACTTCTGATCACAGGAGTCATGCTGGACGACCTGGAAAATTCTTACCAGAAAGCAGAGGAAAAAAGCTTCAGGAAATGGCAGATCTGATCCGTAGTGGAAAGAAAGCAGAGTTTCCGCCGTTGCAGCTGGATTCAGAGATCAGACCGCAGTTTCCAAAAAGAAAAAATACTGCCAGATGGTAGAAAAAGCAAAACATTATATCCAAGAGGGTGACATTTCCAGGTGGTGCTTTCCAATCCAATGCGTGCAAAAGCAGAAGGAAGTCTTTTTGACACCTACAGGGTGTTAAGGGCTACTAATCCATCTCCTTATATGTTTTATTTTTCCAGTGATGACATCGAACTGGCAGGTGCTTCGCCGGAAACACTGGTCAAACTTGAGAACAAAAAACTCACTACATTCCCTCTGGCAGGAACCAGACCGAGGGGAAAAACAAAGCAGGAAGACCGGGAACTGGAAGAGGGACTTCTGAAAGACGAAAAAGAACTTGCGGAGCATAATATGCTGGTGGATCTTGGTCGAAACGATATCGGAAAGATCAGTAAGATCGGTACTGTAAAAGTAGAAAAATATATGAGTGTGGAGCATTTTTCACAGGTCATGCATATTGGTTCTACGGTAGCCGGTGAGATCCAGCGAGGACAAAGATGCAGTGGATGCAGTAGATGCCATCCTTCCGGCAGGAACTCTTTCCGGAGCGCCGAAGTTCCGTGCCTGCCAGATCATTGCAGAACTGGAGCAGAGTAAAAAGAGGAATCTATGGTGGCGCGATCGGTTATCTGGACTTTGCAGGAAACCTTGATACCTGTATTGCAATCCGCCTGGTATACAAGAAAAAAGGTGAGATCTGCATCCGCTCCGGAGCAGGGATCGTAGCAGACAGCGTTCCGGAAAAAGAATTCGAAGAGTGCTGCAATAAGGCAAGAGCCGTAGTTCTGGCAATCAAGAAGGCAGAGGAGGGATTGGAATGATTTTACTAATTGATAATTACGACAGCTTTTCCTATAACGTATTTCAGCTGATCGGTTCTGTCGAACCGGACATAAAAGTGGTTCGAAACGATGAATATACCGTTGAAGAAATAGAAAAAATGAAGCCGGAGGCACTGATCCTTTCGCCGGGACCGGGAAAACCCTCCGATGCGGGAATCTGCATTGAGGCTATCAGATACTTTGCCGGAAAGATCCCGATCCTTGGAATCTGTCTGGGACATCAGGCAATCTGCAGAAGCATTTGGCGGTCGGGTTTCTTATGCAAAAGAGCTGATGCATGGAAAAAAAACAATCTACACGGTTGGAAAAGTAAAATTTTTGAAGGTCTGGGAGACAGTTTCCAGGTGCAAGATACCATTCACTGGCTGCTGTGAAGAGGAACTTCCGGAGGAACTTAAGGTGACAGCAGAGGCAGAAGATGGAGAAGTCATGGCGGTAGAACATACAGAATATCCTGTTTATGGTGTACAGTTTCATCCGGAATCTGTCATGACACCCGATGGAAAATTACGATGATACAGAACTTTAAACTGTTAGGTAAGAAAAGCTACAGAATATAGTCAGGAAGGTAGTAAGATGATCAAAGAGGCAATCATAAAACTTTCAAAAAAAAGAAGATTTAACATATCAGGAAGCGGAGACAGTTATGGATGAGATCATGAGCGGACAGGCAACACCGGTACAGATGTCTTCTTATCTGACAGCTCTTTCTATGAAGGGGGAAACTATTGATGAGATCACAGCTTCCGCAGCAGGAATGAGAGCACACTGCATTAAATTACTGCATGATCTGGATGTGCTGGAAATTGTGGGAACCGGTGGTGACGGATCCAAATTCCTTTAATATTTCCACAACCTCTTCTCTGGTGATCGCAGCAGGCGGCGTGCCGGTAGCAAAGCATGGAAATCGTGCAGCATCGTCAAAAAAAGCGGGGCAGCAGATGTTCTTGAGGCTCTTGGCGTTAAAATTACAATCCCGCCGGAAAAGAGTGCGGAGCTTATTGAAAAAGATCAACATCTGTTTCCTGTTTGCACAGAATTATCATATCGCAATGAAATATGTCGGACCGATCCGTAAAGAACTGGGAATCCGCACCGTGTTTAATATTCTTGGACCTCTGAGTAATCCGGCAGGAGCAAATATGGAGCTGATGGGTGTGTTTGATCAGAGTCTTGTAGAGCCATTGGCACAGGTTATGGCGAAGCTTGGTGTGACAAAAGGAATGGTAGTTTTTGGACAGGACAAACTGGATGAGATTTCCATGAGCGCACCAACCTCCGTATGTGAGATCAGGGACGGATGGTTCCAGTCCTATGAGATCACACCGGAACAGTTTGGTTACACCAGATGCTCCAAGGAAGATCTGGTTGGAGGAACTCCGGCAGAAAACGCAGAGATCACCAGGCAATTTTAAAGGGGGAAGAGAGAGGTTCGAAGCGACAGGCGGTCTGCCTGAATGCAGGTGCGGCATTTTATATTGCAGGTAAAAGCAGAAAGTATGGAAGCCGGTGTCCGTATGGCTGAAGAGATCTTATCGACAGTGGCGCGGCATTGAAGAAGCTGGAAGAATTTATCCAGGCTTCCAACGAATAAGTGCTATAATAAGAGAATCAGTATATTTATTTCTGCCTGGCAGAAGAAAGTGCTGAAATTCACGTAGTATAAGAAAAGGAAAATTATCATGAACATCTTAAACGAGATTGCCGAAAAGACAAGGGAGCGTATCGAAAAGGACAAGAAAGAAATGCCGAGAGAGGATCTGATCCGTGAAATCCGGCAGAAAAAAGTCCAGATGCTGCTCAATCCACTGACTCAGTCTGAGACAACAAAAACGCCGCACATTTTACCAGGCATTAAAAAGCAGGGAATGTCCTATATCTGTGAGGCAAAAAAGCATCTCCTTCTAAGGGACTGATCGCACCGGATTTTCCGTATCTGGACATCGCAAAAGAGTATAAAGCAGCTCGGTGCATCCGCGATTTCCTGCCTGACGGAACCGTTTTATTTCCAGGGTTCTGACCAGTATTTATGGGAGATCGCATCGGAAGTAGATATTCCGGTTCTGCGAAAGGATTTCGTAGTGGATGATTACATGATCGTATCAGGCAGCCGCTTATGGAGCTGCAGCAGTGCTCCTGATCTGTGCATTACTTGACGATAAACAGCTTCGGGAATACCGCGAAATGGCAGAAGATCTTGGGAATGGATGCCCTGGTGGAAGCACACGATGCAGAGGAAGTGGACGGCCTTAAAGATCGGAGCAAGGATCATCGGTGTCAATAACCGTGATCTGCAAAACCTTTGAGGTGGATATGGCAAACAGTATCAATCTTCGCAAACTTGCACCGGAGAATGTGATCTTTTGTTTCAGAGAGCGGCATCCGTACATGCAGAAGATATGAAAGCTGCATGAAAACCGGATCGAAGCGGTTCTGATCGGAGAAACCCTGATGCGAAGGCGGACAAAAAAGCAGCACTGGAAGAATTAAATGGAGCACCGTTAACAGAAGAATAAAAGTAACTATTCAGAACGGTTACAAAAAAAACAGATATGACAATCACAAAAACCAAAAATCAAAATATGTGGGCTCAGGCGCAGGGAAGATATTGAGGCAGTCAATGAGGCGAAGCCGGATTACTGTGGATTTATCATAGAATTTCCCAAAAGTTTCCGGAGAAATAACAGCAGATGAAAAAGCCAGAGAACTGGTGAGAGAACTTTCGCCAGAAGATCCGTGCAGTTCGGAGTATTTGTGAGTGCACCGATGGAGCTGGTGAAGATCTTCTGGATGACGGAACGCTTGCACTTGCACAGCTTCACGGACAGGAAAATGAGTCCTATATCAGAGAATTAAAAAAACAGTGGAGAAGCCGGTCATTAAGGCATTTTCTGTGAAGAAAAAGAGAAGATATAGAGAAGGCAATTTTAAGTTCGGCGGACTATATCCTTCTGGATCAGGGCGGCGGAGGAACCGGAAAGACTTTTGACTGGTCATTTTGATATCGGAGATCCGAAGAGAGTTTTTTCTTGCAGGAGGGCTCGGAACAGAGAATCTGAGGCAGGCAATCCGGGAAATCAGACCATATGCTGTGGATCTGAGCAGCAGTGTGGAGACAGATAAATGGAAAGATCCGGAGAAAATCCGGCAGGTTGTGGATATTAAAGGAAAAAAGTGTGTAAATAAATTACAGGAAATGCTGTGATTTGAAGAACATAGAGGAGGATACCAATGTCAAAGGGAAGATTTGGAATACATGGAGGGCAGTACATTCCGGAGACACTGATGAATGCAGTGCTGGAACTGGAAGAGGCCTATAACCGTTCTACAAAGATGACCCGGAATTCAACCGTGAACTGACCGATCTGCTGAACAATTATGCAGGCCGTCCGTCACGTTTGTACTATGCAGCACATATGACAGAAGACCTCGGCGGAGCCAAAGTTTATCTGAAACGTGAGGACCTGAACCATACAGGAGCACACAAGATCAACAACGTTCTGGGACAGGTTTTACTTGCCAAAAAAATGGGAAAAACCCGTGTTATTGCAGAGACGGGTGCCGGACAACATGGTGTTGCAACCGCAACTGCAGCAGCACTTATGGGTATGGAATGTGAAGTATTTATGGGTAAGGAAGACACAGAACGTCAGGCATTAAACGTCTACAGAATGCGTCTTCTGGGAGCTAAAGGTACATGCCGTTACATCAGGAACTGCAACCCTGAAAGATGCCGTTTCCGAGACAATGAGAGAGTGGACAAATCGTGTAGACGATACACTTTACGTGCTTGGTTCTGTAATGGGTCCTCATCCATTCCCGATGATCGTCCGTGATTTTCAGGCGATTATTTCCAAAGAGATCAAAGAACAGATTCTTGAAAAAGAGGGAAACTTCCGGATGTTGTGCTGGCCTGTGTAGGCGGAGGATCCAATGCGATCGGAGCTTCTATCATTTCATCGAGGACGAAAGTGTAAGACTGATTGGATGTGAGGCAGCAGGACGCGGCGTGAATACGGCAGAGACGGCGGCAACGATCGCAACCGGAAAGCTTGGTATCTTCCATGGAATGAAATCTTATTTCTGTCAGGATGAATATGGTCAGATCGCACCGGTATATTCTATTTCCGCAGGGTCTGGATTATCCGGGAGTCGGACCGGAGCATGCCCATCTTTATGATATCGGCCGAGCAGAATATGTGCCGGTAACAGACGACGAAGCAGTAGATGCATTTGAATATCTGTCAAGAACAGAAGGTATTATTCCGGCAATCGAGAGTGCTCATGCAGTTGCCTACGCGAGAAAGATTGTGCCGCAGATGAAAAAAGATCAGATTGTTGTAATCACTATTTCAGGACGTGGAGACAAGGACTGTGCAGCAATCGCAAGATACAGAGGGGAGGATATTCATGAGTAAGAGAATTACAGAAGCATTTGCAAAAGGGAAAAGCATTTATCCGTTTGTTACCTGCGGAGATCCGTCCCTTGATGTTACCGAAAAAAATCGTTTATGCCATGGAAGAAGCCGGTGCAGATTTGATCGAACTTGGTATTCCATTTTCTGATCCGACAGCAGAGGGACTTGTTATCCAGGGAGCAAATCTGCGTGCCCTGTCTGGTGGAGTTACCGACAGATAAAGTTTTTGAAATGGTGGAAAAATCCGTAAAAATACCAGTATCCCAATGGTATTTATGACCTATGCGAACGTTGTTTTTCCTATGGGATTGAGCGTTTCTGCAAGAGAGCAGCAGAAGTTGGAATGGACGGAATGATCCTTCCGGATGTCCCATTTGAAGAAAAAAGAAGAGTTCGCATCCGTTGCAGAGAAGTATGGTCTGGATCTGCTCTCTCTGATCGCACCAACTTCTCATGAGAGAATTTCCATGATTGCAAAAGAGGCGGAGGGTTTTGTTTATTGTGTATCTTCGCTTGGAGTTACCGGTATGCGAAGTCAGATTACTACGGATATCGGGGCTATGGTAGATCTTGTGCAAAGCTCAGAAAGATATCCCGTGTGCTGTTGGATTTGGTATTTCTAATCCGGAGCAGGCGAAGAAGATGGCAGCTCAGGCAGATGGGGTTATTGTGGGATCGGCGATCGTGAAGCTGTGTGAAACTTACGGAGCGGACTGCGTGCCGTATATTCGAGAGTATGTGAAATCTATGAAGGATGCGATAAAGAAATAAAGGATTCCCAGTGAGATGGAATAAGAAATAAGCGAATTCCAGTAAGGTCGTTTTATGAATCATCCTCTGGATTTGTCTCAATTCAGAACTTCTAAGGTACCGTGGTGTACAGAACTTTGCTAAGAACGATACAGAAAAATGCTGAACTCGCTGACGCTCAGACAGCAGCATTTTCTGTATCAACGCAAAAACCTGTACAACCAGGAACCTTTACGAAGTTCTTCAGGCGAGACTGCACCAGAGGATGATTATAAAACTTCTTGACTGGATTTTTTTATTTTGATTCCATCTCACCGTACTTTATCTGAAAATGGGAGTGTGGTGACATACAGGAAGTAATAAAAGCCGGGACAGTGCAAAGCATATGCAGGAGTCCTCCTCTGGTAATATACAGGAAGTTTGGTATTCATGTGCAGGGACAGGAAATGTCTGCGAGGCTTTCGTCATGACGTGCAGGCAAATAAGCGCATGCACGGAGAGAAGAAGTAGTAATTTTCATAAAAATAGTATCCGCGAGGTGTTTTGGCATGAATATGCCAAAATCCCGAGATACAGGTCAAAATGCCATCGCCGTAGGCGATCTGAATGCATTTTGACCGGGGTGCTGTGAACGTAGTGAACAGCAACACAACGCAGCATTATTTTATGTACCTGCACATGATATACCATCTTCCGTCATATATCATTATCATATATTATGCTTCCGTCATATACCAATTCATGTTATGATATAAAAATGATAAGTAACAGTAGAAGTAAAATATCATATACGGATGAGAGGGGTATAGCATGGAATTCCAGCATGAACTGGTGATCCCGGATGAGGGACTGCCGTTTAAATTTTTTCTGTTTGAGGGAAGTCAGGGAAATTATGTGAGGGAGAAACACTGGCATACGTCAATTGAGATTTTTGCTGTCATGGAAGGATCTCTGACATTTTATCTGAATGAAGAGGAACATCCGCTCAAGGCAGGCGAGCTGATGATCATTAACTCAAATGAAGTCCATTCGATCGATTCGCCGGAAGCGAATCATACGGCAGTACTTCAGATTCCGCTGAAGCAGTTTGAGGACTATTTTACCGCACATCGTTTTATCCGATTTGCCGGAAGTATCCCACAGATGGATACAGAATTATCAAACTGGTTCAGGAAATGTACCGCTTATATATAAAAAAGAGGAAGCGGATATGAATTCAAGATCCGTTCATTTTATTATGATGTATTGTATCTTCTGGTCAATCATTATCGTCTGGACGATAGGAGAGCAGGAAGTACGCCACAGCCGCCGCCTGGATGCGCTTGCAAGGATTACTTCCTATATGAGAGAACATTACCAGGAAGAACTTAAATTGACTGAAATTGCGAATATGTTTGGATATTCAGATGCATATTTATCCAGAATGTTTCAGAAATATGCAAATGTCAATTTTAAGACATATCTTCAGGACATTCGCATGACTTATGCGTACCGGGAATTCTGAATACAGATAAGACGATCAGCCAGATTGCACTGGATAACGGATTCAGCAGCAGTCGGGCGTTTACAAGAGAATTTCAGAAACGATACGGTATTTTGCCAAGCGAACTTGGACGAGAAAAATAAAGAATAAAAATGCAAAAGTCATTAAACTGCCTGTTTTTTGTTTATATCAGGATGAGGGCAAATAAAAAATTTACAGGTCAAAAAATGCCCTAAACAGGACAAAAAATTTGGCGAAATAAATTATTTGGAGTGATATGATATTTTCAATACAAAAAATATAAAGGAGGTAACTTCAGGTGAAGATTCAGAATGTAGCAGATGACGCATTTCGCAGATATGGTAAAGTACTGGAGGGTATGACTTTACAGAACTCCTGAAAGAAATGAAACACACGCCGGTACCGGAGGATGTAATCTATGTACCATCTGTAGAAGAGATGGAAGCATTGCCGGTAGCGAAAGAACTTCAGAACAAAGGATATGGCGGACTGCCAATTGAGATCGGATACTGCAACGGACATAACAAGAAATTAAATGCAGTAGAATATCACCGCATTCCGAGATCAATGTAGCAGTCACAGATATGGTACTTCTTATCGGACATCAGCAGGATGTAGAAAAAGACTTCACATATGACACATCCAAGGTAGAAGCATTTCTTGTTCCGGCAGGAACCGGAATTGAAGTATATGCAACAACACTTCATTATGCACCATGTCATGTAAAAGAAAGCAGGTTTCCAGTGTGTCGTTGTTTTACCGAAAGGAACAAACACAGAGCTGACTTTTGATAAAGAGAAGAAGGAGAAGACAAGCTTGATGACAGCTAAGAACAAATGGCTGATCGCCCATGAAGAAGCAAAGCTATCGAAGGCGCATTCAATGGCCTGAAAGGTGAGAATGGGAATCGAAGAATTTTTTATACTAAAAAAAAATAATTGCGGTGAAGGAAAATAATAAAAATATAAATAATATGGAGGAATTTTTATCATGAACAATATGCCAGAAGTAAAACTTGGAATAATCGCAGTAAGCCGTGACTGTTTCCCCGATTCAGCTTTCTGTAAAAGAAGAAAACTTTGCAGCTTACACAAAAAAAATATGGAGCAGATGACAGCTTTATGAATGTCCTGTATGTAACTGTTGAGAAACGAGAAGGATATGGAGAAGGCTCTTTGAAGATGTAAACAAAGCAGAGTGTAATGCGCTGGTTGTTTTCCTTGGAAACTTCGGACCTGAAACTCCTGAAACTCTGATCGCAAGAGATTTGACGGACCTTGTATGTTGTGAGCAGCAGCGGAAGGTGACGGTGATATGATCAACGGCAGAGGTGATGCTTACTGTGGTATGCTTAACTGCTCCTACAACTTAAAAATGCGTCATCATGGAGGCTTATATTCCGGAATATCCGGTAGGAAGAGCTGATGACATTGCCAAGATGATTCATGAGTTCGTTCCGATTGCACGTGCAGTTATCGGTGTTGAACAATCTTAAAGATCATTACCTTTGGACCGCGTCCGCAGGACTTCTTCGCATGCAACGCACCGATCAAACAGCTTTATGAACTGGGCGTTGAGATCGAAGAGAACTCTGAACTTGACCTTCTTGAAGCATTCAAAAACATGAGGAACGATCCTCGTATCCCGGAAGTTTGTGCAGATATGGAAAAAGAAATGGGTGAAGGCAACAAAAAACCTGAAATCCTTGCAAAACTTGCTCAGTATGAGTTGACACTTCTTGACTGGGTTGAAGAACACAAAGGTTACACGCAAATATGTAGCAATCGCCGGACAAGTGCTGGCCTGCATTCCAGACACAGTTCGGATGCGTACCTTGCTATGTAAACAGCCGTTTGACAGCACAGAGGAATTCCGGTATCCTGCGAGGTAGATATCTACGGAGCACTTCATCTGAGTTCATCGGAACTGTTGTAAGCCAAGGATGTTGTAACACTTCTTGACATTAACAACTCCGTTCCAAAGATATGTATGAAGAAGATATCAAGGGAAAATATGGATTATACATTAAAAGATACATTCATGGGATTCCATTGTGGAAATACAGCAGCTTGCAAGCTGACTGCTCATGAGATGAAATATCAGATGATCATGGCAAGATCCCTTCCAATCGAAGTTACAAACGGAACTTTGAAGGAGACATCGTTCCTGGAGATATCACATTCTATCCGTCTGCAGAGCACGGCTGACGCTAAGCTTCGTGCTTACATCGCACACGGTGAAGTTCTTCCGGTTGCCACACGTTCCTTTGGAGCAATTGGTATTTTGCAATTCCTGAGATGGGAAGTTTCTACCGCCACGTATTGATTGAAGGTAACTATCCTCACCATGGTGCTGTTGCATTCGGTCATTTGGAAAACATTTACGAAGTATTCAAGTATATCGGTGTTCCGGTTGAGGAAATTGGTTACAACCAGCCGGCAGGTGTTCGTTACCCAACAGAGAACCCATGTCGCTTAATAATCAAATAGCGTAAAGTATAAGAAAGCGACTCGCTTGCGGGTCGCTTTCTATCAATACAAGAGATTCTTAAGAATCCAACAAAAACAAATCAGGAGGTACATTATGTATTACATTGGTGTTGATTTAGGAACATCAGCAGTAAAACTGCTTTTTAATGGAAGAAACGGTAAAATCTGCAATATCGTTTCAAATGAATATCCATTATTTTTCCCTCAGCCGGGATGGTCTGAGCAGAAACCGGAAGACTGGTGGGATGCTGTCGTAGACGGTATCAAAAAACTGGTAGACGGTTTTGATGCTTCAGAAGTTGCCGGCATTAGTTTCGGTGGACAGATGCACGGTCTTGTTATTCTGGATGAAAATGATAACGTAATCCGTCCGGCCATTCTTTGGAATGACGGACGTACAACCAAACAGGTTGATTACTTAAACAACGAAATCGGAAAAGAAAAACTCTCCGAGTACACCGCAAACATTGCATTTGCCGGATTTACTGCTCCGAAAATTCTCTGGGTAAAAGAAAATGAGCCGGAAAACTTTGCTAAAATTGCAAGATTATGCTGCCAAAAGATTACATCGCATACAAAATGACAGGCGTTCACAGCTGTGATTACTCCGATGCATCCGGTATGCTTCTCTTGGACGTAAAAAATAAATGCTGGTCAAAACAGATGATGGAAATCTGCGGAGTCAGCGAAGAACAGCTTCCAAAATTATTTGAAAGTTATGAAGTAACCGGTTCTCTTACCAAAGAAGCTGCTGCTGCCCTTGGTCTTACAACCAATTGTAAAATTGCTGCCGGCGCCGGTGATAACGCTGCTGCTGCAGTTGGTACCGGAACGGTTGGTGATGGTGGATGTAATATCTCACTTGGTACTTCCGGAACCATTTTCATTTCCAGCAAGGGATTTGGCGTAGACCGTTTCAACGCTCTTCATTCTTTCGACCACGCAGACGGAAACTTCCATTTGATGGGCTGCATGCTCAGTGCTGCTTCCTGTAACAAATGGTGGATGGATGAAATTATTGGAACAAAAGACTACGGAAAAGAGCAGGCCAATTACCGACGATAAACTCGGCGAGAACAACGTTTACTATCTCCCATATCTGATGGGCGAGCGTTCTCCTCATAACAACCCGGATGCCAGAGCACTCTTCATTGGTATGTCAATGGATACAACACGCGCTGACATGACAACTAAAAGAAACGAACCAAAATGATTCGCTGGGAGAATGAATGGTAAAAGGAGAGTAACTATGGACGATATGAAAAAACGGATTATCGTGTAGAAAAAGATTCTATTGGGGTAAAGGATATTCCGGAAGAGGTATATTATGGAGTGCAGACTTTGCGTGCGAGAAAACTTTCACATCACAGGTCTGAATATGCATCCGGAGATTATTAACAGTCTTGCATATATCAAAAAAGCGTCAGCTATTACAAACTGTGAAGTCGGTATTCTTGAAAAGAAAAAAAGCACAGGCTATTGTACAGGCTTGTGATGAGATTATTGAAGGAAAATTTCATGAAGATTTTATAGTAGATCCTATACAGGGGGGGAGCAGGAACTTTTTAAATATGAATGCCAATGAAGTCATTGCCAATCGTGCAATTGAGATTCTTGGAGGAAAAAAGGCGATTATACAATTATAAATCCTAACGATGATGTGAATTGTGGACAGTCTACCAATGACGTGATTCCTACTGCCGGAAATGACTTCACTTCATCTGTTGCAGAATTTAAAGAAACACCTTCTGCGTCTTTATGATGCGCTTAATGAAAAAGCGAAAGAGTTTGATCATGTAATAAAGATGGGACGTACACAGATGCAGGATGCAGTGCCGATTCGTCTGGGACAGGGAATTTAAAGCATATTCGGTAGCAATCATGCGTGATATCCACAGAATGGATAAAGCAATGGATGAAATGCGGACTCTCAATATGGGGAGGAACCGCCATTGAACAGGTATCAATGCAGATGAGGGCTATTTGAGAAGAATTGTTCCAAATTTCAGAAATTTCAGGAATGGACTTTATACAGGCATTTGATCTGATTGATTCAACACAGAATCTGGATCCATTTGTTAGCTGTTTCCGGTGCTGTGAAAGCATGTGCGGTAACTCTTTCCAAAATGTCAAATGATCTCCGTCTGATGTCATCCGGTCCACGTACTGGTTTTGGGAGATTAATCTTCCGGCAAAACAGAATGGTTCCTCTATTATGCCAGGCAAAGTTAATCCGGTTATTCCTGAAGTAAATCAGGTTGCTTTTTAATATTATTGGTATGATGTTACCATTACCATGGCTGCAGAGGCTGGTCAGCTGGAATTAAATGCGTTTGAGCCGATTATTTTCTATTGCATGTTTCCAGTCTATCGATACTCTTGGCTATGCAGTCCAGACACTGGTAGATAATTGTATTGTAGGAATTACAGCAAATGAAGAAAGATGCCGTTATCTGGTAGAAAACAGTGTAGGTATTATTACTGCGATCAGCCCCATCTTGATATCAGAAGGCTGCGGATATGCAAAAAAGGAATTAAGACAGGCGAATCTGTAGAAGTCTGATTCTGAAAGAAAGCTTATGGACGAGGATGAACTTAATCGCATTCTGGATCCATCCATATGACGGAACCTGGTATTTCCGGAAAGATTATCTTATAAAAAAAATAAAAAACAGGCGGGAAAAATCTTTCCCGCCTGTAAAATCGTTTGGACACATATATCATATATAAATATGATTTTTTATTTTTGAATTATTCGATTGATTTCAACCGGATTAGAACAGACTGTGATCTTGCCTGTTTCGTCTACATCGATTCTCTCAGCAGCCGGTACTTTCGGGAGTCCTGGCATGGTCATGATCTCACCTGTGAGGGCTACAATGAAGCCTGCTCCTGCAGAGATCTTGAGGTTACGAACAGTTACTTCAAAGTCAGTCGGAGCACCCAGTTTTGTCGGGTCGTCTGTTCAGGCTGTACTGAGTCTTAGCTACACAGATCGGGCAGTTGCCGAAGCCGAGTGCTTCAAGCTGTTTTGCCTGTTTCTGTGCATTTGCTGTAAGAACCACTTTCTTGCCACCGTATACTTTCTGTACAATCTGGTTCAGCTTATCCTCGATAGATCCTTCCAGTTCGTATGCGTAAGTAAAGTCGTTTGGTTCCTCTACGAGGCGAAGTACTTCTTCAGCAAGTTTGATTCCGCCTTCTCCGCCTTTTGCCCATACTTCGGAAAGGGCTACATTTACGCCAAGTTCTTTACATTTTGCTTCTACAAAATCAAGCTCTGCCTTTGTATCTGTAGGGAATGCATTGATAGCAACTACGCATGGCAGTTTGTAAACATTCTTGATGTTGGATACATGTTTCAGAAGGTTTGGGAGACCTTTCTCAAGTGCTTCCAGGTTTTCATTGTTAAGGTCAGCTTTTGCAACACCGCCGTTGTATTTCAGGGCACGTACAGTAGCTACGATAACAACTGCTTGGCTTTAAGCCTGCCATACGGCATTTGATGTCGAGGAATTTCTCAGCACCAAGGTCAGCACCGAATCCTGCTTCTGTGATTGCGTAATCAGCAAGTTTCATTGCCATTTTTGTAGCTGTTACGGAGTTACATCCGTGAGCAATGTTAGCGAATGGTCCGCCGTGAACGATTGCAGGTACGTGTTCCAGAGTCTGTACAAGATTTGGTTTCAGAGCATCTTTAACAGGGCTGTCATAGCGCCTTCTGCATGAAGGTCTCCTGCTGTTACAGGTTTCTGCTCAGATACTTTACCGTAGGTGTATCCGATGATGATCTTGGATAATCTTTCTTTCAGATCTTTGATATCGCTTGCCAGACAGAGAACTGCCATGATTTCGGATGCAACGGTAATGTCATATCCGTCTTCACGCGGCATGCCATTTGTTCTTTCCACCGAGGCCGTCTATTACGTTACGGAGCTGACGGTCGTTCATGTCCACACATCTCTTCCATGTGATCTTACGTGGGTCGATGTTTAATGCGTTGCCCTGGAAAATATGGTTGTCGATCATTGCTGCAAGAAGGTTGTTTGCCGCACCGATTGCATGGAAATCACCGGTAAAATGAAGGTTGATGTCCTCCATCGGAACTACCTGTGCATAGCCGCCGCCTGCTGCGCCGCCCTTAACACCGAATACCGGTCCGAGGGATGGCTCACGGAGAGCTACCATAACACTCTTTCCAAGTCTCTGCATACCGTCTGCAAGACCTACAGTAGTAGTAGTTTTACCTTCTCCTGCTGGTGTCGGGTTGATGGCTGTCAATCATTTTCCGTCATTTTTGTCGCTTTCTTTCAGGAGATTGTAATCGATTTTTGCTTTGTACTTACCGTACTGCTCCAGATATTTGTCATCGATGCCTGCTTTTTCTGCATCTGAGTGATTGGAAGCATCTCGCATTCCTGTGCAATTTCAATGTCTGATTTGAATCCCATAATGTTTTTCTCCTTTCGTTTCCGCATAACATGAAAAATTTCTGCTGCCAAAACCACTCCGGCGATCAGCGCAACAATTATTAATTGAAAGAACAGTTGGCCGGTTCAACAGGTCTTCCATTTCTGCCCTGAAAGTTATAAAAAAGCGCCAGTATCTGAATTTTTCAAATACTGCCCAGACGGTCGGCTCCCACAAACCTCCGACTCACGTGGTTTGCACTCAAATTTTATAAGTTGATTTTAAAATTATCATGCGAGAGAGCATATCATCTTGTGAAACGGTCAATAAGAGCGGTAACAGTGACTTACTTGGATAAACTCTGAAAGGTCAGATTTTCTGTATTTGGCAATACAGTAATCAAAAAGAAGATAGAATATGATATACAGGCGTGATTGATTTTAAATCAATCACGCCTTTTTTGCGCGAGCAGCGATGAGAATAGAAGTGAAAAATCACAATCATGCTTGCATGAATTGGGATTTCTTCACGGATATTCGAGGAGCGCCGCGACAATGACAGAGCGCAGCTCTGGAATAAAGCCGCGAGCGCGAGCGGCGATGAGAATAGAAGCAGACAGGCAAAGAATGAGAACAGGGGGATATTATGGACTTAAAAAGACAGGCGAGTGCGCCGCTTTACGAAGCAATTGAGAAATTCAGAAAGAAAAGAATTGTTCCGTTTGATGTTCCGGGACATAAATGAGAGGAAAGATAACCCTGTCATCCGGTGTCGGTTATAAGAGATGCAGAGGAACTTGCACAGCAGATGCATTTCATGCAGAGGCAGAGGATTTGCAGCAGATGGTGGGCAGAAAACACGCATTTTGCGGGTGCAGAGCATGATTTTGTCAGTCTGTAAGAGGGGGATAAAATTATCCTTCCGCGAAATGTACATAAAAAGTGCCAAATTGGTGACAGAATACAGGATATAGAGAGGCTTGTAGGTGCGCTGGAGGATATCAAGCGCCTTTACAGCAAGGACAAGACCGGACTTTTGTCGGGAGAGTACATAAATCCAAAGGTGGCGGTATCGCCGCAGGAGGCGTTTTATTCGCAGAAGAAATCAGTGCGAATTATGGACGCGGTAGGCGCTGTAAGTGGTGAGTTTGTCATGTGTTATCCACCGGGAATCCCGATTCTTGCACCGGGAGAGCTTATTACAAAAGAGATTGCGCAATACATTGTCTACGCAAAGGAAAAGGGCTGTTCAATGCAGGGAACAGAGGATCCTGCGGTAGAATATCTTAAGGTATTAAAGCAGTAAACAGGAGGAAAAGCTATGCAAATGTGGTTTTCACAATATCATACTGCCAATGTCAAGCTGGATGTAAGGATACAGGAGCAGCTTTTTTCAGGGCAGAGTGATTATCAGAAAATAGATGTGTTTAAATCATATGAGTTTGGTACAAAATGGTCGCGCTGGATGGCGAGATTGTTTTTTCGGACACAGATGAGTTTATATATGATGAGATGGTCACACATGTGCCGATGGCGGTTCACCCGAATGCCAAAAAGATACTTATAATAGGTGGTGGCGACGGCGGCGTGGCAAAGGAGCTTATCAAATATCCGTCTGTCGAGCATATTGATGTGGTTGAGACGGACAAGATGTTTGTCGATGTATGCAGGCGGTTTTTCCCCGAGGTAGCATGTGGACTTGAGGATGAAAGAATTTCCATGTTTTATGATGATGGTCTGCGATTTTTACGCAGAAAGCATGATGAATATGATCTGATAATCAACGATTCCACAGACCCGCTCGGACATACGGAGGGACTTTTCACAAAGGAGTTTTACGGAAGCTGTTATAAGGCACTGAAGGATGATGGAATCATGGTTTACCAGCACGGCAGTCCTTTTTATGATGAGGATGAGCTTGAGTGCCGGAAAATGCACAGAAAGGTGTATAAATCATTTCCTATAAGCAGGGTATATCAGGCACATATTCCAACCTGTCCGTCAGGCTACTGGCTGTTTGGGTTTGCATCGAAGAAATATCATCCGCTTTATGATCTGGATGCAAAAAAGATGGGATGCACTGGGGACTTAAAACCTGGTATTATACAACACATTTACACAGGGAGCCTTCATGCTTCCGAAATATGTGGAGGATTTACTCGAGGAAGAGGAAACAAAGTAAAACAAATTAGAAAAACTATATCATAACCAAAGCGAATCAGGAGGGACAAAAATGAGCAGATTACTTATTATCGGATGTGGTGGAGTTGCGCAGGTGGCAATCAGAAAATGCTGCCAGAACAGTGAGGTATTTACCGAGATTATGATTGCAAGCAGAACCAAGTCAAAATGTGACGATTTAAAGGCAAAGCTTGAGGGAAAGACAAGCACAAAAATTGAGACTGCAAAGGTTGATGCCGACAATGTGGAGGAATTAAAAGAGCTGATTAATGCATACAAGCCGGATGCGGTTTTAAATGTTGCGCTCCCGTATCAGGATCTTACAATCATGGATGCATGTCTTGCGTGTGGTGTTGACTACATCGATACTGCCAACTATGAGTGTGAGGATACTGAGGATCCAAAGTGGAGAGCAATCTACGAAAAGCGCTGCAAGGAGCTTGGATTTACAGCATATTTCGATTATTCATGGCAGTGGGCATATCAGGAGAAATTTAAGGAGGCAGGGCTTACAGCTATTCTTGGAAGCGGATTTGACCCGGGTGTTACCTCTGTTTATTCTGCATATGCGCTTAAGCATTATTTTGATGAAATACATACTATAGACATTCTCGACTGCAATGGCGGGGACCATGGATATCCGTTTGCGACAAACTTTAATCCGGAGATAAATCTGCGTGAGGTTTCTGCGAACGGCTCATACTGGACAGACGGCCACTGGGTAGAGACAAAGCCTATGGAGTGGAGAGGGCAGTACAATTTTGATCAGGTCGGAGAAAAGGATATGTATCTGCTTCACCACGAGGAGATTGAGTCACTGGCAAAAAAATATTCCGGGAATAAAGAGAATCAGATTCTTCATGACCTTTGGACAGAGCTATCTCACACACATGAAGTGTCTTGAGGATGTAGGCATGCTAAGGACAGACCCGATTATGGTGGACGGAAAGGAAATAGTGCCAATACAGGTGCTTAAGGAGTTACTTCCTGACCCTGCATCCCTGGGACCTCGTACAGTCGGAAAGACAAATATCGGATGTATTTTTACAGGTGTCAAGGATGGCAAAGAAAAATCAATCTACATCTACAATGTATGTGACCATCAGGAGTGCTACAAGGAGGTTGAGTCGCAGGCGATTTCTTATACCACAGGTGTGCCGGCAATGATTGGAGCCATGATGGTGGTAAAGGGACTTTGGAAGAAGCCGGGAGTGTTCAACCTTGAGGAGATGGATCCGGATCCATACATGGAGGCTCTTAATAAGTTCGGACTGCCTTGGCAGGTAGTGGAGAATCCGGTTCCTGTGGATTGCTATAAGACTGAGGATGAGTCAGTACATATGGATTAGTCCGGAGGCCGGTATGAAGATAAATGAATTAAGAACTCCCTGTTATGTGATAGACGAGGGAAAATTAACTGAAAATCTTTTGATATTAAACGGTGTCATGCAAAGGACAGGTGCAAGGATTCTTCTTGCACAGAAAGCATTCAGTGCATTTTGTGAATATCCTCTTATCGGCAGATATCTAAGCGGGACAACTGCAAGCGGGCTTTTTGAGGCCGCCTTGCACATGAAGAAATGGGAAAGGAAAACCATGTATTCTGTCCCGCTTTTTTGCCGCAGGAGATGGATGAGCTGGTAGAAATATGTGACCATATTGTATTTAATTCCGTATCGCAGTATCTGCTTCACAGGGATAAAATAGAAAAGGCTGATAAAAAAAATAAGTGTCGGGCTCAGAATAAACCCTGAGTGCTCCACACAGGAGGGGCATGAGATATATGACCCATGTGCGCCGGGCTCAAGGCTTGGGATAACGAGAGAGGCACTCGATAAGGCTATTAAAAACGGGCTTGATTTATCACGTATAGAGGGCTTTCATTTTCACACGCTCTGTGAACAGGATTCGGATGCGCTCGAAACGACTCTTGCAGCGGTAGAGGAGAAATTCGCAGATCTGCTGTATGGGCTTAAGTGGCTCAATATGGGAGGCGGACACCACATCACAAGGGCAGACTATGACATTGAGAGGCTTGAAAAATGCATTACGCATATGCGTGACAAATACGACCTGGAAATCTATATGGAGCCTGGAGAGGCGGTTGCGCTTGATGCAGGATATCTGGAGACAACGGTACTTGATATAGTTGAAAACAATGGCATAAAGATACTCATTCTGGATATGGCAGTTTGCAATGGGAGGGAGGAGACTTGATGGACTTTACCGGAACTGGGGAGAAGGGACGACAGGGTGGCTGCCTTTTATCTGCAGGACCGGTTGTCCATGTCTGGATGCCAGACCTTTTTGTGCTGGAGGGCGGTTCCATCCATTCTGACGGAGAGGGGACTGATACAGAGGCCTGTCTTCTGAAGTCAGGGACGCAACTCAGATGAAAGCAGGGAACAGATAGAGAACAGGGCTCCTGGTCCACAAGATTATCTGCTTCCATGTGGGAATCTATCAGGATGAAAACCAATGAGCATGTGGGATAACGTGTGTGCTTGTAAGGCTCCGGAGAGAAGCTTGGGACAGAGGATGAGACAGACGCAGTATGCCATGTCTTGGCTGATTCCAGTGCTGAACATAAAACAGATGCAAAAAGGCAGAAAATTTAAGATTCATAAGCTTCCGATTCAGAAACCGGTCTGCCTTTACCCGGGAAGATGGATGGCTTTGTGTGTTTGAAGAGGAGAAGACGAACGGAAGCAGGAGAACGGATGGCTGCCAGTTACGGAATTTCTATATGGAGGAATCATTCCACAGTTTGGGGATGAAATGACAAGGGGAGGGCAGAAGTGTTTCTCTTCGAAAGAAGGGATTTATCCCATTGATGCCAGAGCCATCATTGTCGGCGGTGGAAATATTCACTGTATCACCCAGCAGATTCCCGGAAAAAAAATATCTGACCTTGATGCAGAAAACTTTGAGAGTCATGTGTTTGAGGGTTATACCTGAAAGTTATGAAAAACTTACTTATGTAAACAGGAGCAGGAGGAACAGACAGGATGCCGAGAAATGTAACAGTGGCAGCAGTTCAGATGAAAAAATAAAAGTGTGGAGAAAAAATATTGCCCGCAGAGGAACTGCGCGTCAGGCAGCAGCAAAGGAGCTGAGATTGTTTTTCTTCCGGAGCTTTTGAACGGCCCCTATTTCGCCAGGGAGCGCAGATATGAGTATTATGAATATGCGCAGATCAGTAGAGGAAACCCTGCAGTGCGTCATTTCAGCAGGGTAGCGGCAGAGTTGGGGATTGTGATTCCGTCAGCTTTTATGAAAAAAAAAAAAAAAAAGAGGTCAATAATACTTATAACAGCGTTGCGGTTCTGGATGGTGATGGGAAGAATCTCGGCATTTATGGAAAAACACATATTCCGGATGACCATTATCAGGAAAAATTTATTTCACACCGGGAGATACCGGCTTTAAGGTTTTTGATGCTACCAGATTTGGAACCATTGGAATCTGCTGGGATCAGTGGCTCCCGGAAACGGCAAGATGTGGCGCGGTGGCAACGCAGAGCTTCTCTTTATCCCACTGCCATCGGAAAACCCATCTTACCGTGACAGCATGGAACACTGGAGAAGGGACATGCTGCCTCCAACCTGATTCTGTGATCGCTGCCACCGCAGAATCGGTGAGGAAACAGTAGAGCCGCCAATACGTAACTGAACGAAGCGCATCGA
>VOFG01004458.1_pt1 | contig 36668 bp, 65 predicted proteins | sample 5384171 | NCBI WGS metagenome assembly VOFG01 (sample SAMN12384726, study PRJNA508395) | human gut metagenome | isolation source: healthy gut F | host: Homo sapiens
GGTTCATTATGAAAAACTCCTCCTAATAATAGTATATTCTAATATCCGGCAATCAGCCGGAGCATTAGCTTATGTTTGATGGGATCTCCCCGACCACATCCAGATAAAAAATAACCAGTGTCTGTGACTGGTATGGATATACCCAGAGTGACCCGATGCCTAAAGACAGCAGACACAGTATCTGCAATCCGATAAAGCTCAGATAAATATAAAATAATCTTCCTTTATTTCCCTTCATGATCTGACGGCTGATCTTTAATGATTCGCGTGCCTTCATCTGCGGATGATCCAAAAGCAGATACAATGCCAGTGCATACCACATCTGCACGAAAACTGCCAGAATCGTGCTTACAATACCAAGTATCACCAGTACTGCAATCGCCGCAGGCGACTTGTCCAGGGCAAAAAATAACACAGCACCTGTGATCACAGGAATACAGCTGATCAGCGTTGCAATAATCAAAAGCAGTCCTGCAATGATATAACGGTCCGGGTGATTTTTAAACCCATAAAATACCATGCCAAGTGTCATTTCTTTTTTCCGTGCAAGTGACAGATGAAGCTGAAGGATTCCGACAGACAATACCATGCTTAAAAGTGTGATCAGAAATTCCGCCACATAAAAACATGATCGTCACCGGAAGCGGCTGTGCATCTTTCTGCAACATGGAAAATGGGAGTTCTACCGCCAAAGGAATCAGTGTGGCGGCAAGAAAAGCTCCCATTGGTATTTTATAATTTCCATTTAAATTGTCTCTTGCGATTCGTTTTAATTCTTTGCAAGGTAGGTTCATTTGTTTATACTCCGTTTCTGTAACTGATTGCTTTTCTCATTATAGCATGGCTATGCAGATGCAACAATCTTTTTATTTTGCCATAAACTGCTTCATCAGTTCATTATAATCCATGCCCTGCATCTCAGAATAGGCCTTTAAAAATCCATCGATACTTCCATACTGATGGATGGCATACCCCAGAACCGATGCGTACAGTCCGATAGCCGCAACCAATGCCATAATCCCCAGAATCATTCCGATCTGTGCTTTCGAAGTATAGGACATCATGCCTCCGCGGGAAAGTGTTGCAAAAATAACCGCCAGCGCCCCACACGGCACAGCAAGATACAGACAGGTGCAGCTTAGTAATGCAATTGATCCAAGTATCAGGGAAGCTGCCTCCATGCGTGCAGATCTCCGGCTGCGATACGGCTGATTCGGATTTGGTTGATAAGATGATCCATACATATCCATAATACGTTTTCCTTTCTTTTTTAGGATTGCTTTTATTGTAACATTTCATATATAATAGGGAAAGTATTATTTGACAGGAAAGGACTATTAAGGGGAAAAATTTATGGATATTAATACAAAAATTGCAGAAGAACTCGGCATACGCAGGGAAACAGGCAGCCGCTGCTGTGAAACTCATTGATGAAGGATGCACGATTCCTTTATCGCACGTTACCGAAAGAAGCTACCGGTGCACTGAGTGATGAAATCTTGCGAAACCTTTATGACCGTCTGGTGTATCTGCGAAATCTGAGGACAAAAAACAGACCGTACTGGCCTCCATTGAAGAACAGGGAAAACTGACGGAGGAACTGCGTGCACAGATTCTCGCGGCCGAAACACAGGTAGCCGTGGATGATCTATACCGCCCGTACCGTCCGAAGCGCCGTACCCGTGCAACGATCGCAAAAGGAAAAAGGATTAGAGCCACTGGCCAACCTGATCCTTTTACAGAAAATGACAGAGACTCCTCTAGAAGAAGCCAAAAAATATATCAATCCGGAAAGAAGTCAACACCGCAGAAGATGCCTTAAACGGTGCAAAAGATATCCTTGCAGAGTCGGTCTCCGACAATGCCGATTTCCGTACCCATATCCGGGAACTGACTATGAAGCACGGACAGCTTTTATCCGCTGCAAAGATCCCGAAGCCGAATCCGTCTATGAGATGTATTATGAATTCAGCGAAAGTCTTTCAAAGCTTGCCGGACACCGGATTCTTGCCATCAGCCGCGGAGAAAAAGAGAAATTCCTCACAGTAAAATTGATGCACCCGTGGACCGGATTCTTTCCTATCTCGACCGTAAACTCATCACCGCACCTTCTGCCCCACAGCAGCTGTACTGCATGAAGTTACAGAGGATGCTTACAACCGGCTGATTGCACCTGCCATTGAGCGCGAAATCCGAAACGATCTGTTCGAAAAAGCCGAAGACGGTGCCATCCGTGTATTCGGCAAAAACTTAGAACAGCTTCTGATGCAACCTCCAATCGCCGGTCAGGTTGTACTCGGCTGGGATCCGGCATTCCGTACCGGATGCAAGCTCGCTGTGGTGGATCCGACCGGAAAAGTACTTGACACGACTGTGATCTACCCGACTGCTCCGCAGAATCGTGTAGAGGAAGCCAAGGCCGTATTAAAAAGCTGATATCCAAATACCATATTACGTTAATCTCTTTAGGAAACGGTACTGCTTCCCGCGAATCCGAACAGATCATCGTACAGCTTCTCAAAGAGATTCCGGAACCGGTACAATACATCATCGTAAACGAAGCCGGTGCCTCCGTATACTCTGCCAGCAAGCTGGCAACCGAAGAATTCCCGCAGTTTGATGTCGGACAGCGAAGTGCCGCATCCATGGCGCGCCGCCTAAGGACCCACCTCGCAGAACTGGTAAAAATCGACCCGAAATCCATTGGTGTCGGACAGTACCAGCATGACATGAACCAGAAGAAACTGACCGAAGCGCTGGATCATGTCGTGGAAGACTGCGTAAACCGTGTCGGTGTGGACTTAAACACCGCTTCTGCCTCCCTGCTGGAATATGTCTCTGGTGTGAGCAAAGCCATTGCCAAAAATATTGTCCTCTACCGCGAAGAAAACGGAAAATTTGCCTCCCGTTCCCAGCTTCTGAAAGTAGCCAAGCTTGACCAAAAGCCTATGAACAGTGTGCCGGCTTCATGCGCATCAGTGACGGAAAAACCCTCTGGATGCCACCGGTGTACACCCGGAATCCTACGCAGCCACAAAACAGCTGCTGGAAACACTCGGCTATACGCTTTCGGATGTGACAGACCGCAATGTTGCCGGGATCTCGAAAAAGTCCGGGATTACAAAAAGCTTGCACAGGATCTGGAAATCGGCGAACTGACTCTCCGGGATATCGTAAAGGAACTGGAAACGCCTGCCCGTGATCCGCGTGAGGATATGCCAAAACCAATCCTGCGCAGTGACGTGCTCGAGATCAAAGATCTGACCCGGGCATGGTTTTAAAAGGAACCGTAAGAAACGTTATTGATTTTGGTGCATTTGTCGGTATCGGAGTACATCAGGATGGTCTGGTACATATCTCGCAGATGTGTGACCGCTTTATCAAGCATCCGCTGGAGGTCGTCAGCGTCGGTGATATCGTGGAAGTGAAAGTCATGAGTGTCGATCTGAAAAAGCAACGGATTCAGCTTACAATGAAGATCTAACGTTCTTGTTCCGTGTAAAAATCTGTCCACGGAATCAAATGGGACATATAGAAGAAAAAAACAGGACATAATATACTACTTTTTTTCTCATATGTCCCATTTCTCATACTTCATATCCCCAAAGTATAAATATTCTTCTTTCACCCACTGATGCGTCTTTTCCATTTTTTTATCGGGAATCAGGAAAATCATATTACACTTCACCTGTCAAGCATTCTATTTTATAAAACATTTGACTTCTATATGGAAATACGTTATTCTAATTTCAATAAACACATATAATTCCAAATCTGATGGGTTGTTCGCCCGTTTATCCACTGGAATTTTAATTGAATACAGGATCAAAAACGACTCTGTTTTCCCGTTTTTTCGGTTGTAAAACTATGTTGTTTTGATATATACTAAAGGAAAGGCAGGATACTACATGGGGAACACTGACATTGTGACAGTTCCGCTGTCAGATGCCAACGAGAAAAACACTACAGAACACAGCACTATTTTTGATGATGTATTCCGGACAATCGCACAGAAAATGCCGCAGCTTCTTATTCCGCTGATTAACGAAGTTTTCCACACTTCCTACAGCGATGAGGATCATTTTGAACAGTTGCGGAACGAACATTATGAAAAATTTGGAACTGTGGTCACGGATTCCATTATCCGGATCGGCAACCATATTTATCATCTGGAGTGCCAGTCCTCAAAAGACAAAACGATGGTCATACGCATGTTTGAATATGATATTTCAATTGCTATTGAGCACGCTTCTTTTGAATCAAATGATATCTGGGGAAATTGAATTCCCGCAGTCATGCGTGCTCTACATCCGCAATCACCGTTCACTTCCGGATTTTCACGAAGCGATTGTGAAGTTTGCGGACGGACAGAAAGTACGCTACCGCGTTCCGGTCATACAGGCAAAGAAATACACCGTTGACCGGATTTTTGAAAAACGGCTGCTGATTCTGCTTCCATATCATATCTTACGATATGAACACTTTTTTGAAGCACAACGAAACGGATTCGAAGAAAGTGCAGCATCTGCTGGACGATTTCCGGGAGATTAACCGAAAGCTGGAGGAAACATCTGAGAAGGAACAAAAGTCACATCTTTATATGGATATGATCGTTTTGATTGAGGAGATTGCGGATTATATTATTCCGGAGGATAATGAGATCAGGAAAGGATTGGGTGAAATTATGGGTGGTAAGATTTTGAAATTACGCTCTGAAGAGTTGTTAGAGCAGGGAAGAATTGATGCAATTCAAAATATGATCGATCTTGGTCTGACCAAAGAACAGATTTTAAAGAAATATTCTTTGGAAGAATATGAAAAAGCATTGAATTCTATGTCGGTAAAAGTATGACGTAATCCATCTATAACTATATCTTCTAATATCTATGCTATGAGATGTATTCTAATTATATCTCATAGCATTCATGAAAGAACATTCGTTCAAATTACCATTATAATTACAATTTCATACGTTTGATCATAACTGCTTCTGTTTCTTACGCTTTCCATATTGTAAAAGCAGATGCTTATGATATATACTAAAGGAAAGGTAGGACACTACATGGGGAACACTGACATTTTGGTAAACACGTTGCCAGATGCCGGCACAGAAAACACAACAGAACACAGCACGATTTTTTGATGATGTGTTCCGGACAATTGCACAAAAGATGCCACAGCTTCTCATCCCGCTGATCAACGAAGTTTTCCATACTTCTTACAGCGAAGAGGAACACTTTGAACAATTGCGAAATGAACATTACGAAAAGTACGGAACCGTGGTCACGGACTCCATTATCCGGATCGGCAGCCACATTTATCATCTGGAGTGCCAGTCCACCAAAGATGAAACGATGGTCATCCGTATGTTTGAGTACGATATTTCCATTGCGCTTGAGCATGCTTCTTTTGCGAAGCATGCGGTCTGGGAGATTGAATTCCCGCAGTCGTGCGTACTTTACATCCGCAATCACCGTTCACTTCCGGATTTTCACGAAGCGATTGTGAAGTTTGCGGACGGTCAGAAAATTCGTTACCGCGTTCCGATCATACAGGCAAAGAAATACACGGTCGATCGGACTTTTTGAAAAACGGCTGCTGATTCTGCTTCCATATCATATCTTACGGTATGAACACTTTTTGAAGCATAACGGAACGATTTAAAGAAAGTGCAGCATCTGCTCGACGATTTCCGGGAGATCAACCGAAAGCTGGAGGAAACATCTGAGAAGGAACAAAAGTCACATTTTTATATGGATATGATCGTTTTGATTGAGGAGATTGTGGATTATATTATTCCGGAGGATAATGAGATCAGGAAAGGATTGGGTGAGATTATGGGTGGTAAAATTTTAAAGTTACGGTCGGAGGAACTGTTGGAGCTTGGAGAAGCTCGAGGGGAAGCCAGGGGGAAGCCAGAGGCAGGCTTACCGGACTACATGAAGCCAAAATTGATGCAATTCAAAATATGATTGATCTTGGTTTAACCAAAGAACAAATTTTAAAAAAATATTCTCCAGAAGAATATGAAAAAGCATTAAATTCTATGTCTGAAAAAAGTATAGAAATTATCTCAAAGTTTATATAAATCTCCAAACTGATGAAGATAAAACTACTCAGTTTGGAGATTTTGGCTTTGTCTAAACAAGACCCTTGCATAGCATAGATCTTTTTGTTTTTAATCTGTACAACGAAGGGAAATTACAAACCAACATTTCCTTAACCAAAATGGGTTGACTTATGTCTATCCAAATTACTTATATTTCAAATACTTCTTTGATAGCACATTCCTTTCGCTTTTCTTTTTTCACTTTCAAATTTCAATCGTTTTTGCTCTTTTATTGAAATTGGAGGTACCGAAAAGAATTCCACTCATTTCTTATTGGTTGAGCTTCCTTATCCATATCTTCCGCCGTTAATATACCAAAATTATTTTTTTATTCATAACTCTACCTTTCATTAAATATTGGCAAATATTATATCACCCATGTATATTTTCTCAAGTCCTTTTTACCGGAAATTTTTTAGTGAACGATTTAATTTGCCTATAGGTTTCTTTTTTTCATATGCATCATTTTCCTTGATGACAATTGAGAAAATATCGCTATCATTCTGTTGTTTAAAATGTGTATAAGCTATCCGAATGCTATCAATTACATCATTATCTGATTTATTAAATCTATACTGTATTTTTTTCATGCATTCTTCAGCATATTCACACAATTGTTTCTTTACCAAATCATACGAATACATTTGATCATAAACACTGTTATTTCCAGAGATCTCTAAGCCACGATTATTTACTTTAATTTCGCTGCCATTTTTCATAATGTGCGCCATAACATACTCTCTTATGCTTTGCTGACAATCAACATTTGTATTATCTATTTGCTTTTCTTCCGATATACTAAATGCATCTTGAAACTCTTCAAAAGGAAACTGCAAAATAGCATATGCAGATATATCCGAATAGATTTCTTTAAAAACACGAACTAAAGAACAAATCAGATTTTCTACTTCGACAGAATATCTTGCTTTCATACGGTTACTACTGAGGCAATTTTTACTTCGAAGAAAATTTCTTCACCGTCCATTCCGGGTTCAATTTCATCTATTTTTTAATGATCGCATCCCAATCACTCAACGTTCCAAACACTTCTTCAAACAGCGGATCTCTACTATCTGCCATTATTACATTCCATGCAGCGCTCTGCAATGCTTTTGCAATATCCGACGCATAATAATCATTGCTGCACTTCTTGTTTATCTTTCTAAGGTAAAATGCCCCGATTTTCTCTTGTACACTTGTAATATATGAGTCAATCTCTTTTTGTATACTTCCGTTTTCCTGTATGACTCCTTTGAATAAAAGTTTTACTGTAAGGAATGCCATCAATTCTACCATTTTATTTTTTCGAAGTATTCTTTGTCTGTATTCTTCTCCTATATAATGACTTAATTCATGGATCAAGACTATATGCAAAGATGGTTGGAACAACATTCTTTGTCCAAACTTCACTATTATAGTATGAATCACATTTTCGCTATCTTCTATTTTTTTTCCTTCGTATACGGTTTTGTTTCCAGTTCTGGAACAAGCATCACATCATATTGATGTTTCTTTTTTCGCGATATATTTTTACAATTTTATATGCTAATTCTTGATAATATATAGTCAACTTAATTGGTAACCAAAATGATGTTCCACTATAACCTGGAATGGTCAAAAAATTCTGATCTGTATGAATAGATTGTGTCACTACTGAATTTATATACCCTATCATTTTTGTAATTTCCACATTCAATTCATCTATCTTTTCATCATTTTTTCACGACTTAACTTGTCAAATTCCATTAAAAGTTATTAAATGCCCGAAACACCAAATAATATACGTCTCTCGCCATACGAAAATGTTCAAATTGCGACAGAGCGTTCAAAATCAAAACAAGATTGTGCAAATATGTATTGTTTTCATTTTCTAAATATTTTTGAACAGTTTTTATACATATCTGTGAGAAGCTCTGGCAAATCATCTGTCACCTGTGTGTCCTGTCCTCTTTCTCCGTCCGCAATATCAAAATCATATAAGCAGTCTGTTTCAATATTATATATTGATGTCCCGAACAACTCATTTTCGTGCGATAATAATCCATTTGGCAAAAGCAAAAAAATCAAGAATTTAACAGGAATATTTCTGAATTGAATAAAAACATTATGGTGTCCATGCATATACTTGAAGTCCGCTTCCTTAAAATATTTATTTATGTCGGTTTCCATAATACTTTTGCTTTCAATTATTGTCCTTATTTTCTTTGGATTTTCAGATGCAATTTTCAGTGTCAATAACGGAATTTTTTTCTCAATATTGCAATCTCTTTCATTCCATTTCCATTCAATTTTCTTTTCTGAACAGATATTTAAATAAGATTGTGCCACACCAACAATCGTATACAGATATACAATTTGAGATATATTTTCAAGTGTCCTCAGACATTTCTCAAGTTCTCGCAAACAATTACTTTGAATTAATACAACTGCATCCATTGTATCAAATGTTTGCATAACAAGGATCTGTAATTCGTTCTGCTTCTGATTCTCTTCCTCAATCTTTTTTGAAGCACATCATACTGTAATTTATCATTCATCATAACAAACCCTATTCCAAAATAAGGGTACTTTTTTGCATTTATAATTTTCGATAAATTGTTCATATGTTTTGTTATATTGGTTTCTTAATAAGCCGATAATTTGAACTCCATAAAATCCTTGCAATTCCGTTATAATTTTTCTGCTTTCAGAATGCATCTTTGTCAATAAGCTAATCTCTTTTTGTTCTCATATGTATAACTCACATCAGGTATTCGTATATCAAATCCATCATAATATCCCCACGAACTATAACTGCTATCCGGAAGGCTTTGCGTGTACTTGTTTCTATAATGTTGTTTATACAGAACAAGTGTGCAAAACTCGTATCTTTTTTTACATCATCCATTTAATTCATTCCCCTGACTCAATGACTAATTTTTTTGTACAATTTTGAGAATTTCACTCTCCCGTTGCATTCGCCTGATATACCGGTCAATATCAAAAGCTTTTTGTTCGACCTTAACCCATTCATTTTCAATATATTGCTCTACCCATAAATACTGATAACTTTTTTTTCCTGAATTTCCGGGAAGAAATAATACAAAGCTAATGTCCACTTATACCATTCCCCGGGTTTTGTTGTCGTCACCAAAAGTTTTCGCAAATATCTTCTATCAATTGATAGCGTATTTTTACCAAGCAATATATTACTGCCCTTTGCACAGCCTCTAAATCAAACTTTATCCCCTGTTTTTTTTTGAAACAAAACCCCTTCTATAAATCTCCACCTTTTTTCTATCTTTTCATCTTTGAAAAATATATTTTCAAAGGCGAATATATATATTCTTAATTCAATACTTTCTTTTTCCTTCCCACTTTTATTCAATTCTTGGACTTTCGTATGAATTATTTCTCCTGCTTTGCAAAACTCATTGCAAACCGTCTGTTCATCTTCATTATCATAATCAGCATTCTTCAGCACTTGATAAAGCAACATTTTTTCCCAATTTACTATAATTTTTTCATCTTGTAATTTAATATGCAATTTTCTCTCAAGTTGTTTGCTTAAATCTCTTTCAAACGTTGTTTTCTTTATTAAATAGCTTGTGCATAATAAGATAAGTATTGCCAGTATAACCTGAACAATTGTACATATACATAACAATGACCAATATGTACCAATACTACTAATTGCAGCCAGACCAATCAATGCCACGGAAAAGAATCGACACACCCCCAGAGTAACAGAAATTATATTTTTACAGGAAGCCAATCTCTTTTCAATCGAAATTCCATAATTTTAATATCCCTGTTGTTTAAAAAAGAAAAGTGACAATGTATTTCCAAATGCCCATATGACAACATATAATGCCTGTAAATTTCCAAATTGTTCTTTCAACTTATTGGAATCAATAAATCTAATTTTTTTCTATAAATTGAATTACCATACCCCAAATATTTTCTATCATATTTTATCCATATACGTAAAAAGGGATTCCGAAGAATCCCCTTTGACTTGTAATAATAATTTACTTTTACTGTAACAGAGAGAGTACACCCTGGTTAGACTGATTAGCCTGTGCGAGCATAGACTGTCCAGCCTGTGCAAGAATGTTGTTCTTGCTGTAGTTTACCATCTCTTCTGCCATATCTGTATCACGGATACGAGACTCAGCAGAAGATGTATTCTCGGAAATGTTATCCAAGTTGTCGATGGTGTGCTCTAATCTGTTCTGAACAGCACCAAGAGCGGAACGCTGGGAAGAAACTTTAGCTACTGCATCTGCAATTGCATCAATCGCATATGTAGCTGCTGTACCGGTAGCATCCTTTACATTATCTGCTCCAACATTCAAGTTAAACGACAAAGTATTTGCTACAGTTGCATATCCCTTTGTAATAGCATAAGTAGTCTTACCATCTGCTGTCACACCAGCAGCAACTGTTGCCTTTTTGTCAGTTGTTCCAATATTATTGGCTGCTGTTAATTCCTCTTTGATCATCTTTTTCAGCCTGTGCCTTTGTGATAATTGAGGAATCATCACTATCTACACCAGCAGTTACATCTGCAGCTGTCATAACCTTCATTGTAGTATCATCTACTTTTACAGTGTCTCCCTCATTTACAAGTTCTTTTACATCTGTAATTGCATTTTTTTTCCCGTCGGAACCGTTGAAGCCCACTTAATAGCGCCACCATCTTCATACGCTGTCTGCCCAGCAGAATTAGTAATTTTCTCAATTGACTTATCTGCTTTTGTTGTTATAGTATATGTCTCATTATTAACAGAGAATGTTGCACCAGATGTATATTCACCAGCAGTTGTCGGGACGATTAATAACTTTTTGTCAAGCGCAGCTCCCATCAGCCTTAGAAGCACCAATCGTATACTGCTTTCCTGCAATCTTTACACTGTCTCCAGTTTTTAATTCATCCATGGTAAATGTTGCGCTCTTAGCACCATCTGCCAATGTTCCCTTTAAGCCTGCATCATGAGCATTCATATATACATTCTTTGTTGAAGAATCATCACCCTTTAACAGATAAATCTCATTGAATTTTGTAGTCTCAGCAACACGATCGATCTCTGTAGTAAGCTGATCCACTTCATCCTGAATAGCCTGACGATCATCAGACGAATTTGTTCCATTTTGAAGACTGAACTGCAAGCTCATTCATACGCTGTAACATGCTGTGAACTTCTGTTAAAGCACCTTCAGCGGTCTGTACAGAAGATACACCGTCCTGTGCATTGGAAGAAGCCTTATCCAGTCCACGGATCTGCTTTCTCATCTTCTCGGAAATAGTAAGTCCTGCTGCATCATCTGCTGCACGGTTGATTTTGTAACCGGAAGATAACTTCTCGGTTGACTTAGCCTGTGCTCCGGATGTGATACCAAGCATTCTGTTTGCGTTTGCTGCCTGCATGTTGTGTTGTACTACCATACTCATAATTGAATCCTCCTTGAACTCCCGCTATGCGGGGTATTATGTCTTTCCTCCGGAAATCCTTTTCCTAAGGTGTTCTTATTGCGTCACTTCATAGTAACGCGTCACAAGCATCTGTGATGCTTTGCAACCTTGTATATTTAGCCATACACCTTTCGATGTACCGCAATAAGCGAAGCGTCCCGGGTGTGCCCCGCCTATTACCAGAATTTAAAACAGATCAGGAGTTAAATTTATCTTTCAAACTCTCTGCATCTTTCTTTGCCTCTGCCTTCATCCGCTCGTTCCACAGGATCCTCTTAATTTCCTGCTGTGCCTCCTGGAAATGCCCGGCTCTGCATAATAGGTTTCTCTCTTTCGTGCCGGATTTTCTTCCGTGGTACTTCTTGCAATATTAAGTTCCCTCGGGGCATCAATGAGCAGCCTTGCGTGATTACCCGAACCACCTACATAGACCACACGGATGTTATCACCAATGTTTACATATTGCCCCTGTTTCAATGAAAGTTTCAGCATTTTGTTACCTCCATGTATGTATTCCATACCCTGTTTCCACTGGTATGTCCTGCGCATTTTCTTACGCATCTGCATTTTTATAAAATGCTTCTTTTCTTTTTATTTTAAAAATGCGACAATGTTTTTATAGAATGTTGCATTTTATGTCACAAAAGCACTTTATTTTTGGCTTGAAAGGAGTAATTTTTATGGGAACAACACAACCGATCCGAAACCGACAGGAACTGCAGAATTTCAGTTCATACTACAAGCAGGTAAAACCGCATCTGCGAAATTATACTTTAGTTGTATTGGGATTAAACACTGCACTGAGAATCAGCGATCTTTTAAATCTTCGCTGGAGAAGTGTCTATGATTTTAAAAAGAACTGTTTTCGGGATCATCTTTTGGTATGGGAACATAAAACAGGAAAAAGAAATTATATTGCGATAAACCAGAACGCGAAAAATGCCCTGTATCTATATTTTATGGAAAGAACACCCGATCCGGAGGAATATGTTTTCTCAAACGGACAAACCCTTATAAACCGCTCAGCCGTTCACAGGCTTACCGCATTATTAAAGAAGATGCCTCACATACAACCAGTGAAGAGGCGATCAGCTGTCATTCTCTCCGGAAAACCTTTGGCTACTACGCCTGGCAGGAAGGCGTCCAGCCAGCACTTTTAATGAATGTTTTTAACCATTCTTCGTTTCATATCACGAAACGTTACCTTGGAATTGAACAAGACGAAAAGGATCTTGTCTATCTGAATATTAATCTGTAAAACGTTCGGGGAATGCTTTGTTGCGATACCATGTACAAAGCGTTCTCTTTCATAAAATGTTTGACTTTAATCATAAAATGCGTTATTCTGTTTTCAATAAATATCTATATTCCAAATCTGATGCCAGGCCGTTGTTACCAAAAAAAAAGGCAGCACGCAGCAATCATGGGGAACATTTCGCTCATATATCACAATTGGAATTAAAATTTCATAAACGTGTCATAGCAGAACTGTTTCTTATTTTTTCATATTGTAAAAACAGACGTTTATGATATATACTAAAGGAAAGGCAGGATACCACATGGAGAAATCTGACATTCTGACAGCTTCACTGCCAGATGCCAACGATGAAACAACCGATCACAGCACCATTTTTGATGATGTTTTCCGAACAATTGCTCAGAAAATGCCACAGCTTCTGATTCCTCTGATCAATGAAGTATTCCACACTTCTTACAGTGAAGAAGAACATTTTGAACAGTTGCGGAACGAACATTATGAAAAATATGGCACTGTGATTACAGATTCTATTATCCGGATTGGCAATCACATTTATCATCTGGAATGCCAGTCCTCGAAAGACAAAACGATGGTTATACGAATGTTCGAATATGATATTTCGATTGCGATCGAGCACGCTTCTTATGAAAATGACGAAATCTGGGAAATTGAATTTCCACAGTCCTGCGTTCTCTATATCCGTAACCACCGCGATCTCCCGGACTATCACGAAGCGGTCGTGAAGTTTGCGGATGGACAAAAAGTGCGCTACCGTGTTCCAATTTTACAGGCAAAAAAGTATACCGTTGACCGCATTTTTTTGAGAAGCGGCTACTGATTTTGCTACCGTATCATATTTTACGGTATGAGCACTTTTTGAAGCACAACGGGACGGATACCAGAAAGTTACAACAATTGTTAGCTGATTTCCGTGAAATTAACCGAAGACTTGAAGAAACAGCTGAAAAAGAAAATAAATCACATCTTTATATGGATATGATTGTTCTGATTGAACAGATTGCAGATTATATCATTCCAAAAACAATACCATTAGGAAAGGACTGGGTGATGTTATGGGTGGCAAGATTTTAAAATTACGGTCGGAGGAATTGCTGGAACTAGGCGAAGCTCGTGGCGAAGCCCGTGGGGGGAAGCTCGTGGAAAAGCAAAAGGCAGACTTGAAGGCAAACGCGAAGAAAGACTCGATGCAATTCAAAATATGATGGATCTTGGATTGACAAAGAACAAATTTTAAGAAAATATTCTCTGGAGGAATATGAGGCAGCATTGCGTTCTATGCCAGCAAAAGTATAACCGAAAAGAAAATTTAAAAATATTTTCTTTTCAGGGGTTAAGGAATGCTTCCATCGTCCGATATATTATGTGTAAATAAAAAATGCAACATTCTATAAAAAGAATGTTGCATTTTTTATTTCTATATTTTACTCAAACACGATCCTATTTATACTACTTACTTTTTTATGGTATCTTCAAACGCTTTCCGCACATCATCATTATGGCTTGTGATAATAAGGACTGCATACTGCCCTTTCGTAAAAACCAACCCATCCTGAATCCGGCTGACCTGCTTCGGTTCATAGGACTGCAGCAAATTATACCGATCCTGCTGATGCTTTGTCAGGCTTTCTTTTGCCTCATCCACATCTGCCTTATCTTTCACGGCAATCACTACAATTTCATCTGCTTTGTGTCCATCCGAAGAATAGCTTACAAAATAACTGTCCACTTTTTTATAGTCCATGTCAGAAATATGGGAAAACTTATCTTCTGCATCTTTTTTCCGTACTGCTGGCATTAAGCATCTCCGGCAGATCCTGATCCGCTGCTTCCATCGCCGTGCGCAGGTCATACATACTGACAGAACCGGACGTGTTTTTCTTCGCACCACATCCCACACACATCACCAGCATGGTCAGCACCAGCAGAAGTTTCCAACCCGTTTTTTGTTTTTTCATCTGTTATCTGGCCTCCACAGTTTCTTCTGTACTGAACGTTGCCCCATTTTGTGCCGCATCATCCATAGTCATATCCTTATTTCCGATATCAGCACTTGTGCCATCCATCATCATGCCATCTCCGTTTCAGATTCCAGTCCCTGAAATGCTTTCTGGACAGCCTTGTCGATTTTTCTGTTCTTTTTCGCTGATATTCTGGCTTGTATTGTCCGTGTTATATCCCGGCATGGTAACATTAAACAAATATCCTTTTCCATCCGGATCCTGAATCAGTTGTAAGTTCCCAGACTGTATGGCATATCCTTATAGTTTCCGGACATCAGGAAATTGTCAATGGAAGAAGCTATGGCATTTGCCACCTGCGCTTTTCCTCTGTAATATCCTCTTTAAACGCAACCATGACCCCGCCAAGCTTTTTGTCCATAGCAGCACGCAATGCGTTCGGCAGATCATATATACTGTCCACGGTTTTCTTATTCTGGTATGCCATATTGTACTTTAATGAGTTAGCTGCCGGGAAATAATCGCGATCCCAGCTCTGGGACTGTCCATACATGGCATACGTCACATTAAAGTTCGCATAATTTCCATTTCCTGCATCGGAATAAATATCGGTAATGGACCAGTCTCCGTCAATTTTTACCACATCCCAGCTATGGAATTTTTCTGTATTATGTTCCACTTTACATTCAATTCCCATCATCTGCATGAACATGCGGAATGTCGTCGCATAACCGACGCATACGGCATTGTGGTATTTTAACACACCGTATGGATTATCACAGTCTTCCTGTGTACTTGGAATAACGGTCAGTGCCCCGGAATCCTGCTGGAGCTTTTTGGTCATCCAGTCATACACCGCCTTTTCCTTTTCAAAATCAGACATGCTGTCCGTAATCTTCATATCTTTGATCGCTTTTTTTGCCATATCAAGGGTTTCTTTTTCTTTGTCTGTCAGCTTTGAAGTATCGCCGGATTTGTAGGCATCCGAAATATTTGTGGTAGGTTTGATCTCATAATTATCTGCGATCTTTACGTAATCCTCGGTAGTCTCAGGATTTTCTTCCTTTTTCTGCTCTGCAATATAGGATTTTAAAGTCACCAGATTAAACGCAGAAATCGTGGTACTTCCCACAACGCCTGCTGCAAGAATCACCGCTACAATCCCTTTCCATGCACCGCCTTTTTTCTTTTCTTTCTGCTCCGGCTGCACCGGATTACTTTTTACGCTTTCATAAGTTTCCATATGTATTTACCTCATATTTTAATTGATGTATTTTTTCTACTGCACCTTTATTATAGCAGTTTCACATCCAAAAAAGGCTATCTTTAAAGAAACTTAAATAAATATTAAGATCCGTCTGTACGAAAAAAGGACATCCACAGCGAATGTCCTTTTCTCCCATATGGTATCATCCTTATATTGCATCTTCCTCAATATGCTCCCTGCCCTGTGCAATGATTGACCGGACGTGGTCATCTGCCAGGGAATAAAAAACAGATTTTCCCTCCCTGCGGCATTTGACTAACTTATTCTGTTTTAAAATCCGAAGCTGGTGGGAAATTGCAGACTGTGTCATTGACAATGCCGCTGCAAGATCACAGACACACACCTCTGCTTCAAACAGTACAAACAGGATGCGGATACGGGTGGAATCTCCAAACACTTTAAATAATTCTGCAAGATCATACAGTTCCGTTTCTTCCGGCATCGTGTCATTCACGATCTTTAGCAGATCCAGATGTACCTGATTTTCACTACAGCATTCAATCTTTTCTTTTTCCATGAAGTTCCTCCTCTCCACCGGAACATTTCCGGCAGAATTATACCCTATAATTTTTTTACAAAAGTGCGCGGATTGCATTCAGCACAGCAATCACCATAACACCAACATCTGCAAAATTCCCATCCACATATTTGCAATACCTATCGTTACCAAAAACAGGCAGAGCAGTTTAATCCCGATTGCAAAACAGATATTTTCATATACAATCCGCAGGCACTTTCTTGCGATACGGATTGCTTTCGCAATCTTGAGTGGATCATCATCCATCAGTACCACATCTGCTGCCTCAATCGCCGCATCCGATCCAAGTGCTCCCATAGCGATTCCGACGTCAACACGGAAAGCACAGGTGCATCATTGATGCCATCCCCGACAAAGGCAACGGTACTCTTTTTCTTCCCTGGTCTGCAACAGTTTTTCCACTTCGGAAACTTTATCTGCCGGAAGCAGCTGGGAATGTACTTCCGTGATTCCAACCTCCCCTGCTACCTGCTGTGCTACACGGTCATCATCACCCGTCAGCATTACCAGCCGGTGCACACCGGAATTTTTCAGTGCCTGCATGGCAGCCGCCGCATTCGGCTTAATCATATCTGAAATCAGTATATGACCGGCATAGACACCATCGACTGCCAGATGTACGATTGTACCGGTACAGCTGCAGTTGCGGTACGCAATTTTTTCTTTTTTCATGAGTTTGTCATTTCCTGCTGCAACCCTGTGTCCGTCTACCGTTGCGATCACACCATGTCCACCGATTTCCTGTACATCTGTGACCCGGTCCACATCAGTTTCTTACCATAGGCTTTCTGCAGGCTGATACTGATCGGATGTGTGCTGTGACACTCTGCCAGTGCCGCATACTCCAGCAGCTGTTCTTCCTTTTTCGTATATACCGGATGTCCGGACACAACCGGACAGCTGCCGGATGCACAGTTTGTTCCATGAATTCCGCAGACTTCAAATACCCCTGCGTAATTGTTCCTGTCTTATCAAAGACAACCGTGCGCGTTCCCGCAAGTGCTTCCAGATAGTTGGAACCCTTTACCAGAACACCCTCTGCACTGGCACCTCCGATTCCTGCAAAAAGCTGAGTGGAATACTGATGACCAGCGCACACGGGCAGCTGATAACCAGAAATGTCAGTGCACGGTAAATCCAGATGCCCCAGTCTGCCGGAAGCCCCATAAACAGCATGCGGACAAGCGGTGGCAGAATTGCCAGTGCCAGCGCGCCGTAACAGACTGCCGGTGTATAATAATGTGCAAATCTGGAAATAAAATTCTCGGAACGTGATTTCTTGGAACTTGCATTCTCCACCAGATCAAGAATCTTAGAAACCGTAGACTCTCCAAACTCTTTTGTGGTGCGGATCTTTAACAGTCCGGAAATATTGATACATCCACTGATGATTTCCTCTCCCACAGCGACTTCCCGCGGAACACTCTCTCCCGTCAGTGCACTGGTATTCAGGGAAGAATGTCCTTCCACAACCACACCATCGATTGGAACTTTTCGCCCGGCTGTACAATAATCACCGTGCCGATCTCCACCTCATCCGGATCTACTTTTTCAATCTGACCGTCTGTTTCAATATTTGCATAATCCGGCCGGATATCCATCAGATCACTGATATTCCGGCGGCTCTTACCGACTGCATAACTCTGGAACAGCTCTCCGATCTGATAAAACAGCATAACTGCAACGCCTTCTTTGTAATCGCTGAGGGCAATCGCTCCGATGGTTGCCACTGCCATCAGGAAATTTTCATCAAACATCTGCCTGTTACAGATTCCCTTCCAGGCTTTCCGCAGAATATCATAGCCGATCACAAAATACGGAACCAGATAGAAAAGAAACTCCAGCCACTTTGGTATGGAAACAATGCTTCCTGCAATCCCGATGATAACCAGAAGCACTGCTGCCACAATAATTCGTTTCAATACTTTTTTTCTGCTTTTTATTCATGGTGCCCTCCAATCTGACTGATACCTATGGAAAAAGCCGGATTTAAAGAAAGATCTCACAATCATCTTCCACTTTCTTACAGTTCTTTAACACATCCTGCATAACCGCTTTTTGCATCTGCACCCTCTTCAAATTCTACGTTCATCTTCAGTGTCATGAAATTTACAGTTGCATCCTTTACTCCAGTAGTAGCTTTTGCAGCTTCCTCCATTTTATTTGCACAGTTTGCACAATCCACATCAATTTTGTAAGTTTTCTTCATCGTCGGTTTCCTCCATACTTTCCTTTTTCATTTTATCATTCTTTCATATGAGCATTTGTTCATATGTTTGATTCTATTATAGCGTAAAGTTCGTAAATGTCAATATATTTTTAATACGCTGGGATTGTTTCGGAATTGAATTTTCCAGACCATTTTTTAATAAACGATTTGCATGTGTTTTTTAAGAAAATCAAGTGTTCTATCACTTTCCAAATTGATAGTGGACATATAGAAAATAAAAAGATTGATTATGTCCCACTTGCATCGTGTGTTGGGACATATATGATATATTTTTCCAACTATGTCCCACTTATCACCGCCATCGGGACATATTCATATACTTTCTTGATATATGTCCTCATCTCTATTCTTTTGGGACATATCACATACTTTTTTCACATATGTCCCACTTTCTTTTAGGTTCGGGACATATCTCATAACTTTTTTTCACATATGTCCCATTTAAACATCTTCCCCTGTATTCACCGTCTGTTTCCGGTTCTTCATAATCATCTGAGCCATCATAAATGTCCTGCATCAATGGTTCTTTTACTATCTTTTTCTTTCCGATAAGCACTGCCGCTACAGCTGCGGTAATCGGTACGGTCAGCACAACCCCAAGAGTTCCCGAAAGTCCCTGCATGATTTCTGTTCCGATTACATAAGAATTGATCAGCTGATTATAACTCAGATTGTATGCATAATTGACAACGAGCGTAGACAACGAACCACCGACATAGGCAAAAATCAGTGTATTTGCCATGGTTCCCATCATATCGCGCCCCACACGGATTCCCGACACAAACAACTCTTTTTGTCCCCAGCTGCGGACTGCGTTCGTGCAGTTCCTGAATCGTGGATGCAATTGACATGCCAACATCCATGGTTGCCCCAAGTGCGGCTTATAATGATTCCCGAAAACAGAAGCTGTCCTATTTTTATGTGTGTGTATTCTGTGCCATAATTCAACGTTTCGATATCAGACACATTATACCCGGTAATGCCTGCGGCTTTTCCAAACACAACTGCGGCTACGGCTGCCACAACCACACCGCTGACCGTTCCCACCACTGCAGATACCGTCTTTTAGAGACTCCGCCCAAAAGCCACAGGGTCAGCAATGTCGAGAGAATGACAACAACAATGGTAATACCGATCGGTGAAATACCCCGGTACATCAGCGGAAACATCAGATAAACAATACACACACCGGTAAATGCCAGACTTGCAATGGCTTTGACTCCTTTTTTCCCACCTATCATACATATCACCAGACAGAAAAAAGTACAAACAGATAAATTGCCATAGTACGGTCTTTGCTGTATACCGTAACGACAGCATTATCATCTGTGGAACTGACAATGACAATTACGCGCGAACCAACTTCACAGTTCTCCATGCCAAACAAGGAACCGCTTGGATTGACGGCATCAAACTCTTCCCCTGCATATGCTCGGATTTGACCTGTACGCGCACCTCCTGTGTCCCGTATCGGTTTTCCATCTTCTGCCAGATTATCTTTTCGTGATCTTTGTCACGACTGCTTTCTCATAGCTTTGCCCTTCCGTGGAAATCAGGGATACTTTTTTCGAACTGGTTTCCTTTGACTAATAACAGTAGGAACCCCACCAGACAAAGGGTTCCACTAAAACTTTTTTCCAGTTTTTCTTCATTATTATTTAGCTGCTTTCTTTACTGCTTTTCTTTGTAACAGTAATCGTAATTGTTTTACCTGCTGCCTGATACTGGCTGGTTGCTGCTGCCTTCACCGTAATTGTAACCTTTCCGGCCTTTTTACGGTAACTTTTCCGTTCTTATCAATAATTGCAATCTTTTTATCGGAAGAGGTATAGGTAAGCGGTGTTTTTGCTTTTGCATTTAAGGAAAAGGCTTTGTCTCCTACGGTTTTTTTGTAAGAGTTCTTCGCCTGAATGGTCTGCTTTACCGCATCTTTTACGATCGTATATGTAGTAGATCCCTGTAACTGTTTTCTGGTCGTTGCATCATAAGTTGTTACAGAAAACTTTTTTGTCCGTTACTTTTACGACGGAATAGGTTGGTGTCCAGGTCTGGCTTCTCTCAGAAATGAAGTCCTGTTTGGAAGCAATCAGGCTATAGAATTTTGAACCTGTTGCAGAGTTTGCCTCTAAATATACGGTTCCTTCCGGATTGGTAACGGTTCCGCCAACGGTCTTGTTTACGATTTCATAGCAGTTATTCTGTGCCTGATAATCACTGTCTTTTTCAGCTTCCTCTACAGATTTGTATCCATAAGTGCTGTAAGAAGTATGATCCTTTCCATCCCCCTCAAGCAGGAAGGTTCTGGAATAGGTATGATCATGTCCCTGCATCACCACATCAATCTTATACTTATCCATCAGTGGAGTAAGTTGTGTACGAAGCACCATACCATCGGAATCGGAATGGTCGTAACCACTGCCGTAAATATCCTGATGGAATACCGCAATACGCCATTTGGCATCTTTATTCTCATTGATTGCTTTTTTCATGACATTTCTCATGCGTTGCACAGTTATAGTTGTTTGTGTCAAGAACAATGAACAGGACATTTCCATAACGATAATAGTAATCGGTTCCTGCCTTTGTCTTTCCCTGTACATAATTGGTATCGGTATCGGAAAAAGCATTTGGATTATTAAAATGCAGGCTGTACTGATTCGAAACACTGTCGTGGTTACCAATGGTCGTTGCTACCGGAAGGGAAGTCAGTGCCTCTGCCCCAAGATATCCTGCATATTCCCGCTCGTTGCTTCCGTAGTTCACCTGATCTCCTGCGGACACAAGAAAACTTACATCGGAATGATCCTCGAGTGCTTCATTTAATACGTTGTTCCAGTTATAGCTGTCATTTCTTGCTGCAAGATTTTTTTCCGGTGCAGAAGTTACAACATTTCCTGCATTTTCCATCTTTTCACTCTCACTGCTGGTCTGGCCTTTGGAAGCCCCTGATCTGCGGATCTCCGACATACAGAAAAGAAAAATTCATCAAATGCCTGTGTGGTATAGTTTTGTGTATCCTGCCACTTTCCATCCTGAAATACCTGATAATAATAGCTGGTATTTTCTTTGAGACCGCTTACGGTTACTTTATTGGAAAAATATTTCGTGGTATCTATGGTCACAGCTTCGGTCTGCGCTCCGGTGAACTCTGTCGCACCATCCATATTCTGTCTGGTAGAGATTCTCACCTTTGGAGTCTCAGCCGTTTTGCTGTACCATGCATAATTTAATTTTGTCTCATCCGCACCCGGAGTCAGTGATACATGTTCATACTCACTGCTATAAGCAGCCCAGTTCCTTTTCCAGTTGCTCCAGTCTGTAGACTCCCGGGAAGCATCATTCCAGTGTTCCGTTGCTGCTGCAATCTTTGTCGGGATACCAGTGGCAAACATTCCTGCCAATACAGCGGTGGAGAGAACTCCTGCTGTAAGTTTCATCACATTTTTCTCATAATTCTTTTGTTCTCCTTGTGAAATCTGTAAGATTTATTACAGAATTTATAATAAACGGGTTATGTAAGATGTACTATCCGGTTTCTGTAAGTCTTAGGTAAAAAGAAAAAAGAGTGGATGCTTTTGAGACATCCACTCCATGCGCTTGCTATGCCATGCCATTTACGGTTTTATATTTATAGAGCATCTCCGCATGATTCTGTTCTTCCACCTGGATATCTGCCAGAAGTTTGCGCACATCGGAATCCCCGAATGCAAACACATCGGTATTATACGTTCCGGACACCATTTTTTCAGAACCAATGCTGTCTGTGGCAAGGAAATTATCGTTTTTCTTGTCTTCTGGATTGGTCATGGAATCATAGGTTGCCTTCGGCGCATATTCTTTTCCCTCTCTGTCATTGACGTTGCAGGACGGGACACTGCCTTTCATGACCTGTTCCAGAGACTCCACATGCTTTTGCTCTTTCTTTTTCAAGATCAGCGAATAAATCCCGAAGCACCGGGTCCTTTGCTTCCTGTCCGTAACGTTTGTACTTCTCCACGCAGGAAAGTTCCTGTGTGTGCAGATCCTCAATTGTTGCCATCTCTTTTTCTGTTAAAACCATGGTTTATACCTCTTTCTTTCCATAAGATAATCTTGTTGATTGCAGAACATGAACACTCCGCAACCTTCTCCTCTAGTATCTGTAAAAAATGCAACACATACCTGGTAAAATTTCGTCAAAAGGGTTGAAACTTCTCACAACAGATTGTATAATTTCGTTTGTATTTTATACAATGTTTACAAAAAAGGTGGATTATTTTATGGAAGAACGAGAAAATTAAAATCCCGTCTGGGATTCATTCTCCTGTCAGCCGGATGTGCGATCGGAATCGGAAACGTATGGAAATTTCCATACACTGCCGGACAGGGCGGAGGCGGTGCCTTTGTGCTGTTTTTATCTGTTGTTTCTGATTATTCTCGGACTCCCGATCATGACGATGGAATTTGCGGTTGGGCGTGCCAGCCAGAAAAAGTCCGGTCAAAGCCTACCAGGCACTGGAAAAACCCGGACAGAAATGGCATATCCACGGGATTATCACATTGATCGGCTGCTATCTTCTTATGATGTTTTATACAACGGTCACCGGCTGGATGCTTCATTATTTTTATATGACGGTCACCGGACAGTTTCAGGGACTGGATGCCGACGGTGTATCCGGACAGTTTACCACAATGCTGAGCAAACCTCTGACCATGGGCTTCTGGATGGTGGTAGTTGTTTGCGCCGGCGTATTTGTCTGCTCCCGTGGACTGCAGAACGGTCTGGAAAAAGTAACAAAGGTCATGATGACTTCTTTGCTTATCATCATGATCATTCTGGCGGTCAACAGCTTTTTTATGGATGGTGCAAAGAAGGCCTTGCCTTTTATCTGATCCCGGACTTTGAACGGATGAAACAGATCGGTATTGCAAAACCATTACGGGTGCCATGAACCAGGCATTTTTCACGTTAAGCCTTGGAATCGGCGCGATGGCAATTTGGGGAAGTTATATCGGAAAGGAACGCTCTCTGCTTGGTGAATCGGTAAATATTGCCATTCTGGATACGTTTGTTGCTATCACCTCCGGACTTATCATTTTTCCGGCATGCTTTACGTTCCATGTTGACCAGACTTCCGGATAAAGCCTGATTTTTATCACCCTGCCAAATATTTTTAACCATATTCCGCTTGGCAGACTCTGGGGAAGCCTGTTCTTTTTGTTTATGTTTTTGCAGCGTTTTCCACAATCCTGGCAGTATTTGAGAACATCATCTCCTGCGGTATGGAACTGACCGGATGCAGCCGCCAGAAATCCTGTGCCGTTAATCTGGTACTGATCATTGTACTCTCCCTGCCATGTGTACTCGGATACAATGTATGGAACTGGAAAGGTTTTTCAATCTTTGGCGGGTCTGTGCTTGACCTGGAAGATTTTCTGGTAAGCAACCTGTTCCTGCCTCTCGGTTCCCTGATATATCTGCTGTTTTGCACAAGCCGCTACGGCTGGGGCTGGAAAAATTACACGGCTGAAGCCAATACCGGAAAAGGATTAAAAATTAAAAACTGGATGCGCAGCTACATTACCTATATTCTGCCGCTGATCGTGCTTTTTATCTTTGGATTTGGCATTTATGATAAATTTTTTACAAACTAAGGAGGATTTCTTATGTATCACGCAAATGAATCACGTTACGAAACCATGAAATACCACCGCTGCGGCGACAGCGGACTGATGCTGCCGGAAGTATCTTTGGGCTTCTGGCACAATTTCGAGATACCGGTGTTTATGAAAATATGAGACAGATGTGCTTTTACGGCATTTGACCACGGGATCACACATTTTGATCTGGCAAACAACTATGGACCGCAGCCGGGCAGTGCGGAGGAAAATCTCGGGAAGATCCTTCGGGGAAGAGCTTTCTTCCTACCGCGATGAACTGATCATCAGTTCCAAAGCCGGTTTTGACATGTGGCCGGGACCTTATGGAAACTGGGGCAGCCGCAAGTACCTGATTGCCAGCCTTGACCAGAGCTTAAAACGGCTCGGTCTGGACTATGTGGATATTTTCTATCACCACCGCATGGATCCGGATACGCCGCTGGAAGAAACCATGGGTGCACTCGACCAGATCGTGCGAAGCGGAAAAGCACTGTATGTCGGTCTGTCCAACTACGATGGAGAAACCATGAGACGCGCAGCTGCCATCTTAGAAGATCTGCACTGCCCATTTATTATCAACCAGAATTCCTACAATATCTTTAACCGTACCATTGAAGAAAACGGTTTAAAACAGGCCGCAGCAGATGGGAAGAAAGGAATTATTTCTTTTCAGCCCGCTCGCACAGGGGTATGCTGACCGACCGTTATCTGCACGGCATTCCAAAGGACAGCCGTGTCAATACCGACGGACGTTTTCTGCATGCCGACCAGTTCGATGAAAAGCGGCTGAACAGTATCCGGAGCCTGAATGAGATTGCGGCTGCCCGTGGTGAAAGCCTCGCACAGATGGCACTCAAATGGGTGATCCGGGACGGTGTGGTTACTTCCGTTCTGATCGGAGCTTCCCGCCCGGCACAGATTCTGGAGAATTTAAAGGTATTAAACTCTGCACCATTTTCCGAGGAGGAATTACAAAAATCGATCAGTGTTCTCTGGCATTGTAACTATTAATATTGGGTTTATTATGTACAAAAAAATCGCTCAGACCACACGGTGGGCGATTTTCTATTGGGAGAGTTTTTAATTTTGTATTGTTGCAATTCCTGAAATTGTAATTGCATTCTCTCCTGTATTCTCTATAAATATACGCTGTATAAATTCTTTACCAGATGTTTCAAATAACTGTTCCACCTCTCCATTCGCCTCAATATACATCTGTTTATGCGCAGAGGTCACCAATCCTATACGAACTGTTTTTTCGGGTTGGCTGGTATAAACCGTAATCCTTATTTTCTTCGGTTTTCCTTCAACCGCCCATTGACACAGCATCTGCTTTGGAATCTCTGCGGATAGCCGGATACTATCCTCCGTAATATCTTCCGGAAAAGCATCCATAACCGCCTGTTTATATACATCATACGGTGCTTCCTTAACCATATAGCTGTGTCCGGCATCTGCATTTATTTCCATTTGTGTCACATAACAGGCATGCTCATCCATAACCTGCTTTTGTACATCTTCAATTTCGGTCTCAACCGTTCTGGCATAAATTTCCTGTACCGCTTTTTGGGTTCCAATCCCTGACTCCAAAGGTCAGACCAATACTGGCAAGAAAAAACAGGACAAAGCCTGCGGCAACTGCTGGAAGTCTCAATTCCTTCTGTATCCTGTACTGCTTCATACGGCCGATCCGTGCCTGTAAATCATTCTTCCCACCAAACATGGAAAAAGGAAATGCCAGCGGATGAGGCTCTTGTGTAAGCAGCTCCAGTGCTGCATGAAAATATTGTCGGACTGAAAAAATATTTTCGGAAATACGGCAGCATTCCATATCACATGCCAGTTCCGACCAGAAATCCAATTTGCGGTTAAACAAATAAATCAGAGGATTATACCAAAAATACATCTTCCAGCAGCCGCCCAACACCTTTCCATATGAGAATATTCTGCCGGATATGCACAAGCTCATGCGTAAGCACAATCTGCAGGCTCTCTGGGGAAACATCCTTTCCTGGCAGTACGATCCATTTTCGAACACACCCCAGCACCATTGGCGAAGATATCCCGTAACAGCGATACACTTCTATATTTCCCCGGATTTTTAAACGGTGTTTTATCCCCTCTGCAACCAGCTTTACCTGTTTTTCTGCTGGGATTTGATGCTTTTTTATATAATGTTCCACCTTGTAATAACGAACCACATGACTGACAAAAACGATTCCTGCACCCAGCAGCCAGACAACTGCTGCCACACGCTCGATACGCGCGATTGTTGGTGTCAGTTCAAACAGATGTCCTTTGACAAACAATATCTCCCCGGTTTTACGATAATGTGTGACATACAAAAAAAGATACAGCCCCGGAAACAGCCAGAATGGAAATACCAAAAGCAACATTCCATAAATATAACGGTATTTCTTTAACCGATCCAAAATTCCTGCTGCAGCCACATATACCACAAATGCAAGGCTGCCTGTAAGCGTCGTCAGAAGCCCCATGTAAAACAAATTATTGATCCAGTTCATCAATGCTCTTTCTCAACTCCTCTATTTCCTCTTTTGTAAGTTTGTGGTCTTTGTAAAATGCTGTTAAAAACTGAGCAACTGATCCACGATTCCAAAATTTTACAAATTTATGGCTCTGCTCCTGCTGATATGCAAGTTCCGGTATCAGAATCTCGTATGTAGCATTACGCCCACTCTGGTTCATCTTTAAAAATCCCTTTTTCACCAGTTTTGCAATATACGTTGATACCGTCTGGGATCTCCAGTCTTTCCCGTAAGTTTCGTTGGTCAGTTTCATGATTTCCTGTAGTGCCATCTCATGAGGATGATCCCAGATGGTTTTCATCACCATAGACTCGGCGGTTGTTAATTCTTCCATTCCCAGCTCCGTTCTGCAATTAATATATATAATTACCTGAATACACAATACTATGATTTGACGCATTTTGTATCAAAAAAATTAAAATGACCTGTATACCCTACTGTAATTGTACCATTCACCCATCCATTTGTGGAATATGACCCATTAACAATTCCAACAGTTCCATCATCATTATCTCTCAATCCTAAATAACCACCATAATTTCTACCTGAATGATTTTGAGAGATATTAACTGTAATCTTATCTCCCTTTATCCAAGAATGAATTGTTGTTGTCCAACTTGTTGTGTTTGCTGAAATTGTCCAGTTTCCAACATTATATCTAACCCTCGTTCGCGGCATAATATCTAAGTTTTCTAAAAAACTTGGCTCATAATAGCCCATAAATTTTCCACTTTGACTTGTTATTTCATATACTTCTCTTCCGGCACTCTTTTTTTTGCAAATATTCATTTTGCACATCTACTGTTTCAGCATGAATCGTTTGCTGGTTTCCCATAATACAAAAATATAACAACATAAATACAATAGCACCTTTAATTACTCTCTTCATACATCTTTTCTCCTGTTCTCTTGAAAATCTACTTTAATATTACTAAAATTAATTATTATCAGCTATCCTCCTTTTTACAAACTACAACTATAGTTTTAGTTTGTAAAAGGATAATACCATACTCGTGGAACAATTACAACTGTTTTGATTGAATTACACGTAAAATTGTGTATGATATAATTAAGAATACAAAGCAGGAGGTATTTTCTATGCCATTAACCCAAAAATCAACCTATACAACCGATGACATCTATGCCCTTCCGGAAGGACAACGCGCAGAACTGATTAACGGTGTCATTTACGAAATGGCACCACCAAACCGGATTCATCAAGAAATTGTCATGAATTTTTCTGCTGCAATCCGTGATTATATCAAAAAAATAACCATGGTAACTGCAAAGTCTATCCTGCTCCATTCGCCGTTTTTTGAATGCGGATGATAAACCTATGTGGAGCCGGACATCAGCGTCATCTGTGATCCATCCAAATTGGATGACAGAGGCTGCAACGGAGCCCCGGACTGGGTGATTGAAGTTGCCTCCCTTGGTACAAAGCGAATCGACTATGGTATAAAATTATTCAAATACCGTTCTTCCGGTGTCCGCGAGTACTGGATTGTAAACCCACTTACGCAAACGGTGAATGTGTATGATTTGGAAGGAGAAGAAGTGTCTGACCAATATACTTTTTTGATGATGATATTCCGGTGTGTATTTATGATGGACTTATCATCAATATTTCCACACTTTTAAAATAAGAACGAGGAGACTTTCGTCTCCTCGAACTTGTTTCCCGTCTATTTTACCTTCACGTTTAATTTTAAACTTTTTTTTTCTTTCCATTGTTCAACGATACGGTCACGCGAACGGTCGCTGTTCCTTTCCTATTGGTTTTTATTGTTCCTTTCTTACTTACCGATGCAACTTTTTATTGCTGCTCTGATAAGAAATGCTTTTTACATTGTCCATATTTAAGGTGGCTGCCAGAGAAACCTTCTTTTGTTTTCCCTTCTTCACCTGAACGGTTTTATTCTTCAATGTAACCGTTTTTAATATTTTCGTTGTGACCTGATCCATATCTTTCTGATCCATAAGGACGTAATTCTTATTGGAATCTGCTGAAAAATTCACATTTCCGGCTTTTGTAACCGTATAACTCTTGTCGTTTACAAGGACATAGGCACCTGTCTTTTGATCTTTTGCACACACATACAGCTTATTTCCGGTCTGTATGTCTGCTGTATTTACGGTCAGTGTATAGCTTACGTTGCCAGCCGGATCGGTGACCCGGATCGTCACATCTGTGTGTTTTCCATTGTTTTCTTCCATGGTTTGTTTTATCAGATCAGCGGTCACCGTTGTTTTGATGGCTTTATTTTTCCGGGTTCCGGTAACGGTCACGGTTGGTGTATTTTGTCCGGCCGTGTTTCCATCGGACGGTGTTTCTGTACCGGCTGTATTTCCGTTAGACGGTGTTTCTGCATCGGTTTTGTTTCCGTTGGATGGTGTTCCCCCTCCGGCTGTATCACCACCCGAAGTATTTCCGCCACCTCCTCGGAAGATGGGCCACCTCCGGTTGCTCCACCGCCTCCGGAAGATGAACCGCCTCCGGTTGTTCCACCACCTCCGGAAGATGAACCGCCTCCGGTTGTTCCACCGCCTCCGGTGGAACTGTCCTCTTTGATTGTAACGGTCACGGCTTCACTTGTCACCGTTTCGTAATAAGTCTGTCCATCCTTATCATCCGGCTCATATACTGCCTTAAACTGATAAGAACCGCCACGTTTTAAGCCTGATACAACCGTATCGGCTTCCCCATATACGAGTTTTTCCTGTGCCTTTATTATGGTTCCGTCCTGATAAAAGAAATCGAACCAAGCGGAATCCTGCCATTTCGGACTCCATCTACCTGTGCATACAGATGTACGGAATTACCGTTTTCTGTCTCTGCCGTAAGACGAATCGATGGTTTCGCCGCTGTAATGGTAAAGGTTCCGACTTTTTCCTCTATCACATCGTACTGGTTTCCATCCACTTTAAACCAGACATCATAACTGCCCGGCTGCACCGGAACAACATTTTTTCCCATCCTGCCGATAGAAAACTTCAGGCTTTACCTGCGAATCTACCGTCTTTCCGTTGTCCGTTCGGACTACATTTACCGTGGAAACAAAGCAGCTCTGTTTCAGCCCTGTGTATGCAGCTGTCTGCTGGATGGTATCATACTGCATCTTTACGGCAATTGGATTTACCGTCACGGTTTCGTTTGCCTGGGAAGGAAGTGCCCTGTAGTTTCCATCGACTGCTCCTGCATAAGAAACTGTAATTGCATTTTCTCCCATATGAAATCCGTTTGCCTCTGAAACCGGAATCTTTATGGCTGCCTCTCCGTTTTGAAGCGTGATGCCGGATACTTCATAAGGGGTCTGGTTAATGTATACCGAAAAACCAGCAGACGGCACGTTCTGTCCCTGTAAGCTGCTATCTGTATAGACCGTCTGCACGGTAAGATTCAGTTCATCCTGCATGGACACGGCCGTTGGTAATCCATTTATCGTAGTGGTTGTTTCCTTTGAAGTAGCCGTCGAACCGGATGTATCCGGATCTTTGTTTACAATCAGAACTACCTTCTGCTCAATTTGTTCATCTGCTGAAAATGGACGGATTGTGATATAGTAGGTTCCTTCTTTTACCGTAGAACTCTCAGCCGTGCGATAGCACATGGGTGTGATCGTATCATCTGTAATTTCCTCATATGATACCCCCGTCATAAACATTAAATTTAACTCTGAATACAAATAAAACTATTCTCGTCCTCTGTAACTGTTTTTGAAAATAAGCAGTTCCATTAAATGTTACTTCATATTCCATCGGAACAACCCCTAGATCCCGATCATACTCATCCGTTTGCTCCAGCCAGGCTCCCTCTGCCAGATATGGTTTTGGATCCTTATTTTTATACTCACCGACTTTTGAAATCTCCGAAACCGTTGTGGTAATTACCGGATTTTTATGGTCATATTTTTTACCGCAACCGGTTCATCCCCTGACAACTCACTGGTTTTCCAGATTTCTCCGTTTCAGACGATGTCCGTTCCAGTGTCATTCCCGCCTGTCCGTCTGTCGGTGTAAAAGAAACCGCCGTATCCGCAGCCCTTCCAAGTTCCAGATAGGTGTGACCATACTCCGCAATTCCGGATTTTCCATTTCTTCCATTTAAGGTTTCAAATGTAAGTGCACCCGTAATGGTATCTGTAACATTCAGCTTCTGTTCTTTTTCCTAAGATCAGTCGGTTTCCTACTGAATCCGCACTCACAATCGAATGTACCTGTGGAGTTTCCATCTGGGAAAGATCAATCGCACTTGCCCCTTCCAGCCTGACCGTACAGCTGTCCAACGCTGCCGGTGCAAATGTTCCACCGCCCTTTACTGTGAGGTTTCCTACTTTGCTTATACCTGGAATTCCGGTATAGGACTGGTCGGTATCTATGGTCAGAAATGTCTTCCCTGCGTGATTTTCAGATACTCCGTACACCTGTTTCGTGTCGGAACCGGTAAGTGAAATTTCCACATCGCCGGAAACCGTATATTGTCCATCCGCTGCCGGTGGATCCGGCTCCTGCGTGGAAAACCAGTCATCCTGATTTCATATGGTTCCCTGGCACCGGATGCATAGATTTCCCCATTTTGCGTACCGGAAACGTGCGCAAGCACGATCTGTGTCTTACCGTCATATGTTCCATTCATGGAACCGGCATAAATATTCCCCAGATTGGTACCACCACCCGTAATCAGAATCTGTGCCTCTGATCCCGGATGATTCCCCATATTCTTTCCATTCTCATAAAGGGATCCGCCAAAGATATCTACATAGCGGAATCCGCTGTCGCACGTAACATTCTCAAGAACAAGTTTATGCCCATTTGCAAAATTGCATCGTGCAGACGATTGGAAAACCGCAGCGTAATGTTTTTTAAATGTCACATCCGTATTCAGGATAAATCCCCCTTACGGTTGGAAAAAGTATTTCCATTTCCGTTGACGGTCACGCTTTTATCAAAAATAAACGGTTCCGCAGCCTCGGCATTTAAAAAAGCACCACTTCCCAAAATTGAGATTTCATCCCCATTGCCGGCAGCCGCATAGGCATCCTCAAATAAATTGTAAGGGATTTCCATAGCTTCCATCTCCGGAATGGGTAGAATTTCCATCTTTAAATTCCGTATAGATCGTTCTTGCCGCTGTCTGCACAGCCTCCTGCGCCTTTACCGGCACGACAGGCTGCACGGTAATACACATGGTGAGCACGATAAAAAATGCCCATAGACGTTTTGCTACATTGTCTGGTTTCATTTGCTTGTTCTTTTTCATCCATTTCTCCTGATAATCAGAACAGGGGATGAGTCAAAAACTCATTCCCCTGTCACTTCATTGATAGTCTCTGCCATCATCCTAACATGGTTTCCTGTCAGCGTCAACAAATTTATGACCTGTTTTTATACCTATATCATCTGCTGATTTTATATTTTATTATTTCTATCTGTTCTATCTGTGTGATATCAATCTTCTGATTGAAAATATAACGAACCCCACAATATTTCATTTCACTTGCAGATGCATAGCCATCTCAAGCTCTTCAAGATCTGTACCATCCATGAAAGGATGTTTCTTTTTTTCAGTTCCTTTTCTGTCATCGGTAAGAGGTAACTCTCCTATGGAATATTGCTTTCCGTCTTTTGTTGTTGCAACTACATGATAAAAACACCCTTTTTCTCTCCAGTCATTGACGGGACAAATACTAACCGTATAAGGTGTAATTTCAACAGGGATTGTTTTTTTTGTTTTCTTAACATCCGCTTTTAACATCTTCTCCTTCATTGGAACAACTTTTCCCTTAACCAAAACATTTTTAATGGCGTATTTGAATTATCCGGTGATTGAAATCCCTTATATACTTTCGGATTTTTCCACGCAGTATCATCGGAATAAAAAGCCGCATACATTGATCTGAATACCATCACCTGTATCTATTACATCCACCTTACTGGTAGTATCTAACCCACCTAACCAATAATTTGTTCCTTCCAAATATTTTACGTTCGGAAGGAACACCTTTGCACGCATAACCTTCGTATTTGAAGCAACCTGAATTGATGATATGATTATCTTTTGTTCTTTTCTGCCATCATCGTCTCTACTGTTTGATTTTGCATCAGAATTTTTTCCACACGCACACAGACAATATAGCATTGTAAAAATTAATAAGTACAGACTGATTTTCTTCATTCATAATCCTCCAATTTCTTTTCTTTAAAACACTAAGGATTAATATGCTTCCTATCACTATAATTCCAATGCCAGCCACATATTTCATCGAACTTCTGCTCTGTACTCCAGCTCCTGTACTTACCTCAGAATCTTCAATATAAGTATCTGAAATCTCCGCTACAGACTCAAATGAATAGACACCGCTTTCCACATTTTGAGTTTCCGGAATTTTCTCCATAACCGGATACTGATACCCTAACGAAATCCAGATACGTGCTGTTTCATCATCCATCCCAAGTGCAACCGGCTGTCTCATTCCGGTTGACTTCCCACCAGTACTACTCTCGTACAGTCCGATAATGCCTCTCGTTTTCCAGAAGTATATCATAGTAAGGTTCCACTGTATGTTCTGCTATCTCTGTAATCATCCATTTTTCCGGCATGATTTTTTACTTCTTCCTGTTCTGCTTTTGTCAATACAGACTTTTGCTTCTTCACGCAATGGAAGTCCTTTGGCTACGGTAAACATTCCATATGTCTTTTCCATTTTAAAAGGAATGACCCATACATAATTTGCACTTTCCAGAGCACTTGTGAGTTTTTTTTCGTATCTGCCCGTCTGCAATTTTATAAGATTACAATCCACATATACTTTTAATGCCTTGTCATAATCGATGGTTGCATCCGGCTCTTCTTTTTTCATTTCATCCTGTAAATTACTGATTTCTGTCCAATCCCTGCTCGTTATTAACTGATCCTGATCTGAAACCGGTATTTCCGCGGCATAGACAGCAGAACCTGCTATCGTAAAAATTGTAATCATCATAAGCATTATTTTTAAAATATTTTTCATGGCCATCCCCTAATCCAATGTCCATGTCTTTGTATATCATCATCACATATTGCTACTTTTATCATTGTATATCCTGTAATTTATTTTCCTCTCTATTTCAGGATTTCCTGCAGCCGCGCATCTGTATGCAGGAGTTCCTTCGCGCGATCCCGGTACTGCTGCTCATGCAGATACGTGTAGCGGAACGGCTTGATGGACGGTGCCAGATCAATTGCCTTTTCAAAATCCTCCCTCCGAAGATCCAGTGTTTTTACATAATCCCAGAACCCCGTCTGCGTAAAGATCGTGTCTACCCTCCGGTAACGATGATCCTGCACAACACTCATCAGATAGGTTGCAATGCCGACCTGAATCCCATGAAGCTGCGGATGCTCAAGCATCTTGTCCAGCGCATGGGAAATCAGATGTTCGCTGCCGCTCGTTGGCGCACTGCTGCCCGCAATCTCATTTGCAATTCCGCTCATCGCAAGAGAATCCAGAAGTTCCTTAAAAAAAACAGATCATCCTGTATCGAAGTAAACGGTGTGCGCACAAAACTGTTGACTGCTTTCTTTGCAATCATAACAGCAAAATCGTTGACTTTTCCGTACCCATGTTCTTCCTCAAAAATCCAGTCATACAGTGCCGTAATTTTTGATACCATATCGCCGATTCCGGAATATAAAAAATTTCTCCGGTGCACTGCGGATAATCCTTGTATCCACCACAATCCCATATGCAAGTTTTGCCGGAACGGACTTGCGGCGTCCTTCCACCAGAAGGGAAGCACTGGCTTGAAAAGCCATCGCTCGATGCCGATGTCGGGATGCTGATAAACGGCAGATTTCGCAGAAATCCACAATATTTCGCACCATCAATCACTTTTCCGCCACCGATGCCGATGACTGCCTGCGTCTTCGCCGGCATGGAAAATGCAAGACTGGTCAGATCTTCCAACCGCACGGTATCAAGTTCCTGATATTCTAAAATATCAATGTCCTCCTGCTGCAATGCTTCCATAACGGTAGAACCAAACATTTCTACAAGACCGTTTCCAAACAATACAACTACTTTCTGTAACTGTAACTCTTTTAAGTAAATCCCCAGATTGTCCAATGCACCCGCACCGATCTTTAAAAGTGCCGGAATGGAAATGTGTTTTCCTGCCATAATAAATGTTCTCCTTCTCATTCTCTTTTCTATTGATTTTAGTATAAACAAAGGTTCCTGAAATTACAATCAATTCCCCGAAAAAACACACACGCTTCTCTTTACAATTATGGGTAAGAAAAAAGACGATTTCCTGCGAAACCGTCTTTTTTCTTATTAAAATTTTGACGAAACTCCTGTAAATTTACTTTGTCACTTTGATCGTCATCTTTACAGTCTTTGTCTTTCCGTTCTTTAAAGTGACTTTTACTTTCACAACTGCTTTGCCAGCTTTCTTTGCGACAATTGTACCATTTTTATTCACGGTTACAACCGACTTTTTGGAAGATGTATAAGTGATCTTCTTTACATTTTCCATGTTCAGGTTCTTATCAAAAAGTAACTTTTGCCTTCTTTTCCGTTTGCAACCGTTTTCTTGGTATCCTTTAATGCAATACTCTTTAAGATTTTACTGCTCAGGGCTTTTTGCATCCTTCTCATTCAGCAGTACATAATCACCGGCATCTTTGGTATCCGCTGTCACAGTTCCGTCTTTGGAAACCTTATAAGTCCTGCTGCTGATCAGGACTTTTTCTCCTGTCTTTTATCAACTTTTACAAGTGTCAGCTTTTTGCCTGCCTGCAGATCCTTCGCATTGACAGATACGCTGTTCATCACTTTGCCGGAAGCGTTCTTTGTTGTCTGGGTAATCGTGATGTCGCTGGTTCCTGCCTCTTGGACTAATTTTGCAACCACATCTGCTGAAATTGTAGTCTTCTTTGTCTCGGAAGCATTCTTTACTGTTTTGTCCAGCTGTGCCCGGGCATCTGTCACTTCTCCCTTATCGTTCTTTTCAACGGTAAGTGTCGCATTTGTATCTTTTGCAATATTCTCAAATGTTTTGTCCGTTTTCCGGGTTTCCGATGGTTTTGTATCCGGTGTTGTTGTGCTGCCGGAATTTCCACCAGAGTGTGCTGCTGCCGGAGGAAGAATTTCCGCCATTATTTCCACTCTGGCTGATCTGTTTTACCGCAATCAGGCCATCGGCATTCTGCTTTTGCAGCTTCTGCATCACTGATCGTTGTTCAAGATTGGCCGATATACTTCATACTCTTCTCCTCCTGCCTGATCTGTACAACAATGCCCTTTTCCATCAAAGTTTTAAAAGTAGGCTGAAAAACCGATTCCAGACTTCTACCCCGTCCCTTCCGAACCGGTTGGAACCTGCCGGGTTGGTCCATACCTGATTTCGTGATCGTGACAGTTCTTCCATCTGTAAACGAGTGTAATGGATGCAACATCTGTTTCCTCCGATCTGATCCATTTCCTTTTGTGTCAGCTGCGCCGTATAGAATCTGTCGGAGCCTTTTTGCAGCCGGCAATGTCAACTGTTTGCCTTTTGCCGTATCCTTTACAACAAACGATACTTCACCGGCATTGGAAACACTTTGCCTTTAATGCAGTTGGCTTTTTAAAATCGTATCCATATCAAACGGTGCTACCAT
>VOFG01001435.1_pt1 | contig 36655 bp, 60 predicted proteins | sample 5384171 | NCBI WGS metagenome assembly VOFG01 (sample SAMN12384726, study PRJNA508395) | human gut metagenome | isolation source: healthy gut F | host: Homo sapiens
AATGAACCATTTGCGTGCCTCCTTAAATGCTACTTTCCTTGTGCTGCAGATACCACTCAAGCAGGAGCAGGAAAACCAAGGCACCGGCAAGATACAGCAACAGATCCCTGATAATAATCGCTCTCATCCACCTCGTAGTACGGACCGGTAATCACTCCCTCCTCCGCGAAGATATCGCTCTCCGCTCTCGGAACCCGGACATAAACGGTCGTGGAAACCGCTTTTCCGGCACGTGTCGTTTGCGACAGCCGGTAGGATCCGGGCAGACTCAGCTTCAGCTGTGCCGGGAACTGGGTCAGGGTAAGATCGGTATCATAGCCCTTAACCGTCAGTTCGTCTCCGCGACAGTTGACGGAAACGGTCTGCTCCGTCTCGAAGGAATTGCCGTCAACGGTGGACGGGAAGAAATATTCAAACAGGTTGCGCATCATCAGGGGGAAGTCCTTGAAGCGGGAGGTTGGAATAATGCAGAGAGAAGCACATCACGGCAACCTGCGCATCCTCATCGTTTCTGACAAGGAGCAACGGATCTCCCGCATAGGAGAGCAGCATACTGTACTCCGGATCATACGAAACCTTCAGATACCGGCTGACGGTGATGTTGGTCGCCTCGATATTGTTCAGGGATCGGATGCGTTTCCTCCTGCGCAAGATAGACGCTCTTCTTGCTCATATCAACGAGGTTTTCCACCCGGAAGCCGGCACCGCTCGGTGTGCCCAATGGGTCCACCAACAGGATAACGCCGTCTGCGGGCAGCTTCTCCGGCATCGAATGCTCAAAGATGTAGAAATCGTACCCTTCCAAGGCAGGCGCGACCGCGCTTGACTTCGGTAATGTCAAAATCCCACTTTGCCTCGTAGTTCTTCTTGAGCCGCGAGAACCTCCTGGAAGAACACGTTCGGTCCCAGCTTCTCACCGGATAGCGGATCCTGTCCGGAGCTGCAATACTGAATCCGGATCCGTTCCTTCAATCCGTCATAAATATCGAAGCTGTTGTCCAAAGAAACCGAGTCCTCCACGGCGTCTCCATTCACCGAAAGACTGATATGTACGGACTGGTAGGAGGTGATTCCCTCTCCGGAGCCGAGCAGATGGAACACCGCATTCTCAGGCAGGGTCTTTTCATACGCTTCCACCGCGTCCGTATAGTTTTCATCCGGGAAGTACTTGAAAATCAGGGTATACGCCGATCGGAAGCGCAGGGAACACTCTCCTCAAGGAAAGATTTCCCGCAGTGGTATCATCGCTGCTTGCGGCATTCACACCGAAAACCTCCAGATTGACACCAAGGTCAAGATCCCGCCCATAGCAGACAACTTCAATCCGGAAGGTGTAATAGTTATCTTCAAAATCAGCGGTTGCGCTGAGAATGGCTGCATTCCATTCGGACCGATCGGCAACGTTGACCAGCTCCACGTTGTTTTTCTGCGCATAATTTTTTGTCGGTGTAAACATACGTTTTTGCCGACGGATTGATGCTGAGAATCCGGTCGGAAAGCGTAACGGCAGAGGAAAGATCCGAAGAAGAGTAGGTGCACTCGGTTTCCCCGTCCAACAGGGCTCTCAAATCTCCGACGACGCTGTCCCGGCTGTCCGCATAGGCTCTCTCCACCAGAAACCGGTTATCGTTTCCTGCAAGAATCACGGAAACAATTCCGTCCCGATCAAAGGTCTCCCCCGCCTGCGACCGCCGCCTCAACCGCACGCTCATAGCGCGTGGACTCTTCGGTTCCGGCGCGCATACTGGCGGAGGAATCGATGACGAGCACCACTTCCGGCTGCGTAGCCTTCTCCTTGAGGACATGGATTGTTTTTGCGAGAATCGCCGCAATGGCGGTAATAATCAGCACCTGACACGCAATCAGCAGAATGTTGCGGAGCCTGCTGAGCGGAATTTTCTTCTTTTTGAATTTCAGGCTCAGTCTCCAGAGGAAGGTACTGGAGAGCAGCTTTTGCTGGAAATTCGGCGTGATAATGTAAATGAGAATCAAAGCGACAATTCCAAGCAAGCCGAGAAGCCCTAACGGAATGAGAAATTTCACGTTCACGACACGGTACCTCTTTTCAGCAGTTCGGAGAACAGCGCTTTTTCAATCGGCTCTTCGCAATCCAAAGATATAAATCCCGCATCCCTGCGCCTGCAGAAATCCTGAATGTCGTCATAGAAAGCCGTTACTGCTTCCTTAAATGCCTGCTGCATGGATTTATTGATCCTGATCTTCAAATTTCTTGCGTCCGCCATGTCGGTGGACTCCGAATCAATCAGGTTAACCCGGTCGGTATATGACGGGTCCAGCTCGTCCGGGGAGTGTACACAATCAAGAGCACCCGCTTTTTCTTATACACCAGATAATCCACGCCTTTTTTCCAGTCGCGGTCCGAATAGAAATCGGAGATAATTACGGTCATCCCATCCCCGGTGCCCATATCCGGCGTACTGACAATGGCAGGAGAAATCTCCGCCTCATCCGCAAACTCCGTCTGATCCAGCGTATTCATCGCACGGAAAAAAGCGTTTTTTCCCAACGATGGTACCGAACGGATTTTCCGCCCGGTCCCCCTGACGAGGTGATAGGACACCTTATCCATGTTATGGATGGCAAGGTAGCCGATTGCCGCCGCAACAGCAACGGCGTATGCGCCCTTCCGGGGGTTCACTTTTCCCATCGATCCGGAGCAGTCCGGATAAATCTGCACGTGCATCTGCCGCTCATCGGTAAACAGCTTGATAAAGTATTTTCAAAACGGCTGTACAGATTCCAGTCGATCCGGCGGATATCGTCGCCCAGCATATACTCGGTAATCCGCAAACTCCACGGTTTGTCCGTAGGTGCTCACCAGATGCTTGCCGCCGAAGAATCCGCCGAGATCCTTGCGCAGATTAAACGCAAGTGCCTCCAACCGGCTGAAAAACTCGTCGTTTAAGTAGGAATCTTTCATTTGTTTTTCTTATTTGTTCCTGCACGGTTTGCACTCGGAACTTCATTTCGAGACGAACATTGCAACTTCTTTGCCACTTCGGTAAGAATCATACCGATGACTTCATCGGGGAGAAATCCGTTCCGCAATTGCCTCAAAGTTCATCTTCATACGGTGGCGAAGCACCGGATATGCCAAAGAAGCGATATCGGAGTAGGAAACGTTGAATCTGCCGTTCATCAGCGCCTTCACCTTTGCTGCCGAAATCAACGCCTGACCTCCACGCGGAGAGGAACCGAGACGCACATATTTCTTCGCCGCTTCGGACGCGCACTCACTGTCCGGATGCGTCGCGGAAATCAGCATCATGGCAAAGTCCAGCACTTCATCCGCTACGGGAATCGATTTGCGGTCTCCCGCATTTCGAAGCTGCGCTGCGTTGCACGCCTCATTTGCAACCTCGCCCATCGTCTTCTGCGTCATGGTTACAATCCCCCTTCAGTTCGTTCAGGGGACGGATTATGCACCACCAGCTTGAACATGAAGCGGTCCATCTGTTGCAAGCTTCCGGCAACGGATAGGTGCCGTCCTGCTCAATCGGGTTCTGGGTTGAACGAAGAACGGCTCATTCATTTTTTATGGAAACGCCCCATGACCGTTACCGTGTGCTCCTGAATGGCTTCCAGCAGCGCGGACTGTGTCTTCGGCGTTGCACGGTTGATTTCGTCCGCCGAGAACCAGGTTGGCAAAAATCGGACCGGGCTCAAAGCGGAAAACAGAATTGCCCTTCTCATCCTTGGTGATGATGTTGGTACCCGTCACGTCGGCGGGCATCGGTCGAGGGTGAACTGAATCCGGGAGAACGGAAGGTTGAAAACGCGGCTGAGCGTTCTCACAAGGCGGGTCTTTCCGACGCCGGGCACCCTCCAGCAAAAACGTTACCTCCGGCGATGAGCGCAACGATGGTGTTTTCAACAACCTCGGACTGACCGATCATATCTTGCCGGTTTCCTCAAAATCCGGCTGCACTGTACACTGAACTGCTTGATGCTCTCTTCTGTAACCATTGTTTTGTTTCTCTTTCTTGATTTTTTGATTTCTTGATAAATTGCCAAACCGGGAAACAGGTTCCCGGTTTGCAGACAGAATTGCCTGAATTATTTCTGGATATTGTGGAAGTAGTCGCCGATGACGCCCTTATCGTCTCCGGACAGATTGCTGTCGGAGTTCATGGAATTCTGCGCATCGGAAAGGCTTCCGCTGTATTCGTCGCCGTAATAGGTCGAACCGTCAATCACCTGGTTGGAGGCAGAATCAGCTCCTGCTCCGGCACCTTCGCCCTCACCGTCCCCGTCACCGGAACTGTTGCCGGGGTCGCCGGGCTGCTGCGGAGTGTTGCTGTTTCCGTTGCCGGATCCGCCTTCGCCCTGTTCCTCGTCCGTGATATCGTCCTCTTCATCGGCTTCGATCTCCACGAACACGGCGTTTACGGTTACATCCTTTTTCACGTCCGCGTCCGTACGGGTGGCATCCTCATAGCCGTCCGTCCAGCCGACGAAAACGTATCCGTCTTCGGCAACCGCCTGTACGGTCTTTCCGGCTTCTCCCTCCTTCACGGTCTGCTTCAGTTCACCGTCTACTTTTCCGCCGACGCTATCCTTGACACCGTAGGTCGAGGAGGAAAGTATTGGCGGGCGCTTCCCTTTCTCCTGCTTTTCGCGGATCAGATCCAGAAAGGGATTTATCCGCCACGGCAGATGCCGCGGTTGCGCCCGCTCCCAGCACAAGTGCCACACAGCAGGCCACCACCATGGAAGCGGAAACTGCAATCTTAACAAAGGACGCGTTGACGCTCCTGAGTGCATTCATGGCATCCTCTCTTTGGCGGCGTGCCATATAGGAGTCGTCATTTTCAAACTGCGTCATGGTCAGGATTCTCTCTTCCAATCCCAGCATATCGATACGGAAGCAACCTGACTGCGGGAGTTCTTGAATCTGCAGAAATAGAACAGCGGCATTGCAATTGCGGTTACCGCCGCAAAGACGAGGATGCAAACCCAGAACAGCTTGATGCCGAAGACCCAGAAAGCAAACGCGCAGAGAATATCCGCACCGAACCCTACAGATGCACCGCAAAGCGCGGCTTTGAGCCATCCTTCTTTTGCAATACGGGAGCGATAATTCTCCAGCAAATCCTGCGGTGTTTCGTTTTGACTGACTTTCTTTCGCATTTCAGAATCCTCCTTAAATAGTATTCTTTCATTGTATGCCGAGTGAATAATAATACAAGAATTATATCATTTTCCGTCCGATTTGTAAAGAGCAATCTTGCATAAAGTGTAAATATTTTGGCAAATCGCTCCGTCAAACAGACGATGACGTTCCCAAGCGGCTCTGACGGAGGAAAAACTGCCCGAATACCGCACTGAATAAGTTTCCCGGAGCCGTATTATCTACGACTCCGGGGGTTGGTCAATGATAAAACTGTTTTTTGCGGGCGGCTTCCTGCGGATTACTCCTCTGCCGGGGTATATCCCCAGACAATGGTCGCTTCGCAGCCATTTTTCCAGGTGATGGTAAAGCCAGCCGCATCGGCTTCGGTGCACATGAACTTAATGGTCTGATCTGCTGTCCAGCCGTCGAAGGTGCTTCCGTACAGGGTGGTTACCGTAAGCGGAATGATGATCTCCCGGATGGACGTGCAGTTTGCAAAGGCACTCGAACCGATGTTGTTCACGGTGGAAGCCAGCGTCACGGACTTGAGGTTCACGCAACCGCTGAACATCGAACCGGGAAGAATCGTGCATCCCTCCGCAAAGACAACCTTCTCAAGTTTCACACAATCCTTGAACGGAGAAGAATTGAAGGAAGTCAGCGTTGCGGGCACGGTCAGCGATTTGATGCCGCTGTTCTGGAATGCGGACGTACCGAGCTTACTGACGGATGCAGGGAATGCAATGCCTTCCAGCGCAACGCAGTTGAAATGCCCTTTCCGGGATCTCCGTCAGCGATTCGGAAAGCTCGACGGACTTGAGCTGTGCGCAATCCGCAAATACCTGCTTGCCAAGCGTCTTGACCGTGTCGGGCATCACGAAGGATTCCAGACCGGAGCCCATGAACGCCTCGAGATCCGATTTCCTCAAAGCTGGCTGTTTTCCGCAAAGATGACCGTCTTGATTGATACAATCCGGAATGCATTGTTGCCGATCTCCTTAACCGTTGAAGGAATCACAATGGTCTCCAGCGCCTCGCATCCATTGAAGGAGTTGGTATTGATGCACTCCAGCCCCTCGTGCAGGATGACGGTTTTCAGCGACTTGCAGTTCCGGAAGGTAGCGCCGCTCATGTCTATGGAGGTCGCGGTTACATAAAGGGATCTCAGCCCTGCCGGAATTTCGATGGTTTCCAGACCGGATTCCTCAAATACATTGGAACCGATGATGGTTACCGTTTCGGGAATGGTAAAAGCTCTTCAGTGCCGTACAACCGCAGAAAGCATTGGAGTTGAGCGCCACCAGTTTACCAGGAAGGTGACGGAGGAGAGCTGCGTGCAGTCTTTGAAGGTGTACGAGGCGATATAATCCGTGCTGCCGAGTCTTACGATACCGGCAGGAAGCACGATAGACTGAATTGCAGTTCCCTTGAACACGTATCTGCCAAGCTCCGTCAATTGAGAGTTTTCCTCAAAGGTGATGGAAGCAAGATCCTTGCTGTCCGAGAATGCATTGTCGCCGAGTGTCGTGACCGAAGCAGGAATAACAGTGGAAGTAATGGAAGAGTCAGCGAACGCGTAGTCTCCGATCTCTGTCACCGAAGAAGGAATGATAACGGACTTGACCTTGGAGTAGTGGAACGCGTGCGGTTCAATCTTTGTCGTGCTCTCCGGAAGAACGACCTGCGTAATACCGCTCATACCGTTGAGTGCGTATCCGCCGAGGATGACACCCTCCGGGATGTTCAGAACGCCTTCGAGACCGCCGGGAAGCGCGATGATCTTGGAAACGCCGCCGGAAATCTCTACCAGCGCGCCGATGTTAACGCCGTACTTGGTGTTGCCGTCCTCTACCTTGAAGGTAGCAAGACTGCTGCAGCCGGCAAAGACATTTTTCGTCGATGGAGGTGGTTCCCTTCGGGATGGTGATGCTCTCCAATCCGGAATTGAGGAACGCATCCGAGGCGATGGCGGTGAGCGTTGCGGGCAGGGTCACGGATTTGAGCGATTCGGTTCCGCTGAAGGCACCCTTGCCGATCTTGGTAACCTTGTTGAAGGTGACAGTCTCCAGTGCGCTGTCATAGCGGAAGGCGTAGTTCGGAATCTCCGTGACGCGATCCGGAAGAGCGATGGAGGTCAGCGCCTTGCAGCCCTCAAACACGCCGGTTCCCAGCGTCATTTCCTCCGTTCCGGCTGCAAAGTCGACAGAAGTCAGCTTTTCGCAACCGTTGAATGCGTTGCTGTCAATCTTGGTGGTTCCCTTCGGGATGGTCACCGACTCAACTGCAGAATTCTTGAATGCGTTGGATCCGATGACGAGGTCGCCGGAGGAGTTGATGGTCACCTTGCTGAGCGACTTGCAATCCCAGGAAGCTGGAGTTACCGATGGTCGTTACCGATGCAGGGATGTTGATGGATTCCAGTGCCTCGCAGCCTTCAAAGACGCTGGCACAGATGAATTCCAGTTTGCCCTTGAACTCTACGCTCGTCAGGCTCTTGCAGTTATAGAACTGCTTGCCGCTGCCGCCTATCGTGGAGGAATAGCCGGTTCCGCCGCCGAACTTGGTAAAGCTTGCAGGCAGAACAATAGATTCCAGTCCGCTGTTGGCGAAGCAGCTCGACCGATCTGTATCACCTGCGATTTCTCGCCGAAGCTGACACTCTTGAGATTGGTGCAGTCGCTGAAGCACTCGATACCGATCTTTGTTACCGTATCCGGAATATTGATGGACTCCAACGCAGTGCATCCTTGAACATCTGCTTTGCCAGGAAAGTGGTCTTGGAGCCGAGAGTCACGCTCTTCAGATTGACACAATTCTGGAACAAAGCATTGGAAGAATTCACGTTCGGCGATTTCACCGTTGTAAAGGTGGTCACGCTATCCGGGAAAGCGATACTCTCAATGCCGGAAGCCTTGAAGGTGGACGAGCCGACGTTGGTCAGCTTGGAGCCTTCCTCAAAGATAACCGACTTCAGAGAAATGCAGTTTTCAAAATCGTTGTTGCCGAGTGTGGTAACGGTCTTAGGAACCGTAAAGGTTTCAATCAGCGGGCAATTTGCGATCAGGGACGTACCGAAGGTCTTGATCAGCGTTCCCTCCTCAAAGGTGAAGGAGATGAGCGCTTGGTTGTAGGAGAACGAGTTGTTTCCGATGGAGGTCACAGACTTCGGAATCTCGACCGTCGGGAAGCACTGGTACTTGAACGCGACATTTCCGATGGTCTTGAGAGCCGTGGAGCCGTCCGCTTCTTTCTCAAAGGTCAGGGAAGCAATCGTCCCTTCGTCTCTTCGGCTTCAAACGCATAGTTTGCAATCGTGAACCGTTGCGGGGAATTGACACGCTCTTGAGTCCTGCGTAGCCGAACGCATCCCGACCGATGCTTGTGACACCGTAAGGAATGACAATCGACTCCAACGCCTTGCAGCCGTAGAACATATTTGCCGGGATTGCCGTCATGTTCGCCGGAAGCGTTACGTCTTTCAGGGACGTGCATTCCCGGAACATATTGGTTCCGTACGAATCCTTCTGCGTCAGCTGGCTGGGCTTATCCGTGGAGTGCTCGAAAACCACTGTCTCCAAGAGGGTACAACCGCTGAACGCATAGTTTCCGATGGTCTGCATCGAGCGCGGGATCACTACCTTGGTGATTCCCACCGACCTTTGAACACGTTGTCTCCGATGGAAACGATTCCTTCGGGAATGACATACTCACCGGCAGGAAGCTGTCCGCAGATGTACATATAAGCAGTACCGGTTGCGTTGTAAAGAATCGGGCTGCCGGGCTTAGAGGAGAAGTTTTCGTTGTTCTCGTCCACGACGAAGCTACGGATGCTGAAGCAGTCCGCAAACGCGGTGCCGATTTCGGCAACAGACTCGGAAAGTCCGACCGTCTCCAGCTTCATGCAGGAGCGGAAGAGAGAATTGCCGAGATCCAGCGTCTTTGTGCCCTCCAGTGTCGGGAAGGTAAAGCTTGTAATGCCGGTCTTGGAGAATGCATAGTTGTCGATGGAAATCAGGTTCGAATAGCTCTTTCCGTCCTTTTCGTAGGTGGCAAAGGTAACCTTTGCAAGTGCCTGACAGCTCTCGAAAGCACTGATGCCAATGGACTTGACCGATGCGGGAACCGTCACGGAGGTCGATTGACGCACCCTTGGAACATATAGTCGCTGATCGCCTCCACGCCTTCCGGCAGAGTCACGCCGGAAACGGCAGTGTAAGCGAACAGGCTGGTGCCGCATTTCGGATTTGCACCCGCTTCAAAGACAACCTTTGCAAGATCCGAGCTACGGTTGAAGACGCCGCTGCCGAGCCATCCGACCGCCTTCGGGATGGAAATCTCCTTCAGTCCCGTATAAGCGAACGCGGTATCTCCGATACTGTAGGTTGCTTCCGACGAGGTCGGGAGTGCGATTTCCGTCAAGGAAGTGCAGTAGTAGAATGCCTGCTTTCCGATAGCGAATGCCTTGCCGTCGCAGGCATCCGACAGGGTCGTGCCGGAGGCGAAGGTTACGGTTTTCAGGTTTCTCGCGTTCAGGAACGCCATTTCGTGAATCTCCTTCAGCGTGGAAGGAAGCGAAATACTCTCGAACGGCGGGATATACTTCTCACCGTACCGACCGGAAACCAGTCCGCCGAAGGCAAGTCTGCCGATTACGGTCAACCGCTCGGGAAGGACGATGTTCTTCAGGCTGGTGCAGCCATAGAAAAGGAGAATTGGTATAACCGTTATCGCTGCTGCCGTTGGGTGTATCCAGGATAACCAAATCCACAGGGGTCTGCCCCTCCGGCGTTTCGGTAAAGATCAGGCTCTTAAGGTTGGAGCATCCGAAGAACGCTTTGTTTCCGATGGACGCAACCGTGCTCGGAATGACGATCTCCTCCACTGTCTGACAACCGTAAAACATGGAAGCAGGGATTTCACTCAAGCCTTCCGGCAGGGCGATCTTCGCAAGCACGGCACAGCTGCCGAACGCTTGGCTGCCAACGGTAAGCGTCTCGCCTTTTTTCAGTACACCGAACCGAATCTCGGTCACCACCTGGTTGTAGTAGAATGCGTTTGCGGCAACGTTCGTCACGGTATCGGGAACCGTCACCGTGGTGCTTCCCGCCTTCCTCTGCGGGCAGAAGAGCAGAGTGGAAAGGACGTTCTCTGTTGTTTCCTTACCGTCTGCATCAAGCACCTTGTTTCCGTCTGCGTCCAGTACCGGCTTATCGGTCCTCTGATACAGGACATTCTCAATGGCAACAAAATTGGCGCTGTCGCTTGCGACCGTAATCTTTTCGAGCTTCGGGCAGGCAGAGAATATCGTAAACTCGCCCTTCTCGTTCGAGATCCATCGCTGTGAGCGACTTCGGAAGAGAAATCTCGGTCAGCACGGAGCAGGTTGCAAACGCACCGGAACCGATGTGAGTCACGCCTTCCGGAATGGTCAGGCTGGCAAGCTTGCGGCAGGATGCAAACGCATTCGCCCCAATTTCCGTAAGACGTTCCGGAAGTTGGATTTCCTCCATGACGGAGCATCCGTAGAACGCTTCATCCGCAATGGTCAACCCCACGGTGCTGTCCGCAAACTTCACAAACTTCAGCTTGCTGCAGTTGCGGAATGCGCCGACGCCGATGCGCTTGACATTCTTGCCGATGGTGATACCGGTCGAGACCGGTCTTCCCCTGAACACGCGGTCGCCGATTTCGACAATCGTTTCCGGCAGTGTGTAATCGCCTTCGCGGTCGGTCGGATAGTAGACGACCTTGGTTACCGCTTTGTCGAACAGCACGCCGTCGATGGCGGTATAGTTCTGGTTCGCCTCATGCACCTTAACGCTCTCGATCTTCTGACCGAACACGCCGGTGATCTCAAATTAGGAACCTCCGCACCCAGCTCCACGTGCGTCACGTAGAAGAGCGTCTGTGCGGTGGAGGAGGAAGGAATGCTTCCGAATGCGTTGGCTGCAAAGTCAACGGTGTACTTTCCGTCCTCGCCCGAGGCAATCCCCTTGAGTTGACGATAACCTTCGTCAGCTTGGAGGTGTAACCGAACGCATTGGCTTCCATCTTGACCGACGCTTCGGGAGTGTCACGGTAGTCAGTCGGAGCAGCTGTAGAAGGCGCCCTCACGGATGGTGAGTCCGTAGCCCCTTCGGTCAGGTCGATTTCCTCCAGACCGGAGCAGGACTTGAACGCTTCCTTCGAATCTCGGTCACAAAGCCGGGAACCGTCAGCTTGGTCAGCTTATTGCAGCCCGGAAGGCATTCGGGGCAATGGTGGTCACGCCGTTCGGAACCGTGAACTCGCCAGGCCATGCCCTTCGGGCAGAATACGATGGTATCCCCCCGCCGCGTTGCAAAGCACCTTGCGACCCGCGTTTCCCTTGGCGGTGTAGTTTCCGCCGTTTGCGGCAATGTCAATGGAGGACAGTGCGGAGCAGCTGGAAATGGTATTGACGCCGAAGGAAGTCAGCCGCGCGGGAGGGTGACGGATTCCAGCTTGGAGCACAAATAAATGCCCTTATCCCGGATGGTCAGCGGAACTTCCGCAACTCCTTCGGGAGCCACCAGAACGTGATCTTGGTCAGGTTGGAGCAGCTCGAATGCGTTTGCGTGAATCTCCGTCACGGTGTGCGGCACGATCACCTCGGTGAACTTCGCACTCTTGAACGCACCCGTCGGGATGATTGTCGTCCCCTCTTCGATCGTCGGGAGCCAGTCTTCGCGTACGGGTATGCCTTGATCTCCATGCCGGAGAACTCGTTGTTGTAGTAAAGGACACCGTCCACCGAATGATACCGGATATCCTTGGCTCCCTCCACCGGATAGATGGTGATCGCCTGGAGGTTGTTACAGCCCTGAACGCAGAGCCGATGCCGTTGATACCCTCGGAGCCGATCTCAATGAGCTTGATGGTATTCGGGATCCGGATTTCCTTCAGGGTATTGCAGGAAACAAACGCAGACGCCTCCACCGTGGTGACGGGAAGCTCGTTATACGTGGTCGGAATGGTGATGGTGGTCAGCGTTCCGATACCGTAGTCTCCTGCGACACAGCGTATGCGGTTCCGTTATCGATAGGGGTGAACTTCGAGTCTCTGCAAAATATGCATACAGCGTGGTCTCGGAAGGCAGATTCCAGCGGATCAACGCCTCGCCCTTCTCATCCGAGTAACGGACACCGACGCCGTTCGGCTCAGAGAACCAACCGATGAAAAGCTTGGTGGGATCGCTGTGGGTTGCGATCGGCAGCTTGTTGTAAAGTCCGTAAGTGACCTCTGCCGTCTTGGACGCGACCTCTCCTCCCTCACCGGGAATCAGGGTAACATTGTATCTCTTTGCAGACCAGCCGGCGTAAAGCACGGTGTCGCTACTGCCCTCGAAGCGGACGTTTTCATATCTCTTTCCGCCGGTAAGACCTGCGGGGAGAGGTAAACCATCCGGCAAAATCGTAGCCGTCGCGGCTGGTTTTTCGGGCAGGGGTGATCTCATCGCCGAATGCCACATAGACGGTCTTGACCGCCGCACCTCCGCGGACGTCAAATTCGACGCCGTAGACATCCACCGTGATGGTCTTCCGCGCGGATTCATCTCCGTTTTCATTGATGAAGGAAACAGAAATCTCCCTGGTACCGGCTTCCAGGAAGGTAACCTTGAAACGGTTGTTCTTTCCGTCCACCGTGTAGGTCTTTGTTCCGATCTTGACGCTGTAGCTGTTTGCCGTAATGACCGGCGCCCAGCTGAGAACGCCGTTGTCATACACGACATCGCCCATGCCGGCGTAATATACCTCGACAGACCCGGAGTACGGAGAACTGTTGGCTGCATCGTCGGCGACCGCCTGCACGGAAACCGTGTAAACAGCGCTTCCGGAACCGATCATCTCTTCGGTGATGGTAAAGGTTGCATCGGTCGTGTCGTATGCCGTGCCGTTGACGTTCACCTTGTAACCGGTTGCGCCCTCAACCTTGTTCCAGCGGATGACACTGCCGCTCGCAGTGACGCCGTCGGGACGTGCCAGCACAGTCTTGGTATAGCTGACCCGCTTCGGCAGGCGCGCTGTAGTAACCGGCGCTGACCGGGGTCACCTTCACGGAAATCACACCGGCATCCAGATCCACGATGCTGTAGGGGGTTCCGCTGGTCACATACGCATTCTTCAGGACCTTTCCGCCCTTGGAAATCTCCACGTAGTAGGCGGTCGCATTTTCAACCGGATACCATGTGATTTTTCCGTTGTCCACCGTAACGCCCGTTACGGCATCCAGCCCGAGGTAGTATGTATAGGAGGAAACGGATTCCATATACCCTTCCGCCTTCGCCATCACAACGAACACGATGCCGTCCTTCGGCATATCGCAGTTGGCAAAAACATAGTTGGTGGAGGCTCCGTTGTTTACCGCGGTGTGCATATGGTTTGCATTGCCGCATTTGACCGTAATCAGCTAGTTCTGCGCGTTCGCCACGGGATCGAACACCAGGACGCCCCGGACACCACGCGGAAGTTGGATACGCGATCCAGCGCCTTGTTCTTATAGTATGCAGTGGCAGACTGCCCGTCGCAGGACACGGTAACCGTGTACTCGCCCGCCGCCTGACCTGCAAAGTCAAACCGGAACTCATTGGCACCGACGTTCTTGTCTTCGAGCACCATGTCGCCCTTTTTTGACGGTGACGCGGTAGCTTGCCGTGGGCCAGTGCATTCCAGCTGATCGTTTCCGCATCCACGGAAATGTTCGGAACGCCGGCGGACCGGAAGACCGCAAACAGGACCGTATCCTCGGTCGAGTCGACCAGTGTACTGATAGGTCAGCTTGTCGCCGGACTGATAGTCACTGACCCACCAACCGGCAAACTCCGCGCCTTCCTTCGCCGGAGTGGGGAGTTGATAAACAATTCCGTTGACTGTCCGGATCGGATCGTAAACGGCACCGTCGCAGGCGAAGGAAACCTTGTACTCCGGTCTGCCTGCGGCATGCTGCTCAAAGCGGGCATATACCGTTGTATCCGCGCTGACGGCGACGGTATCGAAGGCAAATGCGGTCTGGTACTCCTGATCGGCATACCATCCGATGAACGCATACCCGTCCTTTGTCGGATCCGCCGGCTTTGTTGCGGTGGCGCCGTTGAGAACCTTCTGTGCCGCAACAGCAGTTCCGCCGTCCACCTCAAAGCTGACGGTGTAGTAGGTTCTCGGCACCATGCGGTAAGTTCCGCCGTTATAGGTCAGCTTCAGCACACCGTTCTCCAGGACAGCGGACGCCTGTGTGTCGTCCCCCGTTTTGAACGTGAGTGTCATTACCGTCCGCATAAACGAATTTACCGGTCTGTTCCCCGTTGAATCCCGAAATCAGGAAGGAATTTCCCGAAATCGTGAACAGATATTCTCTGCCGTCGTCTTTTGCATAATAGACGTTATCAATCCCGTAATCCGTCGGACGACGTCGGGCGGATCCGGATTGTCCGGCGGTTTCTTGTCTTTGCACGCAGTCATGTGAAGCAGGGTGAAGCAGAAAATTGCAAGCAGAATCAATACGGGCAATTTTTTTTTGTGTGTTTTCATAGGTCTCCCTCCTCTTTTCCTTTATTCAAAAAGGATGCATATATTATAGCAGATTAGAGCAGAAATTGCAAGATATTTTTATAAAAATTCTATTTTTATCCGTTGTATATAAAAATAGTCGCCCCAAGCCCGATTTTCTTCATTACAATCACAACCCAAAGCCATCGCATTGCTGCTTTTTTCATCAGGGCACGGATTTGGGGTTGCAAGCGGCGCCAGACAAAATTGCAAATCAGCAAAAGATAGAGTGGTTTTTCGTCATTTTCCGACATTTTTTCCGGTACCCGGAGCAGTGCACGAAAATGTCCGAGCGATCTCCTCGGCGTTATGCGTTTTTTCGTAGTTCTCAACCAGTAACTCCCTTTGCTTTATTGTGCAACGGGCTGTTGCACAAATTCCGTCATGCAAGCCTCCCCGTATTCCTAAGTGAGATTCTCTTACGAAAAAAGGAGGGCGCTCGATTGCGCCCTCCCCGTCTGTGCGGGGCGTTTGACCGCCCCTTATCCGGTACCGTGAAACCGATCAGCCCCACATACGGAACATCCACAGCAGAATGTCTTCTCCGGAGGCGTTCTTATGAGGTTTGAATGCGCCGCCTACGGTATCGGTCACAATACCGGTCTCAACTGCCCAGTCAAGAGCCTTGATATAGCTTGCGCGATAGTACGTATCCGTAAAGTGAACGTTGCCTTCCGCAAAAGGCTTGCCGGATATGCCGTACATACTCATAATGATCATCTGCCGTGTCATAACGCTGTCGGGTTTCAGTTTCCTGTGATAGGGTGTATTGATGTACTTATGCTCCAATGCCCACAGGACTGCTTCATAGTAGTATGCGTCAGCGGGAACGTCGACGAAATACATCGTGCGCCCGGTTGCCGCCGGTGAACCTGCCGCCTTCCATGCGCGATACCAGAATTCACCTATCGTCATACTCTTTTCGGATCAAAACTGCCATCATCCTCAAACATGCCGGATTCCAGCGACCAACGAATGGCGGCTTCCCATTCGCTCTCCCAAACAGCAAACAGCGTTACGTCCGAATTCAAGGTAAAGGATACGACTTCGGTGCCGTCCTCCAGCGCCCACCCTTGAAGCGGCAGCCGTCGGGTGCGACAAAGCTACAATCGGGGGCGGTAAAGGTTTCCCTGATCGTCCCGGTAACGGGAAGCATGGTTCCCGATCCGCCGTTCGCACTGAAGGAAACGGTGACCGATTTGAGGACCTCGCGGATCACATAATCGCAAACGGTACAGGTGCGAGGCGTTGTCTCGGTGGCTTCCGCACCGGGGATATGAGCCGCTACATCCTTCTTATCTCCGCAAACGGAGCACTCATGCCAATGGTTTGTCTCGTCGGTTGACCATTCGGTCTTGTAGGTATGCGCCGCAAGTTCGCCGTACTCCTGACCGCAGATCGAGCAGGTCGCCTTTCCGTACAGGTTGCCGTGCCGCCCGTGTGGACGGTCAGTTGCTTCCCGCAAACATCACACTTGTGATCCTTGTTACCGTCGGCGCACTCGCTCAGGGTTTTTCCGCAGAGGTCGCACTTGTGATCCTTGTTGACGTCAGCACATTCACTGAGAATCTTGCCGCAGATATCACAGTTATGGTCTTTGTCAGTGTCGGCGTGTGCCGCTTCATCGGCTTTTCTGCCGCAGACGACGCAGGCGTGCCAATGTGTGTATGCATCGCTCGACCAGTCGGTGGCGTAACGGCACATGGACAGCATTTTGCCGCAGATATCGCACATGTGGTCATTGTTCGCGTCGTTGCACACACTGATGGTCAGTTGACAAATATCACAACCGTGGTTCCCGTCGGTGTCCTCGTGCGCCGCTTCCTCACTCCGTTGCCCGCAGGCAGTGCAGGCGCGCCAATGCTTTTTCGCCGTCGGCGAACCACCCATCACTGTAATGGTGCGGGAGTGTTTCACCGGAGGTAAAGGTTTCTTCGCCGCTGACGCCGCAGGAACAGCTGTAATAGTACACTGCCTTTGCACGGCAGGTAGCGGCAGATTTGAGGTAGATTTCGTCGGGATTCTCGCAGTCAAAGCTGTGGGTATGCCCGGTTGCGGGCATGATTTCATAATGGCAGACCGTACAGAGCTGCGGGGCGGTTTCGGTGGCAGCGTCACCGGGGGTGTGCCGCTTCGTCCGCCTTCTCACCGCAATCGGCGCATGCGTGCCAGTGTCCCGTGGCATCCTTGATCCATCCGCCGAACGTATGCCCCTTGGCATTTCCGTACCGCTCCCCCGCAATTCTCGCAGATCGCCTCTTCGGTGCAGGTCGCCGTGCCGCCGATGTGCCGGCAGTTATAGTAGCATTCGGTACACCAGCCGTTCTCCCAGGTATGCGGTTCGGGGGCGCCGATGATCACGCCGCACTTGCATCTTTCCACATGGGTAGCGTTGTCACACGCGTACTTCTGGGTATACTCGTGCCTGTTCGGGTTCTTTTCCCCATAGGGCTCCCCGCATTTTTTCACAGTGCGCCGGCTCCATGCAGTTCGCCTCGCCGCCGGTATGCTCGCATCCGTAGTGACAGGATCGGCACACACCGTTCTCATCCGGATCGTGCGGCTCGGTCTTTACCATACCGCAGCAGTACCAGTGTTTATCGTGCGTGGTTTCGGTGATGTTCTCATAATTTGCCGACCATGGCTCTGCGTGATTGTCGGGGTCAACGTCGCCGAAATGCTCCCGGCAGACGGAGCACCATGCCGGTTCCTTGCAGGTAGCCGGTACCAACTGTCACTGTGTCCGTTGGCGGGGATGACGGTTCCTTTGGTGATAACGCCACGGCAATTCCAGCAAACGGTGTCGCCGGTGTAGCCCTCCTCGGTACAGGTCGGCTCCTTTTGTCGGCAACATAGGTGCCGGACGGATCGAGATCGTGATTGTTCGGGTTGATTTCCTCGGTGACAAGACCGCAGATCGGCAGGTGCCCTGTGCGACACAGGTTGCCGGGAAGGTCAGCGGGTGGGAGCAGACACAGCCGCAGGTCGGGCACACGCCGTCCAAAAAAGGTGTGGCGTTCGTACGGGTGCTCAACGGTGCCGCAGCAGCTCCACTTGCTGATATGTCCGTCAACATCGCCCCATTCGTCTTCATTCCAGACCGGGGTTCCGATGTGGTTTGTGTAGTCAAAATTGCCCTCGGAGATGCCGCAGCCCGCGCGCAGGCAGGTTTTGACGGAGCGGCAGGTTGCCGCCTTCCAATCGTGACCGAGCGGCGCAAGCACACGCTCATCGACGTAGCCGCAGGCGGAGCAGGTAAAGACCTTGCAGCCGGCGTCCGTACAGTTCGCTTCGCTTGTCACCGTACCCTCATCGAATTTGTGACCGTCGACGGCGCAGTTGTACGTAACCGTCGGGTGGCGGGCCGGGAACAGCGCAAACCGTTATAATTTTCGTCGTTGGGCTGGTTTTGACGATACAGCGGTACATGTATCCGCTCATATCCTGCGACACGTTGCTGACCGTCGGGGTGGTGTACCAATGAATCTCCCCGTTTACGACTTCGGAGTACACATTGACCGTGCCGTCCTCTGCCGTCACGTCGACCATGGTCTTGCCGTCCTTGCTGACCTGCCAGATGACATCGGTGCCGTAGGGAGCCCTGCGTGATGTCAACGCGGAAAACCGCGTCGGTGTGCTCGGGCACCGTCCCAGATCCTGCGGGTTGCTGGTGGTCGGCGGATACAGCGTTCTGGTGGTTGCGACGTCGGAGATAACCGAACCGAAGTCGTTGTACACGACACAGCGGTATTGCCAGGTCGTACCCGCAGCGACCTTGTACCAGCCTTTGGTTCTGGCTTCGTCTTCGTCCGACAGATCTTCAAAGGTTCTGCCGTTGTCCTTACTTCTCTGCCACCGGTAATGCAGATCCTCCTTCTGCTTCCACGGAGAAAGCATAATAGGTATCAATGATGATCGTTATTTTATCCGGATCGGGCGGAAAAAGGTCGTCGAGCACCTCCGTCAACCTGTGAACCACGCTTTCGGGGTGCTTGGTAATGACGGGCAGTTTTCCGATTGTATCAATGGTGACCGGGTCGGTAGTGCCATCCGACAGCTTCTTGCCGTTTGCATAGATACTGTAGACGACACGGATCTGCCAGCCTTCCATGGCATCGGTGACGGCTGCCGTTTCATACACGGCGGAGTCGCCTTCCTTCACCGTTTCCCAACGGATGCCGCCACTACGGCTCAGCTCCCAGCGGTACCCGAAGGTAATGCCGTCAAGGGTTGTGCCGTGGGTCATCTCCAGGCGCGCCGGCTGACCGTCGACATAGCGATCCGGCTCCTTCAGCTGCGGCGTATCCACATACAAGGTGGCGTCATAGTAGTAAGAGGTTCTCTCCCACGTAAAGGCATCCCAATAGCAGATCTCGCACCGATAGATGTATCCGTTCTGCTCCTCGGTGATCTCCGGGCACGTATTCAAAGCGGATTGTTTTTGACGCATACGGACCGTCCGTATTATCCGCAGTCGGTCCCTGTGTTCTCTGGACAAGCCCGAAGCTCTCGCCGCCGTCCTTGCTGACATACCACTTGACCCAGGTGACAAAGGACTTTTGCAGGTCGGTGGGATTGCCGCCGGCAAGGGGAGAGCACCACATTGTCGCCCGCCTTGGCAACGAAAAACCCCGTTCTCCTTCAGGGTAAAGGGCGTACCCGGCGCAAAGGTGTTGGTTCCGTACTTTAAGGGAAGCGTCTGCTCATCTTCCCGAATACAGTCCGCAGTCGGATAAGCACCTATCCGATGCGGACGGTCGGCTCTGTCCGTCAAAGATACAGCATTTTGTCGCCGTTTTCCGCGATGTGGAATTTCCCTTCAAACCAAAGAAAATCCCGTTCCTCCACCTCACGGATAATGCATACCCTCCGGAAGTAGTCATATTCCGTTTCCGCCTTGTAGGCGAATTTGTGAACGGTGTTGCCGGTTCCGTCCACGACGTTGCCGTAATCGGGGATGTCAATATTGCCGCTCGAATATGTTTCGTTATCCATTACGACCTTGACGGTCTTTTCCACATCTCCGGAGACGGTCCCCCCGTGGAAGATCACGGTACCCCTTGCCGCGGACATCCAGCCCTTTGATGATCCCGGAGCCGCCGCCGCCGTTGATCTCTATGGTACCGCCCTCCAGATAGATGGGCTTGGTAAAGGCATAGTCCCGGTCTTTATCGAACTTCAGAATCAGCGTGGCGCCCGATTTCACGGTCATTTCGGGAATCTAAAATCCCTCATCGACATAGGGATTGACCATGTTTGTGCTGTTTTCCATCGCCACCAGCTTGGAAATGTTCAGGGTCTTTGTCATAACGTCTTTCAGATTCAGCGCGTCACTTTTCCGGTCGAAGGAACCGTAATATTCGCCGTAATGAGTCGGATACAGATTCTTTTCGCTGTAAGACCAGTATTCGTACACCCCTTCTGAACTGAGGAAAATGCCGTCGCAGGTATAGACGGTAATCTCTTCGCGGCAGCTGCCGTCGGTGTCCGTCCGGTACAGCAGATTCTCCGCAAACGAAATGGAATCCGGGCGGAGCTGCTGAATCTTGAGCTTCCATCCGGCTTCGCTGTGGACATTTTCAGGCGGAGAATGCCGGCGCCGTTGAATCGACCCTGCCGCCGCCGCCGCTGTAGCCGTACACGACGGAATTGATGTAATACTCGTTGGGATTATACCAGTTATAGATGTTGCCTTCCACAACGCCGCCCTCAATATTCACGACCGGTGCGTCAATGGCATAGAGCGTTTTGTCTCCAATGTCGTAGCCGGCGGGGTAGACATTGGATCGGATCTCACCGCCACAGGCATAGACACCGCCGCCGTTTTTTTCTTGCTGAAGCACTGGATGCCGGCATAACCGCGATTGCTGGTATCCGCGCCAAGCTCACAGTCCGATTTGAGGAAGGAGCCCTCATAGACCTTGACGGTATACGTCGCGTAGATATTCATGGTAGGCACACCGGCGCCGGCATGACCCACGGTCGTATTGACATGGCTGTTTTCCTTCAGCGTAATGTCGCGGGCGTGCAGCGTATCGCCGCCGAATGTGACCACCTCGACATCCCTTGCATTGTCAAAGATGAGCGTACCGCTGTTGTCGCAGAAAATACCTCTGTAGTTTGCGCCGACGGTCAGCTTGGCATTGCCGGTGATCGTAACAGTGCCGCCGGAGTTATAAATGGCGGTATACGCCCGGTTGCTCTTTTCATATGCCCGGTTTGCAAAATTGGGGTCGCCGATATAGCTTTTTGGGCTTCCCTCCGTGCGGATGGTCAGATCCATTTTGCCCTCGGCATAAATGATGGCATACAGGTTGACCTTCGAGGGATAATGGCCGAAGAAATCTTTGCCCATATTGTATCCCCAGGTGGCTAAACCGAAGCCGTTGAGCACCAGAGTATTGGTCTCGGCTCAAACTTCCAGCCGTCGCCGGAAAGATTTTCGCTCGTGACACGGTCGCCGCCGATCCACAGGTTATACTGGACCGGGTCGGCGTTTACGTTGACAACGAGCAGCACGGTGACCGCCGCAAGCGTCAGAAAGAGCGCCGACAGGGTCATAATGACACGTTTTTCATTTTCATTTTATCAAACCTCCCGCAAACAGATTGTTTCTGTAAGTATCCATAAACATGGAAACGCCCGTTTTCAGAACCTCCATCTGGCTTTTTCAGGTAATATTCGTCCTCGAACATGGCGTAGTGCACGCAGGCGCGGACGAAAATAAAAATAAGCGGGGTAATCACCGTATACGGGATGCCGAGCTTGGGTTCCAGCTCTTTGGCGTATGCGGTATAGCGGGCATTGACGCCCTCGAAAAATTTTTGCCGTGTTCGATGTATTTCGGGTGGGTATAAATCGATACATGAGCCGGTATTTATCGCCGTGCTCCCGTGCGGTCCAGTACGGCACCTCCTCGATAAAGCGCATCACGTCCACGGGGTCTGTGGGCGCCTTTGCCATGAATTCGTCCTCGACCTTGGACATACAGTATGCAGTGGATTCGACAATCAGTTCATCCAGATTCTTAAAATAGGAATACAGGTTTCCCTGCGTACACCCGCACGCCTCGGCAAGTGCCTTGACACCGGTGCCCGTCAGCCCGTTTTTGGCGTAGCAGGCAAAGCATTTTTCCATAATGGCGATCTTTTTTTCTTGGTGTTGGTCTGTTCGCATCGATATTATCTGCCTTTTTTAATTAAACGATCATTCATTCAATGACAGTATATCACATCTTTGGAAAAAAAGCAATAGGGAAAAATAAAAAATTCCGGCGGGAATGCGATTCGCCAATCTGATTTCATTTCTTGCCGTTGAATCGCGATATTTGGTGCCGGGAATGATTATTATAGCAACTTCAAAATAGCAGTCACCTCTTGACAATTGCAGCAAAAAGGTGGTACAATATGTCACACGGAGATGAGAAAAATGGGCAAAATGCTGCACAATGCGGGGCAGAAAGCAGCTGCTGAACGACGAGGACAAACAACATACGTCAATGCATTGACGAGACGCCGGACATCACCCTGGCAGAACTGCGCACGAAGCTGGGACTGAAAGCAAGCATCCGAGACGCTCAGCCGGTGGTTCGGGCGATGGGATACCGTGTCAAAAAGAAGAGCATGTCGGCATCCGAGCAGGAGCGTCCCCGATGTGCGGAAAGAACGTACAGACTGGCGCGGGTCCGGCTTGGAAAAGCGGGCGGATCACCTGGTATTTCTGGACGAAAGCAGCGTCAACATTGATCTGACGCGCGACGCTATGGGCGCACCATTGGCAAGACTCGCGTCCACGGTCATGCCCCATTGAGCACACCCCGCGCACAAACCGTTCTGGGTTCCGTGCGCCTGAACGGTTAGATGACGCACACCACGTATACAGGCGGGACAACGGGGCAGCGCTTTTTGGAATACCTGAAGGATATCCTCATTCCGATTTCGGATTGGATATCCCATTGTCATAATACTACTCCATTATATACAGCGCATGCGATGATGGATATAATAAACAAATATTTTTAGCAAAAGGAGACTTTAATATGTGGATAAGGTCCAAGTATTACAGATAGAAGCGCAAAAATTATCCTTTGAAATCAAATCAAACGGTTTATATCAGTTATGTGGGCTACAGCATATCATCGAACTACAGGATGAAATCAATAGTATTTTTATCTTAAGGACATGATTATTATAATTACAGAGGACCGTGATTTTCGTCATGGGTACAGACCTACATCTTATATCAAAGATAACAGACAAATCAACAACATTGATGCGTATGACTGGCAGAAATCATTTATGGAATATTGGCGATATCGTAGGAGACATCAAAGGGATTTTGACGGCGGGGCCAACAACAAAGCATCTGTACAACAAGATAACCGTTTACTCGATGTAGGCGATTGCTCCTCAGATCTGTTTTACTGTAGCAGACGCGCCGTTTTTGATTGACCCTATTCAAAAAGCATATTGGAAATCAAGTGCGGAAAATGGTAACAATAATTAAAAACTGGCACTGCAGGATTGAAGTACCCAAAAGTATAGCAAAAATTAAGGAAACACTGATTAGAGCATGTTGACACTAAGGTCAAAATATGATATAATAAACACATGAATATTACAAAAGCACAGTACGCAAGAATCGAAAAGTATTTTCGGTTCAGCGTGGGAATGTAAAAATCGACAATTACAATTTATCAACGCTATCTTGTATATTGCCGAAAACGGGTGCAAGTGGAGGGCACTTCCAGGAGAAATACGGCAAATGGAATAGCATTTACCAAAGATTTAAAAGATGGTGCGAAAATGGCGTAATACAGCGTATTTTAATGCGCTGCAGCAGGAAAAAATTATTGCGATCAAAGTAGAAGTGCTGGCTTTGGACAGTACCTCTTGTAAATTGCACCACGACGCACATGGCGCTTTAAAAACACGGACAACAATGTGTCGGGAAATCAAAGGGCGGATGGAATACCAAGCTTCACGTGGTATCCGCAAATGACAAGGTCATTGTCGAAATGCCTTATCCGGTGGAAACTGTCACGACGCCCCACAAGGAAGAATCTCAATTGAAAACATAGGAGATAGCTATTCGGGAATTCCGTACTTAATGGATAGAGGCTTATGAGGGTGATCAAACAGAGAACTCTGCCAGTCTTTCAGACACAAACCGGTTGTCCCACCAGAGAAAAATCGCATAAATCCGTGGGAATATGACCATGAACTATATAAGCGAGGAATATTATCGAAAGACTGTTTCGATGGCTAAAAGCGTTTCGCAGAGTGTGTACAAGATATGATAAACTCGATGTTATCTTCCTGTCGTTCGTTCAAATCGCGTGCGTCTTCGTGTGGCTAAAATAGTGTCAACAGGCTCTGATACGGTAATCGTACCGCTGATTCTCCGATATGCGTATGGATTGCAGGATGCGTTGCCGTACCTGTGCCTGACTGTCGGAATCGGGGAGGTAATTTCTGCGTGGGTACTGGGGCTTGTTCTGTTGGTAGCCCTGCGCAAAACACGTATCGGGTCGTATGTATCCTGAGTTCGGCTGTATATAGTACGCCCCAAGTAATCGTTCGGGGCGTGCTTTTTGATCCATTGGAGTACAGCACGATCAATGCGGATTTCTCCAGTGAACAATTTGCATAAAAAATCGCACAGAAGCATTGACAGATGGCGAACAAAATGGTATAATGCGTGTATGCGATGCTGTTCGCAGACTCTACACAATACACAATGAAAGCCGAGAAAGGAGAATAGTTAATGCGAATGAAGTATTTAGCCAAACGTTTGTTTCGCTTGATTCCCGCGATGGCTCTCTGCTGTTGCTGGGTTGCTGCGCTGTGACCGGATGCACCGGAAACGGCGGTGAGAAACCTCTGCCACGGGACACAGCACGTAGAGGAATCGGGAGAACCGACTGGTTCTGACCAACACACGGAAACTGAGACGCCCACCGAGCCTTGGACGGAATCCGGCACCACGGAAGAGACTGCCAGTGGGGACGATTCCGCCGGAGGATCCTGCACTCAATGTCTTCCCCACCGAGGGGGATAACATTGAAATCGGCATTTTCTGGGAGCCGCCTGCAAAGTTCACGACGCCCCCAGCAGTACGATTGGATCCGGGATGCGCATATCACCTTTATCGAGATGACCAACCGTGAGCTGATCAGCGGTAAGGACGGCCCTCGGAGAATGAGCTGAAGCTTTGCCGCCGAGCGTGGAATCGGCGTGACGTACAATCCCGGTGCGGACGGCAAGAATATTATGTCCATGACCGATGCCCAGTTGGTAGATTACCTGACCCGTTTGCAGGATGATCTACTATCATCGGTATCCATGTCGTTGACGAGCCGACCAATCCGTGGGCATACGGACGCGTCTGCCGGATCATCAAGCAGAACGGACTGTGCGCACGCCTCAATTTCCTGCCTTCCTTTGCAACTTGGGTGTTTGAGAACTACCGGGGGTCACGTAGAGGATACCATCATCGCGACCGGGCGGGAGGAATTACAGTTACCTTTCCTACGACCAGTACCCGTTCCCCTATAACGGCGGGAATCCGTCCGCCATGTACGCCAACCTGAACCAGTTCCGCGAAATCGGTGCAAGTACGATGTGCCTACCGCGTTCTACATTCAGTCCATCGGTGAGCACGGAAACTTCCGTCGTACCAACGGCAACGAAATCGGTTGCATACTTCTGCCGTAGCCTTGCATACGGGATCAAGTCCTATACCTACTTCACATGGTGGACGACCGGCTTCTGTGATCCGGCAGATTACGGAATCATCTCTCCTTACGGCGAGAAGACCGATATTTACGATGATGTCACCGAAATCAACGCACAGGTGCTGAAGGTGGGGCGTCTGCTCCGTCGGCTGGATGCGCTGGAGGTGTACCACAACCGCGGCACGGAGGCGAGGCGTGACGTCATTGAACAGAAATACTGCGCCCATTTGCCGGAGACCGGACGCTTTATCGTTTCCTTGATGCAGGATCGTGAGACGGGGCGTGACTACATCATGCTGGTCAATAAGGACTACAAGAAGGAAACGACTGCTGAGTTCTCCTGTCTACCGTATTACGCATTTGTACAACTGTACCAATGCCTCCTACGAGGAAATGGATATTTCCTCCGGAAAGGTGACCCTGACCTTCAGCCCGGTGGCTTTATCCTGCTCGCGGTTGGTCAGCATGACAACATTTGTGGATAAGGTCGTGGATGTTGATAAAGGACAATCGGCGAAGAATAAGCCTGTTTCTGTCAGCGAGGTTAACCCCCGGTAACGGCTGGTATGCGTATACGCTGACGGACGGAAACCGTACCGATGAAAACAGCGTTGCCGCGGCTGGCGCACAAGCTCTTGAGCAGGGCTTTGTCACGGTGGATTTCCTCCGCGATGTGACCTTCAACCGCGTTGACCTATACCCTACCGGTTCAAGGCTACGATATGGCAGAGGCGTTCCCGCGTGATTTTGCCATTCAGTTCTCCGTCGACGGCGAAACCTGGATTGATATTCTTACCAAGACGGACTACAAGGATGTAGCCAACGCTGTTCCCAGCTTCCAGTTTGAGGCGGTGACAGCCCGTTATGTCCGCGTGTACGTTACGCGCGGTACCGGAAGCGGTTTTGCCCTTGCCGAGATTGAGGTCTTCCATGACGATGGCAGTCTGCCTCCGGCGGACAGTTCGCACTACAAGACAGCGGGCGGCGAGGATGACGGAACCAACGTGGCATTGAATCGCCCGGTGACGGCATCCAGCAACCTGGCGGGCTGGGATCCTTCCAGACTGACCGACGGAAACCATGGCACGTTGTGGTCGTCTGCTCGAACCGGCACGCGACAGCTGACGAGGAGGAGTACTTTACGGTTGACGATGGATGCCTACACGCTGGATCGCATCGTGTTGATCCCGCGTGTCAACGACGAGTACTTCCCACAGATCTTTGAGGTGCAGGTTTTCAGACGATGGGGAGACCTTCACCACCGTCAAGACGGTGGAGTATCCGACGCAGAACAAGGGGACTGTTCCGATTACCGTGAAGCTGGAGGATACCGTCCAGGCGAGGTATGTACGTATTCGTGCGACAAGTTGCGTGACCTCGCCGGCTTCGGAGATGGCTTCCTGTTCCAGTTGTCCGAGATTGAAATTTACAACAAGTAATTCGTGTTCAAAAAGTTCCGGTGACAGACAAGTGTCTGAATCACCCTTTGTCAAGTAGACAGTAAAAGTAAAAAAGCGAAAGCATTAAAAAAACAGCCGAGCCCTCTTGATTACAGGGGATTCGGCTGTTCCTTTCGTTATTCCCCCTCCTCAAATCGCCTCCCAATTAGGGTGTGTTTCTACCATCTGTTGACACATATATTCCCGAACCTTTCGCAGACGATGATAATATGCGCCTTTACTGATCCCCAAGCTTGCACACCATTCATCCACCGGTATCCCTTGCTCCTGCCGCTCCTGTACCTGTCGCTGCCGCTCGGACAGTTGCACCTCTCGCTTTACCGCTACGATTGCTTGACTTGATTCATTCATCTTTCCTTTTTCCTCCGTGTGTTTCGGACTGCAACAAACTTCAATTGTACTTCGTTACAGTTCGTTGAAATTTGTTGTACTTCATTGTACCACATTCAGAAAGATTCTTGAAGGCGCGGGGGATTTTTGGGGTTACCGTCTATGTACACGATGGGATACACGGCGCTCAACGGGCGTTTCTGCCACTCCTCGATCTCCGGCAGGATCTTGTTCGTTACGGATGTCACCATGGCTTCACTGACTTCAAAACCATAGATTTCCATGATTTGATCCGAAATCGGCGGGTGGTCATTCCGCGAGCGTACATCCGGATGATCTTCTCGTCAATTTCGGAGATGTCCCGACCGTACTTCGGCACGATCTTTGGATCGTAATCGCTCTTGCGATCTTGAGGGACATTCACTTCCACAGGTCCATAGTTGGAACGGAGCGTCTTGGTTTTGTAGCCATTCCGAGAATCGGTGTAAGCCGGATCTTCCTCCTGCTTTTCCTTTTTCTGCGTTTCCATTTCTCCTTCCATCATTCCCTGGATGGTTCTGCCCAACAGATCCCGCAGAGCATTCTGAATATCTTCTGCGGATCTGATGTCGTATTCCTCAATCAATTTGGCTATGATCTCTCTTTTCCCGTCACTCATCGACGGGGATTTCCTTGGTCTTCCCATTTTTTCTCTTCCTTCCTGTGCTCTCTTCCTATTATACCACATTTCTTCGGTATTTACAGAAAATTTTGCACAGGCTTGATTTAGCGAAAACAGCAGATCGGGTAACAGACACGGCAGACTTTCATCATTGCGACAACCTCAAGGCATTTGGGAGTTTTTTCTGAATTATTTTGTCAAAGCGCCGCAATCCGCACAAAAAAAACGCCACGACCTTTCGATCGTGACGCTTTTGTGACAGGCTTGAAACAGCCGCCTTTGCGGGAAACAGGGTGATTACTTGCCCTGCATGCCGGTCTCGTAAGACTGGATCATCTTCTTAGACGTGACACCCGTACGACTCCGATGCCGTTCACTGAGCTTCTTCAGCCATTTTTCAGTATTTTTTCCTGTAAAGATCTTGATTTCAAGCTTCGCTGTATCATTTCCGTCTGATGTGACAATGATTTTATCGATATATTGGGCAACAAATTCGTTTGTAATCATACCTGTGCTTGCATCCCGGACTGCCGCATCCAGCCTTGCCTTTACCTCGCCGATGTGCTTGCGGTACTCTTCTTTTGTAAATTGCTGCTCTTCCAGTTCTGTGAGTGTTTTCTGTGCTTCCTCCGCCTCCCGGTCGCAGGCTGCAGTCATGGACTTGAAATTTGCCGTTGTGATAGCGCCCGTTGTGACAAGCTCCAGGAGCTTGTTTTTCTTTTGGTCTGCAAGTTCGATGATGCGCTTCTGCTCCTCCATCTGTCCCTTGGTTTCGTCATCCGCTTCCATTGACCGGAACATTTCTTCGTAGCTTGCAAGCAGGGCTTCCACATCCACTTTTGTTTCGCTGAAGACTTCAAACAGGATCGGCTTGATCTCATCCTCGTAGATTGGGAAGGACGGGCAGGCGTCTGCACCGTTGTTGATCTTATTGGAGCAGACCCATTTGGAGTTGACTTTTCCATCCTTACTCTTGGATTCCCGACGATAATATGCCGTGCCGCAATGAGCGCAGTATAATTTACCGTGAGCAAATTTGCGTGATTACAGATGCCCGACGGTTCTTCACATCCTCGCTTCTGCGAGTCAGCACCTCATTTGCCCGATCCCATAGCTCCTCCGAAACGATTGCCGGAACAAGTCTCCGGTTTCATCCTTGAACATGACCCACTCTTCGGGCGGCGGAATTTCTGCTTCTTGGTGAACATATCCACAATGCGCACTTTGTTACCGACATAATAGCCTTTATACTTGGGATTGGAAATGATGCCGGACAGCGTGGAGTGTGCAATTTGTTGCCGTTGTAATTGCGATACCCTGTTCGTAGAAAATCTTTTCAAGCTGTTTCATGCTGTATTCGCCTGTCGCGTAAAGCCTGAACAGGTCGCGCACCATCGGTGCTTGGCTTTCGTCAATGACCAGGTGCTTGTCATCCTTTTGATATCCGAAAATCCGGCTGTTGCCGAGCACAACGTTTGATTTAATTGCCTGCTGATGCCCGAATTTGACACGCGAGGAAAGCTTGCGAAGCTCGTCCTGCGCAATCGAGGACATGATGGTCAGGCGAAGCTCCGCGTCCTCGTCAAGCGTGTTAATGTTGTCATTCTGGAAGAATACGCCGACCCCCCATCCAAGCAGCTCCCGCGTATACTGCAAGGAGTCGAGCGTATTTCGGGCGAATCGTGAGATTTCTTTTGTGATAATCAGATCAAAAGCCCCATCTTTTGCATCGGCGATCATCTCATTGAAGTGCTTTCGCTTCTTGGTGGAGATACCGGAAAGCCCCTCATCAACATAGCCCGGAACATATGTCCATGCGGTGTTCTTCTTAATGAGGTCTTCATAATATGCAATTTGGTTATCCAGCGAGTTGATCTGTTCATCGGTGTCCGAGGACACCCGTGCGTAATAGGTTACACGCAGGGGGGATATTGTATATGGGTTTGGTTCGCAATAAAGCCCGGATACTTAATATATCCATTGTCGCTTCCTTTCTTGTGATTCGTTATATCATCTTCTATATCAATTATTATATCATATATGACCCGAAAATGCAAAGACAAAATCGAAAATTGTCAACCGACTTTTTATGTATCGGAAGTTCCTGTCGGCAACTTCCGAGGGTGAATACGCTCACCTTGCGTCCCTGTCCGGGGATCGTTTCATTTTTCTGACTGCGATCAACTCTGTCATTTTCCGATATTCCTTTTCTGAAATTGTCTTGGTTTCAAACAGATAACGGTTGAAGTAGTTCAACCAAAGATCTTCTGCCATGCGTTTTCCCGTTCTGCATCGGTTAAAACTTTCCCCATTCAATTACCTCGTTCTTTCTGATTCTTCCAATCTATTTTCCTCCATTTAAGTGAAAATATGCGTTTATAGGCTTTGCTCATAATCGTGTTTCTTCCTTTCTCTGTGTTCCGGCATGGTGGTGCAGTCTTCCACCGCCGGTCTTTCGTCAAACATGGCAGAGAGATCACCGATCAGGTCTGCGATGCCTGTCGTAATGGAGATCACCGTGCTTTGGCTCATGTTCTGCAATGCCCGATAGGCATTTTCGTTGCCCTTGTGTGCAGAGGTGTTAGAGATTCCACGGCTTTCTGCCAGTCGAAATAATCTGATTCGAAGAGATAAATTGGAGGGCAAGCCTGTACTCCGCATAAATGTCGCCCCATCTGCGCCGCCTGCTCCAAAAGCGCGATAGCTTTCGGAATGTCCTTTTTCAGGCACTTTCCGTCGGCGTAATATTTGCCGAGCGTATAGGCAGCGTGAGCGTTCCCATGGCGTATTGCATCGTACAGAAGATCGACGCCCGCCTTGCGGTCAAGGTGTAGAAATCTCCGGTGAGATACAAACGCCCCAGCAATGCCTCGGCATACGGGTTGTTCTGCTTTGCGGACAGCAAAAAGCCAATACTCGGCGTTCTCAGGAACACGACGGTAATAACCGCCCTCACAGATCATCTTGCCGAGCCGGTACTGCGCTACATGGTAGCCCTGCTTGGCGGAGATTCAAAGGTAATATGCGCCGTCGTACTCATCGTAGTACGGACTGTCCTCATCAAACAAAATGCGGGAGAGACGGTACCCGGCATATAGGTTGCCAAGCTCCGCCTGCTCCCGCAGATCATTGTATTTTCTCTGTGTCAAATCCTCCGTTTCGCTCACTTTGTCGTCGGACAGGTCGGTTTCCCTGCCGTTCATCCCTGAAAAAAGCCTCTTATCTCATCAGAAGACAGATCACCGTGCTTAAAATCGCCGAACCGCCGACGGTCGATGCAATAGCCGTGATGATCCACCGCTTCATATTCGAAAGCAAGTCCTTGAATTCTTTGATGCGATTGGTTTCCCTTCAAGTCGAGACCTGAGATAAACTGCTCGCGCATCCTCCCATCCTGTTCGAGCAGCTCCTTGTTCGATTCAACAGCGTCTGCACTCTCGGAACAATACTTTCCGCCGTTTTCTGCACATTCCCGGTCACTTTCTGCGCCCAATTCCGAACGCCTTCCCACATCTCGTCCGTGTAAGCCTGCGATTCTTCCTTGGTTGTCAGCTCCGCAATCTGCTGATACAGCGTGGGCTGAAAGGTCACTGCCTGTTTCGTCCATTCCCGAAAGGCGTTCCAGTCCTCCTTCGGAATCGCATAAACAATCGGCTGATACGGTGTTTCCTCTATTGTCTTGACTGCCGTTCTGGATGCCGCTTTCAGTTTGTCCATTGAACTGACTGTCGGCGTGTTCTGTAATTTGTTTTCGTATTCTGAATTCATATTCTAAATTCTCCTTGGTATATTTGTTGTCGTGTAATTTGTTGTCACGGACTTTTCTGCCGTTCGGACAGGTGAATGTGATATATTTTCTTTCATTCGTCAGGTGACGGAATAACCGACAGAAGCAAGGATATCACAAAACTCGCGTCTGTCGCCTGCCTGTGTCATGGCAGTGTCAATGTCATTGATCAGCCCGAACTTCCAGCCCTCGCCTCTCATCGTTGCACGGTACTCCCGCGTACCGATGCCCGACCGTTTCTGCGCTCCGACGGCGGCAGAACAGACAGACCGTGGTCACGGCAGATGTCATCGCTGATTTTCCGAAGCTCCTGTAAGGTGTTGGGCGTGAAGTGAATCTTTCTGCCATCTTCAAAGCTGACCGAATTGACAATAAAATGGTTGTGTACTCTCTGAACACCGCGGTCGTCATGTGCATCCAGATGCGTGGCAACCAAAACCTCGTATCCCGGAAAAGACTTCCCGGCAAACTCCAATCCGATGCGGTGGGCTTCTTCGTAAGACTGAATTTCCCCGGCAGAAAAGGACTGCACATACTGATAGAAGTAAGTGCCGCAGGCTTTGCCGTAAAGATTTTTGGTTGCCATAAATTCTTCATAAGCGTGTTGACCGAGGCAGTTGACACCGCCGACATACTGCCGCCCGTTTTTCGTCAACGGTTTTCTTCTCCTGCACGCAGTAACGGATACAACCGCATGGCACTCGGTGTCTGCTTGCTCTCGTTGATGAAATAACGGTTGCCACAGGACATCAACCTCCGCCCCGTATCACCGCATCGGTGTCGGCATACAGCCTGTTGATTGCCTCATAACCGACCGATGCCGTCAGCCGTCGCGGTCAGATTGACCGTCCGCACCACGCCTTGATGTGAAAGCATGGTGAGCTGATTGAGATTGCGGCTGATACATTTCAGCTCATGAAGAACCGGCTTCAGTTCTTCAATCTGATAGATTGTCTTACCGAGTGCAGAGATGCGAAGGTATTCACCGATGCCCATGCCGGTACCGGCGGCAATCTTTTCAATTGCTTTCCATTCTCTGTCTGTCACCCAAAAGGACTTTTTTCTGTTTCGTTTGCGACCTTGTTTGGTCAAATAATGATCATCTCCATTCTGTAATAAAAGTGGGGGGCGCGTAAGCGCGGGGCTTCTGCCCCCAAAATAAATGCGTTTGGCACCTCCGCCTTTGGCGGTGGGAGTCCAAACGCTCTGCTTGCCCTGTCGGGGCGGCGTGCCCGCAACGGCGGGCAAGCATCTTGCCACCGCTGAAGCGGGAAGTCGTCTCGCTACGACCCGTGTACATTGTCCGCAATTTCTATCATTCGCTTTTCCTCCTTTCTGATGATATGGGAGCAGTTTTTATAATTACAATTCCGCAACAAGAAAAGATCTGCTTATCTGAATTTGGCGTAACAAACGAAACAAAAACGGCTACCGGAATTTTATTTGTTCCGCTTGTTACGCCATTTTTATACAGATACCAGTTTGTTTGCTTTCTCTTTGTGCAGAAGCATGACCCGTTTCAGCCTTCCGCCGAAGCGCATTGTTCGTGTGTTTGTTCCGTTATCGCCCGGCTCAATCAAGCCTTCGTCAGCCAACGCCTTGGCAAGAGACTTGGCAGAGATAGCAAAGCCTTCATCCTGCTCTCCGCATAACCGTTTGACAGCCTTGTGAGAAGCATCCAGCATGAGATAATAATAGGTTTCATCTTCATATCCGATATAGTTCTTCGGTAATGTTTCAAGCCTGCTCGATGCCGGAATGAGACACACCTGCCCGCACTCGATCAGTGAATACAGCTTGCGGAGGAATATATGCGTCGGTCTGTCTTGCTCTATCGACTCGGATTGCCTTGCGGCAAGGTACAGAAGAACATTTTCAAAACGCTCATTAAGAGCTGTGATACCTTCTCGTCCATGTGTGCTTCGGCGGATAGAAATATCTCCATAAAGAAAAACCGATTTCAAACACGCAAGCGTGTCGGGAAGTCGGTCATGAAACTGTATTTCATTTTCTCTCGGGCGTTCACGCCATTTGCTTCGGTAGGTCATAAATTTCGATTTCAGTATGCCGCAGACCTCGCCCTTGTCCGCAAAGAATTTGACCATATCGGTGTACCCGCGCATACAAGCGGCGTATTTTCCTTCAAGAGCCTTGTCCTGTGCTTCGGTCAAAAAAGGAAGATTGATACCGCCCGGCTTCATCTCAATACAGAAAAGGCGTGCCGTTCCGCTCTCTCCGATGTCGGGTGCGAACTCTGCCGTGACAATGACAATGCCCTGCGGCGGGCGCGGTTCTCTCAGGGTGATGTCCGAGCCGAGACGGTTTCGTGCGGATCTGTCGCCGTAACCTCTTGCCATGGTCTGCATAGCAGCCTTCATCGACTTGCATCCGACCTTGCCGTCGGGTGATAATCGTCCACACAAAGTCGAGAACATCCTTAAGCGCAAAGGCGTTATGAACGATACTGTTTGCCGTATCTCGGAAGCTCATGGGCAAGTCGGTTGCTGAGAAGTTGCCGAAGAAAGACAGCATAAGCGCCGCCACCGTGCTTTCATGCTGCCGGTTCTGCCGATGAGGGTTAAAAAGATATTTCGGCTCGTGCCCGATCTGACGAAGGAACTCATTGAGAGGTGAGAGGAATACCGTGGCGAGGCACGGCAGAAGCACCTCGTCGGGCATCATACTGCACGAGAGCAGTTTGACAAGTTCCTCTGCATCCTCTTTGACAAAGCCTTCGGCACCGTAGTAATTCCTCTGCTTTCCCTTCAGCTCAACGATAGGTCTTGTCCCCGGGCAGAAGATAGTGCCATTCACCTCCCGATCTTCTTCCACCCTGTATGTGAGAAGATATACTGCTTCTCCGCGAATCTTGCAGTCGATTTGATAGCACAACGCACATGCTTTTCCACCTGACTGACCACGCAAAGATCGCAGGAAGCATCCGGATTGTTGGCGATCCACGACATTTTTTCAAGTTCCCCTGCAGGAACTTCCACAGGCGTGAAGTTATTTCCGTTTGCGTCAGTGCCGCCAATCAGGTATCGCCTTGTCTTTTCCGCGCCGTCATCTACGATCACTTCACGCACGATACGCGGCGCAAAATTGCAAAAAGCATAATGCCAGGTGAGTCCTGCCTGCCTACAGGAAGATACCACAGGCATCCGTTCTCCGTATAATATGGCGCGGAGTAAAAAGTCTTTGAGTTGGTTTTTGTTTTCGTTCATCTGAACATCCTTTCTGTTGTTTTTTATTGATATGGGAGTAGTTATAAAAATACGAATTGATTTCCTCGGCAATCTATGGTATACTATAAAAAAACAATTACGGAGGTTTCCATGGCGAAACTTCCAGATATCTCATACGACGGCTGTCGGTGCAGGCAATGCTGTCCTATGCCAAACCAAACGATCGAGGGCACCTATTCTTTCGCACTGACGCCGGCGCAGACGAAAAGCGTCATCATGGGGAACGGCGATACCTGGCAGGAGGACAACGCCATTTTCTTTCAGGCTGTGCATCCTCCATGGCAGCGAATATGAGCAGCCGACCGAAGACGCCTTGCTTTCCGATCTTCTGATGTCCTGCTCTATCTGGATTTCAAGGGGATATTTGATCGGGATGCCGGGAACCCGAAGGTGGCTCGATAAAAAAAGACCGAGTCCATGTTCCGTCCCGAGGGGATCACATTGAACTTCGGTCACGGTTCTATGCGTTACCTCGCCTTTGAACGCTCGGGCAGTATGAGCGCAGCGCGGTGCTTTCTTTGTCCGCGCAGATATGAGGAGCTTTCCCACCGGATGACGGTCGGCATGACACTTGGCGTTTGCCAATTGTCCAAGCTCTACGCCTATAACGGTCTGCTGTTTTCGAGCGGAACACGCATAGAAACGGATATGCTGTGGGAGAAGGATGCGATCGTTGTCATCGATAACCCGACGGCTGTCTATCCGGATGTGGGATATCATTACCGTGGAAGATAAGACAGGTATCGGCGATGTTCGCAACTACGAGAGAGTGGAGAAAAGAGTGATGTCGCGGTCACGCTGTTTGACGGCGAAGGCATCCTTTCCCCTGCTCTTGCGGAAGAGATCGATCGGTTGTACTGCGGAAAGCACATCCATACCTCGTTCCAGATCCGGATGCCGTATATCAAGGGCATGGCATGAGTTAGACTTCACGACTGTTCCGTGAGGCAACCGTCACGAAAAAATCACGGATCTGTGGGGCGTGGAACATCCCATTGAACGCGTCCGGATGATTCTGACTAAGAGCCAATTCAAGGGATGCGGTTGGATGACGGAAAACGGGCTGACCTTGAGGAATATCTGAAACGCCTGCGCGCCTACCGTCACACGCTGTATATTACGGGCGTAAACCGCACGATAGTGAACAGTTTACAGATCTGAACTATCAGTTCCTTTCTACCCTCGCCCTGAAAGCGGCGAGCAGTCTTGCATCCGGTTGACAAGCCGTTTGACATGACGCAATTGTCTGATGAATCCGAATCATGGCTGACCAAAACGACAGAGAGACTCCATATCGCCTTCAACGACGAATGGTTTCAGTTTGACTACTATGTGGATCATGCACCGAAAAATCCGAAAGTCAAGCCGCTACCGGTCTTTGTCGAAATGTTTACCGCAATGACCTTTGCTCGCAGAAAAAGAGTACCGAGGAGCTTGACCGCGCCGCGGGATACCATTTTGCAGAATTTTGCCCGCGGCAATCTGCTCGTGCACGGAAGGGTTGCCTATCTTTCGGCGGATCGACCTTGTTTCTTGCCGAACTGCTGAAACCGCATACGGACGGCAACAGAAATGCGGAGGAGATCTACCGGGAACTGCTTGCGCGTTGCCGTTACACAACCGCCTATGGTCTGACCGGCAGTCACATGACGGCGATCCTGGGCGCAATCCGTATATTGCCAAGAACGAGGAGGTCGTGGTATATCCGAGCAATACGTAACTGAACGAAGTAATACCGAT
>VOFG01004871.1_pt1 | contig 36610 bp, 74 predicted proteins | sample 5384171 | NCBI WGS metagenome assembly VOFG01 (sample SAMN12384726, study PRJNA508395) | human gut metagenome | isolation source: healthy gut F | host: Homo sapiens
ACGATTCTTTCCTCGTCGATCTTGATTTTGCCGTCGCTGTGGCAGATCTGCAGAATTTTATTTTTTCGGCACGCGCATCTGCAGTTTGTCGGTCAGGCGGCATTTGGAGGAATTGCGGATCAGAAGGCTCTCAAAGTCTCCTCCTGCACTTTTGGAATGCATTCTCGGTGCGGATGGTAAACGTCCTGCAGAAGTGATACGGTTTCTTCCTGATACAGACAGATGTCAAGTTCGAGTACGGCCTCCGCCTGCAGGGCCCGCTCCTCGCCGTCGGAATCGGGCTGGATTTCGAGTGTGGTCTGGCCGAGTGTGCTTTCGATCCGCGGGATCATCTCGGAGAATGCAGCCCTGGCATTCCACTTCTGCCTGGAACGGGAGCGCCTGCTCCACCCACTGCAGCGGGTGATCCTCCTCGCCGTCGCTGTACAGACAGAAGACAAAAAAAGTTCTCCCTGCGCACTGACCCGCCCCCTCCTCAGAGCGGAGATCGAGACCGCGCACTTCCAGATCCTGCCAGAGAATCTCATGCAATTCCGGCTTGCCGGACGGAATCGTAAGCTCCTTTTTGACACGCAGCACATCTTTTTCTGCACTGCAAGCTCAACCACGCGGTATTCCTGCCTTTTTACCGCGACGTCGCTCTCCCCGCGGATTTCCATCGGCACGGCAAGGTCGCACAGTTCCTCGATCCACGCGTGCAGCGTGACGATCGCGCGCACGCCCAGCTTCCGCGAGTTGATGAGATGCAGGTTCAGATCTTCCACTTCCCAGGTGATGCAGACCTTGTCGCCCCCTGTCAGACCATCGAGATGGATCGTCTCGTCGATCGGAAGCTCGCCGGAGAGCTGGCAGATCCGGCGCCGTTCGCCGTCGGAGACGTACAGCAGATGAAAGGTGAGGCCGCCGAATACGCGCTTTTCCTTCCGAAATCTGCATCCCCGATCGTCACCTCGCCTTTTTTCTGAATCATCCGCCCCACATCGGGCCTTGCGTCCGGCACATTGTAGTCCTCGTCAAACGTAATCTGTGACACCGCTTCGCTTTTTCTGCTGATCTGATGCAGAATCTTTTTTACAAAATCCATAAGGCTCCTCCCTCTAATCCTCAAATACGACTGAGATTCCCGCCGCCGCTTTCGTTTTTCAGCACGACGTAAGGGCAGGAGGCGGCGCCTTTCTGCTCCTCCTTTGCGGCAGGTCCGACGAGTTTTGTCCGCACGAAAACGGCGTTTTCCGATTTCGATACTTCTTCGATCTGTATGGAAAAGCCTCCGCTTTTCTGCTTTCCGTAGCCGCGCAGTATGTAGAGATCGTCCCCGCTCTCGTACGCCATCTGGAACGCGGATTCTTTTTTCTTACGCAAAATCTGATCGATTTCCGGCGGAAAATCGCCCGGCTTTACAATCGCATACGACAGTTCTTTCCGCTCGCCCTCGCTCACATCTGTGATCCGGCACGATGCTAGGAGCATCAGGATCACCGCCGCCAGAAGAACTCTTCCCCGTCTCTTTTTTCTTCATCATTCCAAACGCCGCTTCCCGCTCTTTCTATCCATTGTATGACGGGCCACAGTCTTCTATGACGCAAAATCTTTTTCCGAAAAAGACGAAAGTTATTGCAACCCGCCCCATATATGACGTATACTGAAAAGTACGCAATAACTGAATATCACTATTTTTACCAAGAGGAGAAAAAGATTCATGATTCGTTTTATTCTGGTCATTCTGACCGCTTTTCTGTATCTGATTCTGTCGATCCCGGTGCTTCTTGTTCTGCTTCTGATCCGGAAGAAAAAGCCGGAGGTCTGTGACAAGGTAAGCCGTCCCTGATCCGCTGGATTTTTCGCGTAATTCTGTTTTTTTCCGGCACGAAGATCACCGTAAAGGTCAGGAAAATATTCGAAGGACCGGGCTGTTCTCTACATCGGCAATCACCGCAGCTATTTCGATATCCTTGTAACCTACACAACGGTTCCGGGTTCCTGCGGATTTGTCGCCAAAAAAGAGCTTTCACGCATTCCGCTGTTAAAGAACTGGATGGAACTCATCCACTGCCTGTTTCTCGACCGTTCCGACATCAAGCAGGGTCTGCAGATGATTCTCTCCGGATGTGAGGAGATCAAAAGCGGCACTTCCATCTGTATCTTCCCGGAAGGCACCCGCGGCAAAACACCAAGCGAGCTGGAGCTCGGCGAATTCCACAACGGTTCATTCAAGATGGCAACGAAAACCGGCTGCCCGATCATTCCGCTTTCGATTTCCGGATCCAGAAATATTCTGGAAGCACACTTTCCGAAGATCCGCGGTACCCACGTTACCGTAACGTACGGCAAGCCGATTCTTCCGGGTGAGCTTACGAAGGAAGAGAAAAAGAAATCGGAAATTATACGAAAAACATTCTATTAGAACAATTGAAAGAAAATGCTTGAAAATGCCAGACCCCTGCGATATAATAAATATATAAAAGAAAGCACCCACTCCAAAGTGGATGCTCTCGAGAAAAAGGGTTAAATGTTCTTACGAACACCGCCTATCCCGTTTGCCGACGGGGTAGGCATTTTTATTTTCGCTTATTTCTCTTATCGAGAAAGGTAAAGCAACGCAATGATGAAGCCTCCGAAGGAAATCAGTAAAAGCTAAGATTCCCAGAAAAACCATAATAATTTCGTATGCTGTCATTTACGCCACCTCCTTCCTATGTATTCATTAGCTCGGGAGGCTACCACCCTGTCATGGGTACTTTCAGTTTAAAATTTTATCATAATTTCTGTGCTGTTTCAAGCATCTCCACAATCTTTCCATACTCCATAAAGTGCGATGCCTTTACCAGAATCTGATCCCCGTCCTGTAAGAGTTTCGGCAGTTCTGCCATCAGGCTCGCGGTCTGCGGAGTGGCGGATTTCCAGCTTCGGGTCAGCCTCTTTTGCTGCTTTTGCAAGATGCTCGCAGAGCGGTCCCGCACAGTAGAGGGCGTCAATGCCGCAGGTTCCGGCGTGTGTGCCGACTGCGGCGTGAAGTGCTGCCCTCATCGGTTCCAAGCTCGCCCATATCGCCGAGTACAGCCACTTTTCTTCCCTTCGCCTCTTTCAGAACATCGAGAGATGCCTTCATCGAAACCGGGTTTGCGTTGTAGCAGTCATCGACAACGGTGTATTTTCCTGTCTCGATGATGTGGAATCTTCCGCTCACCGACTGCAGTGTCTCGATTCCCTGTTTGATCTGCTCCAGCGTCAGCCCGTACGTGCATCCGACTGCGGTTCCGGCCAGCGCATTGTAAACCATATGGCGTCCCGGAATCGGAATCAGTGCAGAAAAGCTCCCATGCGGGGTATGAATCCGGCAGGAAATGCCGCGGAAGCCCTGGCTCTCGATCTCATCGGCATAATATTCGTTCTTTTCATCCAATCCGAAATGAACCGGCTTGATGCCGTGAACCGTTCCAACAGTAGACAGCTTATCATCGTCCCCATTGATGATAATGCCCGTTCTCACGCAGATGATCAAAGATCTCGGTTTTTGCCTGTAAAATACCGTCTCGCGTCTTCAGATTTTCCAGATGGCACCAGCCGATATTCGTAATGACTGCGGTCTCCGGGCGTGCGATCTTCGCCAGACGGTGCATCTGGCCGAAATCGTCGATTCCCATCTCGAGAACCGCCATCTCATCTTCCTCACGCAGACGGAAAACAGTGAGCGACAAGCCCAGCTCATTGTTGAAGTTCGCATCCGTTTTCAGCACACGGTATTTCTGCGCCAGCACCGACGCGATCGTCTCTTTCGTACTGGTCTTTCCAACGCTTCCCGTAATGCCGACAACCGGAATATTGAGCTGCTGCATATAGTATTCTGCCATTGCTTTAATGGCCTCCATGGAATCCTTCACGAGGATATACGGGCATGGCGGTGTTTCAAGTTTCTGCTCGGAAATGACAGCAAGTGCGCCCTGGGAAGCCACGTTCGGGATAAATTTATGGCCGTCCACACGCTCACCCGGAATTGCAACGAAGAGACTTCCCTCCCGCTTTCCGGCTGTCCGTCACGATATCCGTGACTTCGCTGTTTTCTTTTCTTCCGGTCCGAAGTAGATTCCGCCGCACACCTCTGTGATGTGCGCAAGTGTCATATTTTCATGCGTTGTTACCTCTTTTTCTGAGAGAAAGCTGGATCAGCAGCTCGCAGAGTTCCGGATAGGAAATGCCGAGTACCTGTGCCTCCTGCGGCAGAAGGCTGGTCGGGGTCATGCCCGGAAGGGTGTTTGCCTCGAGGCAGTACATTCTTCCGTCCTTGCGCATCATAAAAAGTCGAGACGGCAGTAGTTTTCGATACCGAGAGCGGCAGCGCCGTCCTCTGCGTGCTTCTGCATTTCTTTCGTCTGCTCCTCCGTCAGTACGGCCGGGCAGGTATCAACAGTAGCTCCGGCTTTGTATTTGTTCGTGTAATCATAGAAGCCTTCGATCGGTGCAATCTCGATGATCGGGTAAGCCTTTCCGTCTACCACGCCAACGGAGAACTCTCTTCCCTCGATATACTCCTCAACGACAACCTCCGGTTCGTAGGAGAAAGCATCCTTCATAGCCTGCCAGTATTCTTCGTTCGTGTGTGTGCAATATAGACACCGACACTGGAACCGCCGCAGCACGGTTTTACGACAACCGGAAGCTCCAGGCCAAAGCCGGACAAAGGCTCGCTCTCCTGGCCTTTTTTCAGGGTCACGCCGTTCGGGGTCGGCACATGGTGTGCACGGAAGAACTGTTTTGTGATGGATTTGTCCATTGCGAGGGCGCTGCTTAAATAGCCCGTTCCGGTATACGGAATGCCGAGCAGATCGAACGTAACCTGTACCTTTCCGTCCTCTCCGTTTGCGCCATGCCTCAGGCTGGTTCCTCCAGCTAATACTACTATTTTCATCTATCAAAATCTCCTTTATTTGATGTGCTTCTGCTGTGATGCTTAAGCGTTTTTCCTACAGGCTGTTTTTCTGTGTAGGCTGCGGCCCGGTTACATCATCCAGGCTATAGTATACGATAACCGGGTCACCAATTTCAATAGCATTGAACACTTTTTCTGCTTCTGTGTATGGGGTATTCACACATCCGTGGGATCCGTTCGTCAGATTAGATGTCCCGCCGTACTCGGTACGCCAGCTCGCATCGTGATTCCGACGTCGCCGTTAAACGGAAGCCAGAACATGACATGGCTCGGATAGAGCTTGAAATCACAGTCACTTTTTTTCGCATCCACCGCCCAGACACTGCCTGCCGGAGTGTCATAGCCCGTCGCATGATTGCCCGTTGTGACCGGTGTTTCCGTCACCAGAACGCCATCCTTGTAGCACCACATTTTCTGCTGGGAAATGCACACCTCGACGTATGTATTTCCGATATCATTCGCCGAACGGTCATTTGCCGTATAAAGGTAAACCGGATCGAGATTTCCCTGTGTTTCGTCCTCGATCGCCTGCAGAAGTGCCTGCGTCGTCTCCTCCTTGTCGATGCACCAGCCGTAATCGCCGCCCGCATTCAGGTTAATGGTCGCGCCAAGACTCGTTTTGAAGGTATGCGCCAGCCCGAAGGTGTCCGTCTCATACGCCATATGGCGCACAAAAGCTGCCGCTTCGTCCTGCGAAATCGTGTAGGTTCCATCCTCCCCCTGTACGAGCCAGCTCTGTAAGGTCGCCCGGTCTATGGCATAGCTGTTTTCACCGATTGCATACGTGATCCGCGCCGCTGTCAGGTGGTTCAGTTCCGCCATTTTCCCATTCAGTGCTTCATCATCCTGCGTAATGCCCGGTTTCCGGTAAACATCTTTTTTTCCAGATCCACGCTCGCCGCTCCGGCATCCAGCGCCTCGATGACAGCCTGCTCCGCCTTTCATAGTCCACCTGCGCGCCCTCTGTTTCCGGCACAATGACGTACGAGGTTCCGTCATCCGTCAGATACGCATCCGTCGGCGCTTCCTGCTGTTCTTCCTGAAACCCTTCCATCGTCTGCAGTTTTTTCCTGCACCATTTCTTTGTCATAGACAGAGTCCGCCGCCACCTGGTTTTCTTTCTCTCTTTCCAATAGAATGCAGGCCATGCAAGAGTATTCTGGGACTCCAGCAGTTTTTCCACCGCGTGGTCGTCCACATACGTGAGGCCGATCTCCGTGCCGCTTAATGTCTCTGTTTTTCCACCGCGCTCGGTAATGCTGAGTGTATAATCCACAATGTGCTTCTGAATTTCCTCTTTGACCTGCTCTGCGGTCAGCCCTGCGCAGTTCAGTCCGTTGATCGCGGTTTTCGGGAAAAAGTGGGATGCATAGTAATGCCCCACGCCCGCGTAACCGCCTGCGGCCGCAAGGAGTATGATTCCTGCGGCAATTCCTATTACTTTCTTTTTTCATGTTTTTCCTTTCTGTCCCATAGAAAATTTCTTTTTTAACTTTCTAATAGAAAAAAGCCGGAACTCCCACACCAGAGTTCACAAAAACTGTGTCCCCGGGAGAATCCGGCTTTTTGTATTTTTACTTATCTGTTATTTGCTTTCCAGAATCTTATCCACGCTGACCAGTTTGACACTCAGCACGAATACCTGACCTGCGATTTCCAGCTCTTCCGGTGTCGGGAAGGACGGTGCAATACGGATGTTGGAATCCTGCGGATCGTTGTGATATGGATACGTTGCGCCCGCGCCTGTCATGGTAAGACCGGCCTCTTTTGCCTTTGCAACGATCTTCTTTGCGCATCCCTCCATCGCATCGAAGGAGATGAAGTATCCACCGTTCGGTTTTGTCCAGGAAGCGATGCCAAGGCCGCTCAGCTCCTGATCCATTACCTGCAGAATTGCCTCTGAATTTCGGTCTTAAGATCTCAGCATGCTTTTTTCATCTGATTCATCACGCCGTCCAGGTTCTGGAAGAATTTTACATGGCGCAGCTGATTCAGTTTATCATGACCGATGATCTGGAAGTTCATGTACTCCTGTGCCTCTTTGAGGTTTGCCTCAGAAGAAATGAGAGCTGCAATTCCGGCTCCCGGATAGCTTACTTTGAAGTGGATACGAACTCATAGACCATATCCGGATTTCCGGCTTTCTCGCACTCCTCGATGATGTTCAGCAGGTGATCCTGTCTGTCATCATACAGGTGATGGATAATATGCATTATCCCAGAAAATACGGAAGTCTTTGGCTGCCGGTTTCAGGTTTGCAAATCTTCTGACGGTCTCATCGGAGTAGGTGTAGCCCTGCGGGTTGGAGTATTTCGGTACACACCAGATTCCCTTGATGGCGTCATCTTCTGCAACGAGTTTTTCTACCATGTCCATGTCCGGTCCTTCCGGCGTCATCGGAACATTGATCATCTCAACGCCGAAGTACTCGGTTACACCGAAGTGACGGTCATAGCCCGGTACCGGACAGAGGAATTTTACTTTGTCCAGCTTGTTCCACGGAGTGCAGCCTGCAACGCCCTTCAGGAACGAACGTGCTACGGTATCAAACATAATGGTAAGGCTGGCGTTTCCGTAAACGATGACGTTTTTCGCCGGAACCTCACAAATATCTCCGATCAGTTTTCTTTGCTTCCGGAATACCGGTCAGTACACCGTAGTTCCGGCAGTCGGTTCCATCTTCTGCGAAGGTGTCTTCATTTTCGAGAGAACGGTAAGCATTCCTTCCGTGAGATCTAACTGCGGCTGCTGCAGGTTTTCCTCTGGAAATATTCAGATTGAGGCCTTTTTGCTTTTACCTCTGCAAATTCCTGCTCCAGTCTGGCTTTCTCGGCAACTAATTCTTCTTTGGTCCATTCGATATACGGTTTCATGAAACGTCCTCCCTTGTACTTTCCTTTACCCGTTTTTTCAGGTTTCTTGCTCAACTAAAGACCATTTTACCAGATCATGAGTTTCTGTCAAGGAGAACTTGCATGTTTTATACACTTTTCAGCATTTTATCCCACTTTTTGCAGTTTTATACTTCATTTCCTGCAATTTCAGCCAAATGTTTTTCGTATGACGGACATACGTCCGCTGCCAAAAGATGTTTTAAACGTTGTCAGACTGCCATCTTCCCGATGCACCGCACGGCAGAACAAGGCCGGTCGACTTGACCGGAAGGCCGATTTCCTGTGCTTCTACGTGGCCTTTGTACTGTTTTAATTCCAGGAAATCATGTACGTCAGGACAGCCGGTGCAAGTCCTGTCGTGTAAGAATTCACAAGGAAGAACAGCGGGTCATCGCTTAAGAGCTGCGTGCAGAGCCTGATGAACGGATGAATCGACTCCTCGATCTTCCAGATCTCGCCTTTCGGTCCGCGGCCGTAGGACGGCGGGTCCATGATGATTCCGTCGTAATGGTTGCCGCGGCGGATCTCACGCTCAACAAACTTTACGCAGTCGTCCACAATCCAGCGGATCGGCTTGTCCGAAAGGCCGGACACGGCAGCGTTCTCTTTGCCCAGTTGACCATGCCTTTGGATGCATCGACATGTGTGACGCTTGCGCCTGCTGCGGCCGCTGCGAGCGTTGCGCCTCCCGTGTAGGCGAACAGGTTCAGCACTTTAATCGGGCGGTTGGCACGGCGGATCAGATCGCCGAACCAGTCCCAGTTCGTTGCCTGCTCCGGGAAAAGGCCGGTGTGTTTGAAGCTGAACGGTTTCAGGCGGAAGGTCAGATCTTTATAGTTGATCTCCCACTGCTCCGGCAGATGGAAAAACTCCATTCTCCGCCGCCCTTGCTGCTTCTGTGATAATGACCGTTTTTCTTTTTCCAGCCCGGATTTTCTTTTTCGTGTTCCAGATGACCTGCGGGTCTGGTCTTACCAGAAGGTAATCTCCCCACCGCTCCAGTTTTCTCCGCCGGACGTATCCAGCACTTCATAATCTTTCCATCCATCTGCTATCCACATTTTATTGGTTTCCTTTCTCTTTTATCTCAAAATTTATCGTGTTCTGAATTGTACGTTCCTATGATACCATAAAAAGTATTGTTTTTCCAAAACATTTCTTATATCATAGTTCTGGGCATCCGCGCATTTGATCCGGAAATCTGCCCGTGGAAAGGATTTTTTCTCATGGAAACCGTACTCTTTATATCAGATCAAAGGAACGAAAACAGCTGTGCTTTTAAAGCCGATTCTCTTAAAGCTCGGTATCCGCGTGCGCATTGTGGAACCGGAACAGTATCTCCAGTCGATCGGATTTCTTGCCGGAAATAAAGCATTTGCAGAATCCCCGAAGCCTATGACGGCGCCGGATTTGATGAACCAATGATGGTCATGGCCGGCTTTTCCGAGCGGAAACTCGATCTTTTCTCACCGAAATGCGCCGGAAAAAAAGTGCCGCCGATCGCCCTCAAAGCCATCGTCACAACGCAGAACCAGGCGTGGAATTCGCTGCAGCTCTACAGAGAATTAAAAAGAAGAACACGAAAAAATGAAATCGTACCGGAAATAACTGGTCTGGTCAAAAAATCCGGAATTGGAACTTTTTCTTCATGCCACCACTCCCTATAATAGGGTGCAATCAAGGAACGAAAGTTCCAGATACCAAAGGAGTGAGTTGTTATGAAAAATGAAAAAGTCTGGAAAATCGCAATGACAGGTGTCTTTGCAGCCCTTTCCTACGTTGTCTTCACCTTCCTGCAGTTCAAAATCTGGCTGCCAGGCGGAGATGCCACCTCAATCCATTTCGGAAACGCTGTCTGTGTGCTCGGTGCGCTAATTCTCGGCGGTGTTTACGGCGGAATCGGCGGTGCGATCGGCATGACCATCGGAGATCTTCTCGATCCGGTCTATGTGGTATACGCACCAAAGACCTTCATCTTAAAATTCTGCATCGGCCTCATCGCAGGACTGATCGCACACAAAATCGGTAAAATCAACGAGCAGACCGATCAGAAACAGATCTTCAAATGGGCACTGCTTGCAGCCATCGGCGGACTTCTGTTCAATGTGATCTTCGATCCGCTCATCGGTTACTTCTACAAACTGGTTCTTCTTGGAAAACCGGCAGCAGAGGTTACCTTAAGCTGGAACGTAGCGGCAACTTCCATCAACGCCGTACTTTCCACCATCGCTTCCGTTGTCATCTACATGGCACTGCGTCCGGCTCTTCAGAAATCCGGACTGTTTAGCCAGGTAAAGGCAGCAGCGAAATAAAAAACAAATTTCATTTACGCGATATCAAAAAAGTCACCATGTTCTATTTCGAACCGGTGACTTTTTTCATGCATTTCTTTTTATTTTTCAGCGGTGGCTGCTGCCTCTTCTTCCTCGTGCTTCGGGGTCAGCTTCTCGTTGATGAATCCATTTTCTTTCATCTTCTCTTACTCCTCATTTTTTGTTTTTCTCCGGCGAACCACGCTTTTCAATCATTTCCAGTTCCCGGATATCAATACAGTTGGGAATGCTTCCTTCTCTTACCGCCTTCTGGCACTCTTTGAGATCCATCCAGCGGACTGCTTCTACTTCCGACTCCTGTAGATGCAGTTTTTCCGCCTCGACCGGCTTCGTGTAAAGATACACGGCGCTGACCTCATGATCGTGGAACGGTTTTCCGTAAAAAACACCGTGTGATACTTTTTCCAGCAGGCCAAGATCCTTCAGCTCCTCTGCCTCTGCGTGGATGCCGAGCTCCTCGCCGATTTCCCGCAGAGCCCCCTTCCAAATATGTATCGCCCGCCGAAGATGGCCGGCGCTTGAAATATCGTAGCAGCCCGGTTCGAATCTTTCCAGGCACTCCTTTTCTGCAGCAGTACCTCACAGCCGCTCTTCTCATTCGCCCGTGCAATCCAGATATGTGCCGTTCCGTGACACCGTCCTCACTGTGCGCCACGCCGCGTTCTACGATGGTTCCGGTCGGCGTGCCGTCGCCTGAGCGCTCCTCAAAAGTTCCATCTGTTTTCCGTTCAGCACCGCTTCTGCGAGCGTGTCGCCCACATACCGCAGCTTCAGGGAGAAAAAACGGCCCGTCTTCATTTCAGAAGGCGGAAAAAGATTTTGTCTCCCTCCCACAGATTCAGGTGCAGGACGTCCTCTTTTTTCACCCAGGCGGGTTCGCCCTCATCACATGCAGTCGGTTCTCCCGTGAATCCGTCTGCCGTGTAGAGACACATATACTCCATGTACTCCACCGTTTTGCTGTTTTCTGCCTCTGTCACAAAGGTAACGAGACCGCGGAAACGCCAGCTCGTCAGCGTGTAGCCGGTTTCTCTTTTACTTCACGCAGCAGGCATTCCTCCGGGCTTTCGCCAAGTTCCGCATGGCCGCCGACGCCGATCCACTTGTCCTTGTTGACATCGTTCTTTTTCACCGTGCGGTGCATCATCAGATAGCTGTCATCCTTTTCGATGTAGCACAGCGTTGTCATGCAGCCTCTGCCTCTTTCTTCTGTTTTTCCTCCGTCGTGTGCCGGACTTCTTTCCGCTTCTTTTGTTTTTCAGGAAAAATGTATTTCTGCACACACCTTTTTCTCGTTTTCTATTCTACCATACTTTTCAGAATTCCAGCAACAAATTTCTATCTTTTGCAGATCTTTCACGAAAAATGTAACGACCATTCCGCATCTTCTTGACTCTCACACAGTACTGTGTTAAAGTGTCTGTAATTGATGTTTTGTCACCCGTAAACAACGTTTCTTATCATTTCTTACATTTGAGGTTTTCATGATGGAAAAACAGACGATAGTTGTGAAAGTCGGCACCAGCTCCCTGACACTCTCAGACGGAACCATGGATGCTGAAAAAATACGGAACATTACGACCCAGCTTGCCGCGCTGCAGACGGCAGGCCACCATGTGATTCTCGTTTCCTCCGGTGCGATCGCCGCAGGCTTTTCCCGTCTCGGCTTTAAAAACGGCCGACGAAATTGCCGATAAACAGGCTGCCGCTGCTGTCGGCCAGGGCCTTCTGATGGAGGAATACACGAAAAATCTGATGGCGTACCAGATTCCGTGTGCGCAGATTCTTTTGAACCGCAGTGACTTTGAGGACCGCCGCCGCTATAAAAACATCTTCGGCTCCCTCTCCGTCCTGCTCGGGCGCGGTGCGATTCCGATCATCAATGAGAACGATACGATCGCGATTGAGGAGCTGAAGGTCGGCGACAACGACACGCTCTCCGCCCAGGTGGCTGCGATGCTGCATGCATCGCTTCTGATTCTGCTGACCGATATCGACGGGCTCTACACTGCCAATCAAGAGTGACCCGAATGCGCGCCATATCGACGTGGTAAATGAGATCACGCCGGAGCTCACTGCTGCGGCAGGCGGTGCGGGATCGGGCAACGGAACGGGAGGCATGACAACGAAGCTCTCCGCCGCTTCGCTTGCCACAAGAGCCGGTGTGCCGGTTCTGATCTGCTCCTCGGCGGAGGAAAACAACATTGTGCGTGCGGTGAAAGGAACCGCAAAAGGAACGTACTTTACCGCCAGCGGCCACAACATGAAAACGCGTCTGCAGTGGATGGCGTTCTATGCGCCGAGTGCGGGCAATCTCTACGTCGATGAGGGTGCCGCAGAAGCACTGCTGTTCAGGCAAAGAGCCTGCTTCCCAAAGGCATCGTGGCAGTCGAAGGCGATTTTAAGAAAGGCGATGTCGTCAGCGTCTTCCGGCGCGGCAGCCATGAATATCTCGGAAAGGGCATTGTCAACTATGACCGGCCGGATCTGAAAATCATGAACGAAAGCACCAGCCACACGGAAGCAATCAACCGCGATAACTGGATCGGCGCGGAATAAATGGTGCCGAATAAAGCATTCTTTTGTTTACGAAAATTCCCTCCGTGTTATAATATTTGTATTCAGCCGGCTGCAGGTTTTTCTTTCAGCGAGGAAAGGAAGCTGCATCCGGTTTTCCATGTGCTTTTGGTTTTACTTCGAGAGCACAGCAAACACAAAGGAGGGTTTTTACCAATGAAATACGATTTTACATCTCTGATGAACCGCAGCGGCCACGATTCGATCGCTGTCGATCAGATCCCGATTCCGGGTGCGGAAGTCAAAGAGGGCTTCTCCCGCATCCCGATGTGGGTGGCCGACATGAACTTCCGTCTCTTCCGACCATTCAGGAAGCAATTCACGCGAGAGTCAACGAACCGCATTTTGGCTACTTTGATCTGCCGGATGCATATTTTTGACAGCATCATCCGCTGGCAGAAAGAGCGCAACGGTGTGGAAGATCTGCCGCGTGAGGCGATCGGCTATGAGAACGGCGTGCTCGGCTGTTGCTTCGGCCGCTGCCGCTTTAGCATCCCCGGGCGAATCCATTCTTCATTCCTGACATACATCAGTTTTACCGGTGTTCTTGAGAACTGCGGACGCAATATCGTTCTCTCCGATCTTGTTCAGGATGAGAGAACGGCGTATGGCATATGGACTACGCCGATATGGACCGCAAGTTAAAAGAACACAACATTCATTTCGCGATTTTTCTGCTCTCCGCACAACCCGACAGGCCGTGTCTGGGAGCGCGAGGAAATTGAAAAGGCGATGAAATTTACAAAGCAAATGAATGCGTTGTCATCTCCGATGAGATCTGGTCTGACCTGACACTGCCGGGCTTCAAACATATCGACGCAGTCCGTTTCGAAGGATGCACGCGAGGCGCACCATCGCACTTTATGCCGTCAAGACCTTTAACCTGGCTGGCCTTGTAGGCTCCTACCATCATCTACAACCGCATGCTGCGCGACCGTGTGGAGAAGGCTTCGTCCCTTTCTCACTACAATTCTCGAACGTACTCTCTGTTCATGCGCTGATCGGCGCTTACCGTCCGGAGGATACCAGTGGGTGGATGAACTGCGCGAAGTGCTGAAATCGAATGCGGATTATGCGTACAACTACATTCTCGAGCATTTTCAAGGGGCGTGAAGCTTTCCAAACCAGAAGGAACGTACATGCTGTACCTCGACTGCGAGGAGTGGTGCAAGGAGCATGATACCGATATGGATACACTGCTGAAAGCCGGTGTTGCTGTCGGCGTGATCTGGCAGGACGGACGGCCGTTCCACAGACCGTATGCGATCCGCCTGAATCTGGCACTGCCGCATGTGCTTGTGAAAGAGGCATTTGACCGTATGGATAAGTATGTATTCAATGCGAAATAATTGTATTTTCTAATTTTATAAGCTAAACATAATGAAAGACCGAAACGGACATTTTCCTCTGCCGTTCCGGTCTTTCGCTGTTTTGTGCATCTTGTTTTTTCAGTTGTGCTCCAGCTCCCGCTGTGCCAGCATCTCTTCCACGTTGATGCCGTACTTCTTTAAATTGACGCGGCCGTTTTCCAGCACAATGCCGTCCGCCTCCAGCATATCCGCCTGCGTTTCCCGGCGCCGCCGAAGACAAATTCCGCGGCCAGTTCGCCTTTGAGTTTACTTCCCTTCACGCGGTAGCATGGAATGTGCCCGGATCTGTGTTTTTATGTAAGGCGTTTCCACGGCACGCGCCATCTTCGGCTCGCCTGCAAGCGCTGCTATCTGGCCGTATGTCGCCACTTTTCCGCGCGGAATCTGCTTTACCGCCTCATAGATTCTTTTTGGTCGGCTGTCCGTGATGATGTCGTGAAGCTCTCGGCGATCATGGTACGCACAGCGTCATCGGGTACGGTTCCGTCGAGGAGAATCGTGTTCCAATGTTCTTTGTTCTGATGATATCCCGGGATAACTGACGCGAATGCATCGCGCCAGTAGTCCCGCCATTCCGGGTTTGCTTTTCCATTCAGCTGAATGATTCCGTCCTTTTCATAGACCCACAGAAATGCCTTTTGCTTCCTTTCACGCGGATGAGCTGCCAGTTGTCATCGTGGAACGGTGCTTCCTGATATGTGTCCGGGAAGGAAAGGCCATAGGATAGCGCTTCTTCTCTTGTCTTCATTGCAGACTTTTTCTTCCTGTCGCGGGTGTTTTGATGTTTTTCCGCAGAACACCCGCTTTTTTCTGTATTCGTCCTGCCGCTGCGATTCTGCTTTTTCTGCGGCATTTTTTTTATTATATCAGTCCGCCTGCTTCTGCGCAATTTTTCACCTGCTATTTTTTCATCTTCGGCTGGAAAATCCAGCTTGCAAGATACGCGAAAATCAACGCCGCTGATGTTCCGACAGCCCCGCCTTTAATCCGCCCTGGAACACTCCTAAAAATCCGCTTTCTTTTTACGGCATCTTTTTACTCCCTGAAACAAAAAGATGCCCGAACCCGAGCAGCGGCACCGACGCGCCTGCCCCGGCGTATTCTGCAAATGGATCGTAGAGTCCCAGAAAGCTCAACACCGCGCCCGTGCACACAAGCGTTACCATAATTCTTCCCGGTAGCATTTTCGTGCGGTCGAGCAGAATCTGGCACAGGGCACAAATGAGGCCGCCGACCCAGAAGGCATTGAAATATTCCATGAACGTTCCCATTTTACACATCCTCCTCCCTCTCGATTACAACCGCCTGTGCAATACCAGGCACGCTGCTGCCCTCCTGAAAGCTGACCTTCGACATCAGCGCACCAGTCGGTACAAACAGAATCTCTTCCACTCTCCGTTTTCCAGCTTCGGCAGCAGATACTCCGCCAGCACCGATGCCGCACAGCCGCAGCCGCTTCCGCCCGCACCGGTGTCCTGTTTTGCCGGATCGAAGATCAGCATGCCGCAGTCACTGTGCTGTTCCGAGATATCGTATCCTTTTTTTCTTCAGCAGCTCCAGCAGAATTTCCCGCCCCACAACGCCGAGATCTCCCGTCACAATGCGGTCGTAATCGGCCGGTTCCCGGTTGAAATCGACGAGGTTCTGTGCAATCGTATCGCACGCAGCGGGGGCCATGCAGGCGCCCATGTTCTGGTTGTCTTTCAGCCCGTAATCAATGATTTTTCCCGTCGTAGCGCCCGTGATTTTCACTCTGCTCTTCGTTTTCCCAAGCACACACGCGCCGCTTCCGTCACCGTCCAGCTCGCGGACGGCGGGCGCTGGTTTCCGTAGGCGAGCGGAAAACGGAACTCCTTCTCCGCCGTTCCAAAATGGCTCGATGTCACCGCCAGCACCCGGTCACCGTATCCTCCGCGACTGCCATCGCGCGCCAAGCGAAAGCGCCTCTCCCATCGTCGAGCAGGCACCGAACAGGCCGTAGAGCGGGCAGTTCAGATCCACCAGGCCGAACGATGATGCGATTGACTGTGCCAGAAGATCGCCCGCAAAAATCATGCGGATCTGCTCTGGCCTCACATTGGCTTTTTCTGCATTGCCAGCTTCGCGGTGGCAAGCTGCAGTTCACTCTCGCCCCTCCTCCCAGCTCTCCTGCCCGCACATCGGGTCCTGAAAGCGTGTGCGAAAAGTATTCGCCCAGCGGTCCATCCTTTTCCTTTTCTCCTACAATCGCCGCGCTGCCCTCGATATAGACGGCTTTGGCAAACGAGATGCTCTGCTTTCCTGTCATCTGTCTCATCGGCAAAATTCCTCCGTTTTCTTATTTTGCGTCTTACCATTTCTGACCTTCAGTATTTCCGTTTTTTCCATTCTTACGCATGATTTTCCTGTTTTAGGGAACTCTGTACGCTGTAGCACAAAAAATCCTGTTTCAGAAACTTTTAGAGGAATGTTTTCATGAGTGAAATGCTGTATCTTCAGACGGAGCGGAATATCAAAATCACCAGTCCCGTCGTGACGCTCGGCGATGTGGCGCAGCTTTCCTGTTCAGACGGCGCTGTCCTTGCCCGCAATCAGGTCCGCTGCGTGGCGCATCTTCCCGATGACGGATACGGACGCTACGTCTGCTCCGCCTCCACCCTCGTCCGCCTCGTCACGGGAGGCCGAGGAGCACGTCGATGTCACCCACATCGGCGAGCCGAATTTTATTTTTAACGTACGAGGATCCGCGTCAGAAAAACACCTGGATCAGCTGGTGCAAAACGATTCTGGTCGGCATCCTTACGTTTATCGGAACTGCGTTTTCCATTATGACCTTCCACACCGACATCGGCATCCGCGAGCTGTTTTTGATGTTTACACCCGTTTTCTCCCGCAGATGACGCCCGCATTTTTCGGTGCTGGAAATTTCATATTCCATCGGCATCGGCTTTGGCGTCGTGCTCTATTTCAACCATTTCGGACGGCGGAAATTCACGCAGGACCCGACGCCGCTCGAGGTGGAAATGCGGGTCTACGAGGATGATATCGATACGACCATTATCGAACAGAACGACCGCTCCGGTAAAGGAAAGGAGGCTTTTCATGCGAATCCTGCCAGAGATCCTGCTGATCACAGCCGGTCTTAGCCTTGGTTTTTTCATCGCGAGCGGCCTTGTCGCGCTTGTGATCGGCCTTGGCATCGTGACACGGTACGCCGGCATCACAAAGACAGCAGAGAGCCTGCGTTTTTACGAATGCTGCTGTATGGCCGGGGCGCTGTTCGGCGATCTTTCTCGCTTGGCACCTTCTCGTTTTCCCTGTCCTCCTGACGGCCGGTGTGTTCTGGCTTTTTGCGGGCATTTATCTGGGAAGCTGGATCATCGCGCTCGGCGAAGTCGTCAACCTGTTTTCGATCCTCTGCCGCCGGATCGGACTGACGCGCGGACTGCCGTTTGTAATTCTCTGCATGGCGGCAGGGAAAATCGCGGGCTCTCTCTATTATTTTGCAAGTGGATTTCAATAAGAACTGGAGGTAAGATGTGATGCAGAGTTTAAAAAATGAACGGGCAAAAAAGAATACGAACAGTTTGTCAAAGAGGTGACGCCAAAGCAGAATCTCTTCTGCAATATGGCAAAAAGCCTTTATCGTCGGCGGTCTGATCTGTGTCGTGGGGCAGATTCTGCCCATATCGGCAAAAACGCAGTTCTCGCTCAGCAAAAAGATGACGCCGGCTCCTGGTGCTCGCTGATTCTGATCCTTAGCAGTGTGATTTTAACCGGCCTCAACATCTATCAGAAAATCGTCACCTTTGCCGGCTGCGGTGCGCTCGTCCCGATCACCGGCTTTGCCAACTCGGTTGCAGCTCCTGCGATTGAATATAAAAAGAAGGACAGGTCTTCGGCATCGGTGCGAAAATTTTCACCATCGCCGGACCTGTCATTCTGTACGGTGTCTTTGCAAGCTGGCTGCTCGGCTTTCTCTATTGGCTGTGGACTGCTGCCGGGAACTGGTTTAAATCAGTTCCGCAGCGCTTCCGCCTCTTCTTTTGTGCAGCCCTCGCGGCTGTAACGGGCTTTTTCATAGCCGTCGTGCAGCCGTCTCATGCCGTCGCCGGAAAGCTCGTTTCTCTCTTCCAGCTCCGCCGGGGTTTCGGCCCGGTCGGCTGGTATTTTCCGGCTTTTTTGATCGTTTTTATACTTCCGGCGGATACGCATATTCGGGGAGAGATAGCCCTCTTTCTTTTCCCGCCGCCACGGCAGATTTTCCCGTTCGTCGTTTCCCTGATGCAGGAAGAGAACTTCGTCCTCCTCATCCTCTGAGAAGGCTTTTCCCGCATTTTTTACGCTCTGGTAAATCGCCCGCAGAACCGCGATTCCGACGGCAACCATCACAAGATACATGACCGCCGTAAAAAGATTCTGGATCCACTGCGGCATCGGTTTGTACTCTTTCTCCCCAGCATATCGGACAGATCGGCCTGCTCCATGCCCTGCGGCGCCTCGGCCTCCGGTGTTTCGATCGTAAGATCGCTTTCCAGCTCTTTCGGCTCATATCCTGCGATCGCCTCCGCAATCGGATCCTTTCCGTAGAGCGCCGATGGGGCACGAACAGTACCAGAAGGAGTACTGCAATTTTCAGGATCAGTTTTCCCGTCCGCTGCATCGTCTCCACCGGGAGATTGGCGATTTTCTGATGGTCACGGATGAACCCGTGCATGCCGTCGAGGTATCACTGGCAGAAGAAGCACAGGAATACATCTGCAAAGAAAAACCAGTAGATCAGATGCCAGTAGAACGGCATTTTCATCAGCACACCGATCACATACTGTATCATAAACCAGAGAAAATGAAGGGCTTTGGCTCATCGAGGAGCGTCAGGATCTCCACGCTTCCATATCCGCCAGCGGCATTGAGCCGGCCGGCAGTTCCTGCGCTGCTTTCTTTAACTGGCCTTTGCGGATTCTGACATAGCCGCGGATCAGGAAAATCACAGCGGCCATAAGACCCGTCATCACGCCGGAAAGGCTCTCCAGAAATGCAGGAGAAATACCGTTCTCAAACTTGTTTTTTTCCATCGTTTGCCGCCGCAGCCGCTTCATTACCGCTGCCGCCCGCACACTGAACAGGGAACAGAAAAATTTCGCTGCCAGATACGTCACCGCGCAGACCGCAATTCCGCCAAGCAGAAACTGCCAGAGTGCTTTCGTTTTCCGGATCAGAATCCAGCTTGCAGCGGCCGGAATCAGCAGCAATAAGGATATGGCGCAGAAATACAGCGCCTCCCTTCCCGTCAGCCCCAGAAAACCGGCGGCAAAGCCATAGATGCCGGCGAATAAAAGCCAGACATGAAGCCAGGTCAGCGGGATCTGTACCGGTGTCTTTTTTATTTCCATGGTTTCACCTCCCAGCCGATTGCGGTGTACGCACGGTTCTGCTCCGACGGAACTTCTTCGCCCGGCAGATACGGAATCACCCACAGCACCTGGTTCTGCGCACCGGAGAGCAGATGAAGCGCCTCACGGACCTCATCGGTTCTGTTTTTGGATACGACAACGTAGGTGTGGCCGGTGAGCTCTTTTTCCGCCTTCTTTAGTGCAGAAACTCCGCGCTGCCTGTGAGATTGCCCCCAAAGCTGCACGCACGCCAGTTTCCGGTTCAGCTCCGCTGTTTTTTCCGGCGCCCGCGCCAGATGGACACGCAGCTCCTCGCCGGTCTCCTCATCTTTCGCATTGCTCTTCACCCACAGATTCATCTTGTTTTCACCATCCGCGCGCAAGCGAAGACGTGATGCGGATGCTCTTCGACCTGCGCTTCCTCGCGCAGAATGTTGGCGTCCTCGATATCGAGAAGCACCGTAACTTCCACGCTCGTCGTCGCGTCAAACTGATTGACCATCAGATCTCCCCATCCGTGCCGACGATTTCCAGTTGATGCGGTTCATCGGTTCTTTCCGGTAATCGCGGATACCGGAAAATTCAAACGGGTCCTCGTACAGGCGATTCCGTGATAGAACCATGCCCGACACGGCACGGCAGATCATCTGAATCCGTGCAGTATCGACCTGGCGCGGGTAAACGTACATCTGTGTCTGCTGCGGGTAATCGCTGTAAAGACGCCCTCCCGGAAAAAAGATCGTACGCTACGGCATGCGCACCGGTGATCTCGTAGAATCCTCGTTTTTTTCGCCTGAAACGGCAGTGTTCTCGTGACCTGCTGATGAAAAACAGGAACGAAAAGACATCGCGTTTGTAGCTCTGGTCGGTGATGCTCGCGTTTGCTTTTGCCTCACGGTCGAATTCCAGATTGCGGCTCATCGAAATGCCAAGCTCGAGTGCCGGAATCGGCAGCAGTTTGTCGTTTACGACGACCTCTTTAACGTACTCTCCTCGCCCTCATAGATCGCAGAATCCTGGAAGCTGACCTGGATTTTCAGATTTTTTCTGCCAGTTTTTCTGGTACAGCTTTTTTTTCTGCAGAAACCAGGCGAGCGCCATTCCAAATAGTAATAAAGAAGCATAGTCCGTTACCTTCCTGACCAGTTTTCGGTCGGCAGATCGATGCGGTTTAAAATTTCCTCGATCACCGATTCTGCGGCTCTTCCGTCGTCTGCGCCGATCTGCATGGTGAGACGGTGTGCGAGTACCGGAACAGCCACGGTCTTGAAGTCCTCCTCCGGCACAACGTAGTTTCGTCCCTGCACCAGCGCGTGGCCCTGTACGGCACGTAAAAATGCGAGTGTTCCACGCGGGCTCACACCGCTTGCAATCTTGCTGTTGACTCTCGTCTCCAGCAGCACTGCGTTTGCCACTCCGTGAGGCACATCGAAAAATGCGCTGACCGGATGACTCATCGCATGCACATTTCCAAGCCTTGCAAATGAGAATGCTATTCCTGCAAAAAGCGAGCCTGTCATCATGGCTTCTGCAGCCTCGATATCGTTTCTGTTTGCTACAAATCTGCGGATATTTTTTCCGATAAGTGCCATCGCTTTTTCTGCCAGTGCATCAGAAAATGGCGAAGCTGCTGTGGATACATACGCCTCCTCGGCATGGATAAATGCATCAATTCCGCATGCTGCCGCTACGCTTGCCGGTGCTGTTGTGATGAGTTCTGCATCTAGTATTGCATATTTTGGCAATATCTCGTAGCTGAATACTGTGAGCTTATAGTTTCTGCTATGATCTGTGATTACAGAGAATGCTGTCACCTCTGAGCCGGTTCCTGCGGTGGTTGGTATCGCAATGAGCGGTACGATTGGTCCCGGCACCTTGTGTGCTCCCTCATAGTCTGTGACGCTTCCGCCATATTGGGCAACCACACCCACTGCTTTTGGCACATCCATCGGTGAACCGCCTCCAAATGCCACGATAAAGTCTGCGCCCGACTCCAGGTATTTTGCTGTGGCTTTCTCCACTGTTGCGACAGATGGATTTGCCTCTATATCTGTAAAAGTGTCTGCTTTTATGTCAACTGATGCCAGATAATCTGCTGCCTTTTTACAAGTCCCATCTTCTCAAGATGAGGTCCTGAAATGATGAGTGCATGCTTACCTCCAAGCTTTTTGGCTATTTCCGGCAGCTTTGATAGACTGCCCTTTCCCACTGTGATGTCCTGTGGCACCGAGAAATTAAATGTTTCCATATATAATCTGTCCTTTCTGTTCCTAGCTTGCTTTCTTGGCAAGTACCCTGTCTATTGCAGCATCGATAACCTTATCCAGCTCAACCTCATCTGCCTCCGGCATAAGTGTTGCAGCATCCTCATCTGAAATAAGCTCAACAAGTGTACCAAATGACTCCTTGTATTTCTTTTTACAGAAGACGAAGAATACCACGCCGAGCGCACACCATGCAAGCACGATGCCCCACTCATGAGCGATAAGTGTTCCGCCGCTTCCCGGTATACAGTACATGGCAACCATGAAGCCTGACATGATAACTGCCATTGTTCCAAAGAACTTGTATGCGGGAACCTTGTAAGGTCTTGGCATATCCGGCTCCTTCTTGCGAAGAATAATGAATGAAAGAGCAACCATGCAATATGCCACACAGCAGCCAAAGTTGCCGGCATCACTGATCCATACAAGCATTTTTCTGCCTGCAAAAGGTGCAAGCATTGTGAGAGATCCGATGAGAATCAGTGCATTGATTGGTGTCTTGTGCTTTGAATGAAGCTTTGCAAAAAACTTTGGAATCATATATGACTCTGCCATTGCGTACATGGCACGCGAGCCACCGAGCAAAAATGAGTTCCATGAGGTTACGATACCGCACATTCCGCCGACTATTATAACCTTTGCCATTATCTTTGTGTTGAATGCGGCAGCCATTGCATCTGCTGTGACAAGTCCTGTTGCCTGCTCTGAATCAACAATTGCCTGGGCCCCATGACAAGACCTACCGCAACAATGACAAGTGCATAGAACACAACTGCCAGAACTACTGATAAGATAAGTATTGAGCCGATTTTCTTTGCCGGAACATTGATCTCCTCAGCCGCCTGAGGTATTACGTCAAATCCGATAAAGTAAAATGGTGACAGAGCTGCCACTCCGATAATTGCCTTTACGTTCAGACCTGCAGAGCTGCCTGCAAACATCTGTCCATCCAGGTTATCAACTGTTCCATTGATTACCGATGCAATTATCAACAAAATTCCGGCGCCACCAATAATACATGTGAGCACAGTCTGCAAAATCGCTGCTGTCTTTGCACCGATAATGTTTATCATCATAATTAAAAATGCCACAACTATCGCCACAATAAGCCATGAAGCATAGATATCAAAGCCTGCTACCGTATACAGATATCCCTTCAAAAAGCCCGGCCACAGATATGTGATGATTGTTGGGAAAGCGCACGCCTCAAAGCATGCCACACTGACATATCCAAGGATAATCATCCACGTACATATGAATGAACCTGTCGAACCCATTGCCTTGTAGCTGAATACATGCTCGCCACCGCACTGAGGCATGGCTGCTGTCAGCTCCGCGTAGGTCATTCCCACGAAAAATATCATGATACCGCCGATTACGAAGCCGATTGCGGCACCGAGCACTCCGCCCTTTTCAATCCAGCCTCCGGTTGAGACAACCCAGCCCCAGCCAATCATGGCTCCAAATGCAATTACAAGTACGTCCCAGGCATTCAGGACTTTGTTAAATTCTGATTTTTTCTGTTCCATTACTTGTCACCTCCAGCTTCTGTCTTACTTTCATTCTCTATCACTTTTCTTGCCAGAGACTCAATAAGCTCCGCTGTGCCATCCACTCCTAACAGGCTGCTGTCTATAAGCATATCTCTGTTGTGTCTGTCGCCTCGGTTGCTTCCTGTCAGCGCCATGTGACGCTTATGATAACGCTTATCCTTTTCAGTGATAAAAAGCTTTGCATCATCCTCCGACAAATTGTGGCTCTTCATTACGTTTTCAATCCTCACTTCATCCGGTGAATATATGAAAATACGTAAAATCGGTTTGTGTTCCTTTAGTATATAGTCTGCTGAACGACCGATAATCACGCATGACTCACGGTCTGATAATTTTCTGATTATGGTTTTCTGGACGTGAATTGCACGCTCTGTGAGGTCTGCATATTTGGAGAAAAGAGCCTCTGACATCACCCTCTGCACCTTTTCCGGCGATGGTGATACCTTCCTCAACCTTTTCCATGATATCCTTCGGAATACCGACCTCTTTTATGATTTCATCTACAGTATCCCTGTCATAAAATTTGATTCCCAGGTCTTTAGCAACCTTTTTGCCAATCTGGTTTCCTTTAGCGCCATATTCGCATCCTATTGTAATAACAAGATGTGCCATTTCGTTCCCCTCGCTTTTCTTATATATACATCTTTATACTATGTTGATATGAAAGTTGCTAAGGTATGCATCGACGATACCTTTTGACACTTTAATCATATGTTGTTATATAAACTTGTTCCGCTTAGTTACCTATATTCTTTGTTTAAAAGAAGGGCGCACGAAGCTAATCGTGACGCCCTTGTCCTTTATCCGGCTCGTAAAATCTGCCGCAATATATTCTGTTACCTGCCTCAAATATAATTCAAACCTTCTATGAAAGTGACTCAACAGTTTCCTTTGATAATATCAAATGCCTTGTCGCACTCTTCCTCGCTTACGATAAGCGGTGGAACCATACGGATGATATGGCTTCCGATTGCTGTGATAAGCATATGACGGTCGAAGCAGCCATGCTTTACATCTACACCTGAGATTGTATCGTCAAACTCAACACCAACTAAGAGTCCCTGATGTCTTACCTCTTTTACGTGTGGAAGCTTCTCAAGCTTAGCTGCGAAATAATCACCAACCTTCTTTGCATTTCCGGCAAGATCTCTGTCAAGCAGCTCGTTTACTTCTGCAAGTGCTGCTGCACAGCATACAGGATGTCCACCAAAGGTTGTACCGTGTGAACCGGCTGAGAATGCTTTTGAAACCTCCTCTGTAGCACATATAGCACCGATTGGCATTCCACCGCCAAGACCCTTTGCCATAGAAACGATATCAGGCTTGATGCCGTAGTTCATGTAGCTCATTACAGCTCCGGTTCTGCACCATCCTGTCTGAACCTCATCGATAAGGAGGAGCATGCCCTTCTCATCACAGAACTCGCGAAGTCCCTTCATGAATTCAGGTGTTGCAGGATGAACACCGCCCTCGCCCTGTACAGGCTCAATCATGATAGCGATTGTGTTCTCTGTGCAAGCATCCTTGAAAGCCTTTAAATCATTGTAAGGAGCGTATGAGAAACCGTATGTCATAGGACCAAAGCCCACCTGGCATCCGTTTCCAGGCTGTCCTGTAGCTGACATAGCACCGAAGGTTCTGCCATGGAAGCCGTCCTTTGCAGTTACGATGTGATATCTGTTTGGACCATATTTCTCTATACCATATTTACGAGCCATCTTAATCATAGCCTCATTGGCCTCAGTTCCTGAGTTCTGGTAGAAAATCTTGTCCATTCCGATAGTCTTGCAGACCTTCTCAGCAAGCAGTGCCTGCGGAATGGTGTATGGATAGTTAAAGGTATGCATGATGTCATCCACCTGATCCTTGACTGCTGCAACAACCTTAGGGTTTCTGCTGCCGGCATTGTTTACGGCGATTCCTGCGTAAAAGTCAAGGTATGGTGTGCCATTCTCATCATACAGATACATGCCCTCAGCAGTCTCAGCGATGAAATCGAAACGCTCATAAGTCTCGATCATGTACTTGTTTACTTTGTCTTTGATGTCCTGAAAAGTTAATCCTGTGTCTTTTAATTTCATAATATATTGCCTCCTAATTTAAATATCCTTGTGATTTTGATAAATAAAAAAAAGAGCAAAGTGCTTCACCGGTTAGCGTCTTTGCTCTTAAATATTCATAATTAATATGTAGTTGTTTGTTCGTTTTCTTTTGTGTATTATTTTCCGTAAATATGATTTTTTTATCATAGCTGTATAATGTATTGTCTATATCAAAAATAACTGCCTTTATCATGACGTTTTCTCCTTTTTTATTTCATCACTGTTTTCCATTATAGTCCAGGAAGAAACAGGTACAGCTTGCTTTTTCCTTACCGTGATTGCGATATACATGTGGCTGGTCTGTTCAAATTTAAATACCTGGTCTCTGTGGATATCATAAGTTTCACCGTGACATTCCACACTCAGGACACCCTCTGTCACGACCAGATATTCTCTCTTGTTTTTCCCCCTTGTGGCTTCCACTGGCATAAGTTCCACCCGGCTCTACCTCGATCCGGTAAACCTCTGCCAGCCGGGTGTCTTCATAGGGGAAGACAGGTCCATACCCGGTACTGTCCTTCCAGTTCCTTGGTCGGAAGAAGTTCCTGTGGAGTCACGAGACAGCAGTCTTCTCTCGGCGGCTGGATCAGTTGCTGAAATTGATCCGCAGTCCGCTGGTGATCTTGCCCAGAACTCCCAGAGACGGATTTGCCGTCCCCCCTCTCGATCTGCGCAAGCATACTTTTGCTGACTCCGGTCTGCTCTGCTACCTGATCAAGGCTCATGCTTTTGACTTTCGATTCTTTTCAGGTTTACTGCTACATTATTTGATAAATAGTCCATCGTTTTCATCTTCTTTTTTGTGATAGTGTCAGAACTCTTATCCTGTCGGCATAAATGACCTTTTTGATTCTGACACCTACATCTTACCTTATTCCTCTGTTTTTGACCATACAAAAATGCCGGCACACATCTGTTTCTGTACAGACATCTGCCGGCATTGGCTTTATTTTTGAATTCACTATAAAAATCTTACTCTAAGATATGCTCTCTTCCCATGGATATAATCATTCTGACATGGTCATCTGCCAGGGAATAAAAGATGGATTTTCCCTCTCTTCGGTTCTTTAACCAGTTTGTTCTGCTTAAGGATGCGAAGCTGATGGGACACTGCGGACTGGGTCATATTCAGGACTTTTGCCAGATCGCAGACACAACTTCGGATTCAAACAACACAAATAGGATACTGATTCGGGTGGAATCTGCAAATACCTTAAACAGATCCGCCAGATCATACAGTTCTTCTTCATCCGGCATAGTCTCATTCACGATCTTCAGCAGATCCTCATGGATTTCTGACAGTCGCAGCTGATCTCTTCTCTTTCTTCTGCCATATTTTTTCTCTCTTTCTTATAACAGTTTTTTTCACAAAAAGGGTTCGGATTGCATTCAGTACTGCAAGTACCATGACTCCGACATCGGCAAAAATTGCCACCCACATATTTGCGATACCCAGGGCACCAAGGATCAGGCAGATCACTTTGATGCCGATTGCAAAATAAATATTCTCATAAACGATTCTCATGCATTTCTTTGCAATTCGAATTGCCTTGACAATCTTCATCGGATCATCGTCCATCAGAACAACATCGGCTGCCTCTATCGCTGCATCAGATCCAAGTGCTCCCATTGCGATACCGATATCTGCTCTTGACAGTACCGGTGCATCGTTGATTCCGTCACCGACAAAGGCAAGTTTTTTCTTTTTCTGATTTTTGCCTCGCCAGAAGTTCTTCTACTTTGGAAACTTTGTCTGCCGGAAGAAGTTCACTGTAGACACGATCTACGCCCAGTTCCTTTGCAACCTGCTGTGCAACCCGGTCGATATCTCCTGTCAGCATAACGGTTTCTTTGATGCCGTTTTTCTTAAGATCTACGATTGCATCCTTTGAAGTCGGTTTCGGAACATCAGAGATCAGGATATGCCCTGCATAAGCTCCGTCAATCGCTACATGGAGCACAGTTCCTACCGCATGGCACTCAACTGCTTCTACGCCAATGCGTTTCATCAGTTTGGTATTTCCAACTGCAACAGAAATTCCGTCTACTTTTGCCGTAACACCGTTTCCGCTGATTTCCTCTACATCTGTCACACGATTCTGGTCGATCTCTTTACCGTAGGCAGTTTTTGAGCTGCGGCTGATCGGATGTGTGGAAAAGCTCTCGGCGAGGGCTGCATACTCCAGGATTTTTCCTGTTCCATCGTATTGTGATGGACACCTGCTACTTCAAATACACCCTTGGTCAGGGTACCGGTCTTGTCAAATACGACATATTTTGTCTGGGCCAGAGTCTCCAGATAGTTGGATCCTTTGACCAGGACACCTGCGTTGCTGGCCCCGCCGATTCCCGGCAAAGAAACTCAGCGGGATACTGATCACAAGTGCACACGGGCAGCTGATTACAAGGAAGGTCAGTGCACGGTAGATCCACTGCTCCCCATTGCGGCGCAGTATGAAGGATCAAAGGTTTACAAGCGGCGGCAGGATTGCCAGCGCCAGCGCACCGTAGCAGACGGCCGGTGTATAGTATTTCGCAAATTTGGAAATAAAGTTCTCGGATCTTGATTTACGGGAACTGGAGTTTTCCACAAGTTCCAGAATCTTGGATACTGGTGATTCATCAAATTCTTTGGTTGTTCTGATCTTGAGTACGCCTGTCATATTGATGCAGCCGCTGATGATCTCATCACCTGGTTTTGCACTTCGCGGAAGACTTTCACCTGTCAGTGCACTGGTATTGAGGGTTGTGGTTTCCTTCTTCGATCACACCGTCGAGCGGGACTTTTCACCTGGCTGTACGACGATGATGGAACCGATCTCAACTTCATCCGGGTCAACTTTTTTTCCAGTTTACCATCGTTTTCGATATTGGCGTAGTCCGGGCGGATATCCATCAGTTCACTGATGTTTCGTCTGCTCTTCCGACCGCATAGCTCTGGAAAAGCTCTCCAATCTGGTAGAAAAGCATAACGGCTGTGCCCTCTTTGTAATCCTGAAGGAGAATTGCGCCGATGGTTGCAACTGCCATCAGGAAGTTTTCATCAAATACCTGTTTGTTACGGATTCCCTTGAATGCCTTTTTCAGGATATCATAGCCGATCACAAGATATGGAATCATGTAAAGTGCAAATTCCAGATATCCGTCGATCTGGAAGCAGTGATAAAACTACAATCAGTGCAAACGCTATGATGATACGGGTCAGCATTTTTTTTTTTGTTCATATCCTCTGTCCAGACAGCGGAAATCATCATTTGATTCTCCTTTTCCTGTCTGCCCAATAAAAACATTTCATCTAAGTCAAATGCCCTGCCGCATCCGCAGCAGAGCATCCTCATTGTTCTTATAAGTAGATTTCGCAGTCATCTTCAACCTTCTTGCAATTCTTGAGGACTTCTTTCATAACACTGTCCGGATCCTGGCCTTCTTCGAATTCTACTTTCATCTTCAGCATCATAAAGTTTACAGTTGCATCCTTAACACCAGCAGTCTTTTTAGCTGCTTCTTCCATTTTGTTTGCACAGTTTGCACAGTCAACTTCGATTTTGTAAGATTTTCTTCATAGTGGTGATCTCCTTTTCTTATAGATGTTTTATTCACGTTTTCATATGAACACTTATTCATATGTTTGATTCTATTATAGCACCATCTTGTATATATGTCAATATGTTTTTGAAAAAAGGGAACCACCTGGAACGTGGTTCCGTTCCCGTCGTTGCTTATTTCACTTTTACAAAACCGCCACAGCCTCTGTCCACACGGTTTCGCAGAACTGGTCTACAGCAGGCTTTTCCAGGCGATATCCTGCCTGAAGAAATGCCTTCCAGATCTCTTGCCAGGCTGGTCGCTTTGCAGGAAACGTAGAATCCGATTTACACCGTAGGAAAGGATCTTCGGCAGTGCCTTTCGGATGGATTCCGTCACGCGGCGGATCAGAACGATCACGTCCGGTTTTCTCGGTCAGGTCATCGAGGACCTTAAGAACGTCACCGGCAATGAATCTGCAGTTATCCAGTCCGTTGAGCTTCGCATTTTCTCTTGCTGCTGCAACTGCATCTTCCACGATCTCGACACCGATCACTTCTTTTGCCACCGGAGCAAGCAGCTGCGCGATCGTTCCGGTTCCACTGTAAAGATCGAACACTTCCATTCCACTCGTATTCTGGATGTAGTCTCTGACAATGTTATAAAGAACTTCCGCAGCCAGAGAGTTCGGCTGGAAGAAAGGAAAAGGTACTGATGCGGAATTTCAGACCGAGCAGGGTCTCATAGAAATAGTCCTGCCCATAGAGGATTCTTGTCTCATCGCTCTGCACCACATCAGACAGGGAATCGTTGATGATGTGCATGATCCCCACGATTTTGCCCTCCAGTGGCAGTGCCAGAAGCTGCTCTTTCAGCGGTTCCAGATCGTATTCTTCCTGACTGGTAGTGACAAGATGTACCAGGATCTCGCCGGAGGTCACGCCGCGTCTCAGCATCAGATGGCGGAGATAGCCCACATGCTGGAGTTTACGGTAATAGGAGGCTTTTTTTCCTGAAAAATGCGCGTACACAGGTCCAGAATATCTGTCATATCCTTCTGTGCACCAGCTCTACAGTCATCCGTATTCAGGATATCATAGGTGCTGCCCTTCTTGTGCAGCCCAGAGAAAGCGGACCATCCTTATATTCATCACCAAAAGAAAATTCCATTTTGTTGCGGTAACCCGAACTCGATTGGGCTTCCGTGGATCCCTTCCCATTCAAAATCAGCTTCCTGCCCTCTGCGTCTTGTCTGTCCACCCTGGATGAGTGCATCTTCCAGAAGCTCACGGATCTGTCTTTCCTTCATCTTCAAGCTGATTCTCGTAGGACATGGTCTGATACATACATCCGCCACAGGCATCGGAAAATTACTGCACACCGGCTCCCTTGTCTCCTGCGATGATTTCTCCAGAACTTCAAGAATACGCCCTGAGCTCTTCCCTGCACGCTTCTTCTGAATCATAAAGCGTACCTTCTGTCCCGGAATTCCGTTCTTGATCAGAACCTTCTGATCCTCCACAAAAACATATCCCTTATTCGGGAAGTCCACCTTCTCTATTACACCTTCGTAAATTTCACCTTTTTTTCATTTCATACCTCATATTTATTTTCTGCTCACTTGGCTGTTGACGGTAAACAGCCCCGGTTATCTGCCGGAGCTGTATCATACATGATTATGATGCACTTACTCTTCTTCGTCATCCTCAAAATAGTCATCGAAATCATCATCAAAATCTTCTTCGAAGTCCTCAGATAATCCGGTGTAAAAAGGCGATATACCGCAAATGCAATACCTGCTACAGCAGCAACTGCACCAACAATTGCAAGTACCCAAAGAACGGTATTCTTTTTTCTTTCTCGTCTTCTTTCTTCTTAAGGGTTGAAAGTAATTCTTCAATTTTGGCATTCATATTCATTGTTGAGATTATTCAGATTCATTCTATGCACCATCCTCTCGCTCGTTTTTTTATATCCCATAGTATATCACTATTTGCTTTGTTTTACCATATCTTCTCAAAAATTTTAGTTTTTACCTTTTCCGATCCTTGAACCAATCTGCACCTTTGTCTCAATCCCATCTGCTGAGTTTATCAGGATATCCATATCCGGAAAAACCTTATCCTTCTGAGTCATATAGATGATCGTTGAGCCACCAAATGCAAAGTTTCCTTTTTCCTTACCGCGCCTTACATGGCTCATCACCGGACGGTTCTCAATCTTTCCAACCATCAGAGCGCCGACCTCCATCATCAGAAGCGTTCCGAAGTGCTCCGATTTCAGAAGTGAGTACTCTCTTGTGTTCTCCTTGTAGATCGGACAGACATCATTTGCCACAGGATTCACGGTATGCAGAATTCCCGGTATCCGTCTGCGCACGGATTCTCTTCCATTATCTACATAGATATACCGGTGATAATCGTCTACACTGAGTCGGAATACCCATAGATATCCATCTGTTAAAATGCTCTGCAAGCCTGCTCATCTCTGAGCAGGCTTCCGACGGTATAACAGGTATTCTTGATCGTAACTTCCATCTGGGGCTCGATTGGATAAACACTTAAACGACAGTCACATGGACTGATAAAGTGCCTCTCATCCATATCCATCTCACGTGCACCCCTGTTTCAGTTTCCTTGTAAAAAAATCATTATATGAAGAATATTCTTTTTTTCTTCATAATCCTCCCTATTGATTCCATTCCTTCTGATAAAGGGTTCCACAGCCAAGTACGGATATCCGGGAGTCCAGTATCCTGCCTCCCAGCTTCGAAACTACCGGTGATACCAGTGGTCTGAGGATACATCTCCCCACTGCACTGCCATAGAGTTTATCAAGGATTTTATCCTGTCCGGTACTCTCCTGCCATTTATGCCCTCACGGTCCGCTGTATATCGCATAAACTCAGGCTCCTTTTTAATCTACGTATGCGAAGATTAGTATTTTGTCCACCAGCCTTCCTTATAAAACAGAATAAAAAGAACTGCCACAGCCACAACTGATACAAGAACAACCAGTTCCTGATTTGTCGGCTTTCTGAAACGGAAATCAAAAAATAAAAGAAAGCCTACCAGAAGCATTGCTATATGAAGACAGCCAAGAAAATATCTGAATCCGGGAAGAACACAGAAACCACAAACAGAAGCGGCATGATCACGGACATGGATGTGATCGGAAGTCCCTGATAATATTTGCGGTTTTCACTTGTCTCACTCTGTCTCTTGGCTTCCATGACATTAAAATATGCCAGGCGGATGACTCCTGCCACCCCATAAAAGGAAAGGATCACAAGACTGTATATTCTGCACATGCCAAGCTTATATCCGAGAATAATCGGAAAAATTCCAAAGCATACAATATCACAAAGGGAATCTATCTGAATCCCAAACGATTTCTCATCATCTGTACGATTCTTTTTGGTTCTGGCAATTTTGCCGTCAAACATGTCGCATAGTCCGGAAAATGCAAGGCAGAATACCGCAAACGGCAGTTTCCCGTCTATTGCACAGAACATCCCCATGATCGAAGAGATCAGGCTTATGTATGTTAACACTACTGTATAATCATAAAATCCAATCATTTATACTACTCCCTGTTTTCATTTGTTTGCTTAACTGTTCCATACAGTTACGTTTTCTGACCGATCGTCAACTGTGCCACCACCGTAAAAAACGCACTGATCAAAAGTTCACCATAGTATCCCAGTCCCCTGCTCAGTACCATTCCGGGTAGCAGACAGCTTCCAAAAACCGGTACAAAAAAATATTCAGGAACAGTGTCTCGCTGATTCCCATTCCTCCCGGAAGGGGCAGCATGTCTACAGAAACAGAAATCACGGTATGCAGAAACAGGATCGTCCAGAATCCTGTCCACTCAGTGACAGTGCCCGATACACAAACCAGGTAACAGCAAATGGTATTCTCTCTGCAAATGTGATCAGGATCACATCAAAGATAACTCGGATGTCCCTTAAGATACGCTGCAGTCTCTCTGTAGGTATCCATAGAATCTTCCAGTTTCTTAAGCCTGCTTTCTCTTTTGCGGAGAAGGTGCAGTCTTTTCCAGTATTTTGAGTCCCTTTACCAGAAAGTTTCTGGCAAGATCCGGATGAAACACTAGCACTGTCATAAACGTAACACAAAAAATATTCAGTCCCAGTCCCAGATAGAAGACCGGAAGGATCCCTCCAGATACTGATGAAGGAAGCCTCTTCCAAAAACTGCAATGCCGACTCCGATCGCCACCAGCACAAACTTATATGTGATCGTAACAATCATCAATATGACCGTTGCCACCGGAATGGAAACCTTTTCTTTCTTCATGTAATAGATCTGCATTGGCTGCCCACCGCTCGCAGACGGTGTGATGCAGCTGAAAAAACCCACCGATGAAAAAAGGAAACAGGATGTTTTTCTTCAGATGAATACCATAGGAACGCATCATATACCAGATGATGATCGATTCCCCCATATAAAAAAAGCTACCAGTGCCACTCCCGGCAAAAGCCAGCGTTTGTCCGCATTCTCAATGACCTCCATAACATCTCCGAGGTCCTCCCCATGAAAAAAAACGCCATAGATTGTCAGGACAAATACAAGCAGCAGAAATACAGTGTTGAAGATAATTTTTTGTTTTTTTTTCATAAAAGACTTCACCCTTCTGTAAACTCTAGGATTTTCTGCTCAATCCTGCTGCCAAATTTTCGTATATTCTGTACAGTTCTGTCTTTCTGCCGATACAGAAACACAATTCTGCCAGAATAACTCCTCCTGCAACATCTGCAATTACATGCTGTTTTGTCAGAAGCGTTGATACAAACACAAGAACTGCTATCACCATGGACACTCTCTGATACCATACTGGTACTTTCTGGTTTCCCCGGATGCCAAGATAACAGAACCAGCACCAGACAATGGATTGACGGAAACAGATTTATCTGCCGAATCTACCGAATAAAGCCAGAGTGCCGCCTGATTCCACAGACCGGCATCTGTGATCACCGGTCTTGTATTGGTTGTCGGATACACGAGAAAAAGACAAGGCAGATACATCTTGACAAAAAATCTCCTGTAAAAACTGATACACTCTGTGTCGCTCCTGTCTCGCGATCAGAATATAATTGACAGCCCAGAAAAGATAGCATCAAAATAAACTACAAGAAACTGCCGGGACAAACGGAAGGCTTCTGTCCAAGCCTGTTTCTATATTGTGGTGGTACCATCCTCCCGCGATCATTCTGGAACCGGAATATACAAGACAATTGAATATAAACGAAAAAACAAGTGGAAAAACTCCGTAAGCAGGGAGCATTCTGGTGACGATCCTCAAAGCTGTTTTTCATTCTGTACTCCCTTCTGTATTTTGCATACGCTCAGTATAACATTCCCTGTCTGTGTAAGCAACCAAAGTCCGTAAACATTAAAATTCTTAAGAGAAAAAGTTAGATTTTTTTTCAGTTTTGCGAAGCCTGCAAACATCTTTTTGACACCAACTTTGTCAAAGTCTACGGTCACTTCATAATCTCTTCCACCTTCTGCGATAGCTTTGACAATTCCTACACCAAATTTGATATGACGGACGGTATCCCTACTCCATAATCCAGAGACGCCGCCTTGGTAACTTTAAATTTCTGCGGATCAAATGCCTTTTGCCTTAAATGTCTGTCGCATCTGCATATAACTGTTTTTTTGATGAAGCTGTCTCCTGCAGATGGTTTATGTTCCTGAATAACGGTCCCAAGTTCTACCAGTTCCGCGGAATCTCACGGACAAATCTGGATACTTTGTTGTACTGTACCTCTCCCCTCACAAGACGCTGGCGTACACTTGTCAGCGTCAGTTCTTTCGTGCCCTCGTAATACCCACATAGCAGAGCCTGCGCTCCTCCTCCATATCTGTAGGATCATCTGAGAAGATACACATGCTGCTCGGGAACATTCCATCTTCCATACCGGCAAGGTAAACATACGGGAATTCCAGTCCCTTGGCACTGTGCAGAGTCATGAGCAGAACGTAATCCTGATCCGGATCTACTGTATCAATATCTGCGATCAATGCGATCTCCTCCAGGAATCCGGAAAGTGTTGCTTCTCTTCCCTCTGCTTTCATAACTTCCTCATAAGAAACCGTCTTGGATATCAACTCATCAATATTCTCAATCCTTGCTCTGGATTCCTCCGTATCCTCTGCCTTAAGTTCATCCACATAACCGGTGAGATCTATGACCTCTTCCAGAAGTTCTGTGACGCTGTATGCCTGTGCTTTGCTCTTAAGTGACTGTATAAAGGTAACGAAACCTTCTATCTTGGAAAGACTTCTTCCGATTGCCGGAACCTCCTCTGCCACTCTCAGAGCATCATAAAAGCTCACATTCATGTAATCCGCATAATCCTGCACACGTCCTACAGTCGTTGCACCGATTCCTCGTTTCGGTACATTCAGGATACGTCTGACTGCCAGGTCATCTGCCGAGTTATCGATCGTCTTGAGATAACAGAGAAGATCCGTGATCTCTTTGCGGGCATAGAAGTTGATTCCTCCCACGATCTTTATACGGAATATTGGCTTTCAGGCACTTTTCTTCAAACAGACGGGACTGTGCATTGGTTCTGTAGAGGATCGCACACTCTCTGTAATCCAGATGTTCTCTCTTTTCTTTGCAATATCTCCGATCACGTATTCTGCTTCCTCGAATCCATTCATAAACTGGCGGAAGTGAAGTTTCTCTCCCTCTGCGTTTTCTGTCCAGAGACGTTTCTCCTTACGTGCTGCATTGTTGGCGATCACCTCATTCGCCGCATTCAGGATGTTCATGGTGGAACGGTAGTTCTGTTCCAGGCGGATCACTTTCGCATCCGGGAAAACACGTTCAAATCCGAGAATATTTCAATGTTGGCTCCGCGGAATTTGTAGATGGACTGGTCATCATCACCTACTACGCACAGGTTTCCATATCTGGCAGCCAGAAGGCTTACAAACTTAAACTGTACGGTATTGGTATCCTGGTACTCATCCACCATGATATAGCGGAATTTCTCCTGATAGGCTTCAGCACATCCTGGACACTTCTCAAAAAGGTCTACGGTTTTGACCAGAAGGTCATCGAAACCAGGGCATTGTTTCTCTTGAAGCCGCCTGATATTCACGGTAGACCGCAGCTATCTTTTTCTGGTTAAAATCTCCTTTTACCTCACGCCCATATCATCCGGTGTGATCATTTCATCCTTTGCATGAGAGATCCGTGCCAGAAGAGCCGTTCCTTGTATTTCTTGGTATCGATATTCAGCTTGCGGCAGATTTCCTTCATCAGGGTCTTCTGGTCATCCGTATCATAAATGGTAAAACGGTTATCATATCCAAGCCGGTCGATATAACGCCTGAGGATACGGACGCAGGTAGAGTGAAAAGTTGACACCCAGACGCTCATTCCGTCTGCGCCGGTCAGTTTATCCACACGTTCCCGCATCTCCTGGGCTGCTTTGTTGGTAAAAGTGATGGCCAGAATATTGAACGGATTCACACCTTTATCTCCAATCAGGTGAGCGATCCTGTGTGTCAGTACTCTTGTCTTGCCGGATCCTTGCTCACGCAAGAATCAGAAGAGGTCCTTCTGTATAAAGACAACCTCCTGCTGAGGCTGATTCAAAGGTATCATATATACCATAAATATAAATCTCCTGTTTCTGCTGATAAGT
>VOFG01004005.1_pt1 | contig 36604 bp, 65 predicted proteins | sample 5384171 | NCBI WGS metagenome assembly VOFG01 (sample SAMN12384726, study PRJNA508395) | human gut metagenome | isolation source: healthy gut F | host: Homo sapiens
CAAACACTTTGCACGTTCGAATAATCAAGATCGTGTTCCATGCAGCACTTTACTATCTCTATTCTTTCTTCTTTTTGTAACTTTTCTGCACTTTGCCATATAGATTTCTTTTTACCTCCAGGAATATAATCCTTTAACTCTATATGATCATTATATAACTTTACCCATACAAGTACTGTCCCACATGCAGGAATTTTTATACTTTACTGCGATATTCTTAGTGAACCTTCCCCAGCTAGATATGCTTTACAACCTTCCTTTTAAACTCTTTGGTATATGATTCATTTGCAGTCTTCTCATCAAATGCAGAGACTGGTAGCTGAAAGATTCTAATCCACCTTTGAACTGTAAGTTATACATACATTTATTTCTTCAGCTGAGACTAGTAACTGATTCACTGCCATCTAAGTATCTTCTACATATTTCAATGCTCTTTGAAAACTTACTCTTCCCATAAGAGGCTTACCTCCTCAGCAAACAGTGCAAGCTTTTAATTATTTTGCACTGTCTACTGGGAGGTCATCATATCAGACACGAGATGCGTCTTTTATCTATGTGAAACAGGGAGTTATTTGAGAATTTCCACTCAGTGAGTGGAAAAGTTTAGATTCACTATCGTACGCATTTATTGGTTGATGAAAAGTAACACTGATTAAACTTGAAGGTATGTTGAATGTTCTCTGAAATTGTTGCCCAGTGAGGCGACACTTTATTGTGTAATTCTCGAAAAGAGAATTAGTGACTTTAGTCAGTTGAGCACATGAAATGTGCGAAATAAAAACCACCTGCTATGCGGGTGGAGCGATAAAAATAGTTATAGCAAAGGAATCACCTTTTCCGGATATAAGAGTTGTTCAAGCCATCATTATAAAAAGAAAAGGAAGGGTGATTAATAAATGGCTGCGCAAAAATCTTTAGCACATAGTAAAGTGGATGTGTAAAGTATCATCGTCTTCACTCCAAAAGTATAGACGAAAAAGTGATATATAATCAACTAAGAGAGAGCATATAGGAGAAATACTAAGAACACTTGTCGATATCAAAGGGAGTGGAAATTATAGAAGGACATTTGATGGTGACCATGTGCTGCATATGTTGTTGATGATGATACCACCAAAGATAAGCATCTCGAAAAATTTCATGGGATATCTGAAAGGAAAATCCGCTTTGATGATTTTTTGATAGACATGCAAATTTGAAATATAAGTATGGAAATAGACATTTCTGGGCAGAAGGATATTATGTAAGCACTGTTAGGTTCATCGATCGGAAACAGTCACGCAAAGTATAGAACAAAGAACAACATGATATTGCCATGGATAAACTAAGCGTAAAAGAATATAAGGATCCAGTTTTGAAGAAAAGAATTCGCGAAGAAAATGAAAAACGCGGCAAGAAGGCAAAATAAAAATTCCTTTGAGGGAAAGCGAGAGTCAAAAGCGGTAGCTTGAACGAAGTGAAAGCTGCGCTTTTAGACGCGACAGTAACATAGGCTTGCTAGTCGCAGTGAAAAGCCACGTCTTTTAGGCGTGGTTTTTATTACAGTACATCATATATTTTTATATAACTGTCTTTTAAAAATGAGAAGGAATGAAAAATGAAATATAATGGAATGAATAATGGAAATGTGATGGAATTCACTATAATAAGTATGAGGTGAGCATACATGGGAAAAATTATAGCTAGAATAATTGATATAAAAAGATAGATAAATATATCGGTATTTGGGGGCAATTTGTATTTGAGGGTCCAATGGTTGGAAAAACTTGACATCTTCTTATCACAGCAATAGTGAAATATATATAGGTGATCCTAGTGGTAATTTTCAAAATAGACAACTTGTTCAAATGAGTCCTTCTCTTTGTATTAGAAGGGAAACACCAAGACCATTAGATGAATGGCAGGAAGTTCCACCGTTATGGGATGCTGTTAGATATAAGGTGGATCAAATTCCTAAGAAGGGACAGTTTATTTTAACTGGTTCTGCAACACCTAACCATAAAGGAATATTACATAGTGGTGCAGGAAGAATTGCGAATAAGAATGAGAACAATGTCTTTAAATGAATCTGGTGATTCTTCGTGATGTAATCTTTTAGAGGATTTATGTAATGGTAAACTGACTCTCAAAGATGACAGGGAGAAATAGATTTACGTTATAGAATTTATTATTAGAGGTGGATGGCCAGTAAGTTTAGGTCTTCCTATTGAAAGATGCTGCATTATTACCAAAGGAATATTTAGAAGCTGTATTAAATGATGATATTTATAGGGTGGATGGTGTTAAAAGAAATACCCATAAAATGAGATTATTATTACGTTCACTTGCAAGAAATGAAAGTACAGCAGTATCAAAATAAAAACATTAAAAATGATATAAAAGAGAATTGATGATGAAGATATTGATACAGCAACAATTGCGGATTATTTAAATATCCTGGATAGATTATTTATTACAGATAAGCACATTTTCTACTAAAATACGCTCATCAGTAAGAATCAAACAATCTGAAAAAGACATATGCTATTCTTTAGCATGTGCACTGTTAAACATTACACCTAATATGTTGTTGAATGATTTAGAAACATTAGGTTTCTTATTTGAATCTCTATGTGAAAAGAATTTGAAGCTATATGCACAGATCTATAGATGCTCATGTTTACCATTATCAGACACCAAGAACAAATAAAGATACTATTATTAGAGATTAAATGATGATGGTGTTTTTCTTAAATTAAATTAGATTTCGGTAGAAATTTCACTTGAAAATCTAAAAGAAGATATATAGAGAAAATGGAAAAAAAGACCTAAGTCCAATATTGCAACTACTGCAATGATTATTGTATGTGGTTTATCTAATGCTGCTTATCAAAGAGAAGATGGTATCTATGTTTGTACCTCTAACAGCTTTTAAAGACTAAAGTTATGAAAAAAATAGAGAATTGCAAGAATCTCTATTTTTTTCTATAGATTATAATCTTTACGCATTTCATCGAAAGCCTTTGCAGGTTTTGTTTTTCTTTCTAATATATCTTTTTCTAGTTCAGCATCTAATTCTTCTTACTGAGTGACCCATATAGATAGGTTATACATTAATTATAGGTGATATTGTTTTATTTAGTGTAATATAGTTTGGTATTTTAAAAAAAGAGGGCTTAACTCCTCTTATAAAACCCTCTTCACAAATATTTTATTGAATATACTTCTTGTAAATTCATCATCATTCATCTTATTCTCTAAATATTTATTGAAGTTCTTCTCATTCTCTTTACTTGTTCAAAATGTAGATAATTCTCTTCAATCATCTTTTCTAGTAGTAGTGTATGTACTTCCACTAAAGTTATAGTGAATAGATTGTACATTGTTAATTAAAGAGAAGATAGAAACTGAATTTCTAGATTATAATGAGAATTGGTTAGTTTAGATTTAATTACCTATTTTTTACTTAAATGCTCATCAATGTTACGACCACTATACATGATAGTAGCAATACGTACGATTTTTTTTACAAAAGGTATATATAGAATAACGAAGTTATCTACAGGAAGAACTCTTATGCCTCTACTGTGCCATGGTTCATCCTCATAACGGCGGTATCGTTGAGGTAGTTCATCAAGAGATAAAATAGCATCCCATAAACGTTTGATTTGCTTTATTGCATTTTCTGGTGAATTTAAATCAATTGAGATATACAAATAGATACTTCTTAAATCCTTGTCAGCTTGTTCAGTTAATTCTACATTGAATTTCATAAGTTAAAATCTTTTCGCATTTCATCAAATGCTTGCGTTGCAGGTTTTGTTTTTCCTTCTAAAATATCTGTATATCCTTTTTCTATTTTAGCATTTAATTCTTCTTTACTGAGTGCACCCATGCAGACGGGTTTTTCGTACGGTAATCGTACTTCAAAGGGAAGTCCTTTTTAGGGCGATTTGTTTAAAAACATATCAATTGCACTTGAAGTAGATATGCCAAGTGTAGATAATATTGTTTCTGCCTGTTCCTTTAATACGGGGTCAATTTTTACAAACGCTAGCTGATTTTGCCATAACAATGCCTCCTTTTGTTGTAATCGTCTTTGTTTCCTATTTTGATTTTACAATGATGTATTGATATTTGCAATACATTTTACCGGAGAGTTGGCAATTTCCTTAATGTTTAATATTTCATTTAAAAAAGAGGGTTTAACCCCTTATAAAACCTCTTCACAAATATCTTATTGAATATACTCTTGTAAATTCATCATCATTCATCTTATTTCTAAATATTTATTGAAGTTCTTCTCATTCTCTTTTATTTGTTTAAAATGTGGATAATTTTCTTCAATCATCTTTCTAGTAGTAGTGTAGGTACTTCCACTAAAGTTATACTGAATAGATTGTACATTATCAATTAAAGAGAAGATAGACACAGAATTATAGATCAGGCTTTTATTGATATAAAAGATCCTCATTATGATACCAGTCTGTCGCATTGTAGTTCACAGTGAGTCCTTGATTTTTAGAATCAATTTGAAAAACATAACCGTATTCATGCAAAGGCAGACTATTTAATAAATTTCCTATATTAGAATTATTACCAATATAAAGGATTCTTATACTTCTTAATATTATGTATGCCACTCAACGGTCTGTTAAATACAGTTGTAGGAACAGTATCTTCTGTATTTCTTTGCGCTATCTACAATATAATACTCATTAGGTGTGTTCTTATTAATTCTGTAAACATTATAGAACGGGTTGTAGTAGGTTGTCATTAGAAGTCTTGATCATATAAACATAGATAGGAGGTCTATGAGAAGTAATAACACCTACATAATCCATCAACATAAATCACATAATATTGCAACAAATACTCCACTACTTATTAATAATCTATTTTCTTCAACTCTTTTGATAACCCATAAACAAATACTATAATACCTACAATAGAGTAAATACAGCACCAGCTGCTTTCCTTATCTAATATCGCAAATGCAGCAAAACATAGAAATGCGCCAAAAATCATAATACCAATAGAAATCTTTCTTTTCTCTTGTACAAGTACATTCTTACTATAATTAATTGTATTCTTTTAAGCTCTTTTCTGTTGTTTCCATGATTTTATCTTCCGTTATATATTTCCCATTGAGCAGTTCATTTAAAGAAATGTCAAAAGTTTCACTTAAGGGAATCAGTAAAGACAAATCAGCATATAGTTCCCATTCTCCCAGCGTGATATTGTCTTATTACTGACACCTAATATATTTCCTAGTTGTTCTTGAGTGAGACCTTTTCTTTTCTATTCTCAGAAATGAACTTTCCTATCTTTTTGTATCCATAACGTTTCTCCTTTCATGAAAAACTATAAAATAAAACATGAAACAACAACACCCCACAAATAGCGAATACACTATTTTTTATTATATGTTATGAAGGGAAGAGGAACAATCCTGTATATACAGAGTTTTATCTGACTTGTTTATTATCTCTATTTTCGTTAATATAGTAGATGATGAAATGAGGTATAAAAATGACTGAACAGGTACATAAAAGAAGAAAAAAGATATAAGGGGACACACCCTAAAAAACTTCTCAGAGAAGTATAAAGAACTTAATCCAGAATTATATCCTGAAACAATAGAGAAGGTTATTTCTAAAGGAAGTACACCAGCAGGTATGCATATTTCTATCATGGTAGATGAAATACTAGAATTCTTAGATATTCAGCCAGGACAGATTGGTTTAGATTGTACTCTAGGATATGGAGGACATTCTTAAAATGATGGAAAAATTAGAAGGTCGGGGACACCTTTATGGATTAGACATCGATACTATCGAAATAGAAAAAACAACAGAGAGACTAAGAAATAGAGGTTATGGAGAAGACATCTTTACTCCTATTTTGACCAACTTTAGAAACATTGATCAAGTAAGTGAGAAGTATGGACCATTTGATTTTGTCTTAGCTGATTTAGGAGTATCTTCTATGCAGATTGATAATCCAGAAAGAGGATTTTCATATAAGAAAGATGGTCCATTAGACCTAAGACTTAATCCTAAAGCAGGTAGACCTGCTTATGAAATCTTAAAAAGAATTATCAAAAGAAGAACTAGAACATATTCTTACAGAGAACTCAGATGAACCATATGCTGATATATTAGCTAAGAATATCTATTCATTCATACGTTCAGGTATGGAAGTAGAAACAACTCAGCAACTTTATAAGATCATTGATAAAACACTCAACTTTATTACTGATAAGAATAGAAAAGATATTGTAAATAAGACAGCTGCAAGAGTATTCCAGGCATTAAGAATAGAAGTGAATCAGAATTTGAAGTATTATATGATTTTGTAGAGAAGCTCCCTCTTATTTTAAAACCAGGGGAAAGGCTGCCATTCTTACATTCCATTCTGGAGAAGATAGAATTGTGAAGAAGTCTTTTAAAGAATTAAAGAATCTTGGTATTTATGAAGATGTATGTAGAAATGTAATTAGACCTTCTAAGGAAGAATGTCATCGTAATTCACGTGCCAAGTCTACTAAGATGAGATGGGCTATTAAAGCAAAATAGAATACTTGAATATTAGGTATACAAGTGTTATACTTTATTTGCAAATTTGAGAACAATTGCATCAAAACGAAAAAGGTAAGGATCTGCTCATCCTTACCTTTTCTAGCTTTTGGAGTGGTTTGACACTAGGCTAGTTATCGCTTAAATCTTTTGTCTAACCATTTGCATATGTAATAAACTAATACACCTGCCACGACAGATACTACTAAATTTGAGAACAACTGACATCACCTCCTTTCAGGGAGGACGATAACAAAGATATTATATCATTGTTAAAAGGCAGAATGTTAAACAAATTCTGTAGGAATTTTGGTATTTATGAAGATATACGTAGAAATATGATTAGACTTTCTAAAGAAGAATATTATCATAATTCACATGCAAATTTGAGAACAATTGCATCAAAACGAAAAGGTAAGGATCTGATCATCCTACCCAATGGCATCAACTTAAGGATTTAGACATCCACTAAGTTGATGCTTTTTTTTTAGTTTTATAGAAAAATGTGAGGATTAATTTGAGTTTGGATTTCAACTTCCAAAAAAGCGCATAAATCCCCATAAAAAATCAGCCCATTTTAAAAATTGTGTGTTAGAATATATAGGTATATTCTTAACTACGGGGCTACGGTCATTAGAACAGACTGGTGTCGTCTGTATTTCGGATTGTTCCTTCCATCAAGTCTAAAGCGATATGATGGCGGACTCTTCATGATTCTACCCCAGCGTTGGAAGTGCCTGTTTGGACGGACAGGTACTTTTTATTTTGTTTAGATGCTTCGTGATATTATCTATCTTTTCTTTGATTCTTTCCTTCAATCCAAACATAAAGCAGTACAGGAAATTCGTTTCATGAATAATAGAGTGCAGCTGCGTTATGTTCGTTACGCATTCTTTAGTATCTGGTACATGTCTATTCTTTAATTCTGATTCATTTCCTTTCTTATAACACCGGCTATATTATGAAACAGAACCTTGGCATATATATCATTTCTTGCAACATCTCCATCACTGCTTATATGTCTCTCAACTTCCTGTGTTGTCTTCATTGTCTTATACGAAACCTCTATATCCCATCTTCTTGAGTAGATTTCCATGATTTCATCAGTTGTAAAGCTTTCGCTACTAAGATTAGTAAAATATATCAGGTTTTCACAGTGCTCCTTATTCTTATTATCAGTATATCGATACTCTCTTTTAATGACCCCGATCTTGGGGTTGGATTTTCTTTTTCTCAGTTTCTTGGCTTCTGAGAAAATCGAAATCTTTTAAGCCATTTTTCATCAACTTCAACTTCAATCCATTCATCATCTGATTCCATGCCCGCAACCTGCTTCTTATAGAAGTTTGATTTCCCTCTGATGACATAACTGTATCTTAGGTCTTCCAGGTGAGATATGATTTCAGCAGATCCATAATATCTGTCAGCCAGATAGATGACTTTTTGATTTTCCAGCATCTCCCTTGTCCTGTAGAGATGTGCAAAGGCTAGAGGCGTCTCAGAATAGGGAGCCTGTCTCAATGAAAAGTCTATAAATAATCTATTGGTAACATCATATAGCCCTCCTGCCTTTGACTGGACCTTCTTTACATCAAACATATTACGTACATGACATCCAAGCGCGAACTGAAATTCATTGATATTAAGCATATTATAAGGAATCTCCATATAGGTACCGTCTTCTGCAATAAGAAGATGATCTCGGTATTTTTTAGGAAGTGAAGTTGAATAATAGATAGATGCGAACTGATTAATAAGATATGTGAAGACATTAGGGTTGAGCTTTCTTATAGCTTTATTCAGTGCCTGCTTACTGATTCTCTTTTCAAATCTGTCTATAGAAGAGTAGAAATGTGTAAGCTCAGCATTAGTGGTAGTTCTGTTTCTGAAGATGAAATAGTAGATAATAGAATAGAAGTTCATGTTTCTGCTGCGAGTGAAATCGCACTTTTTTCTTTCTGCAGAGTTCATTGACCCTGGTAGAATGTATTAAAGTATTGAAGTCAAAGAAAAGTTCAGATAGTTCAGAAGACTTAACTACATCATTCATCATCATAAACAAGACGAGGCTTCTTTTAGCGAAAGCAGCCTTTAAATAAGGGACAGCTTCCTCATCAACCTGTCCAAAGTTGATAAGGACACGGTGTTTAGGGACACCGGATTCGTCACGATATGACTCAACAAGTGAGCAGAAGTAGGTATTTTTCTTACCTTTATTATTTTTACAGCTCTAACAAACATATAATCGCCTTCTTTCTTAACTACATTATACTATATTTATGGCTTTATATAAACATATGCAATCTTTTATTCTTAACTACAACACCATAAATATACACTTATAATAGGAAAAATAGCAATAAAAAAGAGCCAACTTCTTAAGTTGATCTCCATTGCAAGGACCGATCATCCTTACCTTTTCTGTGCTTTTATATTATTCAAGTTCTTTCAACATTTTTGCATATTCTATACATATTGTATCTGCAATCGCTGTGAGTGAATAAGGGTGAGTTGCATAATCACCTCTACTGTCATAGCGTATATATCGATCAATAAAAGGATAATCTAATTCTTTATTAGATGTAATTAAACAAATCTTAGGTTTCTTGCTTTGCTGTTTAAATGGTTTTTGCACGTGGGAAAATACGATCAAAATAAGTACCAGAATCAGAGAACAAGATAATTAAAGTCTTCTCATCTGCGTTTGTAATATATTCAGCCTGGTTAGCTACTTTAATGGCAGTGAATACAGGTTTAGCACTTGTCTGTAAATCATATTGCAAGTTCAATGCAACGTTTTCAGAATGCATATAACCAAATGCCGCTACTTTTTGATACGCATAAATATCATTGACTAATTTTTTGATATCATCTTCAATAGAACTCTTTTCCAACATCTCTAGATTCTCAATCACACTTCTTACATAAGAAGTGAAAATGGAATCTTCATTTCGTCCTTCATAGTTGAATTTATTAGAAAGTTTCGTTTTTTCTACCGAAAACTTCGCTATCTGATTTTTTAACTGATTAAAATCCCTTAAACCTATATCCCTGCAGAATCTAGAAATACTAGAATTAGACACACAACACGCTTTCGCAAGTTCAGTTAGAGTATAGTCTTCTAAATCACGAATGTTCTCTATCATGAATTTCGCAATCTTATAATTATTAGAACCTTTAGGTTCACCATTTAATGTAGATAATAAAATAATAACTAAGTTAAACATGTACTCACCGTCCTGGGTATAATATACCTTATTATACCATAGGACAGTAATTTATAGTTTAATAACTTCAGTATGTGAAACTAAATCATGAAAACAACGTGTATCTTTCTGGAAATAAGCATATCCAATAGAAACAAGTGTCAATGCATAAGCAACATAAGTCAAAGGATTCACAATAGAAGTGAATTGTAAAAGAGAGGCAATCTTTCTTAAATAAGAAGGAATAATAGTAATACCACCTTCAAGAAGAGTTGCACCGAGTAATTCTCTTTAACATCATGTTTTTCATAGTGACATCTTTATGATCATAATCAATAACTTTGATTTTACAAATCTTCTTACCTGAGTCTGACCTTTCCAGATATAAAGAGGAATTAATACATAATAAAGTATCCCGATAGTAATCGCAATTAAACATACAATAAGAGCTGTATTGAAACCATAAGCAGTTAATTCAAACATCTCTGGTTTAAACTGACTATCTTTTCTTAAAAGAATGTGATAGGAATAGAAGCCAGCATATTAGTAATATACCAGTCAATTATCAATGCGACTGTTCTTCTTAATCTTAACTCTACAATATCCATCTTACTCATAAATAGTACCTCCTGTTTATTCAAGTATATCAATTCATAATTGATCAAGTAATCTCGTTTCCAATTCTTGGAAAACCTTTCCGAATATAAAAAAGAAAGTTCCGAAGAACTTTCTATAAAGACTTATAGTCTTTTGTAATCGTCCATGTTTAATTCAGAAGCTGCATCTTTATCACAGATCAATGTCATATTAGGATGAAGCTTTAAAACAGTAGATGGTAATTCATCTGTAATAGGTGAATCAAGAACCTGTTTTAAGATGCCTGCTTTTTCCTTACCATTTACAATCATCACTAAGTGTTTAACCTTCATTAAGCTCTTAGGCCCCATTGTAGAGTGATTGGAAGATGTTCTCTCTTTGGATAATCGGGTTTGCTTTTATTCTTAGTAGCACGATCCATTGCATAAGAATATGAATCCATTGGTGTACATCTAGGACAGTTGCTGCAGAAATGACCATCATAACCAAGACCAATAACCATGACATCAATACCACCACACGGCTGATTTCTTCATCATATGTTTCCCAGTTTTCCATAGTCATATCATGAATTCTTTCTTCTGGAATATTTGCTTCTTCGAAGAATAATTTCTGCATTTCTTCCCAGTTAGGGACCCATAAAGGCTTACCATCCATGTATGGTGCTTCATCGAACAAATAATATTCGATATCCTTGAACTTTTCACGATCTCTTACTTCTGAGCTAACATCTTGTAAAGTTCAATAGGACTTCTGCCCGATGTAAGAGAAATATTCACTCTCTCTTATCCTGCATCATAGCACAAAAGTAAGATGTGCCAATGCACTTTCACTCATTTTTCTGAGTGTTTTCTTCAACGATTAATTTCATAATAAATTCTCCTCTGTATTTCACAAGAAGATAAAACTCACACACTTCACATTATAAGCATCAAACTCTTTCTGTCAACCTATAAAAAATTAAAATTATATTGTATATATCGGTGTAATTTGGTGCGCATTATACTTATATAGAGCCGCTTTTTGCAAGTGATTTCCACGATTTGGAAAAGTTCTTCTATCATATGGAAAGGTGTTTTATATATTGGAAAATACGAGATTTTTAGGCTTTTCAAGATATAATGTATCCAACGAGAAGGGAGGACTCGACATGAACTTCATGGAAAAAATTCAATGAACTAGCAAAACCGCACACTAGTGCCTGTTGCAGACAAGTTAGCTAACCAAAGACATCTTGCTGCAATTCGTGATGGAATGGTTGTTGCTATTCCACTATCAATCCTTGGAGGTGCTTGCTTAATCGTATCAACACCACCATTCAAACCTGAAACTCTACCAAACTGGGTTTCATCACTACCATGCTTACAGGATGGTACAACTGAGCTCGAGCTAATAAAGCTGCATTATTATTACCATATAATATGACAATGGCTTTAATGGGACTATTTATCGCTTTCTCTATTTCTTATCATTTAGCTAAGAAATACGAAATGCAAGCTTAAATGCAGCTGTTGTTTCTACTGCAGTATTCTTAATCGTATCTGCACCAACTACTTCTGCTGTCCCAGCTAATCTCATTACTGGCGGTAAATCAGCCACTGATCTACTTACTTGCAGGAAGTTATATACCAACAACTTATCTGGATGCAAGGGGTATCTTTACAGCTATTATTGTTTCTATCGGATGTGTGTAGAAATCATGAACTTCTTATTTAAGAAGAACGTTCGTATTAAGATACTTACCTGAAGGTGTTCCACCTGCAATCAGTTCATCATTCGATGCAATCTTACCACTTTTTTATCTGTGTTATCATATTCTATGCATTATCATTATTTGTACAAGAATATCAGTGGTCAGTTATTACCAAGTATGATTATGACAGTACTTGCACCTGCAGTATCTGTCTAGATTCATTAGTAGGTATCTGCTTAATTACTATCATTGCTCAGACATTCTGGTTCTTTGGTTTTACATGGTGCAAGTATCACTCAGCCAATCAGATTACCATTCATGCAGATGTATTTAATTACTAATATCGCAGCATATAGTGCTAATAAACCATTAGTACACTTCTTCACTCAGCCATTCTGGTCATACATTATCGCATTAGGTGGCGGAGGTGCTACTTTAGGATTATGTATTCTATTACTTAAATCAAAATCAGTTGAATTACGTACTTTAGGTAAGCTTTCAATTGGTCCAGCTATCTTCAATATCAATGAACCAATCATCTTCGGTTTACCAATGGTATTAAACCCAATTATGATGATTCCATTTATCTTTTAGTGCCAGTTGTAAACTCAATTATTGCCTATACTTGTATGGCATTACACATCGTTGGAAGGGTGTAATTGAAACACCATGGACAACACCAGCTCCACTTGGTGCTGCATTAGGATGTATGGATATTAAAGCCGGTATCATGGTTGTAGGGCTAATCATTCTAGATATGGCACTTTACTATCCATTCGTCAAATTATTAGATAAACAAAAGTTAGAAGAAGAAAATTCAAAATAATTAAAACAAGAAATAAAACTCACACACACATAAAATTGAATAACCTTAAATATTTTGTATATGACTGCTACCCCACAGCAGTCTTTTTAATTTGTGATAAACCTTGTATACTGTAAACAAGGAGAATCATATGAGAAAAGAAGAACTAATAGACTTATTGAAGAAGGATGTAGTCCCTGCATTAGGATGTACAGAACCAGTCTGTGTCGCATTATGTGCAGCTTATGCATCTAAACAGTTAAATAATCCAATAATTAAAAATAGAATTAGATGTTAATAAAGGTATATATAAGAATGGGATGTCTGCAGGTATACCACATTGTGCAGCATGTAGGTTTAGGTATGCCGTTTCTATTGGGGGCATTATTAAAGAACCCAGAAAACAGTTGACTTTATTTGAAGATGTAGAGTCAGATACAATTACACAAGCTGAATTATTAGTGCCCATGTTTCTATCACGATTAATGATTCAGCATCTATTCATGTAAAATGTACTCTTCATACATCTAATGAGACAGTGACATGTATGATCAAAGAGGCACATACAAATATAGTTTATCTAGAAAAGAATGGAATTGTATTAGAAGAGAAAACAACTCAAAAACAAACAATACACCCCTGTGATTGATGAACTCAAAGAGATGAAAATATCAGACATACGTTCTTTGGTAGACTCAATGACAGTGGACGAACTTCATTTCTTATTAGATGGTATAGAAATGAATAACCGATTATCACAATATAAAGGAACAAGACATTTGAGCGATTCATTCAATCATTCATTATTCTCTGAAGACTTATTAACTAGAATAATCAAGAAAGTCACTACAGCTGCTGAAAATAAGATTAGATGGCTGTCACTTCCTGCAATGAAACGGCCAGTTCGAGGCACAGGTACAAAAGGACTTGTTGTTTCTATACCAGTGAATGAAGTGGCAAGAAGAACTACACGTATCACTAGAAAAAAAGAAACTCAAAGCACTTGCGCTTACACATCTGGTAAATAGATATATTAATGCACATATAGGTAAATTATCGCCTATTGCACATGTGTCATGGCTTCTTCTACATCTGCTTCTGTAGGTATTGCTTATCTCTTAGATGCGACAGATGATAGATAGGTTTTTGTATACGTAATATGACAGGGACTGTAACTGGTATGATTTGTGATGGTGGAAAAAGTAGGATGTGCATTAAAAAGGTATCTACAGGTTCTGGCTGCACTGATGTGTGCAATGACTGCAGTCAATAATGCAGTATTAAGAGAAGTGATGGAAGCTGTGCATCAACACGAACAATGTTTCAAAATATGGCCCGTATTGGGAAAAATGGAATGAATAAAGTAGATGAAGAAATCATTTCAATTATGAAAAGTAAAAGTGTCAATAAGGAAGAAGGTGGTCCAAAGGATCGTCTTCTTTTTGCAATATAATGGTGCATTTAATAATTAAAGTGAATAAAGTATGAAGTGTTAGTTAATTGAAATAACATTGTATATATCATAATAAATTGAATTGTATAAACATAATATTACTATTCTAAAACATCATAATGGAACGTTTCCCTTATCTTTGACACCTATTCCAAAGAGTTTTGTGCCACGTCCCCAGAAGGGGCCTAAAAATATTGAAAGTGTTTGCATTGTTGGGTAAACTAGGACTCGTCAAAACAAATGAAAGCAATTTCAAGGAGGAAAAAGAAAAATGAGTTTAGTATTAGCAAGAATCGACCAGAGATTAATTCATGGTATTGTTGTTACACAATGGGCAGGTGCAACACAAAAAAAGATTAATGGTAGTCGATGATGAAGTAAGTAAGGATGAAGTTCAAAAAATCAGCTATGAGAATGAGTAAGCCAGTGGGGACTGGTATGTCAATCATTGATACAGAAACAGCTATTAAGAACTTCAACGCAGGAAAGTATGATAGCCATAATGTATTCATGATTGTAAGAGCAGAACCATCTACATTAGTTAAGTTAGCTGAAGGTGGCGTTAAGATTCCTAAAGTAAACATTGGTATTATCTTCGATGGGAAGGTAAGACAACAGTGAAGAAGATGGTTTCGGTCAATGAAGAAGAAGTGAAAGATTTAAAGAAATTACAGTCTATGGGTATTCAGTGACATTCCACTTCGTACCAAGCGAAGCAGAAGAACCTAGAAACATATATTAAATAATCCAAAGAGGGGATAAAAGTATGCAGGTTATTCAAGGTATTAATCGTATTATTATCAGTGGATGGTCTTAGACCAGCAGGGTATTGTTATTACAACATGGTTCCCAATCATGGTTGCATTTTTGCAGGATTGATTATGGGGGGATATGAAGACTGCCATGATTATTGGTGGTACATTCCAGTTAATGAACAGGTGTTGCCAACATTGGTGGTTCATCAGTGCCTAACTGAGATGCTTACCAGGTTAGTTAGTATTTATGTTGCATGTAGAACTACAAATGATGTGGCTCAGGCAAAAGCAGTTGCCTTAGCAGTAGGTGTACCAGTTGGTATGCTTGGTATTCAGTTAGATGTATTCGCAAAGTTATTAAACACTTATGTAACACATGCAGCACAGAAAGCATGTAATGAAAAGAAGTTTAGTAAGATGAACAGAATTCTTTGGATTGGTCCTATGGTCTTTGCTTTATCTACAGGTTTACCAACAGCTTTATGTGTAGTATTTGGTGATGCAATCGTTAATGTTATCTTAAATCAGTTCCAGTATGGTTCACAAATGGTCTATCTATCGCAGGAAATATGTTACCAGTTGTAGGTATCGCATTATTATTACAGGTTATGCCTGCTAAGAAGTACTTATCAATGTTGATGATTGGTTTTTGTCTTCTCAGCTTACTTAAATGTACCAATGTTAGGTGTATCTATTATTGGTTTAGCTATTGCTTACTATTTCTTTTACAACACAGGTCAATAAAGCACCAGTAGTCGCAGCAGAAGGTGCAGTAATCGAAGAAGGAGATGATTGGGATGAATAAGGAAACACAGACAACAGAAGTTGTTACAAAGAAAGATCTTACAAAAGCCGCAGTACGTTACATGTTTATGGCATGTAATACATATAACTATGAAAACCATCAGGGTCCAGCAGTTGTATTTGGATTAGAGAAGGTTTTAAGAAAGATTCATAAGAATAATGATGATGACTATGTTGCATCATTAAATAACCACTTTAAATATTTCAATACTACAACTTGGATGGCTAATATCTTACTTGGTGCAAGTGTTGCCATGGAAGAAAAAGATGGTGTTGAAGCATTAGATACAGTACAGAACTTTAAGACAGGTATGATGGGTCCTCTTGCAGGTATCGGTGATACTTTGATCTGGGTACTCTATCCAACAATCATGGGTTCTATTGCAGCTTATATGGGACTTGAAGGTAACCCTACAGGTGCACTTATCTGGATGTTACTTAACGTGATTTTCTTCTTCTTTAGAATTAAGTTATTCCATTTAGGATATGATTAGTGTTTAAAGCTTATTACTACATTAGGTGATAAGTTATCAGTCTTCACAGAAGCAGCATCTATCATGGGTCTAACAGTTATTGGGGCATTAATTCCTTCAGTTGTTAAGATGTCATTAGGTCTTGTCTTTAAGTCAGGTGAAGTAAAACTTGCTATCCAGACAGGTGTCTTAGATAAAGATCATGCCTGCTTTATTACCAGTTGCACTTACATTTATCGTTTATAAATTACTTGCATCTAAGAAACTTACTGTTATTCAGGTCATCTTCTTAATTATCATTCTTGCATTAGTTTGCTCATTCTTTGGAATTCTAGCTCTCTAATCAAAGTTTTCGGGGAAAAGTCTATGAGAAAAATCGTTCTAGCCAGCCATCATCTACTCTCAGATGGGTTAAAGATACCATTCAGTATCTTATGCCAACTTTAACTGATATCCAGTCAGTGAGTGCTTATATGGATAATGTACCTGTTGAAAAACAGTTAAAAGAAGCACTAGGAGAAATCAATGAAGATGATGAATACATCATCTTCACTGATATGCTTGGGGGTAGTGTGAATCAGGGGAAGCAGTCAAATACTTACAGTATCCTAATGTATATGTGATTACAGGAATGAATTTACCTATTGTATTAAGTGTCTGTTTATCACTAGCAAGCTGTGAAAAAAGTGAATGAAGATGTCATTAGAAATGCGATTGATGATGCAAAGTCACAGATTGTTTATGTCAACGATGTTATGAAAAATATGGGGTCGATGAAGATGATGAATAAAGATTGGTGGAAAAGCAGCGTTGTTTATCGGGTTTATCCACAAAGTTTTAATGATACCAACAATGATGGGGTTGGTGATTTAAAAGGTATTACTGAAAAACTTCCTTATTTATCTAAATTAGGTATTGATGTCATCTGGTTAAACCCAATCTATGAATCACCATTAGTAGATAATGGTTATGATATTGCGAACTATCGCAAGATCAATCCGATTTATGGCACAATGGAAGACTTTGATGAACTATTAGAAACAGCACATAGTATGAATATTAAGATTATTATGGACTTAGTAGTGAATCATACAAGTGACCAGCATGAATGGTTCTTAAAGTCTAAATCTTCTAAGAATAATGAATATTCTGATTTCTATATCTGGAAGGATCTAAAGAAGATGGCAGTGAACCAACAAACTGGGGTGCTACTTTTGGTGGATCTGCATGGACTTTATGTACCTGAAAGAAAACAGTATTATCTTCATTGTTTTGCGCCAGGACAGCGACTTAAACTGGGAAAATCCTAAGGTAGAGAAGCTGTTTATAATGAAATGCGCTTCTGGTTAGATAAAGGGTATTGATGGTTATAGAATGGATGTTATCTCTTTATTAAGTAAGAGACAAATTTTCCAAATGCCTTACCAGGAGAATATGATTATGCAAAATCATATTATAAAAGGAGCTTCTAATGGACCTCGTATTCATGAATTCCTACAGGAAATGAATAGAAGTCTTATCACACTATGATGTGATGACAGTAGGAGAAACAGCCAATACCAATGTTCAACAGGGTAAACTTTATACAGATCATTCTAGACACGAATTAAACATGGTATTCCAGTTTGATCGTATGCATTTAGATTATGGTAAGTACGGTAAATTCTCTGATGTGAAGTTTAAACTCAGTGATTTAAAAGAGCCTATCAACTTGGATCGATGATTTAGGTGATGGATGGAATTCACTTTATTGGGATAACCATGATGGAAGCCTAGAAATGTGACTCGTTTTGGTGATGATGGCGTATATCGTGTAGAATCAGCTAAAATGTTAGCTACTTTATTGCATATGATGAAGGGAACACCTTATGTTTTCCAGGGGATGAATTAGGTATGAAGGATGTACCTTTACATCACTTGATCGATATAAAGATATTGAAACAGTCTTTATGTGTCAGAAAATGAGGGATGAAGGTGAAAATGAAGAAACAATCAAAAATATGCTTATTTAAGTTCAAGAGACAATGCGAGAACACCATTCCCTTGGAATGGAGAAGAAGGTTCTGGGTTCTCTGATGCAAAAGCCTTAGATTGATTATTCACGATAACAAGTTCATCAATGCAGAAGATGAATTAAAAGATCCAAATTCAGTATTCTATTATTATCAGAAGTTAATTCGTTTAAGAAAAGAAAATCCTATTATTGTTCATGGATCTTATAAACTATTAGACGAAAATGATTCAGATATCTTCTCATATGAAAGAGAATATGAAGGTAAGAAATTACTTGTAGTATGTTCTTTCTCAAAAGAAGGTAAGATATACATTGCCAGATGACTATAAGGATGCTGAAATTCTTATTGGAAATTATGAGAATGTATTGAAAACAGATGATAAAAATATTATTCTAAATCCATATCAAGCAGTAGTTTATCTAACAAGGGGTAATGAGATATGGACTTTGACACACAAGCAGGACTTATTTATTCAACACTAAGTGATAATGAAAAAAGACATGATTCAATATATCAAAATCATAAATCTGATGTTGTAGACATGCCTATTAATGAACTTGCAGAAGGTTCTGCTTTCGTCAAAGAGTTCTGTATTACGTTTGGCACAGAAGCTAGGCTATACAGGTTATTCAGAATTAAAGTATTCTTTAAAAGAAGGATATAGTGAAGAAAGCAGTTGTTCCTACAGATTTGGTTGAAAAATTTAGAAAAGAGATTGATAAAACATTTGAATATGCATCGCAGGTAAACTTTGCTACATTGATTTCCGAAATCCATAAAGCGCGACAAGTCATTTTGTATGCGACGGGTTTTACTCAGAACAACTACACAAAACAGTTCTCCAGTGAGCTATTCATGGCAGGGCGTTCAAATTATATTGTATCTGGTGAAACTAATTTTGAAGTCATCTCACACTCCCTAACTAGTGATGATTTCGTAGTATTATTTCATTGTCGGGTAATACACCAGGTATCAGAACAATAGTTAATGAATTAAATATGAAGGATATACCTATTCTTTCTATAACTGAGTTAAGGGAAAGAATTTTCCTTGTAGAAAATTCAGATTATCAACTTTACTATAATACAACAGAATTTTCCTCTTGAGGATGAACATATCATTTCTATGAATGCAGTAGGGATTATCCTTACTATTCTTGCAAGAAAGTATCGAAATTCGCATTCTTTGATGAATAAAGTCAGGCATGGTCTGGCTTTTTTTACGTGTTATAGACTTTACGAATATATATATATATTAAATCAAAGGTTAAATCTTATTCCGAAAAATGAAAATAATTCATTTTTTCGAATAAGAAGGTATATATATATGGGTGAATGAAATGAAACTTTTAGAAAGAAACTATTTAACAAAATTATTAATGTAATTGGAACTCCTGATATTAAAGTGATTACGGGTATTAGAAGATCTGGAAAATCATGTCTGTTACTACAATTTATGGAATATATAAATCAAACTGATAAAGACGCGAATATTATTTTTGTTGATTTCAATTCTTTAAGTGCAGAGCCGTATTTAGAATACCATGCATTAAATAATTATAGAAGGTCAATATAAATCTAACAAGAATAATTATGTATGTATAGATGAAGTTCAAATGTGCAGTGGCTTTGAAAGTCATAAATAGTCTACATAGTAGTATGAAATATGATATTTATATTACTGGTTCGAATGCATTTTCTATTAAGTAGTGATTTGGCTACTTTATTTACCGGTAGAACGTATGAAATAGAAATATTTCCTTTTTCTTATAAAGAATGTCAAAATATTATGCTGGGCAGTATTCACTTGATAGATACGTGAGAGAAGGTGGAATGCCTGGAACTTTGCTTTTATCGTGAACAAGATGATAAGTATAAATACATACGAGATGTTTTGAGACGCTTATTATAAGGGACATAACTAATAAATATTCGATGAGAAACAAAGAAGTTATTCATGATTTAGCGTACTTTATGATGGATAACATTAGTTCTTTGACATCAGCTAATAATATATCTAAATCATTAGCAAATGCTAATATTAAAATAACAGATAAGACTATAAAATTGTATATGCAATATTTGAAAGATTCATACTTGTTTTATAAAGTTAGAAGGTATGATATAAAAAGGAAAAAAAATTTGGCAACAAATGATAAGTATTATTTGTCCGACCATTCTTTCCAGATATGCTATTATAGGAACAAAAAAAACATGGACTATGGCAGAGTATATGAAAATATCGTTGCGATTGAATTGCTTAGAAGAGGGTATGAAGTTTATGTTGGTAAACTTTATAAAAAAGAAGTTGATTTTGTGGCTATAAAACAAAATGAGAAGATTTATTTTCAAGTAAGTGATGATATTTCGAATCAGAAAACTTTCGATAGAGAAGTTACTTCACTATTAGAAATACAAGATGCATATCCTAAAATCTTATTGGCTAACACACATCATGATGAATATCAGTATGAAGGTGTAAAAATAATTGATATTGAAGAATGGTTAAAATTGTAAATATAAATGATTTGAATGCAGATAAGATAATAAATAAACGTTTTACTTTATGCTTGTGAATCCTTCTAGCCTATGAACCTTGATATAAATTATGGTTTTTTGTGCTTTGTTGTAATGTACATATATACGTTATACAATTATTTATAAGATTACTTATGAAGGGAAAAAAAGAGACTATGACTCAATATACAGAATTACTTGATAAAAAAAGCTGAAAGAACTACTATTAGATGAAGATAACTATGAAGAAAGATTACTTGAAGTTGCTACACTGTTTCGTGGATTTGATGAAGCATTTACATCATTTATTAAAGAACATGGATATACAGGTGATTTATCTGATACACCTGCAAGGTAGAATTTTTTACGTGATAAGTTCAAAGCAGTGCATATAAAACTACCTCGTGATTTGTTTGTACCCAATAGGAAGATTTCTCGTAAAACTGCTTTTCAAATCTGTTTTGCGTTAGGTTTAGATGTTGATGAAACAAAAGACTTTTTTAGATGTGTTCAGTTTGAACGTGGGTTTGATTGTCATACTATAAATGAAGCAGTTTATTATTTCTGTATGAGAAAAGGTCTTTCGTATGATGAAGCACAAGAGATGATTCATAGTATTCCTATACCTAAAAAAGATGAAAAAAACTTCCAAAATATGATGTTCTTTATACAGGTACTATTATTGAAAACCTCAACAACATTGAGGATAAAGAAGAATTGATACACTATATCACAGAGAATATCGATGAATTTCGTTATAATAATGTCACTGCTCTAAAATATATTAGAGATTTTTTGGAATGATATTTCTAAAGAAGATGGACTTGCAGTGCAGGAAGGTGCTGTGATTGATAGTCATAATAGATTTGATAATAAGAAGAAACAAGAAGATGACTATGTAATTGCGAAGCCTCATGCATCTACTTGGACTATCTTTTTCTCAAATAATGGGGCTCAGAAATTATCAAGAAAGTGAGTTTTCGATTAAATATGATCGTTCATTGGCTTCTGTATTATCTGATAATAGACTCATGCCATTAAAAGCTGAATACTGTTTTCCGAATAGACAAAACATTGATAAGTTACTTCGTGAAGAACTAGTTGGCAAGGACGAAATAATTAGAAAGATGCTTATTTTTCTTGTTTTTCTATACTTATTGGGCAAAACGAATTATTAGAAAAAACAAGATTCCTATATTGTAGAAGACAATGATTTTGAAAGATGTCTAGATATGATCGATGCACGTCTACTCGGTGCAGGTTATCCAGAATTATATATAGGTAATCCTTATGATTGGCTCTTTATGTGGGCATTAAAAGACTATGATAATCCTTTATTTGCGTTTAGATATTATATGGGAGAAGTATTTTGCAGAAGCTGCTGAGAATTAATGGTGTAATAATAAAACCTAATCGAATAAACCTTGAATTATAATCTATTCATAATAAAAGGTGGTGAACTTATGGATCACAGAATTGCATTGAAACCAAATACTCCGCTTTGTTTATCTAATGATAGTGGTGAAACGATTCATTGTATTATAAAAAATGAATTGGGCGTGGAGGATCCTGCATTGTATATGAAGCAGTTCGTATCACTGATACAGGTGATCAGACACTATATAGAATAAAGGAGTTCTAAACCCTTACAAACTTCATATTTCTCGTAATAGTAATGAACTAGTTCCATCAGTACATGATATGGATTCTTTTCAAAAAGAACAGAAACAATTCCGTTGTGATTTTTCACATACAAATAAGTTATTCTATTCAGGTGATAACTATTCATCCATGACGAATCAACTGGATGTATTTAATCAAATGGTACATCTTATATCTTATCTGCCTATTCTTCTAGGAATACATTAGCTGCTTATAAACCAGTGAATTTAAAAAGAATGTATTACACTCATTAAACAGGTTGTTTATGTTTTGGTAATACTCACAAGATGGGATATCTATATTTAGATATCAAACTGATAATGTTTTGATTGTTGATGGATATCAAAAGTTCAGGTTCAGCTATTTGACTTTAATTCGCTTTTGAATGGAAAAAGTAAATCAACCAAGTATCAGACTATCTTATACTAAAGGTTTTGCACCTATTGAGTTACAGACCTACCCATAATAAAATCTAATAAAACCGCAAATTAAATTAATAAACAGGTGGAAAATATGCCTTTTGTAACGGCATAATCTTCCACCTGTTTTTACGATCTGATTGTAGTATGATAACCATGTAAAATATTTAGAAAGGAAAAAGAAAAGAAACAGCCCGCTAAAGTATCCTACCCCTCTAACACTGTTCCTTTTCAATCGTCAGTTGATACTGATGATACAAGAAACATGATACAAGATTTTTCACTAAACATCAAGTCAGCCTTTAATTCTTTTGATTTCAAATTCTTTGATGAACCCGATTTTGATACTGTTGAAAGGATTGAAACTTATTGTCTCAATAATATCAATGCTTCTACACAGCACACTCATAATAATTCTGCTTGTAAATCTTCTCAGCTGGTATATTTTAAAAATTATTCCAGACATTATGTATCTTATCATGATAGTGTCCAGGATAATATGATTACAGTTCCTGTTCTATACTGTAAAAATGACAAGCACTATCATGCCGTTCTTCCAAACTCTATTATTGTTCCTTATTCATCTTTTTCTATTTTTTCATTTTAAAGGTACTCGCATTAAAATCATGTTCAGCTCTTACTGTTGAAGAAATAACAGAACGATTTTGTATATCGACTTCTACTCTCTATAGATGGATTTCTAAATATAATGCGTATTTGAGAATATTCAATACTTTGAAAAACAGATATCATATGCATTTCTTTGTACATCTTATTTATGATTTCAGTAATGTTATTCATGATATCTTTGACTTCAATCTTCGTACACTTTTTCAATATGACCGCACTTTATCCAATCATGATTCTGATTGAATTTCTTCAGTTTCAATTAAATAAGTTGGCAATGTCTTTCGTATTTTTGCTGTTCTATACTCAATTATGAGGAGGAAGATATATGAACATACAGAATACAGACAGTTATGAGTATAGAAAACTTATAGGTCAGATAAAATTTTCATTTATAGCACCTGTTGTATCACGAACTTTTATAGATGATTCAATAAGTGCCTACTTTAAACGTGTCTCTGAAACTGAAATTGACTGGCCAGATGGCACAAAAAGAAGGTTTTTCTGATCAGACGATGAAATGGTGGCTCCATATATACAGAAAATATGGCTTTGAAGGTCTGATGCCTAAAGACCGTCTGGATCTTGGCAGAGTAAGAAAACTTGATGATGACCATAAAAGATATATTGCCGATCTTATTGGTCAGTATCCCAAGATTACAGGCGTCATGATCTATGAAAAAATGATTGAAGATGGTGTCTTAAATGCAGGTGACTGTTCCGTTGATACTATACAGCGCTATATCAGAAACAGCGGCTTACGAAATGGACAGGGTGAGACTTTAGTCAAGGAAAGAAGAACCTGGGAATTCGCTCATTCATGTGATGGCTATGAGGCTGATACCTGTCATACATTTTATATTTACGATGAAGACAGCACATACAGGAAAACGTATCTGATTGCTATTATCGACAATCATTCAAGAATGATCGTTGGTGCGGAGTTCTTTTTCAATGACAATGCCGTCAATTTTCAAAAGGTATGGCATGATGCTGTTTTAAGATACGGTAGAAGTAAAGTGATCATCTTAGATAACGGCAGCAGCTACAAAAATAAAAGCACCAAGGAAATAGAGGCAAGACTCGGGACTAAAATCATTTATAATCCCCCATACCAGCCTGTCGGAAAAGCTTTGATTGAAAGGTTCTTTCATACAATGAAGATGCGTTTTATGGATGTACATAAGGGAAGCGATTATCATTCACTTTCTCAATTAAATGATGATCTTAATAAATGGATAAATGAGTATAACAGAACGATCCACTCATCATTAAAAGACGATGAGAATGACAACCATACACCTCTAGAACGCTATATGTATGATATGAAAGATGCTGAAGTATCAAGACTGTCAAATAAATCACCTATTGAATACACTTCGTGGCTTGATGATGTGTTTCTTCATGAAACCACAAGAAAGGTCAATGGTGATTCAACAGTCCTTATTGAAAATCAGCTTTTTGATGTTCCTTCTGTCTATATAGGAATAAGAGTTATTATCCGCTATAATCCAAGAACTTTTGAAGGAACATATCTTTATGATGTTTCTCAAAAGAAAAAGGTCCCCTTAAAAAGAACGGATCGAGTTGAAAACGGAAAAACAAGAAGAGAGGAGATCATTTACTGATGGAAATGAAAACGTATTATGGAATGGATAAAAATCCATTTATCAAGGATGCGGCTGTATCAACACTGTTTACATCCAATGACTTTAAACAGATGACAAACAGACTGGAATTTATTATCAGATCCAGAGGAATCGGTGTCTTCTTGAGCAGTCCAGGAATGGGAAAGACAACATGTCTTAGAAAAACATTGGCAGCACTCAATCCAAATCGTTATGTCGTCATCTATATATGCATGACAACTATTACAGCCATTGATTTTTACCGAATGCTTAATGATGCACTCGGTCTTGAAGAAACAACTAAAAAATCGCAGATGTTCAAACAGATACAGAATGAACTCAAAAGACTGACATCAGAAAATAAGATGGAGGTCATCATAGCGATAGATGAAGCCCAGTTCTTGAGAAAAGAGGTATTGAGAGAATTTATTATGCTTATGAACTTTGACTATGACTCAAAAGATTACTGTACACTTATATTTGTTGGACAAAATGAATTCCTGAGAACACTGCGTCTTAAAGCACTTGAACCGCTCAGACAACGTATCAATATGAATTATACCTTTACTGGCTTTAATGAGGAAGAGGTCAGGGATTACGTGGTATCAAGACTGAAATCGGTCAACTGCAGAAGTGATCTGTTCAAGGATGAATGTTACCATACGCTGTATTCTATGATGAATACATCAGTAAGAATACTTAATCAGCTTATAAATAAAAGTCTGATACTTGGCATGCATTACAACAAGGAAACAATCGACAGTGAACTGGTGATGCAGGCAAGCAAGGAACTGATGCTGGGATAGGATTATGAATTACATATATAAAAATAAAAAAGCAAAGAAATGTATCGGAGAAATAAGCAGCCTGACTATTACTCCGTTCTTTGCCTTTGAAATTACAGCAGATAAACAGACAATAAGCTGTTATCTTGATCATTTATTGTCAGAATGGCACATATGTATAGTTAATTATGAAATAGACGTTGAACTTGCACATCCAACAGATATATTCTGGAATACAAATGCAATCTTTGAAAAAATAGAGGATGAAGAATTAAGTTTACAGATTGCCTATGCCGTAAATACAGTCTATAAAGAAAGAAATTACAGTGAAGATGTACTCTAGTGGTACATCTTTTCTTTATCTATGATTTATTGATTGGAATAAACTGCGGTTGCTATAAAAATACATTATTATATAGGGTAATATAATTTGCAGTCATCAGATGGGTAGAGTTTGAAGGAATAGAGATAAATACATTCCAGAGAATAATGCAACTTGAGTCTAAAGATGATTTAAATGAGTTAATTAAAGATGGCTGGATTACTATTTCTAGGGATACGGTTTCAATGAACAATGTGATTCAAGAAGCTGTACATCGCTGGGAATGGACAAATGATTCTATTCATGCTGCTAGACAGTTCTTAACATATTTTTATATAGAAATTCATTTAGAATCCACAAAGAATAATTACCCTAAGAAACTTAGATCAGAGTCATTAAAAGGTAAATGGATAATCAATAAACTGTATAAGTGGCAAAAAAAGGTCTTATTGGGAAGATAAACCAAGAAAGATATGCACGTATCAAAGATGAATCTCCTGCAGACATTGAAAAACTAACAAAATTACTCTATTTAGCTGAAGGCATTATTAAACAATGTCAAAGAGAGAGAAAGTGATTTGTGATACAGATCTATTCACAAACCTGCAGGTTGTAGTCTTACTCAATATGCCTCGTTATAGAGATGACTTTGAAACAAGCAGAATTCCTTTAGATTATATTATGTCTATTGAGCAAGATGAAGACTCTATGCATAAAATTAGACTAGATGCTGTTGTTATTATGCAGATTTATGAATTGATTTTCTCAATTTCTGCCAATAACGAAATCTAGAAGATATGCAGGATATACTAGTACGCGCTAAAAAGCATCAAGCTGTTTCCATAGGAAAGAAGCATGCAATTTACTATAATATGCTTTCTGAGTATTATGATATTCTTCTTGATGGCTTTTATGATACAGACAATCAAGATGAAGAACAGTACTCAATAAGATGTGACGCTATTGAAAAAACATTATTCTATTCTAAACAAAATATTTCTTATGATATCAATCATTTTGTATGTAAAAAATATTTTGGCTAAAGCCACAATCTTGATGCGAAGTAATCGAGGTACGATAAGAAAAATCGATAAGCTGATTACTAACGCAAAAGAAAATAATCATAGAGAATACAACGGAATATGCGGATGTTCGATTGCAGTATTATTTAGTATGTGCCTGGTATTATGCGTTAGTACAAGATGACAAAGATATGGCGAAGTATTTATCGAAATGCACTAGAGTTATCCAATGTTATAATTCCAACTGATTTACAGAAAATTGAGGATGTGATTATTCCTTGCGCCAATATTTACTTTGAATTGTATTGTTATAATCGGGCTATGACTTTGTTGTATAAAGGCACACGCCTCTGTTTTAAGCATATCAATACTGATTCTTATGCGTTTATCAGACAGCAGCTTTATAATCATTTCTTTCAGGTTGGCATAGAAGCACAAAAAGTTGAATGGTGTCGAAAGATGATCAAACTTATAGAAATAGAGAATAAAAAGAAATTGTGGATGACAAAAATAGAGTGATTATTCCAGAAGAGGTACGAAGTTTGTAGTGTAAGTATCCAAGTCTGAACTATTATAGTTCGGGCTTTTGTTGCATCCACAAAACCAGATATAAAAATCACCATGTTATATTTTGGCCAGATAAAGGAAGGAGAATGCATATGAATAGGTATTAAGAATAAATTCAATCGTACGAATAATAATGAGGAGGCTTAATTATGAATAAGAAAAATGTTTATTGTGATTATGAGTTTATTAGTTAGTTTAACTGGATGTGGTAGTAGCAAGACTACGAGTAGTAGTCCAAAAAAAAATCAATATAAAAGATATTGCTTGAATGTGGATGAAGGTATTGCGGATGGAGAACGTTGTGTACTTCTTGACTATACGAATAATACAAATTATACAATCACCGACTTTGAACTTACATTTAAAGAAAAAAAAAGAATATAACTGAAGAAGAAAAATCAAAATTATATTCAGAAGTTAAAGAGTCATGTGGATTAACTGATGAATACAAGAATAGTTCTATTTCTATGTATGCGGATAGTAATCAGGTTGTGAATAAAAAAGAATCTATTTCGAATGTGCATTGTTATTACGATAACTATTATTATGTAAGGAATATCAATCACTATAAGCTGATGGAACTCTGATATTGCGACTATTAAGTATATTGATAATAATAAGGTCTATACCGAATACTATGATTTTAGTGCAAAAAAAAATATTCTCTTGATAAAAGAGACACAGATAGCTAATCAATGGTCCAAAACAGAATTAGGAGATAAAATTCCTAAAAAACAAATGCAAAGGTAGTAGAAATCATCAGAGATGATCAAATAAACTTTACATTTAAAGCATATGGATTGTCACGAGATCGGTTTAATGCTTATGTTGAAGAATGTGAAAAACGTGGCTATAACGTTGATTTGAGTTACGTTGATGGATTCTATAGCGCAAATAGTAAAGAAAGGTTATAATATTAAGGCAATGTATGATGAAGATGATCGTTCGATCACTGCGGCAATAAATTCTCCAAAAGCTAATCATGAATAATGAAAAAAGCGGTTCACTTAATGTGAATCGCCTTTTATTATAAAAAGAAAACCATACGCATGCGTATGGTCCAAAAAAACTTTCAGAGATGGTGAGAAAAAACCTCCAATGATATAATAAAAGTGGCTGGCAACCGCAAGAATTATAATCAAAGGAGGACTCTCAATGAGAGATGATAATACCTTATCACACACAACGTATAATTGCAAATATCACATAGTCATTATACCAAAGTACAGAAGAATGGTAATATACAGAAAATTAAGAAAAAGATATAGGCGCTATTCTCAGAGCAGTAGCAGAAAGAAAACCAGGAGTTGTAATTCATGAGGCTGAGGCATGTCCTGATCATATACATATGTTGATGACGATACCACCAAAATATAGCGTATCGTCTTTCATGGGTTATCTGAAAAGCAAATCAACACTGATGATTTTTGACAGACATGCAAATATGAAATATAAATATGGTAACAGAAAATTCTGGGCGAAAGGATATTATTGTGTGACAGTAGGACACAATGAAGAAGCTGTAAAACGATATATAAGAAATCAATTACAGGAAGATAGACTTTCGGATCAGATGAGCATGAAGGAGTTTATTGATCCTTTTACAGGAGATAAAATTAAATAAAAAAACCCCTTTTAGGGGTTATAGGTAAACAGTGTTGTGGTTGTCAGTCTTCAGTAGTCGAAGGACTCGCACAACGACATGCCCTTACAGGGCGGGTTCATACCACTGATTTTATCAGTGGTTATGATTCATTTCCTTTACACTTTGTCTTTTACGTATTGTGAATGGCACAATTGAGCGTGTCGCAAACATGGTAGGTGTTTCTATATGTTTAATAAGCTGGACAACTGCTTCCATGCCTAACTGATTTGGGCTTACATCAATAGAAGTCAGTGGTGGTTCTGAGAAACGTGCAAAGATAGGAATTATTAAAGCTCACAATAGAAATATCATCGGGCACTTTCTTTCCTACTTCAGTAATTAGTCTAACCATAATGACGGCATAAATATCATCACATACCACAAAGGCACTCGGACAGTCATCACTTCTTAATAATTCAAGTATTTCATTGGGGTTATAGGAATAGCTTGAAGAAAGATTCTTAATATAGTCTTCTTTTATTTCATAGCCTGCTTCGGATAAAGCTTGTATATAGCCAAGACGTCGATCTATAGAATACTGCACATCTTTTTTCTCACCAATATAACCAATCTTTTGATGTCCTTTTTAATAAGTATTTCACTGCCTCATAGCCTGCCTGGATATTATCTGTATCTACACTGACTGATGTAATGGAATTCATTGGTGGTTTACCAATCATAATATAAGGAATCATACGTTCTCTTAAATAATCTGTTACAGAAGATTCAATTTTGTATTGAGGAAGATATATCCTTCACAATCCGCAATTTCCATACTTGTCTTCATTTTCTCTCGTATCGGCACCAGTAATAATATGAAGACTATAACGCCCTTTATTACACATATAACTAATTCCTCTTTACTATTTCTAGATAGAATGGATTTTCATAGACATCTACCATAGAACGTGGAAAGACGACACCAACATCATGTTTTTAATATGTGATTTATCATACACATAACCGAGTTCATCCATTACTTTACGTACTTTTTCTTTCGTTTCTTCACTAATTGAATAATGATTATTAATTGTACGAGATACAGTAGATGGAGATACCCTGCTTTTTTTTTCGCAATATCTTTTAATTGTGATACTCATTTAAATCACCTCACTTTTATTATACATTATTGTTTTGTTGCGCTATAGTTGCGCAAATAATTGCATAATATATGCGTAAATACCCTGCTTTGTTGCATAATTCCTATTGTGTAGTGTTTACAATCATTAAAAATAGGATTTGTAAGAAAAAGGGAGTAAAGACATAACCTTATTAGAAGGAGGAAAGAATATGAGTAAGGGAAAAGTTTTATGTATGCCCCTCAAGGGTAAAAAGCAGTACCAATCACTGATGTCCCAGATTCTGTATTTTCAGAAAAGATGATGGGAGACGGATGTGCTATCATTCCAGAAGATGGAAAAGTATATGCACCAGACAACTGTGTAGTAAAAATGGTTGCACCTACTAAACATGCAGTTGGTCTTGTGACAGATGATGGTATTGAAATCTTAATCCATTTTGATTAGACACAGTTCAGTATCAAGGTGAAGGTTTTACTTGGCATGTAAAAAGAAGGACAGACAGTTGAAAAGGAGATTTATTGTTTGAAGGAGATTTAGATTTCTTTTAAATCTAAAGGTGTCAATACAATGACTCCATTCGTATTTACTAAAGAAGATGATCTTAAAGGTAAGAAGATTGTCTTAAAGAAAGGTGCTCATAATGTGAAGGATGAGATGCTTGTTCTTGAAGATGTTGCAGCTCCTAAAGCAGCACCCGAAAAGAAGAAGAAAAAAGGAATTAACTTTGACTTCTTACAGAAGTTAGGTAAAAAGCCTTAATGACAGTTATCGCAGTAATGCCTGCTGCTGGTTTAATGATTTCATTAGGTAAAGTATTCCAGATGTTTGGTGCAGATGTCGCATTTGTTATGACTGTTGGTTCTGTAATGGAACAGATTGGTTGGGCAGTAATCAACAACCTACATATCTTATTCGCAGCTGCCATTGGTGGTAACTGGGCTAAAGATCGTGCCGGAGGTGCATTCGCAGCCGTTATCGCATTTATCTTAATCAATAACATCACAGGTACAATCTTTGGTGTTACAGCCGATATGGTTAATAGTAGTAAAGTCATTTATACACATACATTATTTGGTGCAAAGATTCCAGTTGCCAACTATTTCACAACAGTTCTAGGATCTGCAGCACTTAATATGGGTGTCTTTGTAGGTATTATTGCTGGTTTCGTTGGTGGTATTGTTTACAACAAATACTATAACTTCCGTAAAATTACGATTGCTTATCATTCTTCAATGGTAAACGTTTCTGTTCCATTAATGGTTATTGTTCATTCAGTTGTTATCGCAGTTGTAATGTCAATTGTATGTAGCCATTTGTTCAGGGGTGGTATTAATAGCTTTGGTGTTTGGCTTGCAAACTCAAGTAAAAACAGCACCAATCATTGCCCCCCATTCTTATATGGTATGTTAGAACGTCTATTATTACCATTTGGTTTACATCATATGTTAACTATTCCAGTTAACTACACTTCTTTTTTGGTGGTACATATACTATCATGACTGGTTTACAGAGCTGGTACAAAAAGTATTCGGTCGGGATCCATTATGGTTAGCAGGTTACAGATTTAATTAACTTTAAAGAAAGCTGGAAACATGACAGCTTACACTCACTTATTAACAACAGTTACACCTGCTCGTTTTCAAAGTAGGTCAGATGATCGGCGCAACTGGTCTATTAGCTGGTTTCGCTTATGCAATGTATAAGAATGTTGATAAAGATAAACAGCCTAAATATAAATCAATGTTTATTTCTACATTCGTTGCAACTTTCTTAACAGGTGTTACAGAACCTCTAGAATTCATGTTTATGTTCGCAGCAGTTTCCACTATATGGTGTTTATGCAGTACTTCAAGGTTTAGCTTTCGCAGCGGCTGATATTGTTCATTTAAGAGTTCATTCATTTGGTAATATCGAATTCTTAACTCGTGTTCCTATGGCAGTTCAAGCAGGATTACTTGGTGATGTTATTAATTTCGTTATTGCATGTGTAGTATTCGCAGTAGTTGGTTATTTCGTTGCAAACTTCATGATCAAGAAGTTTAACTTTGCGACACCAGGTAGACTTGGTAACTATGATGATATGGAAAGTGATGAAGCTTCTACAGCACATGAAGGTAGTGCTCGGGTTGAAGCAATCATCAACTTACTTGGTGGTAGAGATAATATTCAGTTAGTTGATGCATGTATGACTCGTTTAAGAGTTACAGTTAATGATGTCAATAAAGTTGCTGATGTTGATGCTTGGAAGAAGGAAGGCGCAAAGGGTCTCCTTAAGAAGGATAACGGTGTTCAGGCAGTTTATGGACCTAAAGCCGATGTTCTTAAGTCAGATATCAATGATGCCTTAGGTAAATAAATATGAAGTTCATGACATTTTAACACACATTCACTAAGTGAATGTGATGAAAAAAGAATAAGCTCAGACACCGGTGAGTTTTATTCTAAATTATGATGTTGATGTCATTTGTTTACAAAGAAGTCAAGTATGATGATGACTGCAAAAAGTGTTTCTACCGACAGATCTTATGTCGGTAGAGACATTATTAAAGAAGACAATTATGCACTTGGATTAAGTCGATTACTTGGTCAATACAATTGGAACTATATTCCAGTTAAAGTAGGTTATGGCAAGTTTGATATGAAGAGGCCATCCCTCTCTAAGTATCCAATTGTGAATAGTGAAAATACTTTATTGACGCAAACCGATGATTTATACGTTCTGGAAGAAAACGTAATTCTCTTTGGAGTAGAATAGTAAAAGAGAACACACATTTCTGGGTTTTATACAGTCCATTTAGGATGGTGGAAGGATGATGAGGAACCTTTCATCAACCAATGGCATAAGCTCAATGTTGTGGCAAATAAAGAAGTCCTGTTTACTTTAGCAGGAGTTTCAATGCACGATATTATTCACAAACCAAAGCTATGAGACTATTAAAGAAGATGGATGGTTTGATACACGTGACGAGGCGGATGATGTCCAAGGTCGTTTTTACTGCTCGGGGTAAAAATAGACGGATGGGGTGAATCAGTGGATAGTATGCGTATTGATTATATCTGGTGTAATAAAAAAAGAACATGTAAAAAGCCATCATGTCATATTTGATGGTACACATGAAGATGTAGTTTCTGATCATTTTGGATTATTTATGGAGGATAGTTTGATGAGAAAAAGTGGTGTGTTATTATCCGTATCATCTTTACCTAGTAAGTATGGTATTGGTTGTTTGATGAAGCTGCTTATGTTTGTGGATGATCTCAGAAGCTAAACAAACATATTGGCAGATTCTCCTTTAGGTATTACTGGTTATGGTGATTCACCTTATCAGTCATTCTCTACTTTTTGCAGGTAACCCATATTTTATTTCTTTAGATGAGTTTGTGAAATGTGGTTATTTAAAGGAAGCAAAGATACCAGAAGCAGATATAAATAGTGATTATGTTGATTATTCTTATCTCTATGAAAATAGATATGCATTATTAAAGAAAGCGTATGAGAATTCACATATTACTGATAATGAAGATTTTAAAGCTTACTGTAAGGACAATGCATGGTGGCTAGAAGATTATGCATTATTTATGGCTATTAAGCGTCCTATGATAATCGGGGGCTGGGAAAACTGGCCTTTAGAATTACGTTTAAGAGAAATGATGCGTCCCTTACCGAAAAACGTAATGAACTCAGTGATGATATTAATTACCATAAGTTCTTACAGTACTATGTATGGAAACAATGGTATGCATTAAAGGATTATGCGAATAGTAAGGGGTGAGAAATCATTGGTGATATTCCTATCTATGTCGCATATGATTCATCTGATGTATGGGGACAGCCAGAATTATTTCAGTTGGATGCGGTAAAACCTACTGCAGTTGCAGGTGTACCACTCGATGGTTTCTCTGCTGATGGTCCTTTGGGGTAATCACTTTATGACTGGAAGAAAACATAAGGAAACTGGTTATGCATGGTGGATCAGAGAATTGCATATTGTAAGAAAGCCTATGATGTTGTACGTATTGACCATTTTAGAGGTTTTGATGAATATTTCTCAATTCCTTATGGTGATACAACTGCTAGAAATGGACATTGGGAAAAAGGTCAGGCTATGACTTATTTAAGACAGTTGAAGAGTCTTTAGGAAAACTCAATGTAATCGCCGAAGACTTAGGTTATTTGACTGATACAGTTAAACAGATGGTCGCTGATTGTGGTTATCCAGGTATGAAGGTATTTGAATTCGCATTTGATTCACGTGATTCTTCTGGTACAAGCAACTACCTACCTCACAACTATACAGAAAATTCAGTTGTTTATACTGGAACTCATGATAATGAAACAATGATCGGATGGCTTAAAAATATTCTGCCCGAAGAAAGACAGATGTTGAAAGACTATCTACACTATGATGGTGATGATGACACTGTATTAGTGGATATGAGTATTGATTGTATATGGCAAGTAGTGATAAGTGCATTGTACCAATGCAGGATTACTTGAAGCTTGATAATACAGCGCGTATGAATAAGCCCAATACTTTTTAGGTAATAACTGGATGTGTTTAGATAAGAATGCCTTTAATGATTCATTAAAGGAACGAATGCGTGACATTACAGTAAAAACAAAACCGTATTTAAAGGAGAGATTTCAAGAATGGATGTTAAGACGTTAATTAATACAAGAGTTCGGAGTTATTTAATCTTTCAATAAAGGATTGTTCTAATGAACAAGCTTATATCGCATTATTAAGTGTTGTAAAAAGACTTGCTTGATGATAAAAAAGACAATTGAAGGTGACCGTAAGGTTTATTATTTCTCTGTTGAATTCTTAATTGGTAAACTCATGAGTAATAACTTAATCAACTTAGGTATTCGTAAGGAAGTAAAGGAATTATTCAAAAGAAAACGGAAAGAGTTTAGAAGAAATTGAAGAAATAGAAGCTGAACCTTCACTCGGTAATGGTGGGCTAGGTCGATTAGCTGCTTGTTTCTTAGATTCAATCGCAACTTTAGACCTACCTGGTGATGGTGTTGGTCTTAATTATCATTTAGGTTTATTCAAACAGGTATTTGAATACAACAAACAGTGCGAAACACCAAACCCTTGGATTAATGATCATTCTGGCTCATTCCTACAAAAACAAACATTATACTGCAGAATTTAAGGACTTTTCTTTAAAGTCTCAATTATATGATTTAGATGTATTAGGCTATAAAGGAAATAAGAATAAATTACACTTATTTGATATTGCATCTGTTGATGAATCAATGGTACATGATGGTATCTCATTTGATAAATCAAACATTGTACGTAACTTAACTTTTATTCCTCTATCCAGATGATAGTGATGAAGCAGGTCGTAAAATTACGTATTTACCAGCAGTATTTTATGGTATCTAATGGGCACAGATGATTCTTGAAGATATCAAGAGTAAAGGAATCAGCTTAACTGATTTAGATAAGCATGTATGTATCCGCATCAATGATGATACACAACCCATCAATGGTTATTCTGATCCGATCCGTCTTCTTATGAAAGAAGGACTTACAATGAAGCAGGCTATTGATATTACATCTAAAAACATGTGCTTATACAAAACTATACTATTCTTGCAGAAACTTGAAAAAATGGCCATTGTCTTATCTAGAAGAAATCGTGCCTCAATTAGTACCTATTATTGAAGCATTAGATGCTGTTGCGAAAGAAAGATCACAAATGAAAAAGTCGCAATCATTGATAATAATGCTTTCGTTCATATGGCACATATGGATATCCCACTTTGGTTTCTCTATCAATGGTGTGGGCTTCTATTCATACAGATATTATTTTAAAGAATACTGAATACATGACTTCTATGAACTTTACCCAACATTTCAACAACAAAACAAACGGTATTACATTTAGAAGATGGTTATTATCATGTAATGAAATTAACTGATTTTTAATGATGATAGTTTGATTGGTGAAGGCT
>VOFG01001840.1_pt1 | contig 36568 bp, 70 predicted proteins | sample 5384171 | NCBI WGS metagenome assembly VOFG01 (sample SAMN12384726, study PRJNA508395) | human gut metagenome | isolation source: healthy gut F | host: Homo sapiens
TTCTACATTGTTTTATTCCTTGATTTACAGCCGTCCGGATCATGACGGCTGTTATGCAGTCAATAGTTTCGGTCGGTGCAACTCCGATAGGCTGCGCCAATATATTTTTAGCTCTGCATCAGCAGGGCTTTTTTTCATGACTAAATTTATTATGGTAGGTGGTGATTTTGAATAATGAAAACTTAATACCGCTATCTAAGCGAACAAAGAGCGAACAAAGAGAAATCCAGTCAAAAGGCGGTAAAGCCTCCGGAATATCAAGAAGTTTTAAGAGTGCGTTAAAAAGAAATTCAAGGAAAATCCAGAGCTTTACGACGGGCTGATTGATATGCTGACAGATGAGGCATTGACTGGAAGAAACCTTAAAGCGGCAGATATGCTGATTGACCTTATGGGCGAATCCGTTCAGCGTGAAAACCATGCTTTGAAGCGTAAAGAATTAAAATTAAAGGAAGATGCTGTTAAAGGCGTTCCGAAAATCAGAAGAACCTACGTTATATAAAGCCTTGGAGGACGATACAAAATGACCTTTAAAAAATTATCTCCTAAACAAAAACCGTTTTCAAATGGTGCTATAAGGACGATTATAAGGCGATTATTTGTGATGGTGCAGTGCGTTCGGGTAAAACCATTTGCATGATTACATCATTTATTTTATGGGCTATGAGACGCTTTGACGGCGCAACATTCGGAATATGCGGTAAAACTGTACGGTCGGCAGAACGTAACATAATAATGCCGTTGCAGTCAATTGTTGACATTACCCATTATTTCAAGGTTAATTATACACGTTCTGTAAATTTATTAACAATCGAGGGAATGGGGAAGAAAAATTATTTTTATGTTTTTGGCGGTAAGGACGAATCGTCTTACATGCTGATCCAGGGTATCACGCTAAGCGGTGTATTTTTTCGATGAAGTAGCGTTAATGCCCCGTTCATTTGTTGAACAGGCAGTAACAAGAACACTTTCAGTCGAACAGGCTAAATTATGGTTTAACTGCAATCCGACAATCAATTCCATTGGTTCTATACCGAATGGATTCAGAAAGCTGATGAAAAAACGCACTGCATTTGCATTTTTTGATGTCAGATAATCCTATTCTCTCCCTTGCACAATTGGAATCTGCTGAAAAACAATTTACAGGAGTGTTTCATGACAGATATATTAAGGGACTGTGGGTATTAGCGGAGGGGGTTATATATGATATGTTTTCAAAACAGAAGCATGTACTTTCTGAATTACCCAAAATTGATGATAATAATGCAAAATACATTTCCGTGGACTATGGCACGCTGAATCCTACTGCATTTTTATTGTGGGAAAAAGCAAAAGACGGAAGATGGATTTGTACCAAAGAATATTATTATGACGGCAGATTAAAAGGCGTGCAAAAACTGATGAAGAATATGCGGAGGATATGATTGAATTTATTGGCGATAAAAAAATAAGATTGATTATCGTAGACCCATCGGCGGCAAGCTTTATAGCGTGTCTGAGACGAAAAGGACTTCCGGTGGGCAAAGCGGATAACGATGTTTTGGAAGGAATTAGATTTACAAGTTCACTTCTTGAGGGTGAAAAGATTGCGTTTATGAATTGCTGCACGAATGCCATTTCAGAATTTTCAGCATATGTATGGGACGAAAAAGCGGCAAAGCACGGTGAAGATAAACCGATTAAAGAACATGACCACGCTATGGACGCAGTAAGGTATTTTTGTAATACGATATTAAACAAGAAAAATCAATGGCTTTATTAATGGAGGTGAAAAAAATGCTGACAGCTGAGGAAATACAGCGGATCATTTCAGAGGATTACAGTTCTGAAAAGAAACTGCACGCAAGAAAAAGGGCAGTCATATTACGAAGGGGAGCATGACATAAAAGACTACCGTTTATTTTATTACAATGATGACGGAATTTTGGTTGAAGATAAGTACAGAGCAAATTACAGGATTCCACATGCTTTCTTTGCCGAACTTGTAGATCAGGCGGTACAGTATATGCTTTCGGGTGATGAATACATAAAATCGGATATACCGGAACTTCAGCAAGAACTGGACGATTATTTCAACTGCAATGAAGATTTTTCCGCTGAATTATCGGAAACGCTTACGGGCTGTATAGCAAAAGGATTTGAATACATGTACGCCTATAAAATTCCGAGGATAGAATTTCATTTCAGTGTGCCGATTCTTTGGGGGTAGTTGAGGTTCGATCAAAGGATACTGACAGCGATACGGATTGCGTAATTTACAAATATATAGACCGCATTGAAAAAGAGCATAAAAAAATAGTTAGGATTCAGGTGTGGGATAAAGAACAGGTTTATTATTTTGTTCAGAGTAACGATGGAAAAATTGAAAAAGACGAATCAGAAAAAATAAATCCCAGACCTCATACTTTATATTCAAAGGGTGAAAAGACGTATTTTAAGGGATTCGGATTTATTCCGTTTTTCCGTCTGGACAATAACAAAAAGCAAATTACAGGGCTAAAAGCCGTAAAAAGACCTGATTGATGATTACGACTTGATGGCTTCAAGTCTTTCAAATAATCTTGCTGATTTTGATACTCCGGTATATGCAGTAAAAAGGGTTTTCAGGGCAACGACCTCAACGAATTGCAGCAGAATTTAAAGACCAAAAGATGATCGGAGTTGGGGGAAGACGGTGATATTGATGTAAAAACCGTTGACATTCCGTATCAGGCAAGACAAGCCAAGCTTGAACTTGATGAGAAAAATATTTACCGATTTGGAATGGGGCTTAATACTTCCGGATTGAAAGATACCAACGCTACAACCAATATTGCGATTAAGGCGGCATACTCACTGCTTGACCTGAAATGTTCAAAGCTTGAAATCCGCTTAAAGCAATTTTTGAGAAAGCTTTTAAAAGCCGGTACTTGACGAAATAAATGAGCATAACAAGACCGATTATCAAATGAAAGACGTTTACTTTAATTTTAAGCGTGAAGTTATGAGCAATGCGCAGGAAAATGCACAAATTAAACTTACAGAAGCGCAGGAACAGTCTGTGAGAATCAATACGCTGCTGAATCTTGCGGCGCAGCTTGACAGTGAAACAGCTTATGCAGAACATATGCGAGGTACTTGATATTGATTACGAAGAAATTGGGATAGGCTTCCGGATTTGGAAAACGCAGACGAAAGTCTTTTAGCTGCCGAATCGGCAATTGAAGGAGAAGATATTTCAGACGAAGAACAGCAAACACAACAAGCCGTACTTGACATGTTAGAAAGTTTATTAGAGGAGTTTGGTTAAATGGCATATGCAAGTAAATATTATGACCTCGTAAAGGCGCACGAGTATTATGAAAAGCATAAAAAGCTTAAAGGTCAGCATTCTACAACAGGCATGAAGAATTCCCAAAAGGAAATGGCGGCGTATGTCAAGGATAAGCTGAGTGCAGAGAAAAGCAGAAGCTTGAAAGCGTAACCAAAAAGGCACAGGGCAAAGAGCAGATGTTACCGCTGCTGCCAAGGCAAAAAGAGAAATGTTTGCGAAGTCATGTTCCAATATAATTACCAGTCTCAGAACTAAATTGCAAAAATATGAATCCGGATCAAAAGAAGTTTGCCAGGCAGCGTATTCAGGAGGAAATTTCTAAAGTACGGGAAACATATGCAAAAAGAAAAGCGGGTGTTACATCTGATGCAAAAAAATCAGAGAAACTCAATAAGCGCTTCTGCTAAAACGGAAAAGGCAAATATACGTACTGATTACAATAATAAATATGCGGAAGCTCTTAAGGATATAAGGAAAAAGCAAAATGAATAATCGGCAAAAGGAACTGCTTAAACATCAGCTTAAAAGTGAAAAAAGAGATACTTTCTGAATTGAAAAAGATTTATGAATCGTCTCTTTCAGAAATTGACGAAAAATACAGATACTCTTTATCAGATGAATTGACACAATCAAAGATTTATAGGGTAGAGTACCAAAAAGCTTTAAAAGGTCAGGTTTCGGCTATACTTGAAAATCTAAACAACAATCAATATGAATCGGTAAGCGATTACTTGAAAGATTGTTATGAAGACGGATTTATTGGTACGCTTTACGATTTGCAGGGGCAGGGAATACCGTTGATTTTTCCTATTAATCAGGAGGAAATTGTTGAAGCTATAATACTTGACAGTAAAATTTCCGAGGGACTTTATACTAAAATGGGGAATAACGTAAGCGATCTGAAAAAGCGTATTTCTTCCGAGATTTCAAGAGGAATATCGACAGCATCGCCGTATGCTGAAATAGCCCGTAATATACGCAGTCATGCAAAATATCACGGTCAATCAGTCAATGAGAATAGTAAGAACAGAGGGTAACAGGATACATAATCGTTCCGCTCTTGATGCCGCTTTAAAAAGCAAAAGCGAGAGGAGCGGATACCGTAAAAGTCTGGGACGCTACCCTTGATGGTGTGACACGCCCGCATCACAGACAGCTTGACGGTCAGGTAAGAGAACTGGAGGAAGATTTTGAAGTAGATGGTTTGACAGCTTGTGCTCCGCTGAATTTTGGAGTTGCGGCGGAGGATTGTAATTGCAGATGCGTTTTACTTACAAAGCCCCGATGGGATTTAGACGGCGCATTTACTAAGCGGAATAATGAAACCGGCGAGCTGATGTATTTTTGATAATGTAAAAGATTACTATGATTTTAAGCAAAAGTACTGGGATTATATTGACAATTCCGGTGGAAGTGGTATAATAAAAGAAGAAAAAGCTTGAAATAAATCACGAAAAACAAGCAAGGCATATTAAAGGTGAACCTGAATATAAAGAAGGTAAAAGTTATCTTACTATTTCTGAAAAGGAAACTGAGGAGATTATAAATCATAAAAGCGGAACTGGAAAACTGATTTACGATAGAAAAGGAAATTGGAAAAACAAAGAATTAATTGAATGTGAAAAGGAAATTGGTGTAGACGTTGACATTAATACCGGAATTGAAACCCCAACGGATAAAGCAACGATTCATTATTCAAAACCGGAACACATTTAGTTCCGAGAAAGGAGGAAAGTCATGATTGATTTGCGAAATTATTTGTTTAAAGATGTAGTATTAATTGATATTGATAATAAGCGGTGGGAAGGTCATGTTTTTTCCTTTCATGATGCCGAGGATAATGATGATAATGAATACTCTATTACATTAGAAGTTCCTGATAATAATTTAATAGAATTTACAAAGTCAGAAATAATATCTATAAAAATTGTATAACATAAACCGCCCGAATAAGGCGGTTTTCTTATGCGTAAAAAAGAGGTGATAAAATGAAATGCCCGTATAATAGAAAGTCTGAAACTCAATTGCAAAACTGGAATCAGAATCCAGATGACAATCAGAATTTTACAGATGGCAAAACAGTAACGCAGACAGTTTTTGAACTTATGGACTGCGGAAAGGAAAATTGCGGAGCATGGCATGACGGAAAGTGCTGCTATGCGGCTGTTAGTTTATGTAATGAATAAAAATAAATAGTTTACAAGCATCTCGAAAGAGGTGCTTTTTTATACCCAAAATTTAAGAAAGAGGTCAACTTTATGAAAAAATTATTTATTTCACAGCCAATGCGAGGAAAAACAGACGAAGAAATTCTCCGAGAGCGAAACGAAGCGATTACAATTGCTAAGGATATCATGAAAGATGATATTGAAGTTATTGATTCATTTTTCAAAACGCTCCTGCTGAAACTAAGCCTTTATGGTTTCTCGGTAAGTCGATTGAACTTCTTTCATCTGCTGATGTGGTTTACTTCTGCAAAGGCTGGAATGATGCAAGAGGATGCAGAATTGAGCACGAATGTGCTAAAGAATATGGCATTGATATAATTGAATAGTTGATTAAGCACTTCACCGAGGTGCTTTTTTATATGTCCCGTGCGGTCACGCACTGTCCCAAGCATGACGAAAAACTGCTTAGAAAGGAGATTTAAATGGAATTTTTAAAGGCAATTCTGGGTGAGGAACTGTACTCTCAATTTGAATCTAAAATCAATGAGTATAACGGTTCAGAAGCCAACAAGGACAAACAGGTGAAAATCGGAAATATCAGTACCGGAGAATATGTAAATAAAAGCGATTACGATGCTTTAAATGAAACTCTCAAAGGTAAGGAAACTGAACTTGCCACAGCTAATACGCTTATTGCAGATTTGAAAAAAGCAACAAACGGAAATGAGGATTTACAAGCTAAAATTTCCGGCTATGAAACCGATATTATCAATCTACAGGAGCAGCTTGAAGAAACCAGACTCAAATCCGCAGTTAAAGTCGCACTGCTTTCCGCAAAAGCTGCCGATGTGGATTATCTTACATTCAAGCTGAATGAAAAAGGCGAAAACTAGAACTTGATGAAAACGGTGATATCAAAGGCTGGGAGGATAAGCTTTCCGGACTGAAAACACAGTTCCCGAATATGTTTGAGTCTGGTGAAAATAAAGGCGGCTTTAAGGTTTTGGGAGACAACAGACTTCCCGGCGGCGGGGAAGAAAATACATTAACTAAGGATGAAATTCTGAAGAAACCCTATGCGGAAAGGGCAGCTTTATATGCTGAAAATCCTGATGCATATAATGAAGCCATGAAAAATTAAGAAAGGCAGGTAATTTATTATGTCAGTAACTAAATTAAATGACATTATTAATCCACAAGTAATGGGAGATATGATTGAAGCAAAAACGGTAGCTCTATGTAAGCTTACTCCTTATGCAAAGGTTGATACTACATTACAGGGCACAGCCGGTGATACAAAACAGTACCATCATGGAATTATGTAGGTGATGCTGAGGACTTTGACCCTGAGCAGGGGAACGAAATGCAGACTGCAAAGCTAACAGCTTCAAGCACAACATTCACAATCAAATGTGCCGGTAAGTCGATTTCGATTTATCAGACAGCTATTAACAGCGGTTTGGGAAATCCGATCGGTCAGGCTGAAACACAGCTTTCAAAATCCATAGCCGGTAAGGTTGACAATGACGTACTTGATGCAGCATATACAGGTACTAATATTTATACGGCTTCAACACTTGCGGCGGTTTCCTATGACGGAATTGTCGATGCAAACGCAAAGTTTGAAGATGAAGAGGACGGAATTGAAAAGGTGATGTTTATCAATCCGGCACAAGAAGCAACACTTCTCAAAGACGATGATTTCCTATCGGCTGATAAATTCACAAGCGGTGTTGCTGTAAACGGTGCGATCGGTAAGATAGCAGGCTGTTGGATTAAGAAGTCCAAAAAGGTAAAGCTTATTCAGTACGAAAAGGCAGAAGATGGTACGATTACCATTGTTGCAGAGAACGGCACAGAATCCTCTACAGCTAAGAAACTTTCAACAGTTCAGCCGTATTGTCAGGCAAAGATCGGGGTAGGTGACAAAGTAAATTCCATTGCAGCAGCTTCACAGTATTATCTTTGTCCGATTATCAAGTTACAGCCGGATAATCCGGAAACTGAGTATACAGAAGACGAGCTTCCGGCACTGACAATCTTCCTGAAAAAGGATACTCAGGTTGATCATGAATGGTTCCCGAAAGCACAGCGCCATGACATTACAGCCGCAAAATATTATGGAGTAGCATTAACAAATGACGCTAAAATTGTCCTTGCAAAGTTTAAGAAATAAGGTGATTTTTTATGATTATCTCAGCTGCTGATTTAAAGCAGTACATAGAGACAGAAGAATCCGATTCCGGTGCTTGAAGTAAAGCTTCAGGCACTGGAATCATTAATTCGTAAATACACAAATAATAACTTTCAGTTGCGTTCTATACGCTCTCAGTCTGCGGTACTGGATAACAAAATATTGAACTCCTCCCAGATCATTTGAAGGTTGGCGATACCATTCAGATTTCCGACAGTCTGCTGAATAACGGAGTATATACAGTCAAAGAAATTTTCGATCAGGAATAATTACTGACAGTGATCTGATCGATTGTCAGAAGAATCTAATAACAAAGTGGAGTATCCGCCCGATGTTATAATGGGTGTGGTGAATATGCTGAAATGGGACTTGCAGAACCGTGACAAGGTGGGGATTCAGTCAGAAACAATATCAAGGCATTCAGTGACATATTTTAATATGGACAGTGATAATTCGATTATGGGTTATCCAAAATCCCTATTGGGTTTTTGAAACCGTATATAAAGGCGAGGTTTTAGCATGAAAGGGATAGGCGGTAATATTAAAGCGGATTTTCAGGTTTTCAAATCAACAACAAATGAAATCGGCGAAGCTGTAAAAGCGTGGAAAACAATTCAAAGCATAATCGGCTTTCTTGACATGTCAGGAGGAGATTCTAAATACAATACCTACAATGCTAAAATACAGGAATCAACCCATATTTTTATTTGTGATTATGTAAGTCTTGACAAGAGTATTTCTGCTGAAAAAAAGCAGAGTTGTTATTAACGGCAAAATATACGATATCATGATTATTGACAATCCTATGGAGCTGAATGAACAGCTGGAAATCTATCTGAAATTTACGGGAGGACAGTGATGAGTGTTGAATTAAAGGACGATTCCATTAAGGTTAAAGCCGCTTTGAATGATGCAATTATTAGCTGGCTATATCAGGCGGCTGAAGTTATAGAATCTCAGGCTAAACAAAATACCGTAGTGGGTGCAACTAGGGATACTTAAAACAAATGGGGGTTCGCTGTTGATGAATCTAAGGGAGAAGCTATAATAGGTAATAAAATTGAAAATGCAATATGGGAGGAATTTGGCACGCGATTACGCGTTAGAAAAAGGAAGAAATACTCCATGGTATATTCCAGTTGATGGATATGTAGGCAAGAAAAGGACCGTCATATAATGGGAAAGTAGTGATTGTGTATGGAAAAATGGGAAAGCATTTTATAAAAACTAACGGTAAAAAACCCCGAAGAATGTTACATAATGCTTTTGAGACAAAACGTTCCGCCATAGTCAAAGAGGCGGAGCGGATTATAAAATCGGAGATGGGAAAATGACGGTAAACGGACTTAAATTTATAGCCGACAAACTTAATGCCGCTGGAATCCCATATTGTTTTGAAGAATGGACAAAAGGATATTCAGTATCCTTATTTTGTCGGTTCATATACTGAATCTGAGCCTATCAATGAGGACGGGGAAAGTAATAGTACATTTCTTCTTACAGGAACAACACGGGATTCATGGCTGAGTCTTGAGCAATAAAAGCTGAAATAAAAATATTTTTCCGGAAGACGGATTAACGGCGATACTCGAAGATAAAACGGTATTGCCGTTTTCTATACATCGTCAATGCCTGTTCCTACAGGAGTTGACGAACTCAAACGAATACAAATAAATTTAAAAGTAAAAAGAATGGAGAGTGAAATAACATGGCAGGAATTAATGATGAAGTACTGCATTCAGGCATATCTAAAAATACACCGGGGAATATAATGTTTGGTGCCGGAACATTCCACAAAGGGATTAAAATACGGCGAGCATTATGCACCGACAACTGATACGTATAAACACCCCGACAAAACCTATTACACTATATCAGGCGGTTCAAACGGAGGAGTATCGTACACTGAAACTACTGACGAATCATTTATACAAAATAAAACATATTTTGAAAAATATACAGGCTGGAATCTGATAAGTACGGTAATAGGCGCAACAAGCGGCGGCACAAAGCTTTCCATTATACCGGAATTCAGCGATGTTGAAGTAGACGGAGCAACGGTAAAGTCAAAGGTTCGCAGTAAAAACGGGTGAGACTGCTAAGGTTGAAGCCAATATTATTGAAGTAACGCCGGAAATACTGAAAATGATGGTTGTTGGCGCATTGAATACAGGGGAGAGATATCTTCAAGATATACCGAGATAATTTCAATCAAAAAATAAGCGAAGGCGATTACATAGAAAACCTTGGTTTTGTCGGAAAGACCCTTGACGGAAGAGATATTGTAGTTATATTTGAATACGCTCTCTGCACCAGCGGACTTGAAATTGAAGGTAAAAACAAAGAAGCTACAGTTATTAAGGCAACGTTTGAATGCTATGCGGATTTGACTAATAATCCTGTTACGTTGCCATATCATATTTATTATCCAAAAACGATATAAATTGACAAAATAATACATTCGTGATATAATAAAAAAGTCCTGAATAAATCAGGACTTAAAAAGTGAATTGGGTTTCTGCATAAAACGGTAGGCGGTTTTCTTCCCTGACAAGGGAGGTGATAAGCCATGATGACATTTTCAGACTTATGTTTATTTGTCTCAATGCTCACAGGCGTTATCATTTTGTTTACAAAGTATTAAAAGACATTTTTAACAAGAATAAAACAATATAAAAAAAAATAACCGCACTCTCTGCAAATTGTGACGGTTATTTTTATTAGTTGTCATTTGGGGGATAAACCGCTTATCGCAGTCACCCTTTTCACTTTTATTATACCACAATTTCATAAAAAGTCAAGCGTTCTTTTAGGACGCTTTTTTCATACTCAAAATTAAAAAGTGAGGTAAATAAAATGTCAGAAAAGAAATTTGAACTTAGAAAGCTTTGTGCAAAAGATATATTTGTAATGGTTAAAATTATTTCAAAAATCGGTATATCGGAATTTAAGAATTGTTTTAATACTCCATCTGTAAAAGGGAAGATAAGAGGCAACGCTGATTTTTCAGTGATAGGACTTGAAGTAATTATTGAAATGGTCGGAACAGTTTTAGAAAATCTTCCGAGGTGTGAAACAGATATTTATTCATTCCTTGCAGATTTAAGCGGAATGAAGTCCAATGAAATATCTGAGTTGGGAATGAGTGAATTCGCAGAACTGATTGAAGCGGTTTTAACAAAGGAAGAATTTAAGGATTTTTTTACGGTTGTATCAAAATACTTGGTCAAGGAGGAGAAGCGGGAGTAAATTTCTTTGATATGATTTTCTCAAGATATTCATCTCCGTTTGACTTGCTTGACGGATATATACAAACTGGTCAGTTTACGAGTTTTATATCACAGTTTATAGATATACACGAAGAAGAAAAGGTATGGGAGATATGGCTTAACAAGGCTACAGGCAAAACATGGGGAGAATTCAGAGACTTAGTAATACCGCCGGAAATTGAAACGCCGGATATTTCTGAAATGCTTGCAGAATCAAGCCGCACTTTAGCAAATTTCAATCCTTATGAGGAGGTGAAACATGGAAATATTTAAACTATTTGGTAAAATCGCTGTTGATAATTCCGAAGCTAACAGGGCGATTGATGAAACTGTGGGGAACGTAGGAAACGCTGAACCAAGAATGACCAAAGCCCTAAAAGAAAATAGGAGCGGCGGTTGTTGCCGCATTTGCTGTCGACAAAATAAAGGATTTTGGCAAGGCGTGTATAAGCGCAGGAATGGACTTTGATTCACAGATGTCGACTGTTGCGGCGATATCAGGAGCAACAGGCGAGGAATTTGAAATTCTGAGAGCCAAAGCACAAGAAATGGGTGCTACAACAGCATTTTCCGCTACTGAATCAGCACAAGCTATGGAATATATGGCAATGGCTGGTTGGAAAACCACTGATATAACAAACGGACTTGCCGGAGTAATGAATCTGGCGGCAGCTTCCGGTGAGGATTTGGCTACAACCTCTGATATTGTAACAGACGCCATGACTGCTTTCGGAATGAGTGCAGACCAGAGCACATATTTTGCGGACGTACTGGCGCAGACTGCAACAAATGCAAATACCAATGTAGGCATGATGGGAGAAACGTTTAAATATGTTGCTCCGCTTGCGGGAGCCATGGGATATAACATTGAAGATATGTCAGCGGCAATAGGACTTATGGCGAATGCAGGAATCAAGGGTTCACAGTCCGGTACGTCATTGAGAAATATTATAACAAATCTTGCTTCTCCTACTGATAAGGTAGCCGGAGCTATGGACGATCTTGGTATATCATTAACAGATTCAGACGGAAAAACTAAATCATTCGGAGAAACGCTGTCCGATTTGCGAATAAGCTTTGCAGACCTTGACGAAGTCCAGAAAACCCAGTACGCTTCTGCAATTGCCGGAAAAGAAGGAATGTCGGGACTGTTAGCGTTGATTACTTCAAGCGATGAAGATTTCGATAAGCTTACAGACTCTATAAAAGAATTGTACGGGCGCATCTGAGAAAATGGCAGAAATCCGACTGGATAATCTTGAGGGCGATGTTACGCTTTTAAATCCGCATTGGAAGGCGCACAAATCGCCATTTCAGATAAGCTTACCCGGTTCTGCGTAATCTTGTGGAGAAGGCTACAGATTGGCTGCCAACAGTGCAGGATAAGCTTTTATCTGCTATTGATGTTGTTATGGATATTGGAAAATATCTTGCACAAGAGCTTACACCGATATTAAGCAGCATAGGTAAATCTGTTCTACCGATAATTAAGGACGCTCTTAAATCAGCAAAAGCTATTATTGAGCAGCTAGTACCTGTTATAAAAATATTTGGAAATTTGCTGAGCCTGTCTTTAAAATAGTGGTAGATACAATAGACTTAATTGTGGAATATCTTCCGACACTAATACAAGATGTTCTTGATTTTATTGACCCATTGAATTTGATTCATAAAGAGACAAGTCAAGTATCTGAAGAATATCTTAAAATGGCTGACAATGCCAATAAAATGTCAGAAAAGCTTGACGATATAAAACAGAAAAAAAATGCTGATATAGGACAGTCGGTGCTTGAAGAATATAACCATTATGGCGACTTAGCCGACAGATTAAGTACTGTTGTCGACAAAACGGCAAAATAAAAGAACATTGTGAATATACCGTTCAGCAGATAATTGACGAGTTGAATCCTGCGTTAGATACTTCTCTTGAAATTGTTGACGGGCAGCTAAAAGGATATAAGGAAATTGCAGATGAAATTGACAATATTATCTTAAAAAGCAAGCTGAAAGCATGCTTGAAAAAGGACAAGAAAATTATGATAAAGCAATAGCTGACCGTGCTGAATCAATACAAGCGAAAGTTAAAGCAGAATCTGAAATTAACGAGTTGGAAAAAGAACTTGACGATTTGCATGCTAAACGGAAAGAATGGGACGAAACTGGTATAGTACCAGAAGGTTTTGACCCCAGCGGTTATTGCGGGGATGTACAAAGATTAGAAGAGAATATAAAAAGTCTAAGCGGTACAGTTGAAACAGAAACCCAAAATATTAACAAAGCCAACAATGAAATCACTAAATACAGCGACCTGCGAACAGCAGCTCTGGAAGGGAACATAGGCGCAATGCAGAGATACGCCGCCGAGTATTCCTATAATATGCTGACTGCCGGAAATGCAACTGTTGAAGAGCTTGATTCACAGTACAACGATTTTTCACAGATGGTTGATAATCTTGTTGAAGCACAGAAAAAGGCGATGAATCTGTTACAGACGAAATGATTAACACATATACAATGCTGCGTAATATTTCTCATGATGAACTTACAGAAGCGCAGCGTATGGCTAATGAGCAAGGTGTGGCAGCGGCTGAAAAGTTTGGTAAAGGTTTAGAAAGTTCAACTGGATTTGTTACTGTTGCGGCACGAACAGTCGCAGAAAGTGCCGAAAAGGAATTAGATAAAGACACCACGTCTCACGGTGCCAATTTTGCATGGGGATTCAGCGAGGGTATGCGTTCTCAAATTGACAGTGCTATTTCAGCTGCGCGCGAAGTGGGTAACGCAGCCGCTGCGGCATTGCAGAAAGCATTAGATGAACATTCTCCGTCGAGAGTCACCCGTAAGATGGGACAATTTTTTGGACTTGGTTTTTCAGAAGGTATCATAGATGAAGAAAGTAATACTATAAAGACTACACAACAATATGCGGATTCAGCCGTAAACGCTTTGAAATCCGGTATAAATAACCGCACTCCTATGAAACCGATGGATTTTGCTATAAACACAAGATTCGCAAATGCAGAAGCTATTCAAATACCAGCAGTTGAACGAACAGAGCATACTACAAATTCGCCGTCCAACACAGCGATACTAAACAAGCTAAACGAGCTGATTGAAGTAATCAAGGGCAAAGGGTATACCTTGACAGCGGTGCGCTGGTTGGAGAAATCGCCCCTGCAATGGACGGAGCATTGGGTAATATAAGCAGAATGAAAAGGAGGGGACTGCGTTAATGTATAAGGGAGTAAAATTCGGGAGAAATCCATACAAGCAGCTATGGACTGGTACTTTCAAAGAAAACTATTGAAACACCGTCCCCAAAGCTTGAAACAGTTGATATTCCGGGCGCAGACGGAAAGCTTGACATGACGGAATATTTCGGTGATGTAAAATACAACAACAGGAAAATCAAACTTGAATTCAGTACCGAGCTTTTAGGAAATGAACTGCTTTCAATGTATTCGGATATACAAAATAGTTTGCATGGCAAACATTTTGACAGTATTATATTGGACGATGATTCACGTTACCGTTATATCGGCAGGATTACGTCGATCAGTCTTACGGAAAGCAGAATCAGCAGAATAATAATTGAATGCGACTGCGAGCCGTATAAAGTGAGTATAACCGATAAGGTTATAACGAAAACCTTGAAATCTGTGACTTTCCCTGCCGGATACGGAGACGTGAATAAGGACGGTGTTATTGATGTGATCGATTCGGGTAAATTGAACGGATTAATAGGGGCAAGCGCAATAACTAAAGACCAGATAACGCGTGCCGATATGAATCTTGACGGTATGGTAACGAAGGAAGATTTGATGCTTTTAAACCGATATGTTTCCAGTGACGGGAAGCTTTCCATACAGGAATACGCCGACCGTAATTTCGGATTTGAAAGAGAAACCGATTTTCAGATAGATTTCGGAAGAAAAGTTGTAAGGGCAAAATTTTCTGTTTCAGATAATGTGAAAAGATGGGATTTGTACATTGACGGTATTTTATACGGAAAGTATACAAATCTTACCAGTCCGGTTCTGCTATACCAGTAGTAATAAGCGGTGTTCATGATATAAAAATTTCAACAGAAACGTCGGGAACGGTAAGTATAGCAATACCGCAGGCAAAACTGTAAGGAGGGAATAATGTATATAGTAACAATTGACGGACAATTTTTCTTTGGAACAGGAAAGTACGACCGTCCAGGTACGAATTAATTAATCCTCAGGTTGACCTTGCGGTAAATGCTGCCGGGACGTTTACGTTTACAATGTATCCTTCACATCCGTGCTATGAATTGACAGATAATACAAAATCAATAGTACAGATAGTGAAAGACGGTGAAGCAGAGCCGCTTTTCCGAGGAAGGGTACTGAGTACGGAATTAGGATTTTACAACGAAAAAAGGTTATATGTGAAGGAGAATTGGCGTTTCTGTGTGATACGATTCAGCAGAATTACGATTATTCCGAAGGAGAAAGCCGTAAAACAATTCATGAATTACTGTCGTTTTTTATTCAGCGTCACAATGAAAAAGCGGGTATAGATAATATACATTCATTTAAAATAGGGATAGTAAATGTAACAGACGGAGATAATTCCAATACAGACAACCTGATTTCAGCGGCGGACAGTACATTTCTGAATACATATGAATCAATACAGCAGAAGTTGATAGAAAGGTACGGAGGATATCTTTATATAAGGCATGAGGAGGACGGAAATTATATTGATTATTTAAGCAGTCCGTCTGTGACGTGCAGTCAGAAAATAGAATTAGGAGAAAATCTTTTAAGTTTTAAGAAAAATATAGAAGCGGACAGTCTGGTGACAGCGGTAATTCCTCTTGGTAAAGAACGTATGGACGGAGGAGAGGAGGGAGCGGATCACGTCATAATATAGGCGGTTGGAATGCGTCCCAATCTATTACTGATTCAAAGGATATATTTCAGGTAACGGGAAAAGTAGGCGGAACTACAACATATCTGAATTGCCTGTATTCACAGTCAGCAGTAGAAAAATACGGCTGGATAGAAAAAAGTACTGATTTTGATGATGTTGTGTTGCCGGGTACATTGGTGAGATACGGAGAATCACATTTAAAATCTATGGGTAAAGCGTTGTCAATAGAGCTTACGGCAGCGGATCTATCGGGAGTAAATACGGAAATAGACAGATTTAAAATTGCTCAGTACGTACGTGTAAATTCTAAACCCCATAATTTAGAAAATGCGTTGTATGTTGTATCAAAATTATCGTTAAACTTGACCGATCCGACTGCAAATAAAATTTGTCTGGGTACTGAAACAGCAACTATTACAGGACAGATAAGTAATTCAGTCAGTACAGTTTCAAGCTCCAGTACAGGAGGCGGAGGAGGGAGTTATGATGAATCTGGTTCGGCAAGTGCGGCGCTGAAATCAGCTAAAGAATATACAGATACAAGATGCGCAGATACATTGCAGTCAGCGAAGAATTATACAGACAGCAAAGCAGCAGATACATTAAATTCATCTGAAAGCTATACGGATATAAAAACGTCTGAAATCTTGAAGTCGGCAAACGATTACACTGACTCCAGATTTACCGATGAAGAAAAAGACAAGCTTGCAGGAATAGCCGAGAATGCAAACAATTATGTACACCCTGAATTTCCCACGTTAAGTTCCGGAATCTATAAAATGCAGGTTAATAACGGTCATGTATCAAGAGCGGTAAAAAGCAGAAAAAAGCGGATATTCTGGCTTTGGGGTTTGAAGATCCTGCCGCAGCATATTTGCCGTTGACCGGAGGAACGATAAGTAATGCCGATTATGGAGAGAGCTTGAAGGTAAACAGAGAGCCAACGTCAAGCTCGGCGGCATTGTCAGTAATCGATTATTTAATTAACGGAAACCGAGTCGGTGTGATGGGGTTTGATTTCAGATTCCAAGCTGCGCATACGAAACAGCAATAATACTGAAATGGCTGAAATAGATAAGGACGGTACTGTCAGCGCAAAATATTTTAACCAGTCTCAGTCTGGAACACTTCTTGCCGAAAAGCTCAACAAATGAAAACAGTCTGACGGTAACAAATGCTGAGATAGCAAAATATTCACAGGTGTATATGGCTGCAAGCTGGACTCAGCAAGAGACGGTCAACTTTTGCGATGTGATTCCGATTGCTGCTATTGTGGCAGGAGCGGTATTTACAAAGCAGGTTTATACGGGTACAAGGATTTACACTTATACGGTCACTTGTACAAGCGCAGGAGCATTCACATTAACGCAAAGCAACTCTACAGGTACAGCAGGTACGTTGAGATTAAAATTGTATGTTATTTAGGAGGTGTAATTTATGACGGAAATAATAGTAGCGGCAATATCATTGATCGGGAACACTGGGCGGTTCTCTGGGAGGCGTATTGGTATCGTCAAAAATGACAAATTATCGGCTTTCACAGTTGGAAAACAAAGTTGCCGAGCATAATAATTTTGCCCAGAAGAATGCCGGTTGTTGAAGAACAAATAAAAGTTGCAAATCACAGAATTGACGATTTGGAAAGGAAGAATGAAATGAACATTTTTAAAGAAACCGTATGTGAAAAGCAAGCATTGAGAACATTTTACAGACAGCGGTCGGCTACATAGCGGTCAACATTGCCGCAACTGATTTAACTGTAAAAGTCCGCTGTTTTGGGATTGGCTGTATCAGCTGTCTCGGCAGGTCTTGCGGCGGTTATGAACTTGAAGGAGGGTAATTAATTATGAAAAATTATATTGGAACGAAAAGAATAGAAGCAGAACCTATGACAAGAGGAGATTACAATAAATATCGTGGCTGGACTATACCAGCTGATGAAAATCCAGAAGACGAGGGATACATTGTAAAATATTCTAATGATTATATTTCATGGTCGCCTAAACAAGCATTTGAAGAGGCATATAGCGAAATCGGTGAAAATCCGCTGTATGACACTGCATTGTTGATGAAAAGTAATGATTTTAAAGACAGATTTAGGGCAGAATATTATCAGCTGAAAATTAGAGCAAATGGGTTAAAAACTATGCTTAAAAATATAAAAATAATACGCTCCCATTTAAAACCTAATTGTACATATGAATTACTTTTTACGCAGCTTGTTTATATGGAAAATTATATAATCGTGTTAGAGGAAAGAGCAAAAGTCGAAGATATAGAACTATAATCTTAATAGAAAACAGTTGACATATTTCCATAATTGATGTATAATAATAAAAAGGGGCATACCGATAGACGGTCGCTCCCAATCATTAAGTTATATAAATAACCGCCTATGTGAGAGTATGGCGGTTATTTCCTTTATGAAAAATTGCGTACATAAATGTTGCAAATGCTATAAAGACAGATGCAAACTGGAGTAATTCACTCCATGTAACAAAATTATTCATAGTAAATCACTCCCCTTCCGGGAGCAGGATTGACCGCCTACCGAACGCAATAGGAAAAGCGTTCGGCAGACTTGCCCTAAAGATGGCAAGCCTACCGTTTCAGGTATGCCCATAAACATTATTATACTATAATCGGCATAATATGTCAATATGCACTCTGATTTTACAGGGTGCATTTTTTATATCTAAATTTAAGAAATGAGGTAAATAATAATGAGTAAAAAGTATTTATAGGAGTAGGGCATGGAGGAACAGACAGCGGAGCGGTTAAGTACATAGTCGAAAAAGAGTATACACTGAAAACAGCCTTTGCGCTGTCTGAAATTTTAAGCAAATATGGAGTTGATTTCTAAGCTGTCACGTACTCAGGATATTGATACGGATATGGACAGCAAAGTCGCAATGTGTAATAAATATGCTCCTGATTTGGTTGTGGATATTCATTTCAATGCAGGCGGCGGACAGGGCTTTGAGGTATATTACAGCCGTGTGGGAGGCACGTCAAAGACGTTAGCAAACAATATTAATACAGAAGTAAAGAAAATCATGTCGAGCAGTGGTGTTAAGACTAAGCTCGGTAATGGCGGTACGGACTATTTTGCGATTATCAGAGAAACGGCAGCTCCAGCGGTACTTTTAGAAGGCGGCTTTGTCGACAGCAAAAAGGACGCTGATTTCATCAAGGCAAATTACAAAAAGCTTGCTGAGGCATACGCTAAAGGTATTTTAAAGACGTTGGGTATTTCTACAGCAGCAAGTCCTGCAAAGCCTATACTGGACAAACCGGCTACAAAAAGGCGATTCAACTATTGGGTGTTATCGCTTAAAGAATTACTGTTGACAGCCAAAACACTAGGTATTAACAAGTACGGTATGGACAAAAATAAGTCTTTCGGTACTGGTACACTGAATGCTGTAAACTATCTTCTTGATAAGTGGGGTTACCAAAAAACGGTATTGCAGGAGAAAACTTTATTAAACGTCTGCATACTGAAATTGATAATAAAGTGAAATAGTTTTTGGAGGTATTTATATGAAAAGCTTTATTCCATGGGTTGGCGGCAAGAGTCTTCGCAAAGAAAATTGTATCAATGTTTCCGGATGATTTTGACAGGTACATTGAAGTGTTCGGAGGCGGCGGCTCTGTACTTATTTTCAAAGGACAAACATGCTCCGCTGGAGGTTTACAATGATGCAAACGGTCAGCTTGTAAACTTATTCAGATGCGCTCGTTTTCATTGCGGAGAGCTTCAACGTGAAATTTCAGGCTATATTAATTCAAGAGAGATTTTTGAAGATATAAAGGCTCAGATAAATGTCAGGGTATGACCGATATCCAAAGAGCAGCAATGTTTTATGTTCAAATTAAGCTGAGTTATGGAGCACAATGCAAGCGTATGGTTGTGACAAAAAAACATATCGCCGGAATATTTAACCGAAATTGAAGAACGTCTTAAATCTGGTGCAGGAGTGGTAATTGAACATAAGGATTTTGAAGATTTGATAAAGGTTTATGATCGTCCGAATGCACTTTCTATTGTGATCCACCATATCGCACCGCCCAAAAATACTATGATGTGCCATTTTACCGATAGTGATCACGAACGCTTAAAGAACTCTTTAAGCAATATTAAACGTTTTATTTCTCTTACAATGATGATGAATATATACGTGAATTGTACAAGGACTACAATATTACGGCTGTTGAAAGACAGAATAATCTTTTTTCTAGCATTATCTGAATTGTAGTTTTCTGCAATAAGTTTACGTTGCTCGCACATTTCTTTAATTTGCTTATCAATTATAAACATAAACTCCACCACCTTTATAAAATATACTTATTATTATAATCAATTCTGCTTAAATTGTCAATAATATATAAGAAAATAGCTTTTAGAATATGTCAATTTTGTACAAATATGATTAAATTGATTTATACATTTTTTGCATCAATTTACATACTAAAACTATATAAGCTCAAGCGGCAGGATTACTCCTTGCCGCTTTTTTGCTTTATTAGGACTTCTTAAATTTTAGAATTCTTCTTTTTTACTCAATCCAGATTTGGTGTCAGTAACTTTCTGTCGGATATGCAATAGAAGTAAAGGTCACATTTGAAATGTGACCTTAAAATAATATTTATACTGTAGTTTTTACACATTCCAGCATTACATTCGCAATGAATTGATTATCAACGATTTCATATTTAACGTTGCCATTATATTTGTAGGCTATGTCGTTTATTATTTGCGTACCTAGTCCATGGTTTTTTTTATCTTCTTTGGACGTTTTCAATGCGGAACCGTTATAATTTACCTTAGTGTTAGACGTTGTGTTTATTACATTTATTAAAATATACTCTTTTTTCATGTAAAATTTTTAAACTAATAAATTTATCGCCGTTATATTTTATACATGATTCAATTGCGTTGTCTAGTAGATTAGATATAATAGTGCACATTTCTTGTTCGCTGATACCGTATAACTCTGTTTCTATATCGCTGACATCATACGTCTGAATATTTATGTTTTCTCTGCCACAAACTGTCAATTTATTATTTATGATTGTTTCCAGCATGTTATGTTTCAGCTTTACATATTGGGTATCTTCTCCCAGGTTTACATTGGTAATGCTTGCTATCATTTTTTCTGCGTCTTCTAGTTTCCCTTGACTGATTAACTTTTGTATTTGTATGCCGCTATTTTTTAATTCGTGTTTTATTTTTCTCATTTTATTGTTCTTTTCGGTAATTTCTTTAATTTCAATTTCTGTAGCTGCCTTGTAATCTTCATAAATTTTAATGCGGTTATCAGATAAATGATTACGCACCTGCAAATATATAATAATGTACATAGCTATATTGATTATTACAACAAGACTTGTTGTAATGACTATTAATGTAGGATTAAACATTTTATGTAAATTTATCTGAATACAATTAGCGTAAATAGAATACAATTAGCGTAAATAGAATACAATTAGCGTAAATAGCAGGCTGATTGTTAATAAACTGATAATTATATACCAGTCATTAGCAGACAATGGGTATTTTTCACGTTCAAAAAATTTCAGCATTAACCGGGTATATAAAAATACAGAAATTTTGTAATAAATAATAACAATATACGGGTTGATGTCTGGTTAACTATTAATTCATTCAGATCCCACTGTGTAAAATAGCTAAATGCTGTCATGACCGATACATTAATTACTATTAATCCTATGTTACTAAGCGTTGCAACAAATAACGTGAAAAAAGCCGATCCTTGCATAAACAGCATGCCAAAAACAAATGTAACAATTATTTGTGATGCACCTGGTATTATATTTGAATTTGTTATATAGGGTAGAAACAGATTAATAAATAGCATAGCTGCCGTATACAAAATGTATTTTAGATATATGTAATGATTATTCTTAAACCTTAAGCATTTTGACGTGGATTCAGTTATTACCAGGCATTCAAATATTGACGCTGCTAGTTCAATGTATTTCACGTCTTTTCACTCCGATTTTAAAAATTTTTTCTTTAATATCTTCATTTTGCGTTCTGGAAACGTCAAAATTAATACCGTTATTCATTTTTATTTTATTATGATCAAAAGTTTTAATATAATCATAATTAACTATTGTGTTTTCTGTTGATCTTAATAAAATCTTCAAATGCTTCATGTTTTTCAAAAAGAATTTTAAAGGTGTTCTTATTGTTTTTATAATATTTCCAGTAATATAAATATCTACATTTTTTTCCGTCTGCAATAAGATATATAATATTTTTTAACCTTAACAGCTATTCCGTTTATTTCAATAATTTCTTCTTTATGTTTTAATACTGTGTCTTTAATGGAATTATCCAAAATGCTTTTTAACTCTAAATTTATATCGGATTTATCTAGAAAATCATAAGCGTTATATCTATATCCTTTTTGGCAAATTCTGAATGACTGGTCGTAAAGATTATTAGCGGTTTATACTCTTCATTTTTAAATTCTTTAGCTACATCTTCACCTGAGAAGCAGGGCATTTCTACATCTAAAAATATTATATCATATTTATGTATGTATTTGTAACTGCCAATCAAGGTTAAACCATCTGTAAAAAGTATCAATGTCAAATGGTATATTTTTGTCGTTGAGATATGACTCTATCTTATTTTTTATTTCATCCACAAAAAATGTTGATCATCGCATACTGCAATTCTCATTTGTATACCTCCTTGATTTTTATAGAAATTATATCAAATAACTTTGTGCGATAATCAACAGGTATTTTTATGGCACGAAAAAATTAGCGTTGCATACTGCTATCATACTGCTATCAAATAATAATTAAATATAAAAATAAATCCCGTAGATGATGTATCTACGGGATTTTCATGGAGCTGTTTAACGGACTTGAACCGTCGACCTCTTCCTTACCAAGGAAGTGCTCTGCCAACTGAGCTAAAACAGCATAAAATTGGTTGGGATAGGTGGATTCGAACCACCGGAATGACGGAGTCAAAGTCCGTTGCCTTACCACTTGGCTATATCCCATTGCAATGACTATAATATTATACCAAAAAAAAAAAATAGAGATTTCAATAGTATAGAAAAAATTAAAAAATATTTTTGGTAAAATTGACTGCTTATCGACCTTGAGTTTGTGCATTGTTGCTAAAAATAATTTACAAAAATATTGAAAAATAAAATACAACAATTGACAGTGGCTTAATTTTATGGTATAATTCATATATAGTTTAAAAAATTCGTATTCCTTTTTTGGGGGTACGGATTTTTTTGATTCATAGAGGACGGTATTATTCAAGTAAGAAAATCAAATGCGTAATAAACATGTTCATAATCAGAAAGGATTGATTTATAAATATGATAAAGGAAATTTCAAAAGTATAAGGGAATATAAAAGAACTTCAATTGCCCTCCTGTTTTGGTATCGTTAGAGGTTGTAATAGAGTGTATAATTCCGTTTCTCATTGTGCTTTGTAAATGAGATCAAATCAGGCTGTGAATTGAATTTAATAATCAAGTACGGAATAATACTGTTTATAATGGCCGTATTGTCTTTGCTGTTCGAGCTTTAGCAGGCGCAACGTGCGCAAACGCTTCCTGCGGACTGGCAAAAATCTCCGCAGGGACATGTTTTACAATATTCAGAAATATTCATTTGAAAATATTGATAAATTTCTGACTTCGTCGTTGGTAACACGTCTTACGACAGACGTTACTAATGTTCAGAACGCTTATATGATGATTATCAGGAGCGCTTATCCGTGCTCCGCTTATGATAATTTTTGCACTGGTTATGGCTTTATAATGGGCGGAAAAATGGCGTGGATATTTTTTTGTCACCGTTTCTTACAGTCGGACTGTCGGTGATTGTCTATAAAACTATGCCGCTTTTCCGAAAGTATTCAAGAAGTACGACAATTTAAATAATTCCGTACAGGAAAATATCAAGGGTATGCGTGTAGTAAAGGCTTTTGTAAGAGAGGATTATGAACAGAAGAAATTTGATGCAGCCGTTTTCGGACGTCTGCGCTGATTTTACAAAAAGCAGAAAGAATTCCTGCATTGAATAATCCGCTTATGCAATTTTGTCTTTATGTAAATATGACCTTTGTATTGTCCTTCGGTTCTTATACTATTATTACGTCTCGTGGAATGGATTTAGACGTAGGTCAGTTTTCCGCGTTATTGACATATGGATTTATGATGCTTGCCAGCCTGATGATGCTGTCCATGATTTTTGTCATGATAACAATGGCCGCTGAATCTGGTAAAGAATTGCAGAAATCCTTACGGAAAAGAGTACTCTTACCAATCCGGAAAATCCGGTTTATGAGGTTGCGGACGGTTGGTTTCATTTGAAAACGTGAGCTTTAAATATTCTCTGAAAGCGGAAAGAAGAGCGCTTTGCAGATATAAATCTGAAAATTAAGTCAGGGGAAACTATAGGTATTATTGGAGGCACCGGTTCTGTCAAAATCGACGCTTATACAGCTTATTTCCCGTCTGTACGACGCTACGGAGGGTACTGTTAAGGTCGGAGGTATAGATGTGCGAAGCTACGATCTGGAAATCTCAGAAATCAGGTAGCAGTAGTATTACAAAAAAAAAAAATATTCTGTTTTCCGGTACGGTCAAGGAAAATCTTCGTTGGGGAAATAAAAATGCTTCTGATGAAGAATTAAAGGAAGCCTGCCGACTTGCATGTGCAGATGAATTTATCTCACAGTTTCCCGGACGGTTATGATACATATATAGAACAGGGCGGTGCAAATGTATCCGGAGGACAGAAGCAAAGACTTTGTATTGCAAGAGCTTTGCTGAAAAGCCGAAAATCCTGATATTGGACGATTCTACCAGTGCTGTAGATACAAAAACGGATTCCGGCATCAGAAAAGCCATGAGGGAGTATATTCCTGAAACAACAAAAATAATAATTGCTCAGCGTACTGCTTCGGTTGAAGATGCAGACAGAATTATCGTTATGGACGGCGGAAAATCAGCGCTGTGGGAACTCATAAAGAACTGCTTGAAAGCAATGCAATATATCGTGAAATTTATACTTCTCAGAACAAGGCAGGTGACAATAATGAAGAATAAAAATGTCAAAAAAAGGAGTTATCGGACGGCTGCTTAAAACTATGCATGGGCTTTTTATCCTGTTATGCTGCCGGTTACGGTTATATGTATTGTGTTCAGTGCGGTAGTCAGCTCTGTTCCGGCAATATTTATGCAGAACATCATTGCAGTCGTAGAAGAAAACTGGCAAAACGGCGATTGGGAGGCAGTAAGCTCAAAATTTTTTCTTTATGTGGGAATTCTGGTCGTATTCTATATTTTGTCGCTGACGGCAGGCTTTGCGTATAATCAACTTATGGCAATTATGACTCAGGGTACTCTCTCAAAAACTGCGTGAAAAAATGTTCAACGGAATGCAGAGACTGCCTATAAAATATTTTGATACGAACAATCACGGCGACATTATGAGCCGTTATACAAATGATATAGATACTCTCAGGCAGATGATTTCTCAAAGCTTTCCGCAGCTGCTTATTTCTTCAATTTCAGTTATTACAGTTTTATGTCTTATGATCTATTACTGTTTATGGCTGACCTTAGTTGTTTTGACGGGCGTTGTAATTATGTATTTTATTACAAAGAAAATCGGCGGCGGTTCGGCAAAATATTTCTTTCGTCAGCAAACGGCGCCGGAAAGGTTGAGGGTTTGCCGAGGAAATAATGAACGGTCAGAAGGTCGTAAAGGTATTCTGCCATGAAGAAGAAAGCAAAGCGGATTTTGACAGGCTTAATGAAAAGCTTTTTTATGAATCCCAAAAGGCTAACAGATATGCAAATATTTTAATGCCGATTCTGAATAATATAGGTAACGTTTTATATGTTATCGTTGCTGTTGCAGGCGGAATACTTCTGGTTTTAGATGTGCCTAATATTAGCGTTTCAGGTATGGCGGTAAGCATTAGTATTATAGTACCGTTTCTTAATATGACCAAGCAGTTTGCCGGAAATATCAATCAGGTTTCCAATCAGGTCAATGCCGTTGTTATGGGAATGGCGGGTACGGAAACGTATTTTTTAATCTGATGGATGAGCAGCCGGAAAAGGATAACGGATATGTTACGCTTGTAAATGCAAAGGAGGAAAACGGAGTTCTTACCGAATGCTCAGAAAGAACCGGATTATGGGCATGGAAGCATCCGCATACTGCCGAAGGAACTGTTACATATACCAAGCTGACCGGAGACGTTCGTTTGTTTGATGTAGATTTTGCATATACAGAGGGGAAAACAGTGCTGAAAAATGTCAGCATTTATGCAAAGCCGGGACAAAAGGTGGCTTTTTGTCGGCGCAACAGGCGCAGGAAAGACTACCATCACTAATCTGCTTAATCGTTTTTATGATATTGCCGACGGAAAATCCGTTACGACGGTATAAATATTAATAAAATTAAAAAGGCTGATCTGCGCCGTTCTCTGGGAATTGTCTTACAGGAAACAAATTTATTTACAGGTACGGTTATGGAAAATATACGCTACGGCAAGCTTGACGCAACGGATGAGGAATGTATTGCCGCCGCAAAACTGGCTGGCGCAGACGATTTTATAACACGTTTGCCTGACGGATATCAGACTTATCTTTCCGGTAACGGAGCTAATCTTTCTCAGGGACAGCGTCAGTTGTTATCTATTGCCCCGTGCGGCGGCTGCCGATCCGCCGGTTATGATTATGGACGAGGCGACATCTTCGATCGATACCAGAACAGAGGCGATTGTGCAGAAAGGTATGGACGCTCTTATGGAGGGAAGAACGGTATTTGTTATCGCTCACCGTCTGTCAACAGTTAAAAATTCTGATGTTATTATAGTACTTGACCACGGAAATATTATAGAACGGGGAAATCATGACGCACTTATTGCTATGAAAGGTCAGTATTATCAGCTTTATACCGGAGCTTTTGAATTGGAGTAAAAATAACTTGATAAAAATTAAATATTATGGTATAATATTATTTTATAAGAAAGAGGCAAATGTAAAATAAATGAGTATATTAAATGTTGAACATGTAACACATGGTTTCGGCGCAAGACAAATTCTCGATGACGCTTCGTTTCGGCTTCTTAAAGGAGAGCATGTAGGACTTGTAGGCGCTAACGGCGAGGGTAAATCTACTTTTTGAATATAATTACAGGTAAGCTTATGCCGGATGAGGGAAAGATAGAATGGTGCCGCCATATTACTACCGGCTATCTTGATCAGTACAGTACGCTTGAAAAAAGGAAAAACTATATACGACGTTTTAAAAGACGCATTTCGTCATTTAAGCGGACTTGAACAGGAAATGCTGGAGCTTTATGATAAAATGTCAGACTGCACTGAAGAAGAAATGAATGAAATGATGGAATCTGTAGGAGAAATTCAGGATATTTTGAAACTAATGGGTACTATACTATAGACAGCCGCATTTCCGAATATGCTAACGGTCTGGGACTTGGCGAGATCGGTCTCGACCGTGATGTTTCAGAGCTGTCCGGCGGTCAGCGTGCAAAGGTACTGCTTGCAAAAAAGTACTTTTGGAAAACCCTATGATTCTGATTCTTGATGAGCCTACTAATTTTTCTTGATGAAAATCATATTAACTGGCTGAAGAATTTTCTTCAGAATTATTCAAATGCATTTATATTGGTTTCTCATGATATTCCGTTTTTAAATAGTGTAGTCAATGTTATCTACCATGTTGAAAATGCAGTTTTGACACGTTATACAGGCGATTATGAAAATTTTCAGCGTATGTATGCGCTGAAAAAGCAGCAGCTTGAACAGGCTTATGAAAAACAGCAAAAGGAAATTGCAAACTTACAGGATTTTGTGGCTCGGAACAAAGCGAGAGCCGCTACAGCAAATATGGCGCGTTCACGTCAGAGAAAGCTTGATAAAATGGATGTTATTACTCTGGCAAAGGAAAAAAATTAAACCGTCCTTTGATTTTCAATCTGCAAGAACTACCGGGAAGGTAGTAATTGACGCTGAAAATCTTGTTCTCGGATATGGGGAACCCTTGACCAGACCCATGAGTTTTCAGGTAGAACGTAATAAAAAATTGCAATTAAGGGGCGTTAACGGACTTGGAAAGTCGACTCTTTTAAAAACAATGCTTGGAATTATTCCGTCTGTGGAAGGAAGCGTTAAACTTGATCAATTTACTGAAATATGCTATTTCGAGCAAGAGGAAATAGCTTCAGAAAAACTGCACTTCAGAAATATGGGACGAATATCCGTCTATGACTAATGCGGAGGTTCGGGCGGCTCTGGCAAGATGCGGTCTTACTACCGAACATATTACTTCACAGGTACGTGTACTTTCAGGCGGTGAAAACGCAAAAGGTTAGACTTTGCAAACTTATGTTAAGACCATGTAATCTTTTTGGTACTGGACGAACCTACTAACCATCTTGATACAGATGCTAAAGAAGAACTTAAGCGTGCTGTGGCAGCTTACAGAGGCAATTGTCGTTCTGGTTAGTCATGAACCGGAATTTTATATGGATATTGTAACGGACGTCTGGAATTTGGAGGAATGGACAACTAAAGGTAATTTAACTTTTTATAAAAAAGTTATTGATTATTTAAAACAAAATTATTAAATTATCATTTTTTATAAAACTCTTCCCATTTTGAGTAAAAAAATTATGGGTATAATAAATATGATTATGTTATTAGTGGATAACCACTTTTTAATTTCAGGAGGTTTTAGCATGAATATTAATGAACTTTACAGCCTTTGGTGAAAAAGCAGTTGATGATCCTGATTTAAAGCAGGAGCTTATTTCAGTTGCCGATGATTCCGAGGGTATTAATGATAGATTTTACCGTAATCTTGAGTTCGGAACAGGCGGCCTGAGAGGCGTAATTGGTGCAGGCACTAACAGAATGAATATTTATACTGTAAGAAGAGCTACTCAGGGATTTGCTGATTATATCAATGAAGCCTTTGATAAGCCTAGTGTTGCTATTGCTTATGACAGCCGTATTAAATCTGACGTTTTTTGAAAAAGCTGCCGCAGGGTATTTGCTGCAAACGGTATTCACGTTTACATATACGGCGAGCTTATGCCTACTCCTATGCTCGTTTGCGGTCAGAGAACTGAACTGTCAGGCGGGAGTTATGGTAACGGCCAGTCATAATCCGTCAAAATACAATGGATATAAGGCTTATGGAGCAGACGGCTGTCAGCTTAATCTAACGGACGCTGAAACGGTCATTAAAAAGTTAATGCGCTTGATATGTTCGACGGAGTAAAGCATATCAAATTTGATGACGCTGTTGAATCGGGAATGGTCGAATATATCGGGCAGAGCGTTATTGATAAATTCTATGAAAATGTGCTTGCGCAAGGACTGAATACCAATCTGGTAGCAGACAGCGGTCTGAAGGTTGTTTATACTCCTTTGAACGGAACAGGAAACAAGCCGGTAAGACATATTCTCAATAAAATCGGAATAAAAATGTTACTGTTGTTCCGGAACAGGAAATGCCCGACGGTAATTTTACAACCTGTCCGTATCCTAATCCGGAGATCAGGGAAGCTTTGGAACTTGGTCTTAAGCTATGCGATGAGGTAAAGCCTGACCTTCTTCTTGCTACAGACCCTGACTGTGACCGTGTGGGAATTGCTGTTCCTGACGAAAACGGCGATTACGTTTTGTTTAGCGGTAATGAGGTCGGAGCTATGCTGCTTGAATATATTTGCAGTGAAAGAACAAGACAGGGTACTATGCCTAAAAAATCCGATAACTGTTAAGACAATTGTTACGACAGATATAATTAAGAAAATTGCTGAAAAATACGGCGTTGAATTAATTGAAGTGCTGACAGGATTCAAATTTATCGGCGAGCAGATCGGTATTCTGGAAAAACAAGGGGAAGAGGACAGATTTATATTCGGTTATGAAGAAAGTTATGGCTACCTTGCCGGAAACTATGTAAGAGATAAGGATGCTGTAAATGCTTCAATGTTAATATGCGAAATGGCAGCATTTTACAGAACAAAGGGTATTTCACTTATTCAGGCTCGTGAAAACATGTATAAAACCTACGGAGTTTATTATCATACCCAGCAGAGCTTTACATTTGAGGGTAAAGCAGGTATGGAAAAAATGAATAGTATTATGGAAAATCTTCGTAAAAAACTATGTGGCTGAAATAGGCGGTCTGAAAGTTATTCTTTTTGAGGACTATCTTGAAGGTATTTCAAAAAATGTTGAGACAGGTAAAATAACTGAAATCAAACTTCCTAAATCAAACGTTCTTGTATTCGGATTGACTGATGGCGCTAAGGTTATTATCCGTCCATCAGGTACTGAACCCAAAATCAAGGCTTACTATACTGCTATCGGCGAAACGCAGTCAGATGCTCAAGCCGCTTGAAAAGAAGCTTGCAGAAAGTTTTTCAAAGCTTATTAACTGATTTGGAATTTATACCAATTTTATATTAAATATTTTAAAGCAAATCTGTAAAAAGATTTGCTTTAATTTTTAAAAAACAATAACTTGTAAATAAAATTATATAAACCTATTGACAAGTTATGAAATCAGTGCTATAATTATATCAAAAGGAGGAGAAAAAGATGAAGAAAAGTGTTTATAGTCTGGTTTTGATGGACGATGTTGTCAATGCGATTGACGATATGGCGTATCAGATGAATACCAGCCGTTCCAATCTGATAAATCAGATCCTTGCCGAGCATGTTTCTTACATTACTCCTGAGATGAGAATGAAAGATATTTTTGATTGTGTCCGACTATGATGGATAATCATTTTCAGATTCAGGGACAGGCGTCAGATGCTATGCTTTCAATACGCAGTCCGCTGAGATTTAAGTATAAGCCTACAATCAGATACCGTGTGGAGCTTCTTCGTGAAATGAAAGAAAGTACATTTGGATTTTTGTCTGTTTTTTCCGTACTCAAAGCGTTCAGCTTATAAACGCTTTGGATTCATTTTTTCAATTGTGGTATGCAATGGAAAATAAATATGTAGGAAAATATTTTGAGAACGGCATAGAATACGAATATTCTGACGGTAAATTTATAAGGCATTTAAAGATTGCGGAAAATGTCAGTCATATTGACAGCGATAAGCTTGGAAAAGCTTTAGGAGAATATATTCGTTTAATGGATTCAGAAATTAAAATTTATTTTTGAAAATCTTGACTTTCCGGAATCAGCAGTTATAAAAGTGGAAAAACTTTATAATGAACATTTACCATATATGACAATTATTTAAGGAGGAAAAAATTATGAATGCACAGAAGCTTACTCAAAAATCAATTGAAGCTGTTCAGTCTGCACAGGATATTGCAATTGAATATCAGAATAATGCAATAGAGCCTGAACATCTTATGTATTCGCTTTTGAATCAGGAAAACGGACTGATACCTCAGCTTATGACAAAAAATGAATATAGAAAATCAGTCAATCAGCAATTCAGTACTGTCAGTGATTTCTCAGATGCCTAAGGTTTCGGAAGCGGAAGGCAAAGCGGCACAGTTTATATATCCAATGAAGCTGACAGGATTATGGTAAATGCTGAACAGCAGGCAAAAAATATGAAAGACGAATATGTATCTGTTGAACATATTTTTCTGGCAATTATTGAAAATCCGACTAGTAAGTTAAAAGAAATTTTAAAAGTATTTTCTGTAGATAAGAATAAATTTCTTAAAAGTACTTATGGAAGTAAGAGGAAATACTAAGGTTACAAATCAGAATCCTGAGGAAACATATGACGTTCTTGCTAAATACGGTCAGGAACTGGTTGAGCTTGCAAGAAACAATAAGCTTGATCCTGTAATAGGCAGAGACAGTGAGATCAGAAATGTTATCAGAATCCTGTCAAGAAAGACTAAAAACAATCCGGTTTTGATCGGTGAACCGGGTGTTGGTAAAACTGCGATTGCTGAAGGACTTGCATTGAGAATCGTGCCGGAGACGTTCCGGACAGCTTAAAAGATAGAAAGATTTTCTCTCTTGATTTAGGTTCACTGGTTGCGGGCGCTAAATACAGAGGCGAATTTGAAGAACGTCTAAAAGCAGTACTTTCAGAAATAAAAAAGAGCGAAGGCAGAATAATACTGTTTATTGACGAGCTTCATACTATTGTCGGCGCCGGAAAAACTGACGGTGCTATGGATGCCGGTAATCTTTTAAAACCGATGCTTGCTAGAGGTGAACTGCATTGTATAGGAGCTACTACTTTGAATGAGTATAGACAGTATATTGAGAAAGATGCAGCTCTTGAAAGACGTTTTCAGCCTGTAATGGTAAATGAACCCACAGTTGAGGACACAATTTCCATTTTAAGAGGTTTAAAAGAGCGTTATGAGGTGTTTCATGGTGTTAAGATCCATGATCAGGCGCTGATTGCAGCCGCAACTCTTTCCGACAGATATATAAGCGATAGATTTCTTCCTGATAAGGCAATTGACCTTGTAGATGAAGCCTGCGCTATGATACGAACTGAAATAGATTCAATGCCTACAGAGCTTGATGAAATTTCAAGAAAAATTATTCAGCATGAAATTGAAGAAGCCGCACTGAAAAAAGAAGATGATAAAATTTCAGCGGAACATCTTGCAGAAGTACAAAAAGGAACTTGCAGAAATGCGTGAAAAGTTTAACAGTATGAAAGCAAAATGGGAAAATGAAAAAAATGCAATTACTAAGGTACAGAAACTTAGGGAGGATATTGAACAGGTCAATGCAGATATTGCAAAGGCTGAAAGGGAATATAATCTTAACAAGGCTGCTGAATTGAAATATGGCAGACTTCCATCGCTTCAAAAGGAACTTGAAGAGGAAGAGGTTATTGCCGAAAAGGCAAAAGCGGAGATTCATTGTTAAGAGATAAAGTAACTGATGAAGAGATTGCAAGAATAATTTGTAGATGGACCGGTATTCCAGTATCCAAACTGATGGAAGGGGAGAGAGAAAAACTTCTGAATCTCGAGGGAATACTTCATAACAGAGTTGTAGGACAAAATGAAGCTGTTGAAAAGGTAAGCGAGGCTATTCTGCGTTCAAGGGCAGGTATACAGGATCCTGACAGACCTATTGGTTCGTTCCTGTTTTTAGGTCCTACGGGTGTAGGTAAAACAGAGCTTGCAAAGGCGCTCGCTCAGTCACTTTTTGATGATGAGCATAATATTGTAAGAATTGACATGAGTGAGTACATGGAGAAATTCAGCGTAAGCAGATTGATAGGAGCTCCTCCCGGATACGTAGGATATGAGGAGGGAGGTCAGCTTACTGAGGCAGTAAGAAGGAAACCTTATTCCGTGGTACTTCTTGATGAAATTGAAAAGGCACATCCTGATGTATTCAATATACTTTTTGCAAGTTTTAGATGATGGACGTATTACAGATTCTCAGGGAAGAACTGTTGATTTTAAAAATACTATCATTATTTTAACTTCAAATCTGGGTTCACCGTATATTCTTGACGGTATTAATGAAAAACGGCGAAATCAGTGAGGAGGCAAGAGAAAAAGTCGATGCACTTTTGAAACAGCAATTCAGACCGGAATTTTTAAATCGTCTTGATGAAATTGTTTTCTATAAGCCGCTGACAAAAGGTGAAATTTTCAGTATTATTGATCTTATGATTGATGATTTGAGAAAGCGTCTTAAGGAAAATCAACTTGATGTTGAGTTTACTGATTCTGCAAAGAACTATATAGTGGAACAGGGTTATGACCCTAACTATGGTGCAAGACCGCTAAGAAGATTTTTTACAGCGTAAAGCAGAAACATTGATCGCAAGGAAAATTATTGCAGATGATGTAGCGCCGAATACTACTTTAACAGTAGATTATGACGGTGAAAAACTATTCGTTAAGTAAAATAAAAAAAGGCTCAGCATATTGCTGAGCCTTTTTATTTTTATATTATTTATTTATACTTCTCTTAACATAAGTTGTATGAAGTAATTCGTGAGCCTTATGGCTTCCCGGTTCACCGAGATAATTAGCATAAAGTTCCTTAATAACAGGATTTTCATGTGATTTTCTTATGGTTCTGCTTACGTCCAGATCATAAAAAGACCTTTGCTCTTTCAGCTCTGATATCAGTAAAGTTTCTGATATTTGCAGGCTGTTGTGGCTGACCGCCGCCGTTTACGCAACCGCCCGGACATCCCATAATTTCAATAAACTGATAATCAGCTTCACCATTCTTAACTTTATTAAGAAGTTCTCTTGCATTTGAAAGTCGTTTGCAACTGCAACCTTGACATTCATACCAGCTACATCATATGAAGCTTCCTTGATGCCATCAGTACCACGAACGTCATTGAAGTCTACGGAAGGAAGTTCTTCACCTGTAAGTTCTTCAACAGCAGTTCTCAGAGCAGCTTCCATAACGCCGCCTGTAGCTCGAATATTACGCCTGCACCGGTTGATACACCCAGTGGATCATCAAACTTTTCATCAGGAAGTGCAAGGAACTGAATACCGGCACGTTCAATCATTCTTGCAAGTTCTCTTGTTGTAAGAGCAATATCAACATCCGGATAACCAGCACCGTCTTCATCGTCACGTCCGATTTCGAATTTCTTTGCAGTACATGGCATGATACTTACAGAAACTATATCCTTAGGATCAATGCCTTCCTTTTCGGCATAGTAAGATTTAACAATTGCGCCGAACATCTGCTGAGGAGATTTACAGCTTGAAAGGTTTTCTGTCATATCAGGAAGTAGTGCTCACAGTACTTAACCCAGCCAGGTGAACATGAAGTAATAAGCGGAAGCTTGCCGCCGTTCTTTACTCTATCCAGGAATTCATGTGCTTCTTCCATAATTGTGAGGTCAGCTGAGAAGTTTGTATCAAATACCTTGTCAAATCCGAGTCTTCTTAAAGCAGCTGCCATTTTACCTTCAACATCTGTACCGATCGGCAGACCGAAAGCTTCGCCAAGCGCTGCTCTTACAGCCGGAGCTGCCTGAACAACAACATGTTTTGAAGGATCGGCTATAACTTCAAATACTTCCTTTGTATTATCCTTTTTTCGGAAATAGCGCCTACAGGACATACGGCAATACACTGTCCGCATGAAACGCAGCTTGTTTCACCCAGTCCCATTTCAAAAGCACTTTCAATAACTGTATTGAAACCACGCTTATTAGCGCCGATTACGCCGATTCCCTGAACCTTTTCACAGACTGCTGTACAGCGTCTGCAAAGGATACATTTATTGTTATCTCTGTACATATGAGCAGCGGAATTATCAATTTCATATTCATTTTTAACGCCGTCATAAGCGCATTCGTCATCTACGCCCATATCTCTTGCCAGTTTCTGAAGCTCGCAGTTATGACTTCTTACATGACAGACATTTTCTGTCATGATTTGAAAATATAAGCTGAAGGGTCTTCTTTCTGGATTCAATAACCTTAGGAGAATTTGTCAGAACTTCCATTCCTTCGCTTACAGGGTAAACACAGGAAGCGACGATTCTGAAACCTCTTCCTTCATTTGCTTCAACTACGCAGATACGACAGGCGCCGATTTCATTGATATCCTTAAGAAAGCAAAGTGTAGGAATATCAATGTTAGCCATATGGGCAGCTTCAAGAATTGTTGTGCCCTTAGGTACAGAAATTTCCATACCGTTAATTTTAAGATTAATATTTTCCATTCTCTATTCCTCCACTATTTTTTGCTTATTGCACCAAATTTACATTTTTTCGATACAAAGCGCCGCACTTGAGACATTTATCCTTATCAATAACATGAGGAGTCTTAACAGCGCCGCTGATAGCTCCGGCAGGACATACTCTTGAGCACAGTGTACAGCCCTTGCACTTTTCAGGGTCAATTTCAAAGCTTAACAGATGCTTGCAGACGCCGGCAGGACATTTTTTGTCTACAACATGCGCTACATATTCGTCTCTGAAGTAACGGTGTGGAAAGAACAGGGTTAGGAGCTGTCTGACCAAGTCCGCAGAGAATTCTGTTTTATGTAATAGCAGAGTTCTTCAAGCTTGTCTATATCTTCGAGTACCCTGACCTCTTGTGATTTTATCAAGCATTTCGTACATACGTTTTGTGCCGATACGGCAAGGAGTACACTTACCGCATGATTCATCAACGGTAAATTCAAGGAAGAACTTAGCAATATCAACCATACAGTTGTCTTCGTCCATAACGATAAGACCGCCTGAACCCATCATTGAACCAATACTGATAAAGGTTGTCGTAATCGATCGGAATATCCATATGTTCAGCAGGAATACAACCGCCGGAAGGTCCGCCAGTCTGAGCAGCCTTGAATTTCTTACCGTTAGGAATACCACCGCCGATTTCTTCAATAACTGTTCTGAGAGTAGTACCCATCGGAACTTCAACAAGACCTGTATTGTGAATTTTACCGCCCAGAGCAAATACCTTTGTACCCTTTGATTTTTTCAGTACCCATTGACGCAAACCAGTCAGCGCCGTTTAAGATGATCTGAGGAATGTTTGCATAAGTTTCAACGTTGTTAAGGATTGTAGGCTTCTGGAACAGACCTTTTCAGCAGGGAATGGAGGACGAGGACGAGGTTCGCCTCTGTTGCCTTCAATAGAAGTCATAAGAGCAGTTTCTTCACCGCATACGAATGCTCCGGCACCAAGTCTCAGACCAATATCAA
>VOFG01003389.1_pt1 | contig 36563 bp, 79 predicted proteins | sample 5384171 | NCBI WGS metagenome assembly VOFG01 (sample SAMN12384726, study PRJNA508395) | human gut metagenome | isolation source: healthy gut F | host: Homo sapiens
GTCTACGCTGTAGATGGTGTGTCCGCTCCCAAGGCGTACAGGGTCTGATCTGCATAACTGTAAGCCATGTCCAGGATCTCCCGCTGTGGTATCGGCATAATAGCTGACGTGCTTGGTCTCGCTCCAGGCATCGTGGGGGCTACATAGAGGTACCCATCTTGAGCTGCCATGAAGACGTACCCATTGGCATACTCGGCTGCGGTCACGATCAAATCCGTCTGGTCCAGATTTGCCGTACCGCCGTAGGCGGAGGTGTCGCCATACCACACCGTCTCCGGGTCGATTTCCATCCAGCGCTGGCCTTCCCCGCATGCTGCCCCGGGTGTAGCCGTACATCTGGCCGGAAAATCTTCTGCTTCGCCGGCGTACTGTACCAGATAGGCGGTCTCATTTTTGGCGTAGTCGCCCACCACCACGTAGCACTCAGAACCCACCGCAATCCCAGACAAATCCAAGGTGGCGTAGGGGCCCTCTGTCCGGCCTCGGTCTGTTCCGGTGTAGCGGAGGCATAGAGCTTGCCCCGGGCGCTCTTCACCTGAACGGAGGCCACATAGTTGTTATCTCTGGTCTCTACAATCAGGTTACCGGTGTTCAGGTCCTTATAGACATTCAAAACCTGAGGCGCTGTGTCATCCACCTTCATGGTGGTACTCAGGATACGCCACTGCCCAGAACGCCGCTGTCCATCAGATCCCTCAGCTGGGCAGCGTCTATGTTGCCCTCCGTCTCATACAGCTCTGGGACGGCCACACGGGAGATGGTGATCTCGTCCCCCTCCTGCACATCGAAAGCGGAGACCTTTTTATTCACACCGCCGCCGCTTCTCTCCTCAAAGAACGAACCGGCACGAGGGCTAAATCCCTTTAGAATCCTGGTTGTACACTGGGCACATATACAGGCATTCATCATCCTGATTGGTAATGACTGTGGTAATGGCGGCGGCATTGCGAATGAGCGACCAGCTCTGCACAAAGACGGTGGTTTTGTTGCTGATTGCCGCTCGACCTTCAGGATAGGTCTCCTCCACAGTAGGGATTCACAGCATACTTATATTGCACCCGATCACCATCATACTTCAGGCCCACATAGTTGGGACTTTCCTGATGGTAATACATCGGGGGTGATTTCTTCCATAGGCCATCAATATATGTGCCTTTTTCAAACATAGAGGATCGGACCAGTTGCCATAGAAGCCCAGCACGGGGATGGAGTGGACCGTCCCCTCCACGCCTTCTGCGGTTGGAAGCTGCTGGGCAAAGACAAAGCCCTCTACATACGCACCGTTTACAAATCGCTCCTCCAACGCCTCTTTCTGCGCCTGGGTCAAGGTCACGGTGACCTGCACCTCGGTCTTGCCGCCTGCGGGCAACGTTAAAACGCCGGAGTTCAGGCTGCGCAGGAACCGATAGGCATCGTAAGAGGTGACGCTTCCATTGCCGTCCAAATCTGCGGCATCGGCGTTGGTGATCCTCCCGGACACCGGTGATGTAGTCCAGCAGCGCCTGGGCGTCCTCGCCACTGACCAGTCCGTCTCCGTTAAAGTCCATTTGCTCCATGTCCGTCTCCGGAACCAGGGTCTCGCCGTCGACGGTCCAGGAAACATCCCCATGTAAAGCGTCTGTCTGGGTATCCATATAGGCATAGCTATCTTCTTCAAACCAACCCTGGGTAAACAGATCCGCACAAAAGGCTATACTTCTGTTCCACATCCGTCAGATTATGTAACGTAAAGCCAGAAGGTATACTGGCCGGTGCGGTCCGGATCATCCCCAGCTCCACCTTGACTTTCCCATCGGCATAGGAATCCGTGGCATCGGCATGCATCAGGATATAAGACCCGGCTGCCACCGCCTTGCCTACATTGCCCTGCCCGGCGGCGCCCTGCTTCAGGACAGAATAGTAGCCCCTCGCCGTCCCCCTGGTCCTCCAGCAGTGGCTCCTGCCGTGGACATGAGCAGGCTCTGGGTCAGAGCCCGCACAGACAGGCCCGTCTTCTCATCCAACCTGTTTTCTCGGATATACTGGCTCACCAAGGCCGACATACCGGCAACCTGGGGCGCCGCCATGGAGGTGCCGGACATCTTCTCATACTGGTCGTTGCCGCCCTGCACGCCGCCAGCTGTCATGTGCAGGCCGTTGACGGAGTAGATGTCGCCGCCAGGGGCCGTGATTTCCGGCTTCAGGCTCAGGTCTCCCGGCACGCCCCAACTGGAAAAAAGTCGCTCATTGTGTAGTATTCCAGATCGGATGCAGCGCTGGTAGCTTTGCCGCCGATTGTGATTGTTCCAGTGTAATACCGCGCACCGCTGGCGGCGGTCGCAGGAGTGGAGGCAGCCCGGATCAGAGCTCCGTCCTCCTGGGTGATGGACACAGGAGCGGTGTACTGGTAATCCGACAGGTCCATGTTGATCACGCCGGGTTCGTTGTTTACACAATGGCTGCAATTGCCCCATGGGCCACAGCGGCCACGGCCTTGGCTGAGAAGGAGTTGGTGCCCTGGAGCAGATGGCGATTTTCCCCGCCACAGCATCCGCTAGATCGCAAAATCAAATCCGGAGCCAACTGTCAAGGAAGACATATTCGTGCTCCCCCGCCAAAGAGCGCAGAGGCAAATTCTTGTAAGCGGTCTCATTATAAAGATCGGTTTGCCATCTACTGAAATATAGCCGCCGGTCACACCCCCATTGTCCACAGAGGCCACAGTCAGGGCATTGGGATAGGCGCCGGGGAGAACCGCCAGTATACATATCCACATCTTCGGCATACAGATAACCCTTCTTGCCATGGAACCCGTTATCGGCCCAGTGGCCGGCATTTCCGGCGGAGATCACCACGACCGTGTCGCTCTCCGTCAGCCGGTCCATCACCTCCTGATATGCCTCGCCCGGGTGAAGCCGGGCGATGTGGAACCCAGCGACAGGTTCACAGAATCCGCACCCAAAACAATGGCGTCCCTCAATGGCGGCCATATAGTCTGAATCATAGGCGCCGCCGTTCTGGCCGAAGACCTTCATCACAAGAAGCTGGGCGTCCGGGGCGACACCCTGCACCAGGACGGAATCCAATGCCGTAGAAAAGTGCCATCCCCATTGGATATATAGGCGTTGGAAGCGGCAATGCCCGCCACATGGGAGCCGTGTTCCCTTCCAGATCCTGGTCATGGCCCAGATATGTATGAGACCGGTCTATATAGTTGTATCCGAATGGCACCTTCCTATTCTGATAAAGGCCATCCGCTGTGATCCCAGCTGCATATTCTTTTGACATTCAGCTGATCCAAATGCGCCTGAATTTCCTCCGCATCCAACAAATCGCTGCTGGATGTAATCCTCAACGCTCACATCCGCCCGGCCGGCCTGCAGGGCAAGGGAATACTGAAAGCCTGCTGCGGAAAAAAGCTGATATGATCCAGGTCCAGGCCTGTGTCTACGATGGCAATCTGGGTACCCGCACCGGTATAACCGGCTGCATAGGCCGCAGGGCTACCAATCTGCTCCGGTGAAGTTGACATGTTTGGCTCGTACTCTTCCCCTTCGTCCACTTCACAGGGCTGTACAGCGCTTCCAGAACCACATCCCTAACACCGAAACGGCCTTGATGTCCTCAATCTGGCCATACTGCACGTTGGCGGAAATGATATTCGCCGCCAGGGTCAGATTCCAAACCACATCCAGTTCCGTCCCCATGGCCTGTTCAATCCGGGCTGTCACAGCGGTCTACTCTGCCTTCAAGCCGTCCCGATAGGCCATAGCAGTCGCATTCTCCCAATCCCCTGGGTGGAGTATCCTGCCTCCAGCGTAGATTCCTTTGCAGAATGATGGATACACGGACTACATCCGCATCGGCGTAAGCCGGTGCTTCCTCCATATCTTCCACTTCTTCCAGCTGTGTTTCCAGTGAAATTCCGCTATTTTCCACTTGTTCAAACGTGAGTTTCCTTCGGCTCTGCAGCCACGGCAATGGTTGGGACGATATTCCCCAAACACAACACAATAGTCAGTAGAGCAGAAAGTACCCGAGTGAATAAACGCTTTTTTCATATACATCCTCCTAGTCCATTTTTTTCCGTTCGTGACTACACCGCGTCTGCATGCACCCATGGTCCTCGCACAGGTATTTTATCTGTGCAATACAAGTATTCGGTGTAGAGCTAGTATATCATGAAGAGAAGGTATTGTCAAGTTGCTCCGCCTGTTTTTCTCAAGGTACGCATGTGTCAAGTAGACGCTGGCAAGGTTTTTTCTGGAGATATTCCCCAGGCCTTGCTTTGAACAGCGTCGCTTCACTACTTTGTAAAAATTGGCATGAACACCTATGTGCCAGCCTGTCAAGATTTGTCAAACCAGAAATTACCTGTCTCTGAGGTAGCGACGCTTTTATGATCTTTTTCAACCATCTCTCCGATCCTGGTTCAGGCAACACGCACGACCTGATTTCTTCCCCACTGGCGCGGGAGCGCCCGCCTCCACGCTGGCAGAGAACCGGGGCTTTTTCTTTTGGGGCGACTTCTGGTATACTGAGGGGGAGAATTTGAAATGGGAGGCATTTTTATGCCTGAATTTTTGCCGGTCTCCCGGGCGGATATGGCGGCCCGGGGATGGGAGCAATGTGACTTTGTCTATGTCATTGGCGACGCCTATGTGGATCACCCTTCCTTTGGACACGCCATCATCAGCCGGGTCCTGGAGGCGGCAGGATACAAGGTGGGGATCCTCCCAGCCGGACTGGAAGGACCCTAAGTCCGTCTGCGCCTGGGGCGGCCCCGGTTGGGCTTTCTGGTCACCGGGGCAATATGGACTCCATGGTAAACCACTATTCCGTATCCCATCACCGCCGGAAAACCGATGCTTTTACCCCCGGCGGAGTGATGGGAAAGCGGCCGGACCGGGCTACCATTGTATACTGCAACCTGATCCGCCAGAGCTTCCGGGATGTACCCATCCTATTGGCGGCGTGGAGGCCAGTCTCAGGCGGCTGGCCCATTACGATTACTGGTCTGACCAGATGCGCCGTTCCATCCTGCTGGACGCCCAGGCGGACCTGCTCCCTCTACGGCATGGGAGAGCGGAGCATCCGGGAAGTGGCGGACGGCCTGAACAGCGGCCTTGCCATTGAGGATATGACCTACATCGACGGCACCGTTTACCGGACCCGGGCCCTGGATGACAGCTTGCCCACCCTGATCCTGCCGGACTTCGAAGCGCTCCGGAAAAGCCCCAGGCAATATGCCGAAAGCTTTCGTATCCAGTACCGCAATACGGACCCCTTTACAGCCAAACGGTTGGCTGAGCCCTATGGGAAGGAATTTGTGGTGCAAAATCCACCCCAGAAGCCTCTGACCCAGGCGGAAATGGATGGGGTTTATGACCTCCCCCTACTGCCGGGATTACCATCCCAACTACCGGAAATCCGGGGGCGTCCCCGCCATCCAGGAAGTGAAGTTCAGCCTGGTGTCCAACCGGGGCTGCTTCGGAGCCTGCTCTTCTGCGCCCTCACCTTCCACCAGGGCGGATCATCCAAACCTGCAGCCACCACTCCATTCTGACTGAGGCCCAGGAGATGACCCATGACCCGGATTTCAAGGGTTACATCCACGATGTAGGAGGCCCCACCGCTGACTTCCGGGCCCCGGCCTGTGACAAGCAGCTGACCAAAGGCGTCTGCCCCGGGCGGCAGTGTCTCTTCCCTCCCCCTGCCCCAACCTCCGGGCGGACCACAGCGACTATCTCAGCCTCCTGCGCAAGCTCCGGAAGCTGCCGGGGGTGAAGAAGGTCTTCATCCGCAGCGGCATTCGCTTTGACTACGTCCTGGCGGACAAGCGGGATGCCTTCCTCCGGGAGCTGGTGCAGCACCACGTATCCGGCCAGCTGAAGGTGGCCCCGGAGCACGTGTCTGACGCCGTTCTGTCCAAAATGGGTAAGCCAAAAAAACGCCGTTTACCAGCAGTTTGCCGCCCGGTATTTCGCCCTGAACCAGCAGTACCATTTGAAGCAATACCTGGTGCCCTACCTCATGTCCTCCACCCCGGCTCTACCCTTCGCGAGGCGGTGGAGCTGGCGGAATTCGTCCGGGACATGGGCTATATGCCGGAGCAAGTCCAGGATTTCTATCCCACCCCTCTACGCTCTCCACGGTGATGTATTACACCGGCCTGGACCCCCGGACCATGGAGCCGGTGTATGTACCCCGCAACCCCCATGAAAAGGCCATGCAGCGGGCTCTCATCCAGTACCGGGACCCCAAAACTACCGGCTGGTCCACGAAGCCCTGGTCCTGGCCGGCCGGGAGGACCTGATTGGCTTCGGTCCCAAATGCCTGATCAAACCACCCCGCCAGCCTAAGGGCCGGCATTGACACCCGCCTCCAGGAAGCCCCGAGGCAGCGCCAAGCCCCAGTAGTTGGCCGCATATCCCGCCAGGGCCTGTCATAGAGTATTCCATACGAACTGGAATTTGAGGTGGAAGTATGGAACACACTGCCAATCAGGCCGCCATTCGGGGCACCCTGCTGGAGCTGCCCCAGTTTTCCCATGAAAATCACGGCAGCCGGTTTTACCGTTTCCTTCTGGAGGTCCCGCGGCTGTCCGGAGCCGTGGATCACCTGCCGGTGATTGCCCGGGAGGAGGCTCTCAATCAAATGGACCTGTCCGGCGGCTCGTACGTGGAGGTACGGGGACAGGTCCGTTCTTTTTAACAATCACAGCTCTGTGGGGCAGCGGCTGCTGATTTTTTCGTCTTTTGCAGACTCCGTCCAAACCAGTCAGGAGGAGCCCCTGCAACCAGGTCCTTCTCACCGGGACCATTTGCAAGGCTCCCATCTACCGCCGGACCCCCCTGGGCCGGGAAATTTGCGATGTGATGCTGGCGGTGCCCCGGTCCTACCGGCGCTCCGACTACCTGCCCTGCATTCTCTGGGGCGGACCGCCCAGGCCATATCTCAGTGCGCCACCGGCGATACCATTTCCCTCACCGGCCGCCTGCAAAGCAGACTCTACCGGAAAGCCACCGGCGACGGCGTGAGGTCCGCACCGCCTACAGATCTCCGCCCTCACTGCCCAGTGCCACCAGGATACGGCTACATAGCCGGCCATGCGCCCATTCCGCATCTGCGGCATGGGCGTTTCCCTGTTACACCAGCTGCAAAAAGCAGACGCAGCAGCATACACAGGACTACGCCGAACGCCGTAGGCGGAGGAGAGCCAGGGCCGTCCAGCGGAAACTGCCGGTTTCCTTCTGGATGGTGATGAGGGGTGGTGCTGCAAAGGCCAGTGAAAAATGATAAACACCATGGCGCACAGGGCCGTCTGCCAGGTCCATCCGGCAGCCAGGAGCAGCTCTCCCGTGGCTCCGGCAGACAGCTCCCCTCCCAGCGCCGTTCCCCGGTGATGGTCATAAGCAGCACCGGCATCACCAGCTCATTGGCAGGAAGCGCCAGGAGAAAGCTGAGAAGCGCCGCCCCATTCATCCCCAACAGGAGCCCTGGCGGGTTTAAAAATCCGCCAGATGCAGTAGCAGACTCCGCCCGCCCCATCCCAGATTGCTGCACAGCCAGAGGAGCAGACCCGCCGGAGCCGCCACAGCCACAGCCCGCCCCGCCACAAACAGGGTCCGGTCCAGGAGCGACCGAACAATCACCTGACCCACCCGAGGCCGCCGGAAGGGGGGCAGCTCCAGGATCAAGGCGCTGCTCTCCCCCTTCAAAACCGTCCGGTTCAAAAGCCACGAGGCCGCCATGGACGCCCCTGCCCCCCAGGGCGATGAGTCCTGTAATGAGGAGAGCCCCGGTGAGGCCACCGGTCCCAAAGAAAATGGTCCCCAACAAAATCAAGCTGGGAAAACCGCCCGTTACAAGGGAGAAAGGCATTGGTGAGTACCGCAAGGAGCCGCTCCCGTGGAGAATCGATGATCCGGCATCCGGTCACCCCGGCGGCATTGCAGCCCAGACCCATGCACATGGTGAGGGCCTGCTGCCGCAGGCGCCCGCACCAGGCCAATCCACGGTCCAGGAGGAAGGCAACCCGGGGCAAATACCCCACATCCTCCAGGAGAGTAAAAAGTGGGGAAAAAAAAAAAAATGGCCATAGGCGGCAGCATCACAGCCACCACCCGGGCCACGGTGGTATAGACCCCATCCAGCAGCGGGGCGGACAGATACCACGGCAGGCCCCACTGGGCAGCCAGGCCGGCCAGCCACAGATACCCGCTGTCAAACAGGCTCTGGAGAAGCTGGGAGGGGTAATTGGCCCCAGAGACGGTCAGCCATACCACCACCAGCAGAAGAGCCAGCATCACAGGAAGCCCCGTTGCCCGGCTGGTGAGCAGCCGGTCCAGGTGCAGCTGCCGTTTCTGATACTGGCTCTCCCCCGGACCACCACCTGATTCGCCACGGCCTCCGCCCGCCGGACCAGGTCTGAGGCGTGCAGTCCGCCGCCAGCCGGTGGGGCGTACATCTCCGGGCGCCGGAAGCCACCTGGGCAATGGCGCTGCGCACCGGTCCATTCCCCGGCCCCGGCCTGCCGCAGTGGCCACCACCGGGACGCCCAGGGCCTCCTCCAGGGCTTTGCAATCCCACCTGAATGCAGCTGCGCTCCACCTCATCCATGAGGTTGACGCATACCACCACCTGGTCCTGCCGCTGGAGCACCTGCTGGGTCAGAATCAGATTGCGCTCCAAGCTGGTGCCGTCACAGACCACCACCACGCAATCCGCCTGGCCGGACCGGATGAATTCCTCCGCCACTTCCTCTTCCTTAGAGCGGCTGCTCAGAGAATAAGTACCGGGCAAATCCACCAGAACATAGGTCTCCTCCCCCACCGCACCCGGCCGCTGGCCAGGCTCACCGTTTTCCCCGGCCAGTTTCCCGTGTGCTGGTTCATCCCCGTGAGGTTGTTGAACACCGTACTCTTTCCCACATTGGGATTCCCGGCCAAGGCCACCACCCAGTCTCGGGTGGCCTTCTTTTCTGCAATCGTCACCTTCATCCCTCCAAGCGGCAAAGGATTCTCCGGGCGTCTGAAGCCCGGAGGGCGATGACAGGTTCCCCGCAGCTCAAAGGCCAGGGGATCTCCCGAGGCGCCGTCATCCGGCAGGCCACCCGGGTCCCCTCTACCAGCCCCAGGTCCGTCAGTCTCCGCCCCAGGGGACCGGTGAGGCCAATTTTCTCCACGGTCCCCCGCTGTCCAGCCCCGCAGCCGGTCCAGAGATAACCATATGTCCATGAAACCACCCCCTTTGCCAATCGCTCCGGAAGCGCCCGCAGGTACTCCCTACCATCAATGTATCCCCGAAGGTGGAAAAATGTGACATCATTGCAGCGGTTGTGGAAATGAATTTGAAGATATGCAATCAGGCTTGACTGGAGGTCTGTGCAGCCTCCCAGCTCAGGATCTTCTCCCGCAGCCGTCCACATCCAGCACCCCCAGGCAAAGCCTTTCCTCACCAATGACTCCGGCAAATACTCATCATACTTGTCAAACAGGGGCAGCTCCTTGGGATAGACCAGCAGCTCAGGGGTCCATAGGCTTTGGATTTCTTCAAACAGGGTCCGGAAGAAGGTATCCTCATCCACCTTCATAGTGAACTGCATAAAATAAGGTCTGGCCGAATCAAATTCCGTAGGCCAAGACGGTCTGCACACTTGATTTTCAGAAATCGCTCCATGGCCAGGAAGGTATACGTTCCAACCCAGGGCAACAAGCACCCATGTTGCCCCCAGGTGTATGAGCGGCGTTTCCGCCACACCGGAGTGAAGCGCCGTGCAGCGAGCCTGTTCGAGCCGGGCTACCGCATGCTTCATCAGATAGGGATACTGCTTCTTCTCCCGAAGCACCTGGCGCATTTTCTCCAGGATCTTGGTGTGCAGATCCCCGGGGCACTGTCCAAAGTAAAGCGGGGACCGTGCCCTTGACCTGCTGGCAGTAAACCAGGTGGCGCTTGTGATCCACATCCAGCACCTGCCACACATGCCCGGCAATGGCCAGCTTTTCTCCCACAGGCGGCGGCAAAACCACCGTACCCAGCTCCTGGGATTCGCTGCAGACGGTGTACTCTTCATTTTTCTTGAAACACGCCGTAAAACCTGAAGGAATTCACCACCCGCTCCCCTGCGATGCCTACAATCAAGCCTCCCTGCTCCGTCCGCTGAATCTGGCCGGTGCCGATCAAATGCCCCAGGAGTATTTTATAGTCCTCCTGAGAGATCCGGTGAAAATAGTGCAGGCGTAGCACCCGGTCCGCCAAGGCTCGTGGGGACATCTCGCCGCAGGAGGCCAAGGTGGACATGGTCTGGTGGTACAGGAGGCTGTAGGGCAGCCGGTCCAACCGGGGCGGCTCTGCAACGCTCCTCCAAATACAGCTGAACCAACGCGATCCCCTGAAGCAGCTTCCAGGGGAATCGTGGTGGGCAGCATGGCACGCCTCCGGCTCGTCCTCCCGCATGACAAACCACATCTCCGGCGGGCTCCCGCCGGCAGTGCGGCCCATGCGCGCTGCAAAAAGGAGGCACCGTCCAGGGCGCGTCGATCTGGAACGCCCCGTTCCAATCGGCCGATGTCGATGCCCAGCTCCAGGGTCGCGGTGGTCACCGTGGTCATATACTGCGAATCGTCCTTCATGACCTCCTCTGCCGTTTCCCGGTAGGAGGCGGAGAAGATTGCCATGGTGGATGAGAAACCGATCCCCCTTCGTTGCCGGCACTCGCAGTACCGGCGCAAAGGTGGTGGTCACCGTCTCGCACTCTTCCGGGAGTTGACAAAAACCAGGCACTTTTTCCCCGGGTGTGTTCAAAAATATATCCGATTCCCGGGTCCGCGTTCAGAGGCGCTTCATCGGTCTTTTCCTCCAATACCGGCAGCGCATCGGGGACTACCGGTCCTCGGCAAGCCTGAGCGCCCTTGACATAGAAATGCTCCATGCTGAGCCGCCACCTGGCGCCTTTCGCCTCAATCTTGGGAATGACGGTTCCCCGTCCGGTGCCCAGAGAAAGAAATTCCCCGGTCCCCTCCGGATCGCCTATGGTTGCAGACAGGCCAATGCGGCGGGGATTCACCCCTGCCATACGGGATAGGCGCTCGATCAGGCACAGGGTTTGCCCGCCCCGGTCGCCCCTCAGCAGGGAATGTACCTCGTCAATCACGACAAACCGCAGGTCGCCAAACAGCTTGGGGATTGCGGCATGCTTATGCAAAAGCAGGGCCTCCAGAGACTCCGGTGTGATTTGCAGGATGCCCGAGGGATGTTTCATCAGCCTTGCCTTATGACTCTGAGCCACATCCCCGTGCCAGTGCCAAACCGGGATATTTGCCTCGGCACACAGGTCATGTAAGCGGGCAAACTGGTCATTGATCAGCGCCTTCAGAGGGCCAATGTAGATGCAGCCCACAGACGCAGGCATATCCTCCGAAAACAGGGTGATGATGGGGAAGAATGCAGCCTCCGTTTTTCCGGAGGCGGTTGAGGCAGTCAGGAGCACATTTTCGTCCGTGTTGAAGATTGCATGGGCAGCGGCAACCTGGATGGCCCGGAGATTCTCCCAGCGGTTGCGGTAAATATACTCCTGTACAAAAGGCGCGTAGCGTTCAAATGCACCCAACATAGATTCCCCTTATAGTAAAGTGACCCCCTCAGCGGTACCCATCGGCCCCTTACAGGTCAAATTCCGCAAATTCCTGGTCTGTTTCCCCTTCCTGCACCGCATTTCGCGCATAGGTGAACTGCTCCGAATTCAAAAGCGTGCGCACCTGGAGGCTCAGATTCTGATACACGATATCCAGGACCTCAATGAAGTCCCCGGATCACCTCCCGGGGGTGATGTGGACGTCCGCGCCGATGCGGCCGAATTCAATCTCAAAATCCCCATATCCTGCTGTGTGACGATTTGGGCGTACTCGCAAAGTCCGGCATGAATATCCGCCAGCTTCTCGATTAGAATCAACATTTCCTCAGGCGTCAGAGGCTGGAGACGGATCACGGGGAGAGCAGATCCTTGTGTTCACCGGCAAAGTGGCCCTCCGCCAGACAGGAACGCAGAGCCTCATAGCTGTAGACGCCACGGCGGGGGTCCTCCATACACTGGGGGTACCGCATAAAAATCAGCCCCAAATGCTGGGCCTTGCCTGCATGGTGTCGTTGTACATGGTCAGGATCTTCTCGTAGTTATACTGCCTTGTGATGGCGTTGGGAATTTTGTAGATATTTTTACCAGCTCGTCAATCAAAATCAGCATACCGGCGTAGCCCGCCTGCTTCAGGAAGCAGGCAAACAGCTTCAAATATTCATACCAGTCGTCGTCCGTGATGACCATATGGACCCCCAGCTCTTGCCGCGCTTCGGTCTTGGTGCCGTATTCGCCCCGGAACCACTTGAGGACCTTGGCCTTGGTCTCGTCATCACCGGCGATGTAGGCCTGATAATACAGGGTCAGCAGCCGTGCAAAGTCGAAGCCGTGAACCATTTCATTCAGGGAGTAGATGACGGCGGAAATCGCTTCTCCACCAGGCCTGGCAGCTGCGGGGACGTGACGCTCAGATTTTCAGAAGCCATCACCTCCTGCTGGACATTGCTGATCCAGCGGTCTAAAATCAGGGACAGAGCTCCACCCTCCGGCTTGGTCTTGGTGGACATGTTGCGAATGAGCTCCTTGTAGGTTGCCAACCCCTGTCCCCGGGTGCCCTGCAGGCGGCGTTCGGGGACAGGTCGGCATCCACTACCACAAAGTTCTTTGCCATCACATAGTTGCGAATGGTTTGCAGCAGGAAGCTTTGCCGCTGCCGTATTTTCCAACCAGAAAGCGGAAGGAAGCGCCGCCCTCTGCAATGATGTCCACATCGTGGAGCAGGGCGTCAATTTCTTCCTTTCGTCCAACGGCAATATAGGGGAGCCCAACCCGCGGCACAACGCCGCCTTTTAGGGGTTGAGCAAAGCTTGGGCGATTCTTTTCGGTATCTTCATGGGCGCACCCCTCTCTTTCAAGTCTTGAATATAGTCCTCAATCAGCTCGGCCCATTGTCCAGAGTCAGGACCGAGTCGGCAAATTCGTCAAACAGCTTCTCGTTGATGCTGTCCACCAGAACGGAGAGCATCAGGCCGGAGGCGCGCACCCAGCCATAGTCCCTGCCGTACAGGAGGCACTGGAGCAGTCGGTACTCCTCCTGGCTCCAGGGGCGTTTGGGCGGTTTCCCCTTCTGGCACTGCCACTTCCGGGGCTGGATCGGTTCGGCTTCCACGGCTTCCTCTTCCACAATCAGCTTATCTTGGGTCACGGCAGCATCCCGGCGGATTTTGGCCAGCTGGGAATAGTCAATGCTGACCTTCTTATCTTCGGCGGCCTGTTTCTCCGCCAGAAGCCCACGGGCCTCTTCCTCTATGAGCTTCAGAATCCATTTGGTATCCAGCATCCGTTTGACCGGGTGCCGGTAGGCATAGCATTCCCGCATCACAGAATCTATGGTCTTGACCAGAGCAACCAGCTTTGCGCTTGAGCGTTCGGGCAGTTGTACATTTGCACCCACCAGAAGCCGTTTCGGCAGCGGTAGGTGCGTACCTCATCCACATGGAACTCGCAGCTGCAGGCGCCCGCCCGGTCAAGAAAAAACGGCCGCTTCAAACAGCGTCACGGAGAATTCGCTGTAAGCGCCAAAATACTGCTCCACCATCGTTCTTTTGCACCGGCTGTCGTAGTGTGCAGACACTTGGCGGAGTACCCGGGGGACGACGGCGTCCATGTCTTCGGGGTATTCTCTGTAAAACCTGGAACGGGTCCAGAGCGGGGACCAGGAGGTTGACTGCCTCCATAATCTCGGCTGTCATGGCGACCGATATGGACAAGCACCGCCAGAGCCTTGTCAAGGAAACCTGGGCGGTGTCTGCCAGCAGAGGCCGGGTCAAGGCCGTAATAGATGACGTAATCCACCAGCCATCTGTTTAAATGCGGGAGAATGCCCCCATCAGGCCGCCATAGACGCTTTGGAAATTCTTCAATTTCTGGCAGCCGTCCACAGGATCTGTGACGCCGATTTGGTTGAGAAGCTCGTAGATGTAAAGAAATGCGTAGGACAGAGACGTTTTTGAACATCTCCCTGCGTAGCCTCGTCCGCCAGGAAAAGTATCCCCGCAGCTCCGGATCCGTCAGGGGACTGGTAGGTGGGGTAATAGTGGAGCACCGGTTCATCATAGACGTAGTCGTCCTCGTAATTTGCAAGCACCTTTGCCTGCATCACAAACAGGGATTCCAGGACTGCCGGTAGGCAAAGGTACCCTCTGCCAAAGACCGGGCGGCGCGGATGGGGGCAGGCAAACGGCTCTTCCTCCTGGCGCCTGGGCTGGACCGCTTCATCCTGAAAGACGGTGCGTTTGAACCACTCCATCGCCCGCTTCACTCGGTTCGTATCCGTAAGGTCCACCTCTAGTCCAAATGTTTGATATCATCAGCATTTGGAAGCAAACAGTCAAGCGCACAAAAAAAATGCCAGAGCGCCAGCATAACCGCACTGGCGCAGCAGCGCCCTGTCTTCCCCGGGAGCCAGGGAAGCGAAGCGGTTGGCCGGTTGCAGACTGCCTAGCGAATTCGGACCGGCCTAAGAGCCGGTCCGGATTTGCCAAACAGCTACGGGTTGCGAAGCATTCTGCCGCCGGCGCCTCCAGGAGGCCGCACCCTACATCCTCAGGTCCATGGAGACGCAGGAAGCCATCGCTTCAAATGTCAAAACGTAAGACGTACTTCCCAAAATTGGCAATTTACTTCAGATGATCGTGGTCAGCAAGCCAAATTGCTCTGGGTCTTGTACAGGTCGGCATACAGGCCCCTGTTTCAACAGCTCTGCATGGGTTCCCTCCTCCTGGATGACGCCGTCTGCAATGGAGACGATGCGGGAGGCGGAGCGGATGGTGGAGAGACGGTGGGCAATGATGAGTGGTCCGGCCCTTGGACAGGTTGTCAAAGGCCCGCTGGATTTTGGCCTCGGTGACGGGAATCCAGGGCGGAGGTTGCCTCGTCCAGAATCAAAATGGGCGGATTTTTCAGGAAGATCCGGGCGATGGACACCCTTTGCTTCTGGCCGCCGGACAGGAGGGCCCCCTGTTCGCCCATATAGGTGTCAAACCCATCGGGCATAGCCAGGATGTCGTCATAAATTTCCGCCTTCCGGGCCGCCTCGTACACCTCTTCCTCTGTGGCGTCAGGCTTGCCATAGCGGATATTCTCAAAAATCGTATCGGCAAAGAGGAACACGTCCTGCTGGACAATGCCGATGTTCTGGTGAATGGACCTCTGCTTCACCTGGCGCACATCCACCCCTGTCAATGCGAATGCTACCGGAGGATACGTCATAGAACCGGGGAATCAGCTGGCACAAGGTGGATTTGCCACCGCCGGAGGGGCCTACAATGGCCACCTCGTCTCCCCGGGCTGCACATGAAGGTCCACATTGTGAAGCACCGCCAGGTCCCCGTCGTAGGAGAAGGAGACGTGGTCCACGTCAATGCTCCCTGCACCTGCCACAGCTCCCGGGCGTCCGGCGCATCCTTCTGGCTGGGCTCTGTGGCCATAATATCCCGGAAGCGGGACAGGCCGGCGAAGCCGCTGGCGAACATCTCTGAGAAATTGGCCAGCTTCCGCATGGGGCTGACGAAGGTGCCAATGTACAAAAGAGAAGGTCAGCAAATCCACCAGATCCATCTGGTTGCGCATAATCAAAAAGCCGCCAAAGGCAATTACCGCCACCTGGAGGATGCACAGGAAGAACTCCATGGTGGAGCTGAACCGGGCCATGGCCTTGTGGAACTGGCGCTTGGAGGTCTTGTATTTTCCGTTGGCCCGGCTGAACCGGTCGTTCTCCCAGCACTCGTTGGCGAAGGCCTTGGCCGTCCGGATGCCGGAGAGGAGGACTCAATTTCCGTATTGATGTGGCCCACCTTCTGCTTGACCTCCTTGGAGACCGCTGCCATACGCTTGCGCTGGGTGGTCACCACCAGGGCAAAAATGGGAATCAAAACCGCCACCACCAGAGCCAGCCTCCACTGAATGGTGAACATCACCACCAGGGCGCCCACAATGGTGATACAGGAGATCTGCGTGTCTTCCAAATGATGGTGGAGCCCAAATAAATTAAAACAGTCAGTAAGTCAGGCAAATCTGTGGGCTGGGGAAAAAGGCAGTTGGATAATCTGTCTTCAGAACTGCTTCGGCTCTCTGCCGGGCTTTTGGAGGACCAACTGGGTAGGCCAGTGATTACGGTGCACCGGCTGGACCGGAACGTGAGGAGGCGTCTGGTCTATGCCCGGACCCGTGGCAGCCTCCGCCCTGTCCCGGAGGCGGTGCAGGCCGGAAACCTCTCCCGGGCGTCCGGCGCATCCTTCTGGCTGGGCTCTGTGGCCATAATATCCCGGAAGCGGGACAGGCCGGCGAAGCCGCTGGCGAACATCTCTGAGAAATTGGCCAGCTTCCGCATGGGGCTGACGAAGGTGCCAATGTACAAAGAGAAGGTCAGCAAATCCACCAGATCCATCTGGTTGCGCATAATCAAAAGCCGCCAAAGGCAATTACCGCCACCTGAGGATGCACAGGAAGAACTCCATGGTGGAGCTGAACCGGGCCATGGCCTTGTGGAACTGGCGCTTGAGGTCTTGTATTTTCCGTTGGCCCGGCTGAACCGGTCGTTCTCCCAGCACTCGTTGGCGAAGGCCTTGGCCGTCCGGATGGAGAGGGAGGACTCAATTTCCGTATTGATGTGGCCCACCTCTGCTTGACCTCCTTGGAGACCGCTGCCATACGCTTGCGCTGGGTGGTCACCACCAGGGCAAAATGGGAATCAAAACCGCCACCACCAGAGCCAGCCTCCACTGAATGGTGAACATCACCACCAGGGCGCCCACAATGGTGATACAGGAGGTCACCGTGTCTTCCGGCCCGTGGTGGGCCAGCTCCGTCAGGTCAAACAGGTCCGAGGTGAGGCGGCTCATCAGCTGGCCGGTCCGGTTCCGGTCGTAAAAGTCAAAGCCCAAATCCTGCATATGCGTGAAGAGATCTCGGCGGATGTCCGCTTCCACCCGGATGCCAAAGGTGTGACCCCAGTAGCAAATCACATAGTTGAGCACACTGCGCAGCACATAGGCCGCCACCACCACCCCCATGGCCAGGAAGAACACCCGGTAGGCTCGGTCCGGCAGCCACGTATACAGAGCCTGGCGGGACACCAGGGGAAGGCCAAATCAATGGCCGCCACCAGAAGGGCGCAGAGCATATCCAGGAGAAACAGCCGCAAATGGGGCTTAAAGTAGGAGAAAAAATCCGCAAAGAGCCTTTCGTTCGATAATCCTTGGTGGTCATATTCTTCCATTCCTCGCTTGCTACACAAATTCTGGCTCTATTATACCGGTTTTTTTTCAAAAGATGCAAGGCCAAAGCGGCAACATTTCGCAGCAGCAACCAGAAGGAATGCCCCAGAAATCTGGAAATTCCCTGGTTTTTCAAGATGTCAGGGTGGGCCTGCACTGCAACATGGCACGCTTTGACGAAATGCACAGCACTCCTTCCCACTGGCAAAGCGAATGCTGCTTCCCGGTTGTAGCGAAACATAAAATGGTGTATACTGGGAGAAAATGCATCAGGAGGCGTTTTCATGGAGCTGCTGTATCAGGATTCCCAGATTGTGCTGTGTGTCAAGCCTGCGGGGGCTGTCTTCAGAGGCTGGCGCCGGCTCTCTGCCGGAGCTTTTGGAGGACCAACTGCAGGCCGGTGTTCCTGGTGCACCGGCTGGACCGGAACGTGGAGGCGTCATGGTCTATGCCCGACCCGGCAAGCGGCCTCCGCCCTGTCCCGGGCGGTGCAGGCGGGAAACCTCCAAAAGGAATACCTGGCCCTGATCCACGGCTGCCCCACCCAGCCTGCCGGTACCTGGGAGGACCTGCTCTGGAAGGACAGCGCCAAAAACAAGGTGTTTGTGGTCCGGCGGATGCGGAAGGGGGTCAAAGCAGCCAAGCTCGCCTACCGGGTGCTGGAGGAGGCCACTCCTCTGACCCTGGTGCACATCCGCTTGTACACCGGCCGGAGCCACCAGATCCGGGTGCAGTTTGCCAGCCGGGGCTTCCTCTGGCCGGAGACCACAAGTACGGCAGCCGGGATGACATCAGATCCCCCGCCCTCTGGTCCTTCCGCCTCACCCTGCCCCATCCCGTCACCGGTGAAACCATCACCTGCCTGCATCCACCGGAGGGGGAGCTGTGGCACACGTTTCCCATGATTTCCGGGAAATTCCCCGGTGGTAAAGAACAAGGTTCGTCACCAATGGAAACGGTTCGGATACAACCGGTTCCATTGGCAACAGACCTTTGTCTTAAGATCGTTGGAAGTAATTTTCCAGGCTCACGCCAGTGTAATAGTGCAGAAGGATCTCCTCATAGCCGCTTCCCGCCTGAGCCATGGCCTGTGCGCCGTACTGGCTCATGCCCACCCGGTGTCCATAGCCCCGGGTCTGGAAAAAGATCTCGTCTCCCATCACACTGACAGCAATACCGTGGAGCGCAGGCCCAAAAGGCTGCGCAGCTCCTTTCCGGTGAAGGAAACCCCTCCACCTCCAGGGCCTCCACCCTGCCCCCTCCGTGGCGGAAACCGCTCCAAACCAGCTCTCCGGAGAGCCGGACAGGTCCGCCGCCGGGTTTTGGGAGAGGATGCGGGCGGAAAATTCCTCTGTGGAGAAGGAGATAGTGTCCTCATTGTGGGGCGCTTCCTCCCCGGGGCTGTCCACGGACTGCAGGTAGGGCACATCGCTGCCCCAAACCTCCACCGCCGTCTCCGTGCGGCCTCCCGAACAGGAGAAGAAGGTGGCGTCGATGAGGCCGCCGTCATAGACCAGAACCTGCCCATCCGTGGCCTTCACCGCCTGGGCCGCCGCCTGGGCTCCGTCCGGTCCCGCCCTCCGGCCTTGGCGCAGTAATCCTCATAGGAAATCCATCCCTGGCAGCAGCCGGGGTCCGTACAGATGTCCGCGCTGTCATGTTTGTTTTTCGAGCGGTCTGGCGCAGGGTATAGGTGCGGGAAACCACCGCCTGAGCCTTTAACGCCTCTTCCCCAAAGGAGGCGGGCATTTCCGCCAGAATCACTCCTGCCAAATAGTCATCCAGCGGCTTCTGCTCCACCGTTCCATCGCTCATCAGCACCTGCAAAAGCATCGTTCCGTCCAGACTGTCTCCACTGGGACCGTCTGAACGGCCTCTGTCCGGTCCGCCGGGGCCGTCTGTACCGGCTCCGGCGGCAGGGTTCCCTCCGGCTCCTCCTGCCGGCCCAGTAAAACAGAGCCGGAATCCAAATGCCTACAAAGATTGCCGCCAAGGTCAATACCCACGCACGTTTCATTCCCGTTCCTCCTCGCCTGCTTGTCCAGCTTTGGGAACTCCATCATACCACCCGGCTCCCGGGAATTTGCCGAATGCCCTCTTCCTTTTTGGGACATTTTTGGTATCATAGGGGAAAACACAGCGAGGAATACACCATGGAACTCATCTATCAGACGAGCCCGGCGGCATGCCGGAGCTGCTGCGGGCCCAGCTGGGCACCCCTGCATCCGGACGGTGCACCGGCTGGACGCCGCCACCGGCGGGGTCATGGTGTTTGCCCGGTCCGCCGCCGCAGCCCTCCACGTATCCCTGGACCGTCTTTTCAACAATCGCCTCTTTGACGCAAAGGAGTCTGCCGTCAGCCGGGGAAATCTCCCCGCTGCACAGCAGACTCCTTGCTTGCATATGGTGTTTCAATCCTGGCCTTACACCAGGTTCAGAACCAGGGCCAGCACCGCAAAGGCCAGGGCAATCCACTTGGTCAGAGAAGCCAGCAGCTTATCCCGGTTCCCGGTCTTGGACTTGGACAGATAGCTGTCGTTGCTGCCACCGGACAGAGCGCCAGACAAGCCGGCCTCTTTCCCGGACTGGAGCGTCACAATGGCAATCAGCGCCAAGCTGACCAGAGACAGCAGGACTGCAAGCACAATTTCCAAAGCTTTCATAACAATAAACCTCCATCCGCCGCAAGGCGGCAGCCGCGTTTCCGGCAGACGGCAAGCCGATCTCACGTCCCGCAGGACATTCATTCCATAGCCGGTCCATTATATCACGGCTGCTCCAAGATGGCAAGGGAAATTTTCCAGAAAGCGACGGTTCCCCAGAAAACCTTCCCTATCCCAATGCCACATCCAGAACCATCATGACGGAAAAGCCCAGGGCAAAAAACAAGGTTCCCACATTGAGTGGGTTCCATGGGACATCTCCGGAATGAGCTCCTCCACCACCACATAGAGCATGGCTCCTGCCGCAAAGCTCAGAAGGTACGGAAGCGCAGGAACGAGGAGCGTCGCAGCCAAAATGGTCAGCAGAGCCCCACCGGCTCCACCACCCGGACAAAATCCCCGAATGAAAGCCTTGGACCGATTCATCCCCTCCGCCCGAAGGGGCATAGAAATAATGGCGCCCCCTCCGGAAAATTCTGAATGGCAATGCCCAGGAGAGGGCCAAAGCAGCGGCTGCAGAAATCTGCCCATCTCCCGCCAGGTATCCGGCATAGACTACGCCCACCGCCATTCCTTCCGGAATGTTATGGAGGGTCACTGCCAGCACCAGCATAGTGTTTCTCTGCAGGCGGCTTTTGGGCCCTTCAGCAGCGGCACAATTTCGGTGCAAATGGGGAATGAGGTGATCCAAAAGCAGCAAAAACGCAATGCCAAGCCAAAACCCTGCTGCAGCCGGGACAAAGGACCACTTCCCCATACTCTCCGCCTGCTCCATAGCCGGAAGCAACAGGCTCCAGATGGAGGCCGCCACCATGACCCCGGCGGCAAAGCCGGTTAACGCCCGCTGCAGACGGTCTCCCATGGCTTTTTTCATCAAAAATACACAGGCCGAGCCCAAGGCCGTCCCCCAAAAAAGGAATCAGAATGCCGTACCAGGCTTCTACGGACATAGCGTTCACCTCCCAACAAGGTTAGTTTATTCTAACCTCCATTCTTTCCTTTGTCAAGGGGAGAAATTTACCCTTGCATGGCAACAGCATTTCCCATTTCTGGATCCAAGTTACCCACCCATCGCCGGTACGGCAGCGCCCTGTCTTCCCCGGGGGCATGTGCGTGCAGCGAAAGCGAGTGCAGCCCGGCTTTGGGTTTTGGTAACCGGAGCCGTATAGGGTGCGGCCTCCTGGACGCACCCTACTGCCATGGGGCTACGGTCCAACCTGTAGGGGCGCACAGCTCACACTGTGCGCCCCTACAGGGGGATTCTGCGCTGCCCCCACAAAAAAGAAATCGGGGGGCACACTAAAAGACGCTGGTGCTCAGCCAGTAAATCAGGCCGTAAATGGCGCTGGCTGAAATGCCAAATACCAGCACAGGACCGGCAATGGAAAAGAGCTTGACGCAGGTGCCGGTGACAATTCCTTTCGCTGCGGAACTCAATGGCCGGTGCGGCGATGGAGTTAAGTAAAGCCGGTAATGGGTACCAGCGTACCGGCCCTGCCACCTTGGCCAGGTCGTCATAGAGGCTGAAGCCAGTGAGGAGAACGGACAGAACCACCAGACTCATAGAGGTTGCGGTACCGGCGTCTGTCTTGTCCAAACCAGCGGCGGCAAAGCCGTTTTGAATCAGCTGCCCCAGCACACAGATGAGCCCACCAATCTCAAAAGGCATGGAAACAGTCCTTCCAAATCGGCGATTTGGGGCCCATTTGCTTCCCATATGCATCATATTCCTTGGGATTCATGTTCATATTCCTTCCCCTTCGGGGATAGTCTGTCCCGTTTTGCCCGGATTACCCGTCTGTAACCTCTAAATCCAAAATCAAAACCGTACAAAACCAGAAAATTCTTCGAGAGACCTTGCCGAATTTATGAAAATGCGGTATAGTTACAGTAACAAGCAGAATCTACAATCCAGACCGGGAGGGACGGAATATGGAAAATGTAATCATCACCATTGCTCGGCAGCATGGCTCCGGCGGCCGCCTCATCGGCGAATGCCTGGCCAAGAAGATGGGCATTGCCTACTATGACAAGGAGCTCATCTCCCTGACTGCAAAGAAAACCGGGTTTGCCCTGGACTTTGTGAAAGAGGTGGAGGAAAAAGCAAACTGCCAGCTTCCTGTACAGCATTTATGCCGCCGCCACTGTGCCCTCGGTGTATGAGCAAGCCAGGAACGCCCAATTTGCTGTGATTCGGGAATTGGCAGAACAGGGGCCCTGTGTCATTGTGGGACGGGCTGCCGACTGCATCTTGAAAAATTTCCCCAGGAGTGTACATGTCTTCATCCATGCACCACTGGACGAACGCATCCGCCGTGCCCGTGACGACTACAAAGAGCCCATGGACAATCCGGAGCGAGCCCTTCAAAAGAAGGACAAATCCCGCGCCGCCTTCTACACACCTACTCTGAATACCCTGGGGCGATATCCGCAACTACGATATGGCCCTCAACAGCTCCATCGGCATTGAAAAATCCGCAGACATCATCTGGGACTACGTAAAGCCAAATTTGGTGCATAAATCCATCCCGGGGCCTGTTGTGAAACGGAACAGCCAAGCAGCTCCCTGCAGGATATTGTATTTTACTTTTACTCAATATTCTGTGGAGAAGCACCTTGTCCCACCCGTTATGGCAACAGGCTCCCAATTTTTCATTTTATAGATCATATGTTTTAGTTTAACCGCATTTGTTTGTTCAATTTTCTGCAAATTGACGCACCGTGCGCCAGCGGAGCAGCCGCATTTCCTTTTCCGTGCTGACCCGGGAGCGCTAGCTTCCCGGGAGAAGGCGGGGCGCTCCCGTGCCAGTGATGAGGGAGTAACTTGGACCCAGAAGAAGGAAGTTGCTGCCTGGCGGGGGCCAGGGGCGCGGCATTGACAAGGAAGTCGAACCGTGGTATGGTTATTTTGTGAAAATATGCGCGAACATCAACTGCAAACGAGAATCGCGCGACGGGCGCAAGGATGGCTTTGCATCTTGTGGGGCGGGTTTGAACTCGCCCACTTTTTGCGGCAGGTCCCCAGGTGCTTTTCCATCTTATACACCCGTCACGATGTCGCCAAGGAGAATTGCATATGATCGTCATCATCAAAGCCGGAACCCCCAGAACCAAATTGACCGCCTGATTCGCTGGCTCCAAAGCCAAGGGGTGCAGGCCCATCTCTTTGCCGGGGAATATGACACAACTCACCCTGGTGGGCCAGACAGGCAGAATGAACATAGAGCTGCTGACCGGTCTGGAGATTGTGCAAGAGGTAAAGTGGGTATCTCAGCCCTTCCAGTGCTGCAGCCGGGAATTCCGGCCCCAGGACACGGTCATCTCTGCCGGGCTCCCAGGTCCGGATTGGCGGCGGCAGCTTCTGCCTCATTGCCGGCCCCTGCTCCGTGGAAAGTCCGGAGCAAATCCTGGGGGTCGCCAAAGCCGTCCAGGCAGCAGGCGCCCAAATTTTGCGGGAGGCGCCTTCAAACCCCGGACTTCCCCTACGCCTTTCAGGGGCTTGGGGGCTCAGGGCATCCAAATGCTGGTGGAGGCCAAACGGGAAACTGGGCTTCCCATCATCACAGAGGTGATGAGCGTCAACCAGCTCCCCCTGTTTGAAGAGGTGGACATCCTGCAAATTGGCGCGAGAAACATGCAAAACTACGACCTTCTGCGGGAGGTTGGCAGACTGCAAAAAGCCTGTGCTCCTGAAGCGGGGACTCTGCGCCACTTTGACGGAGCTGCTCATGAGCGCAGAATACATCCTCTCTGAGGGAAACCAGCAGGTGATGCTCTGTGAGCGCGGCATCCGCACCTACGAAACCAACACCCGCAACACCTTGGATTTGGCTGCCGTCCCCATGCTGAAGGAGCTGAGCCACCTGCCGGTGCTGGTGGATCCCAGCCACGGCACCGGCCTGGCCCGGCTGGTGGAGCCCATGGCCCTGGCTGCTGCGGCAGCGGGAGCGGACGGGGTCATGGTGGAGGTTCATAACGACCCGCCCCATGCCCCCTGTGCGACGGGGCCCAGGCCCTGACGCCAGAGCAATTTGCCCAAACTGCCCGGAGCATCCGGCGGATACGGGAGGCCCTTGCAGAATGAAGTCAACTGAGATTCGGATTCTGAGCTCCAGGCCCTATGACGTTGCAATCGCCCCCGGCCTGCTGGACCGGCTGGGAGAGAGGGCCGCTCCCCCTCGTCCCAGGTCGCCGGGCTGCCCTGGTCTGCGACAGCGTCGTAGCGTCCCTGTACGGCCAGCGGGCCCAGACTGCCCTGGAAGCAGCTGGTTTCCTGGTCTGCACCTATGTATTTCCCCAGGGAGAAGCCTCCAAAAATGGAGAGACCTATCTCAAAATCCTGGAGGTTCTGGCGCAGAACCAGATCTCCCGGGGATCTGCTCGTGGCTTTGGGCGGCGGCGTCACCGGCGACCTGGCAGGCTGCCGCCGCCACATACCTCCGGGGCATTCCCTACCTCCAGGTCCCAACCACCCTCCCTGGCCATGGTGGACAGCTCCGTAGGTGGAAAACCGCCATCAACCTGCCCGGTGGGAAAAACCTGGCCGGCGCATTTTATTCCCCCCCGCCTGGTGCTGTGCGATACCGGCACACTCTCCACCCTGCCGCCTGCCGTGTTTCAGGCGGGGTGTGGGGAAATCATCAAATATGCAGTCCTCACAGGTCAGCCTTTGACAGGCCTGGTGCAGGAGGGCATCGGCCGCCACACCCCCGGAGATCATTGCCCGCTGTGTGGCAGCCAAGGGGAGCCTGGTGCAAGCCGATGAATGGGACACCGGGCCGCGGCAGCTTCTGAACCTGGGGCACACCCTGGGCCATGGGGTAGAAGCCGGCAGCGGCTTTTCTCTGGCCCACGGGCCTGTGTTGCTGTGGGACTGGCCATGATGGCCCGGCAGCCGCCCGCTTCGGCTTCTGTAGCGGGGAAACCAGGGACCAAATCCTGGCTCTGCTCCGCCAATACCGGCTTCCCACCGAGACAGGGTTGGATCCGGAGACCCTGCTCCGCCTGGCTCTGGGGGACAAAAAGCAGGGGGCAGCCGCCTCACTTTGGTGGTGCCCCAGTCTATGGGGGATTGCATTCTCCATGACATTCCCCTGGAGGAGCTGCCCAGGTGGATTGCAGCCGGATACCCGGAGGCCTGCCCATGGACCTGATTTTACACCCCCGTCCCCTTGCCGGTACTGTGGCAGCCATCCTCCAAGTCCTGGGCCCACCGGCTGCTTTTGGGCGCGGCTCTGTCCGGGGAACCCACCCTGCTTTCCTGTGGCCCCTCTCCCGGGATATTCAGGCCACCATGAGCTGCCTGTCCGCCCTGGGCGCGGAGCTGACCTACCAAAACGATACCGTACTGGTTCATCCCGGGCGGCTTCCTGGATGCTGCCGCCTGCCATGCGGGGAGAGCGGCTCCACACTCCGCCTGCTCCTGCCTGTGGTGGCAGCTCTGGGGATTCACGCCAGCTTTTTTCATGGAGGGGCGGCTTCCTTCCCGCCCCTCTGGCCCCTGGGCCGGGAGCTGGAGGCCCACGGTGTGCGCCTCTCCCGCCCGGAGCCGGGTTTCCTCCAGTGCCGGGGGAAGCTGGAGCCTGGCTCCTTCCGTCTGCCGGGGAATGTATCCAGCCAGTTCATTTCCGGTCTCCTTTGCCCTCCCCTGTTGGACCGGGAAAGCACCCTCACAGTGACAGGTCTGGTGGAGTCCGAGCCGTACTTGAAGATGACCTTGGCGGCTCTGGAGCTTTTTGGCATTCACCCCACAGTCCGTGGGGCAGCTTACTTCCTCTCCCCCGCCTCCTACCGGAGCCCGGGGCAAGTCCATGTGGAGGGGGACTGGTCCAACGCCGCCTTCTGGCTGTGCGCCGGGGCCCTGGGCGGCGGCGTCACCGTTGCGGGGCTGAACCGAAACAGTCTGCAAGGCGACCGGGCCATCTGCACCCTGCTGTCTGCCATGGGAGCCGGAACCGCTTGGTCGGAAGCAGCTGCACCGCAGCGCCGGGTCCTTTACAGCCCCTCCAGGTGGATGCCAGGTCCATTCCGGATCTGGTTCCCATTTTGGCTGTGACCGCCTCGGCCGCTCCCGGAACCACCCGGGTGGAATACGCCGGGCGGCTCCGTCTGAAAGAGTCGGACCGGCTGGAAGCCCTCTGCCGCCTGCTGCAGGATCTGGGAGGCTCTGCCTTTCTGGAGGGGGGACTGCCTGGTGGTCCAGGGCGGAACTCCCTCACCGGTGGCGCAGTAAGGAGCTACGGAGACCACCGCATTGCCATGGCTGCTGCTGTGGCAGCCAGTCTTTGTACCGGCCCGGTACGCCTCATTGGCGCAGAGGCCGTCACAAAATCCTATCCCCGGTTCTGGCAGGATTACCAGAGCCTGGGAGGCATTTGGGAGGAGATCTCATGAGCAGCAGCTATGGCGAAACCATTCGATTCACTTTATTTGGCCAGTCGCACGGCCCCGTTGTGGGGGTCACCATGGAGGAGTTCCCCGGGTTTCCCCATTGATCTGGAGGCCCTGCAGGCCTTTTTAAACCGGCGGGCCCCTGGGAGAAGCCCCACCGCCACAGCACGGCGGGAGGAGGACCGTCCGGAATTTCTCTCGGGCCTCGTGGGGAATGTCACCTGCGGGGCTCCCCTCACTGCCGTCATCCCCAATAGAGACATCCACCCTCAGGACTACCGCAGTTTCGGGACTGCCCACGGCCCGGCCATGGGGACTATACCGCTCAAGCAAAAATTTCACGGGACCCAGGACGCCGCCGGTGGGGGACACCTCTCCGGCCGCCTCACTGCACCCCTGTGCATCGCAGGGGGCATCTGCCTGCAGCTGCTGGCCCGGGAGGGGGTCACCATTGCCGCCCATATATTCAAGCCATTGGGGACCAGGAAGACCTGCCCTTTTGACCCCGTAGCCGTGGGCGAAGCAGAGCTGCAGAACCCTTTTGGCCCGGCCCTTCCCTGTCCTCCGTCGGCAGAGGCCGCCATGACTCAGACCATTTTAGAGGCCAAGGCGGCGGGGGGGACTCCGTGGGTGGCGTCATTGAGTGCGCCGCCCTGGGCCTCCAGCCGGCTGGGGGGACCCCATCTTTGGTGGCATGGAAAACCGGATTGCCCAGGCAGTGTTTGGGATTCCCGGCGTCCGGGGCGTGGAATTTGGGGGCCGGTTTCTCCGCCGCCCGGCTCCGGGGCAGTGAGCACAACGATGCCTTCTGCCTGGAAGACGGTCAAGTCCGGACCAAGACCAATCGCCACGGGGGTATCCTGGGGGGCATCACCAGTGGCATGCCCCTTCTCTTCCGAGTGGCAATTAAGCCCACCCCTCCATTTCCAGGCCCCAGGAGAGCATATCCATGTCCCGCCGGGAGCCGGTCACCCTGGAAATTCCCGGACGTCACGACCCCTGCATCGTTCCCCGGGCAGTGCCCTGTGTGGAGGCAGCTGCGGCCCGTGGCCATTTATGACGCTTACCTGCAAGGAAAAAGGGGGACTAACCCATGGATTTGGCGGATTTTCGCAATCAAATTGACGAAATCGATCAGGAGCTGATGGCCCTTTTCCGGCGGCGGATGGAGACGGTGGAACAAATTGCCGCCTACAAGGAGCAGCATGGCCTGCCTGTTTATGATCCTCAGCGGGAGGAGGGAAAACGAACGGCCCTCCTGGCGCAGCTGCCCCCCCGCTGCGCGATGACATGGGGCCCTCCTCACCTGCCTGTTCACCCTGAGCAAAGCCCCCCAGAGCCGCCACGCCGCCATGCCGCGCCGCTGCGGCCTCCTGGGCCGAGGCTGGCCCACAGCTACTCCCCTGCCATTCACGCTCGCCTGGGCTCTTACGAATACCGGCTTTTTCAGCGGGAACCGGAGTGAATTGGAAGTCTTTCTGCGGGAAGGGGCCTGGGATGGGCTGGTCACCCATTCCTTACAAGCAGGCTGCCGCCGCCTTGCTGTGACCGGCTCTCCCCCTGGCCCAACGCCTGGGCAGCGTCCACCCTGGTGCGCTGCCGGACGAGCCTGTATGGGAACAACACCGACGCTTGGGGCTTTGGGGAAGCCTTTCGTCGGCTGCATGTGGGCTGCACCGGAAAGAAGGCCCTGGTTCTGGGCTCCGGCGGGGCCTCCGTCACAGTGCAGGCAGTACTCCGGCAGGGGGGGCCCAGGTGGTGGTGATCTCCCGAACCGGTGCAGACAATTACGAAAACCTGGACCGCCACCGGGACGCGGCCATTCTGATCAACGCCACCCCCCCGTGGGCATGTACCCGGACAACGGAGAAAGTCCCTGGCTCTGGACCGCCTGCCCGGCTGGAGGCAGTGTTTGACCTCATTACAACCGCCGGACCCGACTCCTGCTGGAGGCGGAGGCGCGAAGGCATTCTAACGGCCTCACCTGCTGGTGGCCCCAGGCGGCAGAAGTCCTCCAGGCAATTCACCGGTCAGGCAATCTCTCAAAGCGTCCAGGACACCATTGTGGCCCAGGTGGGGGCCGAGATGGAAAACTGGGTGCTCATCGGGATGCCCGGCTGTGGAAAAACCCGGATTGGTCAGCTCCTGGCCCAGCGTACCGGCCGCCCTTTGTGGATGGAGACCGAGAGCTGGAGGTCCGGTCCGAATGCCCATTCCGGTGTTCTTTAGCCGCTACGGGGAGGCGGCCTTCCGGGACCTGGAAGCCCAGGTGCTGCAGGATTTGGGAAAGGGCTCGGGTCAAGTCATCGCCACCGGCGGTGGCTGCGTCACCCGGGAGAAAACTACCTATCCCTACGGCAAAATGGGGAAAATCATCTGGATTCAGCGGCCATTGAACCTCCTCCTCAGCATCCAGGGGCGGCCTCTCTGTCACAGGAAATGGGCCTGGAAGAGTTTTCAAAGCCCGCCGGAGCCTGTATGCCCGCTTTTGCCGGCTGCACCGTCTCCAATGCCGGTACATTTGAAGAGGTCATCCAACAAATTTTGGAGGTAACCGCCCCATGAAGCTTTTTGATTCTCAACGGCCCCAACCTAAACCTCCTGGGCCAGCGGGAGCCGGAGATTTACGGCCCGCCACTACCACGATCTCCTGGCCCTGGATCCAAGAAACCGCCCAGAGGCTGGGCCTGAAGGCCAGACGTTCGCCAGTCCAACCACGAGGGGACCTGGTGGACTGGATTCAGGACGCTTACGGCGTGTACGACGGTATCGTCCCTCAACCCCGGGGCCTACACTCACACCAGCATCGCCCTCTTGGACGCCCTTCTGGCAGTGGGCATCCCCACAGTGGAGGTCCACCTCTCGGACCAGCAAAACGCGGGCCTTTCGCCCAAATCTCCGCCATCCGCCCGGCCTGCGCAGCTACCTTCATGGGGCTGGGAATCGAGGGGGTACCGGCGGGGGATGGAGTTTCTGGAGGGCAAAATCAGGCAGGAACTGCATACATAGCCTGCCTCATTTTGATTTTGCAAAGCTGAACTGCCCCCTAAAAGTAGACCAAGGAAAAATCCAAAGTCGGCTTTAGGGGTAAATCTATGTTGAAATCGCCGCACGCATCAGAAAGGTGCAATGAATTGCGCAACTTATTGTACCCTTTTATCTGCAGGTCGGCATATACGATCCGTTACGATACGGGAGTATTATTTCATACCCGTGCGCTCCCTGCAAGCCGCCGTTAGTTTTGACGTTTACGTAAAAGGCACACCGCCCACAGCCTGGAGGCTGTAGGGGTGTGCCCAAAAAAAAAGGTAAAGGAGAAGGATCAGAAGTTTTGATCCAGAATCGTCAGCAGCTTGGCCAGCTGAGCGCGGGTTAAGGTATCCTTGGGCTGCAGCGTGCCGTTGGGGAAACCCTCAAAGAGATTTTTAGCGGTAGCCCAGGCAACGGCCGTCTTGGCATAACTGGAGATCTTGTCTGCGTCCTTGTACATAGACAAATCGGCGCTTTCTGCAGACTCTACCTCCAGGTATTCGGTGACAAACCGGTACAGGAAGGGGGCGGCCTGCTCCCGGGTTACGTTGGAATTGGGGGCAAAGCGGGTTTCGGTTATGCCTTTGGCAATCCCCACATCCTGGGCCCAGGCTATGGCGTCGGCATACCATGCGCCTTCCGCAACATCGGTGAAGGTAGAACCTTCGCCGACTTCGGGGAATCGGCCAAGCGGTACAGGGTCGTCACCAGCATAGCCCGGGTGGTGGTGCCATTAGGGGCAAACCGGTGATTTCCCATGCCATTCATTAGATTGTTGCCAATCACATAGTCCGTGTACTCATGATACCACTGTGTGGTATCCAGGTCAGCAAAGGCTTGGGAGGGGCACTTGTGGGCGAGGGCTACAGCAATGGATTCGGTGGTGTCCACAGTTTGGTCGCCCCGCTCGGTGCAGTGAATCCGAATCTCCGTATCGCCAGTGGCGCCGGTTTTGACCTGGAAGGTCAGCAGAGCCAGAGTTTCGTTGTCGGGCAATGCATTGGCAGCGGCATATGCGAGTTCCACGGCACCATCCGCTTCTCTACTGGCGGAAACCTCCAGAGGACTGGCGATGTCAGCCAGGACCAACTTCGCACTGTCGTAGGAGATGGTCGCGCGGCCGTTGGTGGACACCTGACCGGCAGTGACTGCAACGGTGACGGTGCCTTTGGCCTCATCATAAGAGCCCGTACTGTTGGGCAGGATTTCGGATGGGCCTGGGACTCCGTCAAAACGGCAGACTGGAGGCCACCAGAGATACGGTTTTCCTGCTGAAGCTCCATGGTACCCACGGCAGGAGTGGCGGTAGGTTGGGACTGAGACAGATCCACCAGGTTCTGGGAGACGTTTTCGGCGCCTTCCAACTGGAACAGGCCACACACCGGCCATACCTCAGTTCCGAAGGTGCCCAGCCGGTACACATCGTCCGTACCCTCGCAGTCCCAGGCGATCAGCTCTGTGCAGCTCTGGCTTTTCCGAATATTTGCTCCAGAACAGATACTGGCCGTCATAGTACAAAGAGCTGAAATAGGGTGCGTCTGTGGAAATGTTCAGATTCTTCAGTAAGGCGTTTTGCTTGCCGTTGAAGTAGCTGTACTGACCATCGATAGTAGCAAAGCCCCTCCAGGAACACATTGCCCTCCTGATTCAGCAGGAAAAAAGGTGTCGATATAAGCGTCATATTCCTCGTTGTACTGACTGCCGCCGTAGGCAATGCCGATCAGATTGGCGCTATTGTGCCCTCCCCAGTAACCGCTGTAAGCGCCAGTTTCTTCATCGATCATCAACACATAGGGGCCATAGACGGCCAGCATACAGTCCAGGTTGAGGGGCATAGGCAAGGTCAGCATAGAAAATTTCGTCAGAGCCGCCGATGAGGGTGGCCTCAAAGGTGTCAGGGTCGATTCTGTAGTAGTCCGAAAGCTGATTTGTCAGATCCATAGTGGCGCCATAGAGACAGCCATCGGCGCCATAGGCTACGGCGACGAAGTCCTGTTGGCAGGGGATTGCTGGTCAGCTTCGTGTAATTGGGCAGATCGTTTGCCTGGAAAGCGCCCCACCAGATGTCCCCTGTCGCCGTCCCACACCAGGCCGTTCAGGGCTTCCGAAACCTCCACCACCTCCAGGGTGCAGGCGGCGGTTTTGGTTGGGTCCAGCTTAGCAGCTGCGGTGATGGTAACGGTACCCGCCGACTTGGCCGTCACCTTGCCGTTCGGGTCCACGGTTGCCAGAGCCTCGTCGGAGCTGCTCCAGACAACGGAATCATCTGTGATCGTCCAAGGCAGCACCTTTGCCGACAGGCGCAAGGTCTCGCCGGACAGGAGTCTGGCCTCTGTCTGACTCACGGACACGTTGTAGACCGTATCGGTGCCCCGGAACAGCTGGTCATCGTACTGCTCCGGCAGGATGTACAGACCTACGACCGCAAAGGAAGGGTACGCACAAGGCGTCGCCGCCGCGTTTTGATATCAATTTTCAGCAGCTGGGTCTGTCCCTCCGAGCAGTAGGCCCAGTAGAGTGTGTCCTCGTTGTGATCCCAGGCCGGGAATTGAGGGCCGGGAGGTGTAGGAACGCCCATATCGCCCAGGGTCGTGGGCTGGGCAAAGGTGTCGGCGGTGAAGCTGTAGAGAATACCGTTGCCATAGCCCACACCATAGAAGGCGCCCTGACCGTCGATGGCCAGATTGTACATATCCTCTCCCAGCTCTCCCAGCACCGTCATAACGCCGGTGAGCATATCGACGGTACACAGGTAGGGAACCCGCTGCCGGTTGGCGTCGGAGTAGTAGAGACCGTAGAGTTTGCCATCTTGTTCGTTGTAGGCCAGGTCCCGGAAGTCTTGATGGGCGCCTCCTGTGCGTCCAGGGTGGCAATGGCCGTAAAGTTACACATGTCCTCATCCTCTGCCACCATGAGCGGTTTTCGCTGTCCACCGCGAAGACATAGCCTCCCGCGAAAGCAGCGGCTTTGATGTTGTTGTCCGCCATATCGCCCAGCCGTGTTTCGCCACCAGATTGGTTGAAGCCCACCCAGTTGTAGTAGGCGTTGCTATTGGGTCGTGCGGTTGAAAGCGGTGAAATAAGGTCTCGCTTCGCTGCCCGGCAGATCCAGCGTCACCTCATAGGTGGTAGCGTTGCGGGCGTAGTCATAAACGGCAACCAGGAACTTCTTGCCGGACACGCCGTCCAGGGGAAGTTCAACCGTTACATCCTTGCCAGGCTCCGCCTGGTTAGGGTACTACGCTGGACAGAATGCGGATGCCGGAGCTGTTCAGCAGAGCCACAGCCGCCACATACTGATTGTCCTGGAGGCAGTAATCCGGAGGCAGTTTGCGTTCAATCTGGCTTGCATCCACATCTTTCATCACCGGATCGGTGCTATCAATGGTGAATTGGGTAGAGATAAGCGCCATGGCCCAATGCTTCCCAGTTATAGGTTCCGTCCTGGTTTCGGTAGTATTCCGGAGCCGTAATGAGAGAGATTTCCACCGGCGTTCCATCGGGGAGGGGGCTTGCCGCGGCTGTCCGTGCCAGTCAGGCCACATCCACCCCAGCGCTGATTCACCCAGACGCCCTGGTTGGGGAAGTAATAGGCAGGACTGACCGGGCCCAGCTCATCTGCCACATAGATTTCGCCGGTTTCCGGGTTCCGAATTTGCAGCAGACTGCTTCCGGCCGTTCGAATCTGGGTGAAATAAAGACTCTTCAGAGTATCGCCGCTGAGGTTGTTAAAGGCGTTGCGCTGGGGCAGATAGGTCTCCTCTTCTGCAAGGGGGGTTGCCGCCAAAGAGGTACTCCCCGCTGATTCCATCGTAGGAAATGGTCATCAAATTGGTATCGTTGATGCCCAGATAGGGAGCCCGGGTGCTGATGCCATAGCTGCGCTCCAGTGCGGTGTCCACATCATACATGGAGGCATCTGTCCAGCTACCGTAGAAGCCCAGCACTGAATGGAGTGAATCTCCTCCCTGCACTGCCTCGGCATAGACGAAGGCCTCGATGTATGCGCCATTGGGGGTGGCCTCGTCCAGATAGGCCTTCACCTGGTCGGGCAAAGTCAGGTCACTTCTACCGGTACGGAGCCGCCGGCTGGCACGGTGATGCAGGCCTGATCCTCCAGCAGAGCCAGCAGCACATGGGCGTCATAGGTATTGACCTTGCCGTCACCGTTTATGTCGCCATCGGCGTTCATTTTGTTTCGTTGCCCAGCAGATACTCCAGCAGGAAGTCCGTGTCCTGCTGGTTGGTTTTTCCGTCGCCGTTTAAGTCGTAGACAGTACATCGTCACCGGACAAGACGGGGTTTACCGCCGGAAGTGAAGCCGGCGTCCACCGCCAGACCCTTGTCTGGGTGTCCAGATACCGATAGCCGTTGTCCTCGAACACATCCTGGGTAAACAGGTCGGTGCGCAGGACGTAGGACAGAATCCGTGAGATTGTGGAGGGTGAAGGAAAAATTGGTAGCTGCCAGTGCGGTCAGGTCATCCCCCAGCTCTGCCTTGACTTGCCATCAGACTGTCCGTCCACCAGAACATACGCCTGAGCAGCCAGGGCGTCATCCACTTTGGCAAGCCCCGCGCCTTGCTTCAGCAAAGAGTAGTACCCGCCAGAAGCCTCCTCATACAGAGGTTGGGCGGTAGACATCAGCAGGCTATGAGCCAACACTCTGGGGCTGACGCCTGCCTTTTCCGCCAGACCGGTTTCCCGAAAATACTGCATCAGCAGAGCAGTCAGGCCAGTAACCTGAGGCGCGGCCATGGAGGTGCCGGACATCAGGAAATACTGGTCAGTATCCTTCACCTCACCATTGACTGAGAGGATGCTGCCGCCGGGGCGGTGAGTTCCGGCTTCAGGGACAGGTCGCCGGGGACGCCCCAGGAGCTGAAGTCGCTCATGTTGTAGCTGCCGCCATAGAGGCCCACGGCGTTCCTGGCGCAAATCTTCAGGCTGCCGGTGTAGTAGGTCTGACCATCGGCGGTTTCGCTTCACTGGCGGCTGCTTTCACCGCATCAGCTTGACTCCGTGTCAGGGACACGCAGGGAGCGGCATATGTATAGCCGGTCAGGTTCATACCGAAAACGCCTGCCGCGTTGTAGACCACCACGGCCGCAGCGCCCTTAGCCACAGCGTTGTTGGCCTTTTGGGCAAAGTTTAGGCCGCCGCCTCTGGAGCAAAGACCACCTTGCCGTTCAAGTCAATCCCGTCAAAATCCGTCTCCGCGCCGAAGCCGTTCACGTACACAAAGGGATACTCTGTGTGCGGAGCCGTCCTGGGTCTGATCCAGGTTGGACATGGCCTGATTTCCGAAGTCAGTGCTTTTCATAGTAGATGAGAGCCTGGTCAGATGGGGCCGATGGCGCCAGCGGAATCCACGGAGGCCACGGTCAGGGTGTTGGTATAGGTGCCGGGAGAGCCGCCGGTGGCGAAGCTGATATCATCGTTGTACAGATAACCGCCGGTGGCGGATTTCACCGCCAGTGGTTGGAGTTACCGGCAGAGACAGCCACAACTGTGTCGGTTGTGGAAAGGTAGTCCAGAAGTTCGGCGTACACACTCGTGTTGTTGTAAAACCTCTCCCGGCATGTTGGGCCCAGAGACAGGTTCACCGCATCGCAGTCTAGAAGGATAGCGTCCTCAATGGCAGCCATGTAGTCGGATTCTGCGATGCCGCCGCCCACCGGCTACCTTCAGGGTGATGATCTGGGCATCGGGGCCGCGCCACTTACGAAAACCGTATCGGCAGCGCGGAGATAGCCGTCCGCTTCGGGAATGTGGCGGTTGGCCGCGGAGATACCGGCCACATGAGCCATGGCCGCCCGAAGTTGTCATAGTCGTGGGTGATGCGCAGATTTGTATCCCACATAGTTGTAGCCGAAGGGCAGCTTTTCATTGAGTACAGATCCTCTGCCGTCGGTTGGGGGGCAACTCGCGAACGCATTCAGCTGGGGAAGCACCGCCGCCAGTTCCTCTCCACATCCAGGAGATTCAGCGATGCCAGATACGCCTCTTGGGACAAGCCCAGCTTCCTCTGCATTCTCCTTCAGGGCGTACAGGAATGCACCGTTGTCAAGGACTGGTGGTCCGTGTCCGTACCGGTGTCGATGATGGCAACCCGGTTGCCTGCGCCGGTGTAGCCCCTGCTCCCAGGCCAGGCCTGCCCCAGTCATACCGGAGGAGATGTAGGTTTGGGGTGACACAACGTCCGCTTCTTCCGTGGTCTGAGGTGCGTACCATTGCTCCACGAAGGCGTCCTCCACGCCGGGCAGCTGCCGAATTTCTTCCAGCTTTCCATAGGGTACGTTGGCGGAGATGATGTTTCCTACCAGGGTCAAGTTCCACACCACGTCCAATGCTCTGCCTCCCAGCACCTGGGCGGAGATGGTCTGCGCCATCGTCTCCTGTGCTGTCCGCAAGCTGTCCTGGTAGGCCATGGCCTCCTGGTTTCGGGCAATGCCCATGGTGGCATAGCCCGCCTGGACGGTGGATTTTTCCGCCAGAACAATAGAGACGCGGACAATGTCAGTTGCCTGATAGCCTGTTTCGGAGGGATCTCTCCTCTACCTGGCGGTCTGTCGGGTCGGGAGCAGGGGCGTTGATGTCCACCTCTTGCCAGTGTACACCAGCTGCCCGGACAGGTACCGCATAGCTCGCCAGAAGACAGACCGCTAGAAAAAGGCGGCAAGCCGGGGAAAGGATGGGGTTTTTCATGAATGCTTCTCCTTACATTGTATATTTGCCATTTGGGTGGCAGGCCCTATATGCTCCGGTGCAGGATGCCGGGGATATACAAAAGTCACGGGCCGTCAGGTCAGAACCGTGTGATTGATTTGCGCAATGAGCCAGCGGAGGAACTCCGTGTTGGTTCGGTAGTACATAGATGCCCCGACGCTCGGACGTCACCAGCCCTGCCATCATCAGCTTGGTCATATGGTGGGACAGCGTGGTAAAGACAGGCCCATTTTCTCCGTCAACTCCTGGACATGAACCTCCTCGTTCTTCAGGAGCGCCAGGATTTTGCATCACCAGGTCGCCGATGACCTTCGTATAGGAAGCCAGCTCTTTCAGAGGCATGTCCCGTTTGCGATACTGCCGGGCGCGTCCCAGAGAACGCCAATTTCCACATGGTTTCGTTTCGGCGCGTCATTCTCAAT
>VOFG01003817.1_pt1 | contig 36554 bp, 40 predicted proteins | sample 5384171 | NCBI WGS metagenome assembly VOFG01 (sample SAMN12384726, study PRJNA508395) | human gut metagenome | isolation source: healthy gut F | host: Homo sapiens
CACGGACAAAAGAACTACATCACGAACTCCTACCACATTCATGTCTCTGAGCACATCAACGCCTTCGACAAGCTGGCCTTTGAGTCGCAGTTCAGGCACTCTCCCCCGGCGGTGCGATCCAGCTACGTCGAGGTTCCAGCACATGCAGAACAACATCGACGCCGTGCTGCAGGTCATGCAGTTCATCTACGAGAACATCATAGTACGCTGAACTGAACACGAGAGTCCGACTATTGCCAGATCTGCGGCTTCGACGGCGAGATCGAGATCAAAGAAGGGACAAGGACGGTAAGCTGGTCTGGACGTGCCCGCAGTGCGGCAACACCGACCAGTCCAAGATGAACGTCGCGAGGCGCACCTGCGGCTACATCGGCACGCAGTACTGGAACCAGGGCCGCACGCAGGAGATCCGCGACCGCGTCCTGCACCTGTAACTCTATCATTTGATTTTGCAATCAGACGTTTTCTTCAAAACAGAGCAGCCCTGCTTGATGCCGCCTTTATGGTGTGCGTCAAGCAGGGCTGTTTCCTTGAAAGATTGGTAAGCGTCAAAACCCTACCGCGCATGGACAGGCATGAGGCAATAGTAACGGACGTTGCCGAAACGTTCCGTTAGAAATAATCCGTAGAGAGTAAAGAGGAATCAGATGCCCGACAACAGGAATCGCAAGCGACCGATACAGGTCAAATTCTTCGTAGACGAAAGAGAACTCAGCTTGATAAAGGCGAGGATGGCGCAGCTTGGGATAGAGAATATGAGCGCTTACCTTCGCAAAATGGCAATTGACGGATAAGCTGCGCAAAAAGGAGAAGGCAGAAGACATAGTTTGCAGACTCTGGCAGAATGAAGTTGGCACACACCATTCTGAAAGGAGACAGCAAACTATGTCCAGATATTTCCAATTCAACGAGGAAATTATCAAGGGGTCAGATCAAAGAACTTGTGCGCGGCAGCGTGGAGGAAACCCTGAACGAGTGCATGCCTGTTCAAGAAATTTGAATTTTACTGTCTTACCAGCAGAGCCCCGCGCGCTCTTTTTCTATGCTTGCAGATCGCTGGATCGTACAAAAACTAGTTTCTCGTTTCCGGCCTGGTGTGCACGTCGTTGAATGCCTCGGCGTCCGCTGTAATGACCGCATGATACCGTCGGGTCGTCCGCGCTGAGCGCCCGCTCCAGTCCCCGTTGACCCGCTGTCTTTCCTGCTGATCGACCTGGCACGACAAGATCGAAGATCACGTTCGTATGTCCCGGTCCGCGCACGACGCGGAAATCGTGGATGGTCAGGCCGTCGCGCGTCCTGTGCCTGGGAGGACAGGAGAGCACCTGGTCGCGCAGCGCATTGCGCTCAGTCGTCGCCGGTCACAGATCGGTCGCAGGGAGGACAAGGTCGACGCGCAGTTTTGGACATCGCGCTCGATGTCGTCGAGCAGCTCATGCGCGTCCAAATGTCCATCCGGTAGTCCACCTCGGCATGCTGGCGAAGCGGCGGCCGGGTCCGTGTAACGCACCACTCAGGTCAGGATGCCGAGGATGCTTTGTCGTAGCCCGTGATCTCCGATGCGATGGCATGGACAAGGATTCATCTGGCGCGGCGCCGAGCAGCGGATCGATGGTATCTTTTGCGATAGAAATGCCGACCAGAGGATGAACAGCGCGACGAGCAGGCCGACATAGCCGCCGGGCCGTGCAGCCCCGTCGCCGTCAGCAAGCACCGCGCAGAGCAGAACTGCCGCTGTTGTACGATCGCCGTTCCGCTCGTTCGCCGCCGTCGCCATATCAGGCGGGGAGCTGATCTTTTACCGAGTGCCCGGTTGAAGCGCGTGCCAGCCGAGCCACCAGGATCGATGCCAACAGCACAGGATCGTCGCTGCCGTACATTCTACGTCCGCTTCGGGTGGGAGGATGGCCGATGGATCGCCCACAGCTCCGCAGATCAACAGGATCATCGCCGCCACGGCCAGCCCCGCCAGGTATTCGATCCGGTGGTGGCCGAAGGGGATGTCCGGCGTCAGCGGGCTTCGCCGCGAGGCGGAGTCGATCAGCGTCACGATGGAGCTGGACGCGTCGGAGAGGTTGACCGCATCCGCCGTGATGGCGACGCTGCCGGCTCAGCGTACTGAGCAGGAATTTCCGACAAACAAGGCAGCACGTTGCACACGACGCCCACGATCCCGCCAACCGTCCATGTTTCTGCGCACAGAGGGGTTCTAGTACCTGTGCGCCGCGGATCAGCCGCCGCACCAGAAATTTGTCATCGATTCATGTCCTCCGTGGGCCGGCGCTATGGACTTTTGCAGCATCCGGATGTCCTCGCCGCTGAATCGGTAGAGCGTATACGCGCCGAGAGCAGGCGCGAGGCGATCTGCGCGGAATAAGCGGCGGTCGAGTTCTCCGACCGGCAGATTCGTCGACACGATGGCTGCCCGGCTCTCCATCAGGCGCGTGTTGACGACCTGATAGAGCGCGGCAATCGTAAACTGCGTCGTCATTTCCGTGCCAAGATCGTCGATGATCAGAAGGTCACCACCGCGAGATATTTCCGTGTCACGTCCTCGCCCTCGCGCGGGCGGAACTTCTGCTGCTCGAAGTCCGCAAACAGCGCCTCCGCCGATACATAGCAGACCAGGAATAGCCCCGGTCGGCCACGGTGCGCGCGATGCACGCGGACAGGAACGTCTTTCCCAGCCCGGTCGCGCCCGGAAAACAGCAGCAGAGCGGGCACCCGGCGTTAGTTGCGCGCAGCGCACTGCCCGCTCATAGACGCTTTTTTCATAATTTCGCGCGGACTGGTTCCGCGTCGGGGTCATATTTCCGCCGGATAGTAGTCCAGCCGGAAGCGATCGAGCGCTTCGCGGCCCGCGCCGGCAGCGTGGGCTTCTTTCTTCTGCTCCGCCGGCAGAGTTCCGCCATTCGCACATCCGCGCCGAGATAGCCGCTCCCACCGCAGCGCGGGCAGACGGCGGTCTTGCCCAAATCGTCCGGGATCAAACGCCTTCGGACTCAAAAATCAGTCCCGCTCCTGCTGGAGGGCGGAGGTTTTCGTCCGTCAGCTGGCGGATGGTCTCGCTCGGGTCCCGCCCGCGCGGAACGCCGCCCCGCAGACCTTCGCGGCGGTCTTTGTAATTCGAGGTCAAAATCTGCCGCAGACGCGGCAGGCGCTCAGATTGCACCGATGCGCGCGGCGTCGTCCTGTGCGTTCTTTGCGCGTGCGGCAGCCAAACGCGCCTTTGCGCGCGCAGGATCGCGGCGGAATATGCCATGTCAGTCCTCCTCCTGCATCATGCGGGCGATGGCCCGCGCTCCAGCTCGGTCAGCTTGTCGCCGTGCCGCTGTACGCCGTAGCCCGGCTTCGCGGCCTTTGCCGGCTGGCGGTCGCCCGCGTCGATCTGCGCGAGCGTCGTGAAGCCCCTGTTCGTGCCAGCTCTTCAAGATCGAGTTCAGATACGGCCATTTCAGGCCGCCCGTATTCCACGTCTTTTCGTAGGCCAGCTGGATCTCCTTCTCGCCGAAGCCCCAGCTGAGCCACGTCACCACAAATTTCTCCTCACCGGCCGTCAGCCGCCGCTCGGCCGATACCGAGCAGCCGCCGCACCGGCCAATGCCGTTTTGCAGCTGTAACTGCTGCTGCATATAGGTGCTGCGGCCTGCCCATCGTCTGATGCCGAGGTCGGCCCAGCGGTACGCCTTCCTTCTCGATCGTCCGGATGGACGATTCTGCCACGCCCCGCGCGTGTCCGCGCGATGCAGCCGATCAAATGGATGACCTCCGCAAGGAAAAGGCCGATAGGTAGATGCAGAGCAGAATTTTTCAGCTCTTCCGTGGACAGAATGGTGGCCCAGCCGACGCTGCGCTCGCCCACCATATGTTCGAAATTCCTGGTCCTGCGTGAGTTTGCGCGGTAACGTCCTCCCTCGGTGTAGTGCGGCGCCTGCCGGGGCGAAGAAGCGCTTGCCCTCCTGCCAGAGTCCCATCTGCTGTAAGGTTGCCGCCGCGGGTCATAAGCGCGTCTGCGTCATGCACGCAGCCGTTCCATCGCCTCCGCACGCGGCAGGCCGGACTGTTCATATAAGTAAAGCAGCGCTGCGTCGCCGTTTGCGGCGGCAAGCAGCTTCCGACGTCCACCCGGGCAGTTTCAGGCTTCCGTCTCAAGCGAACGCCCCCTCTTTCAATTTTGCATATCAGTCGAAATCGAAAGCCAGCCAGATCGGGCGCAGTTCTTCTCTGCGTCCAGCCATTTGGCCATGCAGTTCATCATGCCGTGCCCCGGCGTTTTCACGGATACTGCCCCGCGCCGAGCGCCGCAGCCAGCGCCGGGAGCATCCGCGCATCCGCAGCAGCTCTTCCACGACGGGCCCCGCGCGGCACCGCCCGCAGCCGAGCGGCGCATAGCCCTTGCTCCAGCCGGTAAAAGTCCAGATCGTCGGCTGCATAGTCAACTGCGCCTTGGAATAGCGCGTGCGGCACGTCAAACAGCAGCGTCTCGCGCAGGCCTGCGTATTCCTGCGGCGTGACCACAGCCGCCGCGCCCTGTGGCGCCCGCGCGGAGCGTCTGCGTGGTGCAGCTGTCCTGCCGCGCGTAGCCCATCGTCTCATAGTAGGACGCAAAAGCTTTTTCCGTCTCCGGGACGAGCAGCAGACAGGGAGACGTAGCGTTTCCAAGCGTCCTTTCCGCAAACTCCATCAGCGCGCGGCACACGCCGCGCCCACGGAACGCTCCTCGTCTGTCGCGACGGCATAGAGGTAGGCAGCCTTCTGCATCTCTCGCCGTGCGCCAGCGTGAGCGGCAGGGCAAAGAGCATCGCGATGACCGCACCGTCTTCCTCCGCGCAGAAGCCTGTCGCCTCCGGATAAACGGTCTTAAAAAAACTGTCGATCTCCGCGTCCGTGTCGAACGAACGCCTGCTTTCCAGATGGGCTTTCAGCGCCGGAATATCGTCCGCCCGGTCTTTTCGTCCGACATCAGAAGCCTCCTGCAGGTCGGCGGCACATTTTTCGAGCAGCAGCGTCGGTAGGATTCCTTGCCTGCAGCAGTAGACCCGGCTCACCCATGTCGTCCTCACGGTTCAAAAAATTCAATTCCCGAGGCCTGGCGATATGGCGCGAAATCGCGGTTGATCATCGTATACGCCCCTGCACGTCGGCAAAGGCCTTTTTCAAAGCAGACGTCGTAATACGTCCGGTTCATCCGATAGTTCATCGAGAGTTGGCACCTGTTCGCCGTCCAGCAGCATCCATCCGTCCATGCCAATGGCAGCAAAATGATCGTGAACGCCTTGGCGATGGCCTTCTTCTCGCTCTGAATTTCATAATTTTCCGGTGTTTGGCCACCATTATTTCCCGGCATTTTTCAATGTTCTCCGCCGTGATGACCCTCGGTATGTGTCCGGTGTCCGATTCGAAGCGGTGGCAGTGGTTGCGCTTTGATTGCAGCTTTTTGCCGCGCAGCTCGGTCAGCTCTTCGACGGGGTGATATAGTCGGAACGAATCGCGGTACGGCGTGAAGCGGAAGCGGCCCGGATACTCGTTCCTCCAGAAATGCCTGTGCGTCCGCCGTCACGCCGCGGAAGCGCGTCGCGCGCGCCGCAGGCTGTCGTCCAGCACTGTTCACCGCCCGCGCAGGTCGCCCCTGCCCGGCGGGGAAAGAGATGTTGCGCCCTCCCAGTGCAGGTGTACTGCGTGACGAAGTCGCCCACGCGGCCGACTCTGGCCGTAGTAATTCGTCCAGAACAGCATACTCAGTAAACGCATAGTCTGCTTCCGGCTTGTTGGCTGCGTGAAGGATCGGCTCAATCCAGTTGGTCGCGGACGGTGATATCATGAAAATCGGATCGCTAAAAATCCTCGTTTTTCTGTTATGTCAGTCCCCATATAGTATACCACCTCCGTCAATGCTTTTCCACAGAAAAATCATTTTGCATTTTGGGCCGCGATTTGTTAAATAAGGTTGTTAGAAATGTGCGTAAGTCCAAACGGACTTTACGCACTATTTTTTCGCTTATGGAGGTAAAGCTATGGAAGAAAAACAGGACTTTTGGGGGACTTGGCCCTGCTGGGTAAGCTGATGCGGAAATTGCCGTGCCGTGTACGATCTCGCTGCTGGTCGGGGGCGCTTTACAACATCGTCGACCAGATTCATTGGCTGGGGCGTCGGCTATCTCGGCAACGGCGCGACGAGCGTTGTCTTTCCGCTGACGCTGGCGCTCGGCCTCGCGGTCATGACGCGACGGCGTGCAGCTTCGTTTCCATCTGCTTTGGCAAGCAGAACGCGAAGGACGAAACCGCACAATGGCAATGCGGTGATGCCTAGCAAGTTGGTGGGAATCGTGCGATGGTACTTACTATATTTTCCGCGATCCAGTCGCTTGCGCTGTTCGGTGCGACGGAGGCGACCTGCTCTATGCGCGGGATTATTTCGCGTGGATCGCGGCGGGCATCCCAATCTATGTTTTCGGCATTGTCAATCCAATCATCCGCGCCGACGGCAGCCCGAATTTCGATGGGCTGCATAAGGTCGGGGCGGTCACGTGAATATCATCGGCGACCCGATCGCCATTTCGTCTTCCGCGGCGGCGTGGTGGGCGCGGCGATCGCGACGGTGCTGGGGCAGCTCGTCACGGCGGGGATGAGCGTCTGGTACCTCTGTCATACGAAGATCTTGAAGTTGAAAAGGCGGATTTCGGGCTTTCCGGCCGCATCCTCGGTACTTTGCTGCTCGGCCTGCAGCTTCCTCGCGCAGATCTCGCTGGTCATCGCGATGGCGCAACCACCCGATGTTGGTGAAATATGGGGCGCAGTCGGAATTCGGCGCGACATTCCGGGGCTCACGGTGCTCGGCATCGAAGGTCTTCTTAGATCATCATCGCCATCACGATCGGCATGTCCGCCGGGTGCATCCTGATCGTCGGCTACAACTACGGAGCCAGCAGTTTGCTGCCGCCGCGGCGTGCTCTGGCGCTGATGGCGGCGGAATTCGTGCTCGGGGCGGTGTCGTTGTCATCACGCAGTGCTTCCCGCTTCCAGCTCATCAGCATTTTTCGGCTGGAGGATGCGCTTCACGAGCGGTTCGCCAAAGCTGGCCTTCCGCATCTATCTCTGCATGCCGCCGCTGGCCACGGTCAACAAGGTTCATCTTCATGCAGGTGCTGGGCCAGCCGGAATCGGCGGGGCTGTCGTTCTTCCTGGAAGTGCTGCTGCCGTGCTGCTCGTGATGCTGCTGCCGCGCGCGTTTGACTCATGGGCGTGCCTTCATTCCATGCCCGCCGCCGATGTCATCATCACGTTCCTTGCCTTCGCTCTATATCCTCCTTGGCGCACGGATCGGCAGCCTGCGTCAGCGTCAGGCGGACGTGAGGGCGCTTCTGTAAGTCATTTTTTCCGGAATTTGCTTATGCTGAGGGAAATGACGTTGAGGGCGCCTTCCAGCGCTGCGGCAGCGCCGAAGAGAACGAGGCGCTGTTGCCGAACACAAAAAGGCCGGGGCGGCGAACCGCCCCGGCCTCCCCGCTCAGGAATCAGCATCCATCGGGGTGCGGATGGGCTGGACAGAGGAACGGCCGCGGGTGAGGGCCGGGCGTTTCAATCAGAAAACGAGGATACCCGGATGTTTCAGCCGCCACCGCTCCGGCGAAAAACGCGGTTGCTCATCATACTTTCCGGGCGGCGAAGGGCCTATCGGCACAGAAGGGCCGCGGATGCCGTTCCCATTAAAATTCTTTGAAAAAAGCGTCCTTTTTCGATCATGATACCGCAGAATATATGAATCCTGCCGGGTTCGGCACACGTTCTCTCTGGGGATAGTTTGTGCATGCCCCGAAATACACGTAAGAATTTTTTCCGGAAAGGAACATAGCATGGAACGGATTTGAACAGCATCTGGAGGAAACGCAGCTCAGCTCCGAGGCAAAATACGACGGACGCTGCTGCACATCCGGCGCGACACGGTGCGTCTGCCGAATGGGCAGACGGCCACGCGCGAATATAATATCCACAACGGCGCGGTGTGTATCATTCCGCTGCTGAGGCAGCGGTTGCTGCTGGGCAGCAGTATCGCTATCCGCTGCGCGAGGTGATCATTGAATCCCGGCGGGCAAGAAGCTGGATGCGCCGGACGAATCCGCTTTGGAGGCGGCGCAGCGCGAACTTTGCGCGAGGAGACCGGCGCGACGGCGGCGAATGGCACGCGCTGGGCTGTTTGCCCGGTGGGCGCGTATTCAGCAGGCGAATCCAGATGTATCTGGCGCGCGGCTGACGTTCGGGAGCGGGCTGGATGAGGATGAATTTTTTGAACGTGTTTCGGATGCCGCTGGATGAGCTGGTGAACAAGGTGTTGGCCGGGGAGATCCTGACGCAAAGACACAGGCTGCGGCGCTGCGCGCGAAGCTGATGCTCGAGCGCGGGTTGATCTGAAAAACGGACCAAATTCCAAAAATAAATTAACGCTTTCTGAACAGCGGCGACGTGTTCGACAGCATTTTTTTCGCCATTTCCATGGGCGCTTATGCCGTGACCGGGAGGTACAGTCCCTGTCCCCGCCGCATACGGCGTGGGATGCCGGTCGGGAGGCTGATGAAATGTCAAATATCACACAGGAGTATCTGGTGCTGTTCCGTGCAGTTACGGGAGGCGGAGCAGGCGCTGGAGTAGCTGCGCGACAGAATGATCGAGCGGCGCAGCAGCTGGCGGAGGAGATCTACATCTGCGGGATGAGGCATCCTGACCGCGCCGCACCGAACTGACCTGGAATGTAGATAGGCCCGGCGGAACGACGTTCCGCCGGGCCTGATTGATAGAGGCGTTTCGCTGCGGCGGAGCTGTGATGCGCGTTTTTCGACGGGCGCCAGGCGCAAAACAGGAAATTCATGGCGGTTTGGAAATGAAATGTGGAAAATGGTATGATATGGTGCATCCTGTACAAAAAGCGTATAGTGCATCCTAGGCCAAAAATTACATTTATTTTTTGATATATTATTATATTATATACAATATAGCAGACACAAAAAAACAGATGGCCAGAGGATCGGCCGTTCAAGTTCCCGTCCGGTCGCGCGAGTTCCCAAGGCGCGGCCTTTTTTATCGACCGTAAAGACGGTGAAATCCGTAATATAAGGGGGAAACAGCAATAAACGAAGCGCAACGCGCAAAGGTCATGCAGATCATCGACAAGCATGGTCGCAGCCAGGCCGCGCTGATCGCGATTCTTCAGGATGTTCAGGCGGAGTACAGCTATCTCAGCCAGAGCAATCTGGAGCTGATCGCGCGCGAGCTTGGCATTGCGATCGCCAAGGTGTACGGCGTGGCGACTTTCTTCGAGAATTTTCGCTGCAGCAAGGGCAACATCGTCAAGGTCTGCAACGGCACGGCATGTCATGTTCGAAATCCCAGCCGATCTATGACGTTGTACGCGAGCACCTCGGCCTGACCGGTAAGCGCAAGACGACGGACGACGGCATCTTCACGCTGGAGACGGTTAATGTCTCGGCGGGGCGGCCTGGCCCGGTCATGACGATCGGCGCGAGGCCCACGCGAAGATGTAGAATCCGGACAAGGCATTGGCCTTGCTGGATGAGATCCGGGCAAAGGGAGGTGGCCGCGGAATGAAGATCGCAACAAGAGCGGAGCACCGCAAGACGCGCCTTCCAGGCGCAGGCATGGCTGGCCGCGGAGGACCGCGTGGATCCTGGTCTGCGCGGGCACGGGCTGCATCGCGGGCGGATCGATGAATGTCTGGCTGAGAAGCTGACGGCGCTGTGCACTGAGCGCGGGCTGAAGACGCGCGTGCGCTGCGGGAAGAGTGGCGGCCAATGATACGCTCCATTTCGCGCAGCGGCTGTCAGGGCTATTGTTGTGAGATGGGGCCGCTGGTTGAAATTCAGCCGGAGGGCATCCTCTCTACACGCAATGTCCATCCCGAGGACTGCGAAGAGATTCTGGAAAGACGATCCTGCACGCGAGATCATCGACTGGCTGCTGTACAAGCTGGACGGGAAAGTATGCGCATCACGACGACATCCTGTTCTGCAAACAGCGGCGCGTGATGGAGAGCGAATCGAAAAAATACGCTTTGCAGGCCATCGCCCATTCCGGCCTGCGCGGCACAGACGGCACCGCGCGGCGGAGCTGACCGTTGGGGGAAGACGAAAAGTGCATCGGCGTCGTCCACGGTCTGGCCAACGCGAAGCGGCTGATCACGAAGATGGAGGCCGGAGAAGAGCATTTCGATCTGGTCGAGGTCATGACATGTACAAAACGGCTGCGTCGGCGGCGTGGGTCAGCTGCGCGGACTGACGCCGCAGAAGCAGGCGCGCGCCGAGGGCCTCCTATGAAGCGGATTGCGGCTCGCTCATCAAATCGTCGCAGGTCAACCTGATCCCGAACGCGCTCTATCAGAAGATCACCACGGAGGAAGCGCACCATCTGCTGCATGTCCACTATCCCGGGGAGGATGCGCAGGCATAAAAACCTATGGCTGAATAGATGAGAACTGTTCCCAGCGACCGTTGACAAGGTTTTGCGGTATGATAAACATTCTGCGTCCGCGCCGGGCGGCGGACGGGATATGCGCCCGTGGTGGAATTGGCAGACACGATGGATTTAGGTGATGTCACCTTGGTGAAAGTTTCGCCCCCTTTGTTGCCGTTGACGCGGGATTTTTGTAAAAAGCAGAGGTTCATCCTGTTTTTATAGATGTGGGTCAAGGTTACGCCCGCCTCGGTTCCTCGCCGTAAAAAACAGGGGCCAAACAGTGACAGGCACCCTGCCGCTGTGCATCTGCGCCTGTGGTGGAATTGGCAGACGATGGATTTAGGTGATGTCACCTTGTGAAAGGTTTTGCGCCATCCTCGCTGGGTGGACATTCTTCGGTAAAGCATACTGCCTGTTTTATAAACGCGATCGCGTTACGCCCGCCTCGGTTTCCTCACCGTGTAAAATCAGAGTTTTTATAAACGCGGATCAAGCGTTACGCTCCGCCACGGTTTCCCTCGCCGTAAAAAACAGAGGAAACAAAATAGCTGCAGGTATCCCTGCCGCTCATATATGCGGGAATGGTGGAATTGGTTGACACGCAGGATTTAGGTGACGTCACCTTGATGAATGTTTTTGCGCCATCCTCGCCGCGGACATTCTTCGGTAAAAGCAGGCTTGCCTGTTTTTATAACTGCGGGTCAAGCGTTACGCTCCGCCTCGGTTTCCTCACCGAGTCAAAATCAGAGGACAGCAAAATAGCGGCAGGTATCCCTGCCGCTCATATCTGCGGGTATGGTGGAAATGGTAGACTCGAGGATTTAGGTTCCTCTGCCGTGAGGCGTGTGGGTTCGAGTCCCACTACCCGTACCAAGCGACCGACCTGCATTTTGTGATAAAAAATGCAGGTCGGTTCAATATTGTTACTTCAGTAAAAATACTTGTTTTTTATATCTGTATTTTTCCATCACCAGTTCGTCGACTTCCTGCTCCAATCTCAAAATTTCTTTCTGCAAAGTCAAGCAGTGGGCATCGAGAACTGGTTTCCTCAATGCCCACTGTTTTTGCAACTGTGTGACCTTTTTTAGTTCTGCTGCATACTGTTCCCGCAGCTTTTCCGTGTAATCCCAAACGGCTTCATCCAAAACCTCCTCGTGAATCCGGTGAGAGCTGCAATAACCTTTCCCGTTCCGTTGGTATCCCCGGCAGACGTATTCCACACGGCGGCTGCCGTTCCAGTAACGGATCATGGGACTGAATACGTTCCCACATTCCTGACAGGTCAGTAGCCCGGCATAACGGTGCTTTGTACGATTGTTGACCGCCGGACGCGCCTGCTGTTTCAGCCGCGTCTGGACTTGCTGCCAGATTGCTTTTTCAATGATAACCGGATAGAAATTCTCGTGACGAAGCCAGTCCGCTTCGCAGACAGCTCGCGCTTTGCCGCCGAGATATTCCCTGCGGTGATTGACCAGAACGCCGGTATAGGCTTCCTCCGCCAGCACGTTTTTCACACTGGCATATGTCCATAGGAACTGACCGTCACGGGTTTTGTGCGTATGCCGGACTTCTTTGCCGCACCATTCAGCCCGGAGCTGCGCCGGTGTTTTTCGCCCCTCAGTATTAAGCCACCGGGTGATCTCTTTCTGTCCGCAGCCCTGTAAATACAGAGCGTAGATAAGCTGTACCGTCTCCGCCGCTTCCGGATACACCAAAACCTGATTTGTATTTCGATCCTTCCAGTATCCGAAGGGCGGCGTGATCACCAGCCCCTCTTGTTGCTTCTGACGGTATCCTGCTCGAATCTTTTGCCAATATCCTTCGCGTAATAATCATTCATCAATCCGCGGACACCGATCATGAGATCGTCTTCTTCGCAGAAAGTATCCACACCTTCCGTTGCGGAGATGACCCGCACTTGCTGCTGTCTCAGGAAGTCGATAAACAATGCGGTTTGGGTTCGGTGACGACCCAGCCTTGAAAGGTCTTTCACGAGAACTGCATCAACCTGTTTTGCCTGAACCGCCGCTGTGAGCATATCCAGCCCACGGCGGCTGAAATTCATGCCGCTGATGTTATTATCGGCAGAACTGCCGACGATCGTCCAGCCGCTCTTTTCTGCAAAGGCGCGGCAGATCTCCTGCTGATTTTGCAGAGAATTCTGCGCCGGATCATCGTCGTTGAGAGCCGCGCATAGAGCCAACCCGCATTGCCATAATCTTTTACCCCACAAGCCCGTCGCCGTAGATCAGGTGCGCCAGCCTGTCCCAGTCAAAATCCAGCGCACCGTATCGCTCCGTGAGCGTCCCATTTTCGTAGACATCCAGGTGTGTGCGGAACGGTGCTTTGATCTGAATGTCCAGACTGAGCGTCCCGTTTGTTTCCTGAACATAGATTTTTTCAATCAGCATCCGCAGGTGCGCTTCCGTCATAGCACCCTCAGTGAGAATGTCGTCGATCATGCTGATATCCCGTTTGAGTTTCGCTTGCCGCTCCCGCAGGACGGCGGAGATGTTTTGCAGTTCTTCGATCTGCTTTTTGCCGCAGCGATTTCTTCTTCGCGCTTTTGAATCATGCGGTCGTAGCGCTCGGCATTTGCCCGGTCCCGTATCCGCTCCATTAAAATTGCCTCCATTTCATCCTCCAGGCATCGAATTCGCTTTTCTAACTTGACAATCTGCGCACCGGTCAGTTCTGCCTTTGGTGTCCACTGTGCGATCAGCTGCTCCAGCGCATCCCAGTTCTGCTGATACAGCGCTTTTGTATTGCGCAGTTCGTCGATAATCAGCCTGTCCAATACGGACTCGTCGATCTGGTGCTGGGAGCAATGCTCCTTCCCGAAGCGGTTGTAGGTGCTGCAAACATAGGTGACCCGTTCGCCGCTTTTCAGATGGATGCGCCTGCCGAACATGACCTGGCCGCAGTCAGCGCAGCGCAGAAGTCCACTGTAGCGCAGGATCTCCTGCGAGGGCGCGGCGCGCACGTTCAGCCGTTTCCGCTCCGCCAGCATCATCTGCGTCTGCTCCTACAGTTCCGGCGTGATGATCGGCGGGAGATAGTTTTCATGACGGAACTGTTCTTCCGGCTCTGTGAAACGGAAGGTTTTGTTGATTTTGTTCCGTTCGCTTTGTGGCAGATGAGCGTTCCAACATAGCTTTCGTCCCTGAGAATGCGGGCTATCATGGTTGCGTCCCAAAGATACTTTTTAGGATGACGTCCTGCGTGTTGGGCAGGCTCTTGTTCAACAGTTCCAGTTGCATGAGCGCAGGTGTTTTTTCTCTTCTGCTCATTCAGTGTGCGGGCGATGGTCTTCATGCCGCTGCCGCCAACGTAGGCGGTGAAGATCAGTCGAACGGTTTCGGCTGCTTCCTCGACAATGACAACCTTCTTCGTGTTTTTATCCTTGAAATAGCCGAATGGCGGAATGGTCACGAGCCCTTCCTTTTGTTTTTGCCGGTAGCCGGTCCGCACACGGCGGCTGCCGTCGCGCGCATAGAAGTCGTTGACCAAACCTTTGAAGCCAATGATGAGATCGTCGTTTTCATTGAACGTATCGATATTTTCCGTTGCCGAGAGGACGCGGAACATCATGCTCCCGCAGGTAGTCGATAAACAGGGCCGTCTGTGTTCGGTGTCGACCCAGGCGGGATAGATCTTTGACAATGATGGCTTCAATTTTGCCCGCTTCGACCACTTCATAGATTTTGTCGATGCCCTCGCGGTTGAAGTGCATGCCGCTGACGTTGTCGTCAAAGGACTCGCCGACCACCTCATGTCCGTTTGTGACGGCATATTCGTAAATGATTTTCCGCTGATTCGTCAGGGGAGTTCAGTTCATCGTCCTCGTCCCGACTCAGGCGGTAATACAGCCAGACTTTCATGGTTCCTCCCTTCCCGCTATGGTGTGTGCCGATTGCAGCACACACCATAGCACACTGTTTTTCGAATAGCTAGAACAATCCATCATGCGCAGCAGGAATCTCCATTATCAACAAAATTTTCCTGTGACGTTGTATATGGCTGATCTACCGACAGGTAGTCATGCACCAGCATTTTAAAAATTCATCGAACTGCTCATCCGTACCGATGTAGCTGAACGTGACCTCCGAAATGTTTTCTTTTCGTTTTCTTGCCATAGGCGTTCCTTTCATAGTTCCTGTTTCATATCCCAATCTTCATGATCGTCCTCGGCATGGCCGAGGGCGGTTTTTTCTTTGCCGGAGCTTTCTCCGGCGCTTGCTGTCAATGTGCATTGGTGTGGTTGAGGCATCGCGCGTCAGCACTGTGTCCGTCATCTGCTCCACAGCACGGCCAAGGCGCACAGCGCCGCGCACAAGATCAATGCCGCGATTGAGATCCATGCGCACAGGTGAATTTTCTTCCGCGCTTCCTGTACTGTATCCGAAAGCTGTTTCTTCGTATCGTTCAGGATCGCGGTCAGGGAGCTTCGTATTCTCTGTCAGCGCCTTGCAGTTGGAAGAATACCTCTCGTTCAGGCTCCCAGCCTGTTTCTCGAAATTTTCTGCACTCTCCTGCATCTCGGTCAAAGCGTTCTGTGCTTCCTGCTTCGTCAGGAGCGTTTTCAGATCCGCGTTTAACTGCATCTGCTGTCGAAACAGCCTGTCCTGCATTTCGAGCATCGCATTCCAGTTCCTCTCTGTGACCATCACACTCGGCTCTAGCTGCTTCGCTTCGTTCATCGACCGCCGATGCAGGGCTTGAAGTTCCTCCAGTGATTTCCTCTGTTCTGTATCCAAATTCCGCCTCCATATTTTCTTTCAGGTATTTTTCTATGTGCAGCTTATTGTCACGGCATTTTCGTCCGTCCGGTGTCGTGTAGGTGATATTTTTTGCGGCTGTCTCTCCATGCCGCGTCGTAGCCCTCTGCGCGCAGCAGCGTCAGAAATTCGTCCCTGTTCCCGGCATAGCGCATACACTCGTCTATCACGCGCATGAGTTCAAATTTCCAACTCTCGCCTTTGGACGCCGTGTAGTATTCCGCGTTGGACATTCCTTGCGCCTTTCGCTGCTCATCTCTCTGGAATTTGGGGAAGCCCCAATTCCTCACAGATTTCGTCGTTGCGAACGCGCAGCTCCTGAATCTGTTCGTCCGCCATATGCACCTTCCTGCCGGTTTCAAAGTTTACGCTGTTGATGATGCAGTGCGAATGAATGTGTTCGCGGTCAACGTGCGTGCAGACCAGAACTTCGCAGCCCTCGAAATATCCGGCAAGCCTGCGGGCCGCTTCGTGTGCTGTGCGCGGGTCAACGTCCGCACCGCGTGGGAAGCTCTGCACCATGTGGTAGAACATCACGCCGCCGTCCTTGTGGTGCAGCAGCTTCGTACTGAGGAATTCATCGAACGCGGTTTCCGGCTGGCAGCCGATCCCGCTGACGAGCTGCTGTCCATTCCACAACGTCTTGCTGAGTTGGGAAACGTAGCGCATGACACTTTTCATGCAGCCGCGCGTCTGCGTCCCTTTTATAGTTCACGAAATGGACGATTGCGATTTCGGCGCACCCCTTCCTGAATTGCTCTCTCAGTGTTATATTGATTTTTGCAAACTCCTGCACAGCGGAGTCCAGATTGGCGAACTGTACCTTGCCCATGTTCGCCAGCACAGCCAGCTGGTTGAGGTTGTTGCCGATGGCCTTCTGCTGCCGCAGGACTTCCTTGAGTCCGTCAAGAATCACAATCTGTTTTCTGAGACAACAGGCGGTCACATAATCGCTCTGGCTCATGTGCGCCTGCGCTGCTTTTCGGCGGATTGTCTCTAAATCCTGTTCCGAGATCCGAATGCTGAATTGCTTGTCTTTTTTCATGTTTCCTCCGTTTTCATTGAAGTGGGTACGGGCTTCTGCCCGATATTTGGCATTTGGCAGGACGCCGGGACACCGGCGACTAGCCAAATGCGATGCTGGCTCCTCCCAAACGGGAGGATTTTTCCCGCTGCGGCGGGGCTTCTCTGCGCTTTGAGCCTGCGTTTTTTCACATTGCCCGCACGTCGGCGCAACGTTGGCTTTTCCCGTTGCGCCGCACACACACTCGCTGTCGGGGCAGAAAGCCGCACACAGCGGCGACACGCGCCTCACGGCGCGGCGCAGGCGCTCTACCTGCCGACAGGGTCGATAGGGTCGATGTTTCCCACGGTGGGAAGATCGGCACTTTCGACACTCCGGAGCGAGATCAACCGCTTTCCACTACTGCGGTAGATCTTGACCAGAATTCCGTTTCCCCTTAGAGTCTCAACGCTTTCCAGCACCAGACGGGTCACTTTTTTCGGCGTGATTCCAAGCCTTCCGTCAGGGTCGATCTTTGCGGACAGTGCCGATGGCGCGCCGGTGTATGTAGGATCGGCACAGAGCAGCGCAGAGAAAAGATGCACGAGCTGAAGCGCGGAAATCTTAGCAGCGCCGGTGCAAGTTTTGCTGTCTGCAAGCAGCTTCCAGACGTGATCGTCCTCACCAAATTCGAGTTTCAAAGTCCGGTCAGGGATATCACGACCGGTGCAATGCAGCGAAGCAATGTTGGCAAGGCGAGAGTTTTTTGCAGGACGAAGGTTGAATCTGCCGCGCCGCTGAGACCCGTTGACCCGGAGATCATATTCATCGGATCGTCATCGTGCAGCTTCCGCAGATGGTGAATCAACAAAATTGCGATGTGCCGTTTGTCTGCAAGTTTTTTCAGAAGCCCGATGTCCTGATAGTCATTTGCGTACAAATTGCTGTCACTGCCCGTACCTCGAACGCGCTGCAGGGTGTCAATGACAACGAGTTTCGTTGTCGGATGCTCCATTAAGAACTGCTCGATCTGCTGTTCCAACCCGCGCTTGAGTGTGTCAGCCATGATTGCAAAATGCAGCGTCGGCGGCGCATCTTCCGTCAGATCGAAGAGCCGTGTCTGGATGCGTTGAAACGAATCTTCGAGACTGAGATACAGAACCTCGCCCTGTGTCACTGCAAAATTCCAGAGCGGCTGACCCTGCGCAATGCACAGGCATAGCCACAGCGCCAGCCACGATTTGCCGATCTTCGGCGCGCCCGCGAGGATGTGCAGGCCCTCCGGAATGAGTTCGTCTACCAGAAAGTGCGTCGGTTCGTATGTCCTGTTTTGCAGATCTTCTGCGTTGATGGTTTCCAGTTTGGTCATTTTTTCACTTCATTTCGATTTTATTTGTTATAGATACATTCTCTACAAATCTACAATCGGATGATAGCACAACCATTGACATTCCACAATAGGTAATGTATCATTTAAGCACATACACTACACGAGTGAAAATACATTCTCTACAAAGGAGGCGCACGCACATGGGCGTTTTGGGGAAAGATTTATTGGATTTTCATTGGCCGCGCACCAATACGAAGGTGGAGTTCGGCGCTTCCGGCTATTGGGTAGAATCCCATCCGACGATGCAGCCCTACGGCACTGCGCTGACGGAAATTCTGAATCTTGACGCTGCGCCGCTTCAGGAATCATTGGATCAATATCGGAACGCCGTTGCAGAAAAGGATACAGAGCAGGCAGCGCAGGCGTTTCAGGCTATGGCGAATGGATTTGCGTCTTTGCCGCTTTACCGCCTGTATTGGGAGGATATTCAGCTGTTTGCAAGCATGGATGCGCGTGAATTATTTGTGGGCGAAGCGCAGGAAGCGTTCCGCGAATATGTGATGCAGGACGATACGTTGCCGCGGTTCATGCAGGAGCAGCTGGACGCCATCCGGCTGATCCAAGATCGCTATGTGTGGTTCCTAGATAGTCTCTCTGCGGGCAAGCCGTTTGAAAAAAAAAGGGCCAGAGAAAACTTCTCTGGCCCAGCAGATTGAGAAAAAGGCTTGGAGCCGTTCGTCAGCGGCGTCAGCCTTGGCGCAGATTCTGAAGGTAGACGGGCCGAAGGTAAACGCGCTATTCTGCATCCGTGGCACTGGGTGCGAGGCGGAGGTGGTCGAAAAAATGTACTTTGACCGGCTGCTGGATTTTGTCTACCGGCGAGTGGCAGCCAGAATATCATCGTACAATTTCTGTTCCTGCAAGTTGCCGTTTGCATTTTCGGCTTCCTCGCCGTCTCGGAGCAGCTCATCGAGAGAGACGTGAAGAGCTCTGGCAATTCGTAAGCATAGTTCCAGACTGGGACGTGCATAGCCGGTCTCGGTCCTTGAAATATACTTCTGCGTCGAAAAGACGATTTCCGACAGATTTTCCTGTGTCAGACAGTTTCTCTGGCGCAGCTTTGCGGATGTTCGCGCCAAGCTGCTGACAAAGCTGATTCGGCGCGGGATATGTATTCTTGTGGTTGATATCTGTTTCCTCCAACTACCCCGGAATCATCGCTGATTTCAGATGTTGGTACCGGATTCTAACGTCTTGGCATCACATCTCCACGCATATTTTCATAGAGCGTATTCTATGCTTTCCATTGCTCGTTATCGGCAGACACACAGTGATTGTCGAAGTCCTCTTTATCTGCCATGCAGCACAGACATAGATCATATCCGCATCATCGATCGCAGCGCCAATCGTGTAAAATACGTTTCCCTTCTGTGTCAGATGGTTCATAGACTGCCACATCAATCTTGCAATGCAACTACGCTCGAGATTCCGCCGTACTTCGTTGTAGAAAGCCCTGCCGCTTTACAGGCAAAGCTGACGATCTCCCGAAGCTCTGCTTCCGTCAGATCCTCCGGCGCTTTGCCGGTTTGCAAGAGCTTCCACACGGCGCTGCCGCCGAAAATATCGCCTGCGCCGGTCGTGTCAACGACCTTGATGTCCTTCAGGCTGTTCACATGGCCGCCGGCATTCCGGTTCTGGAACCAGCAGCCCTCCGCGCCGCAGGTCGCAAACACGAGCCTTACAGGAAATGCTCCAGAATATACTGCGCGCCGTCCTGTACGCCGAGACCGAACAGGAATTCGATTTCTTCGTCGCTGATTTTTACAACATCCGCATGGTCAAGCCCCCAGAGCATCTGCTCTTTCGCATCGTCGAGGCTTTTCCACAGCGGCCTGCGCAGATTGGGGTCGAATGTGACTAGCTTTCCGTGCGCTTTTGCGTATTCCACGGCGCGATACGTCGTCCCTCTGGCCGGTTCGTCGGTCAGCGAAAGCGTACCGAAATGGAATACCCGCGTTTCATCGAGGATGGACAGATCAAGCTCCTCAAACCGGAGCTGCGTGTCCGCGCCGGGCTTGCGCGCAAACGCAAACTCCCGGTCGCCGTTTTCGTCCAACGTGACAAAGGCCAGCGTCGTGAAAACATCGTCAGACGCGACAATTCCCTTTGTTTCGATTCCGGCCTTGCGGAGCGTACCGGTCAGCAGTTTTCCAAACGTATCCGTGCCGACCTTGCCAAGCAGCGCAGCTTTGCCGCCGAACTGGGCAACGGCGGCAAGGAAATTGCCGGTGCGCCGCCCGGATGGGCCGCCATTGTGGGATAGCCATCCGCGTCAGTCGATTGTGTTGTAAAATCAATCAGCAGCTCACCGAGCGCGACAACATCGTACATACTCATTCCTCCGTGAGCGCAATGCTCCAAGTGTTTTCGTATTCTGCTCCCGGTGCAAGGTGAATGAGATCGCTCTTGCAGCTCAGCTCCTCCACCACGTCCTGCCGTGACGGAAGCGACACCCACGGCTCGATGCAGACATACGGCGCATCGGTGCGGCATATGCCAGATGCCAAGGTACGGCATCTGCGGATAGGTCACGGTGACGGAGCGGTTTGTTTTGGCAGAGCAGAGCGTCACGCGCCGCGCCATGTTTTTCAGCACGATGGCGTCCTCGTCAAACAGATCGTGCCGCAGGCGAAGCATCGTGCCGTTTTCCAGCGGATACGGCGTATCGTGGCCGTTCAGGAAGCATGCTTCCGTGAAGCCGATACGATCCGGATGACAGGGCTGTGAAAAGCGCAGCTCATAGTCCTCAAATGCTGTGTCTTCCGCCAGCGGGACCCGGAAGCCGGGATGCCCCCCAACACCGAACATCATTTCCTTTTTCATCCTCGTTCCGAACGGAGTATGTCACCGCGACCGTCCAGCCGCACAGCGCATAGCGCACCCGGAATGTGAAACGGAATGGATACTGCCGCAGCGTTTCCGGTGTGTCTTGCAGGCAAAAGCGTAACAGAATCGGCGGACTGCTCCTCGACGGAGAAAACAGAATCCTTCGCAAAGCCGTGAATCTTCATCGAATAGCGCACGCCGCAATAGGTATAGCTGCCGTTTGTCAGCCGCGCGACATACGGAAACAGCACCGGTGCACGGTCTTTCCAGTATGCCGGATCGCCGTTCCAGAGATACTGCGTTCCATACTTGAGCGCAGCTCCATCATCTGTGCGCCGAGCGGCTCGACGCGCAGAGTCAGATTTTCGTTTTGCAGCTCGATCATGGCTCAGTTCTCCGCTGCCGGATACTCGTTGCACAGCAGGCGGTACGGCGGCTCGTCCTCTTCGATCTTCGGGAAACGGCCCACGGGAGGATTGAAGCGGTTATCCGTGTTGTCGTCGTTGCACTGGCTGACCTCGCCAAGCAAAACGGCTCCCGTACCCGGTTCGACCTCGAAATCGTGATACATATACTGCTGGATGTGGATGCTCTCGCCCGGCGTGAGCCTCACCTGCGTCCCGGCAGGAACGGTGTAGGTTCTGCCGTCGCAGTGAACGGTCACGTCGGATTCCTTGTCAATGGACTCGTCGGGCAGGCTGTTGTAAACGCGGATGAGGATATTGCCGCCGCCGCGATTGATGATATCCTCGGTCTTGTGCCAATGGAAGTGGTTCGGTGAATACTGCCCCTCTTTCATGTACAGCAGCTTCTCGGCGTAAACTTTCGGATACTTATCCTGCATAGCGCGGTTGCCGTTGCGGATGGTGATGAGCGACATACCGACCTTATCAAAGTCACCAAGACCGTAATCGGTGATGTCCCAGCCGAGCATGCAGTCACGGACTTCGTCGTATTCGTGCCCCTTGGACTGCCATTCTTCAGGCGTAAAATGGCAGAACGGCGGCAGGTAGCAATGCTCCCGCGCACACATGGCTTCGAGCTCTTTTTAAGGCTTTGTTAATCTCAGAACGTTTCATGGTGTTTCCTTTCTCGTGATCTGTCGAAAGCCGGAAGAGAATTTACACCCTCTTCCGGCTTTTCCGTATCTGTTAGTTCTCGTACTTTCCGCAGTAGCGCATCAGGATCGTTGCGACCTCTGCGCGTGTCGCGTCGCCCTTCGGTGCGAGGGTCGACGCGCTCTTGCCGGTGATCAGCCCCTCTGCATACGCCCAGGACATTGCGTCGTAGGCATATCCGCTGATCTGCGTTCGGTCTGCAAAGCCGTCCAGCGATGCACGCGCGCTGACGTCATAGCCCTTATAGGCAGCGTAACGATACAGGAAGACCGCAAGCTGTTCGCGGGTGATCGCGTCGTTCGGTCCAAACAGACCGTTTCCATAGCCGCTGACGATTTTGGTTTCCGTCGCCCAGATGACCGCATCCTCGCAGTAAGAGCCGCTGCGAACGTCCGTAAATACGTTTTTCCCGTTTACATCCGGCTTCTGCTCCAGGCGGTAAAGGATCGTCACGATCATACCGCGGGTTGTCGTTGCACCCGGTGCAAAGGTATCCGTGCGGACGCCGCCCATCAGACCGTTCTGCTCTGCGTAGCGCACGGCGTCAAAGTACCAGCTTCCCGGCTGCACATCCGCAAAGGGATTTTTCCAATCCGAAGAGGGCTTGCTCTGCCCCGGAGCCGGCGTATTGGGTCTGTCCGGAGCCGGTGGTGTCGGCTTGTCGCCGTCTTTCAGCTCCTCCAGCCGCTTCTCCGCAGCCTCGAGCACGTCAAGCTTTTCGACCAGTTCCTTCTGCGCCTCGTTCAGCGCCACATAGAGTGCGCGCGCCGCCTCGACCTTTGCGCTGTCGTCCAGCGTCAGGTCCTCCAGCTTCGGCAGCGCCTCGATTGCCGCATCAACTCTGGCTGCGAGCTCGCTGTCGCTGAAGGTCTGCACCGCGTGAACGATGTTCGCGTGGAGGCGCTTGCCGCCCTCATAGAACATGTGCCAGACACCGTCGTCGTCTTGCATAAAGCACGGCGCGCCGGCGCGACCGTAATCCGGCCACTCCGCATCGTCGTCTCTGTCGCTGTCATAGCGCTGACCCTTGGATTCGTACACGATGCCCCACGGGATCACCTCGTCCAACGCCGCACCGACTTCTGAACGCATAGATCTCGCCGGAGGATGCGTGGCAGATCACGAAATAGCGCGTCTCGCCATTCACATCCCACTCCATGAAGTACGGACCGGAGAAATTGTTCATGTACTGTGCGTCCATATCCGGATTCAGCAGCGGCGTCTGCACCGGTGTCCAGTCAAAGCCGTCCGCGGAATACGCCCAGTAGATGTTGCGGTGACCGCTGGTCGCGGAGCCCGTGACCATGAGCAGCATGATGTACTTATTTCCAAGCCCCGGGATCTCGTGCTCGAAGACGCGGGCATAGCTCGCCTCGTTCAAGCCGCTGCCGGTGGGCGAGAAGTCGTTTGCATTGACGCAGACGCCGCCGTAGGTCCAGTTGATCAGATCGTCCAAGGTCGCATAGCGGGTCGTCGGGTTCTCGCCGTGGAAATACATGACATACTTGCCGATGCCGTCGTTCCACATCACGTGTGGCGAGGAAACGTGCGAAACGCTGTAATAGTCCCCGCTGCCGTCCTCCTTCTGCCAGACCTTGAGATGACCGGGTTTGCGCTGTACTCCGTCCACGGACCGTCCAGCGAATTGGAGGCTGCAACACAGTTGCCCGCCGGAGCGTCATGCGGCGCGTAGAACAGATAATAGCGGTAGTCGCCCATCGCGTTGCTGACCGGGTGGTCCTTCGTGTCGACTACGCATGGGAAATTGAACTCCTGCGTCGGGTTGTAGAGATAATCCTCCAGCTCGATCGTGTATGCCTTTGCCTCAAAGGTCGGGAAATGGGGTGCCTCGCGGTCGGCCGTGATGATATACGCGGCGGAATACGCCGTGCGTCCGTTCGCCATCGCGCGAACATAGCAGTCGTTGACCGGGAGTCCCGCCGGGAAGGTCATTTCGACCTGCGCAACATTTTCATGGAAGCTGCCGACAGCAGTCACGTTCAGCGCATTGTTCTTGGAATCCAGCAGCGTGAGCACAACCTCATCGCCGTCCGTGAACTGCTCGCCGGTCACCGTGACGGTGACCTTCTTCTTCGCTTTCCTTCTGTGTGCTCTCCGAAAGCGTCACGCTCCGAAGTCTTGCGGGCGAAACGCCTTCCGGCAGAATTTCACCGCTGCCCGCACGCACATGGCGGACATCCAGATCACAGCGTCCGCTGTTGTCCGCACCGAAGCGGAGCAGATCGCCGCCCTTATAGGTCGTCAGGGGCGCGCTGTCAAACGCGAGTGTGTTGTCGACATAGAGGTCGAAGACGAAGCCGTCGCCGTCCGGACGGACGACCATCGTATAGGTGTGCCAGACGGTGGTGTTCAGCTGCATGACATAGCGTCCGGTGCCGGAGGCGGAGGTGCTGACGAAGCCCTCCTCGCCATAGCCCAGGAAGATCGAGCCGATCTTGCCGTTCAGATCCTCGCTGTTCACGCCCATGCGGACCGCGATCTCATTTGCAGCCGCGTCCACTGCTCCGGCAACGCGTGCCTCTGTCTGGAAAGTAAATCCGCCGCGCGGGAGCGCCAGACCGGCTGGCGAGACTACCCAGTGATATTTGCTTGCAGAGGCAAGCGCGCAGGAGTTGTCCTTCTTGATGTTGACATAGCCGTCTTCCTGCGTGATCGTACCGGTTTTAGTGGACCGGCGCCAGTTTTCGCTGTCCCACTGCGCCATATCGTGGTCCACGATGTCCCACGTGTTGACGAACGGCGCGTCATTGCCGATCGGCAGCGCGTCGGTCGTCCCCTCCAGCGGCAGCTGCATCGCAGTGTTGTCCTTTACGATGTTCGATACATCCGGATTCAGACCGTAAAGATACCGAAGCGAACCGCTTCCGGCGACCGGCTGCACAAGGGTCAGGCGGATGGTCGTCTCGTTCTGACGGGTTGCACTTACGATCTCCGCCGTGCCGGCGTTGTCCAGCACGAGGAAGCCGGTATAATTCTGCTCCGACGCGGCAATGTCCGTGCCACCGCGGTGGGCGATCGTCACATCGATGATCTTCCGCGACGCATCCGCGTAAGCAGCGGATACGATGGACGGTCCGCGGTAATAGGTGCTCTTACCATAATGGTAAAGCATGGCGTTTGCGACGCGTTTGCCGATCTCAATGAGACCGGGTGTCTTGTAATGTGCGGTGACCTGGCGCTCAAACTCCATCTCGGTCGCCGCAAGGAAGAAATTCTTGCCGTCGTCCAGCTCCAGCTGGGCACTGCGGATGCCCGTATAGGCTTCGTTGTTGGAGATATTTTCCGCGTGCGTGCCGATCTGGCACAGGAACAGCGGCAGATTGGAAACGCCGAGATCCTTGCGCAGACGGCTGAGCAGCACCTGCATATCCTGCTTGTAATCTTCTTTCGACACGCTGAGCGCACCGTCCGTCTCGCCCTGGTTCCAGACCACGAGCTCTACGCCGCCCGCGTCTCTGGCGCGCGTGATGGCACGGCCGTAAAGCGTGCCGGTATTAAAGTGGTTGTTCTCATCCAGGAACATCCAATACTGTGTTTTGCCGTGATTCGTATTGGGCGTATGCAGACCGGAGCCGGAATAGGCTGCCGGGACCACGCCGACCGGAAGCTGAAGCTCGTCGATCAGCGCATTGACCATCGCTGGAACGATCGACGCACCCGCGCCGTCATAGGGGTCCTTCAGATGCTTCCACTGCCCCCAGCGGCAGTTTGCCGCAAGATCATTGGCCACGGTATACGGTGCCGCACCCTGCCCGACCATGTTGGACTGCCCGATGCAGAGAATGTTGATGCCGACGCCCCAGCGCGTTTCGCCAGCTGCCTCGGCGACGATATTGCCTTCGGCGCTGCTTGCACGGAGGTCAATGCGATACCATCCGCCCTGCGGCACATCCTTCAGCGTTCCGGTCCACTCGCCGCTGGCATTTTCCGCAACGGTCGTCCAGTCCACGATGGGCTCCGCGTCGTCCTGTGCGTCAAACGCTATCACACGCGCCTGAATCGACGCAGGCTCTGTCATATTCAGCTCGCCCGAAAGTGCAACATCCGCGCGCCGCGTTTCGGTGTTTCTCTGAATGACCTGATAGTCCGCCGGCGTCGTAAGCGAGAGCGCTGCTCTGGGCGTTGTAAGGGAGCGGACGATCACATTGTCAAAAAAAGCCCTTGGTCTTATTCGTGCCGAAGCCGATCTTTCCGTTCGGGAACGCATTGTCGGTGTCAGTATACTCCAGCTTCAGCTCGCCGTCAATGTAAAGAGAGATCGTCTGTCCGACAAAATCGAGCCGCCAGCGATGCACGGAGCTGTAATCCATGGAGAGGCTCATAGAAGTGAGCAGCTTTGCAGAATCACTGCTGTTGAAACGGCGCTGGATAGAAAGCTTTCCATTTGCCCACGCGCCATAATAGCGTCCCACATCGGTCGCACGGCCGACCAACATCACGGTGCCGCTGGAGCCTGAGGGGGCAGTGATGTTCGCTTCCACGGAATAGTTCGTCCAGGCTTCGCTGCCCGCGTAGCTGAGCGTGCCGTTTGCCTGATTCTGCGTATAGACGCCGTTTACGATCTCCCATGCGCCCTCGCGGTTCGGGGTCCATGCGCCGTCGCCGTTGGAGAAATCGTCCTCAAAGAGGACTGCGCCCGAGAGGCTTTCCGACCGGTCGCCGGATCCCATGCGGGCAGAACGGACGTCCAGATCGCAGCGGGCATCGTTGTCAGCGCCGATCCGGAAGAGGTTTCCGCCCTTATAGGTGGTCGCCGGAATGTTTTTCAGCTCCAGCGCGCCGTCGATATAGATGTTGTACGTCTGGCTTTCCAGATCGATCACAAGACCGTAATTATGCCAGAGCGTGGTATCCAGCGCATAGGCGCCTGTCCCGTCCGAATACGGCGCGATCCAGCCGTCTGCCGCGCCATACTTGATAAATACAGGATAGAGCTTTCCGTTCGTATCGTTTGCGTTTTTGCCGAAGCGCACGGAGATTTCACCGTACTTGTCCGCATCGACCGCCGCACCCGCGCGCAGCGTCACCTCGGCAGTGAGCTTTCCGCTTTCGGGCAGCGTCAGGCTCTGCGGCACCAGCCATGTATATGCGCCGCCGGTCGGGGAGCTGACCGTTTTGTCGTCGCCCTTGACGATGCTGACATAGCCGTCCTCCTTCGTCACCGCTCCGCCGAGGCTTCCGCCGGAAACCTTCCACGCAGACGTATAGTCTTCAGAAAGGTCGCTGTTCAGAAGATCCCACGGCTCAGAAGCCAGTGCCGGGTAGGAAAACGCCGTAAACAGCATTACAAGCGCCAGCAGCATGATAAGTCGCTTCTTCATGTTCCTGATCCCTCCATAGATCGTATGTTTTCTTTTTTCTTCGTCCGCTCCGAGCATTGCCCGCATTCGAGCGAGCAGTGCATCGAACTCCGCGGGCGTCATCTTGCCGGTATGTATCAGATAGAGATAGTCGTATAGATTCGGAAGCTCCGGCAGCGCGGCGACCTGCTTTGCGAAGGCGTGCGCCGCGATCTCGCCGCACCGGTGAATGTGCGCAGTTCGCTTCCATCCGAAAAGAGAAAAGGAAGTCACGTCTTCCAGCCGGTCCACGATGGAGCTGTGCTCATGAAACTCCCAGAAGTGGAAAAATTCATGTGCCAGATGCGCGTCCAACGCTTCATCCGTTGTCAGCGTGCGTCCCTGATAGCGGCTGCTCTCCGCAAGCGTGCGGATGGATTCATCATAAACCTCCACCGCGCATTCCGTTTCGCTCAGGACTGCCTGTCCGCGCAGGGTCACGCCGAAGCTGCCCTTTCCGCTTCCGGCGTGGCGGATCGCAATGCCATATTCCTCATACAGCTCGCGGATGCTTCTTCCGGAGAAGCACTTCGCGGCGCTCCGCCCCGCTTCGAGCGAGGCATCGACATAATAGCCCAGCCGCTCTCGCGGAATCTTATGAAACAGCAGATCGTTTGACAGCTCGCACATGGCGAGGATCCGGTCCTCCATCGATACGACGCTCCTTTCCTCTCGTTTTATTTATAGGCGACTGCCAGAAGCTGTTCCTCCGGTGCGAGCATCTCCGTTTCCACATTCAAAATGGAATAGAGCTGCTCCGCGGTCTGCATTCCGGTCAGATCGAGCATTTTTTTCCTTGTAGAACACGAAGACCTTCGGGATCGTCGCATTCGCGTCCGAATAGGTCGTGTTCTCGTCCAGGAAGCGGCGGAAGCGCGAATCCTGCTCCGCCCGGGTAAACGTCACGAAGCTGCCCTTCTCCTTGCGCAGCCGGACGACGCCCTCGCGGTCCAGAACTGCGACGGCAGTGCTCTTCAGCTTGATAAAGCCGAGCAGCTTCTTCTGCGTCTGTCCTTCAAACAGGTTCCACCGGCCGGTGCCCGCGCAGTAGGAGACGTCCTTCGCCGCAATGCCGAGCGAATCCGCGGCGATCTGCGTGAGCTGCTCGCGTGTCAGCTCCGTCGCGCCGAGGCTCTTCTGCCGAAGCTCCGTCGCGCCAGTCGCGATCGCGCGCAGAATGTTCTTCTGGGCGTCGATCTCGATCGCAACGTCGACGGTCTCCTCCTTCGCGCCGGAACGGACGATCTTTTCGATCACATCCGCGCGGATGCGCTTGATGTCCTCATCCGTCGGATTAGCGATCGTTCGCTCCATCTGCTCGCGCACCATCGCGAGCGCAACGCCGATGGTGGAGATATAGGGCGCGTTCTTTGCCATTTTGCACCTGACGCCCATCTTTTCCGCCAACGCGTTGACGATCACGGCGCCGCTTCCGCCGCCGCCGACCAACGTCGTGAAATTCCGGTCCAGCCCGTATTCTGCGATCAGCTCCTCCACGACGGAAGAGAGCTTCGCCATCGCCAGATCCATGACCTGACGCGCCGCGTCGCGCCCGCTGATCCCGAGCCATACTCCGAGCGCCGCCCATGCCGCCTCATTGCTGGCGGCGACACCGTGTGCGTAATCCTCCTCCGGCACGTAGCCGAGCAGATTCGCCGCGCCCGCGAGCGTATAGGAATAGGAGCGCCCGCTCACATCATCCAGGATCACATATTCGCACGGGTCGTCCGCTCGAGGCGCGATCTGCCGGATGCTTCCGCCGGTGATACCTCCCTCCGGCGCAAAACACTCATAGTCCATGCCCGCGATGTGTGCGCTGCGCGGACCGACATCCACGATCTTTTTGTCGCAGACGCGGATCATGCTGCCGCCCGCCACGCCGAGCGTTCGGGCATCCAGACTTTGAAGATAAGTCTTGTGTCCGCCGACCTGCGCGTACTTGATCATGACCTTGCCGTTTTGATGACGCTGATGTCGACGCTGGTGCCGCCTGCCTCAAAGAAGATCCCGTCGGACACCTTTTCATACATCAGTGCGCCGGCTACACCGGCGGCAAGTCCAGACAGCATGGTCAGGATCGGGCGCTTGCGCACCTCCTCGATGCTCATCACGCCGCCGTCGCAGCGCATGATCATCAGGTCCGACTGGATCTTCGTGTCGCGGACCGCCGCCTCGGTCATGTTTGCCGTCTCCATCATTTTGGGAATCAGGCTGGCGTTCACGACCGCCGTGCGGGTGCGCATTTTCAGACCGTAGAGTTGGCTGATCTCATGTCCGCCGGTCGCATAAAGCCCCTCCTGTTCAGCAAGCGCCGTAACACGAAGCTCATTTTCCGGATTGTCGACGCTGAACGCCTCGCTGGCGACGATCACCTGCGCGCCCTGTCCGCGCAGAGTGTCGACCGCGCTTAGGATGCTCTCATCCGTAAGCGTCTTGCTGTCGAGGAAGGTCTGTACGCTTTTCAGATATTTTCCGGGCGCGAGCTCAATGTCTCCGACGTTTGTCTCGCCGCGCGCGCCGCGCGCGTCTATGCCAGTCGCCATGCCGATGATTCCGACGCTTGCGACATCGCCCTCCAGCAGCGCATTCGTCGCCTGCGTCGTGCCGTGGGCGATGAATGCAACATCCTCCGGCGCAATTTTGTTTTCCTCCATCAGGGTAGAAATGATCTGCACAACGCCCCGCGCGACGCCCTCTTTGTGCGTCGTCGGGATCTTGCGCTTTGCGATCACCTCATAGGTCTCGGCGTCGATCACGACGGCGTCCGTAAACGTGCCGCCGACATCGATGCCGATCCTGACTTTCTTGTTCATGATATACCTCCGGGTAGAAATGCGCCTGTATGCCGGCACAGCACAGAGGTCTGCATCGGCATACAGGAAAATGAATTACAGCGTGACGATGAAGCTGGCCACGACCAGACCCACAAGCGTGGAGATCATGATCCAGAGGATCGTCTTCTTCAGATACTCGTTGACGTCAATCTTCGTAAAGTCGGAGACCCATGCGTTGTGCGAGTTGGTCGGGTCGCAGACCGCCTGCACGTTGGAGTCAAGACGGAGCGCGACCATCGCAGCGACGGGGTTCATGCCGGATGCCGCAAGCAGCGCAACGATGCCGCTGCCAAGGCCCCAGACGTTCAGCGGACCACGATAGATCGCCAGAACGCTCAGCAGACCGAAAATCAGGATGTACGCAATCTTGCTCTGCGGGATCATCGCATTGATGACCGGAGACAGAACCGCAGCGACCTCGGTCGCCATGACCGCCTTCAGCGTCATGCCGATTCCGATCATCAGCGCGGTCGCGCCGGCAGTCTCCTGAATGCCTTCCACGAACGCACCGGCAACGACCTGCACCGCGTTCTTGGGCGTGGAAAGGATCAGTGCCACGACAATGCCGATCAGGATCGAGGGGACCAGCTGCATTTTGAATGCGAAGACCAGCACGACCGGGACCAGCGGGCTGATCAGAGCGATGGCGCGGACGTTCTTCTCGCTGCCGCTCTCTGCGGCGGGCATTGCCCATGCCTTGCGGGTCTTGGAGTCACGCTGGATGGAGAAAACGATCCATGCGACAGCAACCACGATCAGCGGGATCGCGCACAGCCAGGAATAGGACGTGACCGTCTCGAGCGGAAGACCGAGCGTGTCGATGTAAACGCCGAGCGTGCCGACACTAAAAGGTAACGCCGATGCCGTTGGAGAACAGCAGCACCGCACCTGCGGTCATCGGGCTCACGCCTGCGGAGATCATGATGGGGATGATGATCGTGCCGACCAGAATGACCATGCCGAGACCGTTGGACGCAGCAAAGATCAGTGAGCAGACAACGAGGAACGCCAGCGCGATGGGAAGCGGCTTGTCGCCTGCCAGCTCGGCAGCCTTACGGATGATCGTGTGGGTCATACCGACCTTGGTCAGGATCTTGCCAAACCAGCCGCCGAAGATTAAGCCCGCGATCGCGGTGCTCATGCGCATCGCGCCGCCCTCCAGAACGTCCTTTGCGATCGAGAACGTGTCCGAGTCGGACGAAACGAAGGGGATGCCTGCGACCAGCGAAATGCCGATCGCCATGATGGGCAGTGCCAGGATCGTCGGGAGCTTGCGGGTCATCATCAGAACCACACAAGCCGCGAAGATCAGGAAAATGCCGATTGCCTGAATAGTTTCCATTTCTTGAACCTCCATAATTCTTTCTTTTATCTATTCTCAATGCTCCACGCATTTAAGAACCGTTCTCAGCGCATTTTACAGCTCCAGATACGCCCCCTGCTGTACCAGCGTCTGCTGAAGCCGGGCAATGTCCACATCTGCAATATCGGTGCGCTCCTTCGCAGCCATCGCCGCCGCGATTCCGGCAGCCTGCCCCATCGCGCCGACAGTCGGCGTTGTGCGGATCGCAGCCTGCGCCTCAAAAGGTCGCCGAAACGCAACGCCCCGTCACCAGAAGGTTTTTTCGTCTTCTGCCCGACCATGATGGCATACGGCAGAGAATAATAGCTTCCCGGGCGGCTGACGAACTGGCTCGCAGTCCCCTCGCCCTTCGGGTTGTGGATGTCGATCGGGTAGGACGAGTGCGCGATGCGGTCCGGAAAGCTCTTGCACTCCAGAATGTCCTCCGCCGTCAGCGTATACCTTCCGACCAGCTGGCGCGAGCCGCGAACACCGACAGACGGTCCTGTAAACTCAACCATCGCACGCTCAAAGCCCGGTACAGTCTCATGTACGAACGCATCTAGCTCCGCGCACTGCTTCCTTCCGAGATATTCCGCCTCGCTGAGGCTGACTGCGTCGGTCGCGTCGTGCTCCACGATGCGGGTCGTATTCAAAATGTACTCGCCGTCGCGTCCCGTGCCGAACATCAGGATGTTTTCGCGGCTGATAGAGAGGCGACCTTCCTGCTTTGCCTGCTTGAACTCCTCATCAAAGCCCTCCAGATCGACCGGTCCCGTGACCTGGAACAGCTCCATGTGCGGCGCCAGCCGGAAAAAGCGCTCGGGGTGCGCCAGAACGTAGCTTTTGAGCCGCTCCGTGTCTACGCCGCAGTATTTGACGTTCATGGTCATCGGCTGGGCAGCTCCGTCCTCCGGGCGTCCCCTTGGTCATCGTCTCACCGGACCATGCCGCGAGATCGCCGTCGCCTGTCGCGTCCACAAACACCCTGCCAGAAAGCTCATGCAGTCCGTCCTTGTTGCACACCGTGATCGAACAGATCGCTCCGTCCTCCACGTTCACGTGCCCCAAGAAGGTATGGAACAGAACCTCGCAGCCAGCCTGCCGGAGCTTTTCATCCAGAATCAGCTTCAGCCCCTCTGCGGAAAACGGCGTGATCGTGCTGGTATACTGCTTCGTGTCGGCAACATGACCGGAGGACCATCCGCGCGCCTTAAGCGCATCTACCAGCTCCTGCATGATGCCGCGGATGACCTGCTTCTCACCGGCGTGAAAGGTCATCATCGGTCCGACGCCGCACGCCGTCAGGCTTCCGCCGAGATAGCCGTTCTGCGCGATGACCAGAACGCTCGCGCCGCTGCGCGCCGCCGCGATCGCCGCAGTGCAGCCGGACACGCCTCCGCCGCAGATCACAACATCAAATTCCCGATTATAGATTGCTCCCGCCATAAAGCACCTCCGTCTTTGGCTTCCGCTGTATTTTCCAGTATTTGCTGTCCGTTTGATCGATTTTGAAAATAATTTTCACTTTTTTGAAAAAGAATACAAAGTTCATCGCGTAATTGCAATAAAATACTATCAATATTTTCATTCCATGTCAACATTATTGAAAATTAATTTCACACAAATTACAGGATTCCTTTTTAGCGAATTTGCACAATTCAAATGACCAGAATGGATTTGCATTTTATTGGCTCGTAGGGTATGATATAGGAAACAAACTTATCAGAGAACATTTTGCTCTTGAAAGAGGATTCATTTATGGTATCTCCCGTCATTTTCGAAAATTGTTGCCATGCAGCAGAGCTTTACGGTCAGCGAAAATGAGATCGCACAATACGTCATCCACAATGCCGACGCCGTTGTTGCAAGCACCATCACCACCATCGCCCAGAATACAAACACCTCTGAGGCGAGCATCAACCGTTTTTGCAAAAAATCGGCTTCAAAGGCTTCAACGCGTTCAAGATCGCCCTCGCGCAGGAAAACTTTTTAACTCCATGCGCAAATCCGACGCCGCCAGCTCAGACGGTCTGGTCGGCGCGATCAGCCGCGATTATCGCAATATGTTGGTCAACACAACCGCCATGCTGGACGAGCAGCTTGTCCAGCGCGCCGCCGCCGCCATGCGCAAAGCCGCGCATATCTATATTTTTTCACCGTCTTACGCCTGCTTTGTGGCGGAGGATCTGGAATTTCGTCTCAGCATGGTCGGGCTGTACGCAAAGTCCGTGAAGGCGGCGAGCGACCTGCGCATCTTCTCGCGCTGCGTCGGCAAGGAGGACCTCATTTTGATCATCGCGCCCTCGCTCCTCACGCGCGAGCTCTATCAGTCCATCAACATTTGCCACGAAAAGGGCGCGTCAATTATCTCCATCACCAGCTACGACTCGCCCAAGCTCACTGAGCTGATCGATTACAAATTCATCATCAGTGATAAGATCACAACGCAAAATGCACTATCTCTGTCCAACAACCTGATTTTCCTCTATGTCACGGACGTGCTCTACTGTGCACTGCTTGACAGCGACAAGACGCTGCGCCAGCGCCGACTGGACAGCGACTCCATACTCAGCGCCCAGCAGCAGCTCGAAAACTATATGTTCGATTTTTAACGACAGCTTTATGCTGTTCAGGGCCATCATATAAAAAAATCCAGACGCTCTGTATTTTGTGCTCCTATAGAAAATTCCGGCTGACATACCATATGTCTGCCGTAATTTTTGTATATAAACTGCCGGCAGTTATGGTTTGAATGCAGAAGCAAATTGACTATAATACGCAAAACGACGCCGAAAACGAATTGCTTATTGCCGCTGACAACCAGGAAACCTTTCACTAAGGTGACATCACCTTTAGGTTCCTCTGCCGTGAGGCGTGTGGGTTCGAGTCCCACTACCCGTACCAGCGACCGACCTGCATTTTGTGATAAAATGCAGGTCGGTTGCTATTGTTACTTCAGTAAAAATACTTGTTTTTTATATCTGTATTTTTCCATCACCAGTTCGTCGACTTCCTGCTCCAATCTCAAAATTTCTTTCTGCAAAGTAAACAGTGGGCATCGAGGACTGGTTTCCTCAATGCCCACTGTTTTTGCAACTGTGTGACCTTTTTCAGTTCGGCTGCATACTGTTCCCGCAGCTTTTTCGCGTGATCCCAAACGGCTTTATCCAAAACCTCCTCGTGAATCCGGTGAGAGCTGCAATAACCTTTCCCGTTCCGTTGGTATCCCCGGCAGACGTATTCCACACGGCGGCTGCCGTTCCAGTAACGGATCATGGGACTGAATACGTTCCCACATTCCTGACAGGTCAGTAGCCCGGCATAACGGTGCTTTGTACGATTGTTGACCGCCGGACGCGCCTGCTGTTTCAGCCGCGTCTGGACTTGCTGCCAGATTGCTTTTTCAATGATAACCGGATAGAAATTCTCGTGACGAAGCCAGTCCGCTTCGCAGACAGCTCGCGCTTTGCCGCCGAGATATTCCCTGCGGTGATTGACCAGAACGCCGGTATAGGCTTCCTCCGCCAGCACGTTTTTCACACTGGCATATGTCCATAGGAACTGACCGTCACGGGTTTTGTGCGTATGCCGGACTTCTTTGCCGCACCATTCAGCCCGGAGCTGCGCCGGTGTTTTTCGCCCCTCAGTATTAAGCCACCGGGTGATCTCTTTTTCTGTCCGCAGCCCTGTAAATACAGAGCGTAGATAAGCTGTACCGTCTCCGCCGCTTCCGGATACACCAAAACCTGATTTGTATTTCGATCCTTCCAGTATCCGAAGGGCGGCGTGATCACCAGCCCCTCTTGTTGCTTCTGACGGTATCCTGCTCGAATCTTTTGCCAATATCCTTCGCGTAATAATCATTCATCAATCCGCGGACACCGATCATGAGATCGTCTTCTTCGCAGAAAGTATCCACACCTTCCGTTGCGGAGATGACCCGCACTTGCTGCTGTCTCAGGAAGTCGATAAACAATGCGGTTTGGGTTCGGTGACGACCCAGCCTTGAAAGGTCTTTCACGAGAACTGCATCAACCTGTTTTGCCTGAACCGCCGCTGTGAGCATATCCAGCCCACGGCGGCTGAAATTCATGCCGCTGATGTTATTATCGGCAGAACTGCCGACGATCGTCCAGCCGCTCTTTTCTGCAAAAGCGCGGCAGATCTCCTGCTGATTTTGCAGAGAATTCTGCGCCGGATCATCGTCGTTGGAGAGCCGCGCATAGAGCCAACCCCGCATTGCCATAATCTTTTACCCCACAAGCCCGTCGCCATAGAGCAGCCGCGCCAGCCGATCCCAGTCAAAATCCAGCGCACCGTATCGCTCCGTGAGCGTCCCATTTTCATAGACATCCAAGTGTGTGCGGAACGGCGCTTTGATCTGAATGTCCAGGCTGAGCTTTCCGTCTGTTTCCTGCACATAGATCTTTTTTCGACCAGCATCCGCAGATGCGCTTCCGTCATGGCACCCTCAGCAAGGATATCGTCGATCATGCTGATATCCCTCTTGAGTTTGTTTGCCGATCCCGCAGGACGGCGGAGATGTTTTGCAGTTCTTCGATCTGCTTTTTTGCCGCAGCGATTTCTTCTTCACGTTTCTGGATCATGCGGTCGTAGCGCTCGGCATTTGCCCGGTCCTGTATCCGCTCCATTAAAATTGCCTCCGTTTCATCCTCCAGGCATCGAATTCGCTTTTCTAACTTGACAATCTGCGCACCGGTCAGTTCTGCCTTTGGTGTCCACTGTGCGATCAGCTGCTCCAGCGCATCCCAGTTCTGCTGATACAGCGCTTTTGTATTGCGCAGTTCGTCGATAATCAGCCTGTCCAATACGGACTCGTCGATCTGGTGCTGGGAGCAATGCTCCTTCCCGAAGCGGTTGTAGGTGCTGCAAACATAGGTGACCCGTTCGCCGCTTTTCAGATGGATGCGCCTGCCGAACATGACCCGGCCGCAGTCAGCGCAGCGCAGGAGTCCGCTGTAACGCAGGATCTCCTGCGAGGGCGCGGCGCGCACGTTCAGTTGTTTCGCCCGCCAGCATCATCTGCGTCTGCTCCCACAGTTCCGGCGTGATGATCGGCGGAGATAGTTTTCATGACGGAACTGTTCTTCCGGCTCTGTGAAGCGGAAGGTTTTGTTGATCTTGTTCCGTTCGCTTTTTGTGGCAGATGAGCGTTCCAACATAGCTTTCGTCCCTGAGAATGCGGGCTATCATGGTTGCGTCCCAAAGATACTTTTTTTTAGGATGACGTCCTGCGTGTTGGGCAGGCTCTTGTTCAGCAGTTCCAGTTGCATGAGCGCAGGTGTTTTCTCTTCTGCTCATTCAGTGTGCGGGCGAGGTCTTCATACCGCTGCCGCCAACGTAGGCGGTGAAGATCAGTCGAACGGTTTCAGCTGCTTCGGACGCGAACATCAGCCCCGCAGGTAGTCGATGAAC
>VOFG01004448.1_pt1 | contig 36508 bp, 53 predicted proteins | sample 5384171 | NCBI WGS metagenome assembly VOFG01 (sample SAMN12384726, study PRJNA508395) | human gut metagenome | isolation source: healthy gut F | host: Homo sapiens
GTATGCTTCGTTCGGTTACGTATTGCTACAACGGATTTATCCGCGTTGCGCCGGTTGGCGGCATCCACTGCGTTGCGGCGGCGTACGCCACTGTTGTGTTCGGAAACGGTACCAAGGGTGTGCTGGTTCCGGAGGCTGGCACGGCTCCGCTGACTGAAAACGGAAAAAGATGTACGTGGATATCGGCGCCAAAAGACAAACGTGAGGCGGAGCGCAAGGTGAAGATCGGCGATTTCTGCGCGCTGGAAGGCAGTCGACCCGCCTGTGTGGGCGACGCATAGCCGGGCGTCCGTTTGATGACCGCATCGGCTGCGCGGTGCTGTGCAGGATCGCGGAAAAGCTGAAGGGGAAGGATGTCGGGACGACTTTGTGTTCTCGGTGCAGGAGGAGGTCGGATTGCGCGGCGCGGGCGCGGCTGCATACGGGATCAAGCCGGACGCCGCCATTGTCTATGACGTAACGCTGACCGGAGACGGCACGGCGCAAAGCCTATGGCGTGTGTGGTGGGCGGCGGCGCCGCCATCAAGCTCAAGGACAGCTCGCTCATCTGCGACCGCCCGTTTGCGGACGAGCTGGCGCAGGTGGCGAAGGCGGCGGATATCAAAACGCAGTTTGAGATCCTGCTGGCGGGGGCACCGATATGGCAGCCATGAGGTCAGCCGTGCGGGCGTGAAGGTCGCCGCGCTGTCGGTTCCGTGCCGCTATGTGCATACGGGCGTGGAGATGCTGGATCCGACGGACGCCGAGGTGTGCCGACTGACGGTGGCATGGCTGACCGGGGCGACAGAGACAACGGCTGAGGAGCAGTAAGATCGACATGCAGATTTCGGATTCTATCATTCCCGCCTGGGGAGTAGTGGCGGAAACGGCGCTGGCGTTGCATTTTGCCCGCATTGACCGCATCGCGTTTGCCAATACCGCCAAGGTGCTGGACGCCTTCCGGGAGCATCAGCGTGGCGGCGAACAACTTTGATTCTACCAGCGGCTGCGGCTGCTGACGACAAAAGTACTCGTGATGTGCTGGACAGGATATGGGCGGACGTTATGGGTGCCGAGGCGGCTTTTGGTGCGCCAGCAGATTGTCAGCGGCACGCACGCCCCGACGGTCGGACTGTTCGGTCTGCTGCGCCCCGGCGATGTCGTACTTTCCGTCGCGGGCAAGCCCTACGACACGTTGGAGGAGGTCATCGGCATCACAGGAACACCGGGCGACGGTTCACTGCGCGATTTCGAGTCGGCTACGACACGGTGGAGCTGACCCCGGAGGGTAGCTTTGACTGGGCGGGCATTGAAGCAAAGATGCGGCAGTACGCGGGGCATCTGGAAAATGGTGTTCGTCCAGCGTTCCAGGGCTACCTCAACCGCAGAACGCTGTCCGTGGAGGAGATCGGCGGGCTTGTGGCGTTCGTGCGGGCACATCTTCGCCGGACTCCTTCGTGGTCGTGGATAACTGTTACGGCGAGTTTACGGAAGAACGGGGCCGTGCGCGGTCGGGGCGGATCTTGTGATCGGGTCGCTTATCAAGAATCGGCGGCGGCATGGCGGAGACCGGCGGCTATCTGGCGGGAAGCCGCCGCGCGGTGGAGCTGGCATCACCGCTGACCTCGCTTCCGGAACCGGCGCCGAGGTCGGCGCGACCATGGGGCAGAACAAACCCATGTACAAGGGACTTTTTCTATGCGCCGCACGGTGGCGCAGGCGCTGAAGACGGCGCATCTTGCGGCGTATTTTCGACGCACCTGGGCTTCCGGGTGGAACCCGCGTGGAACGAGCCGCGCTGACGATATCATCGCACCGTCATCACAGGGTCTGCGGAGGACTGTGTGCCTTCTGTCGGGGCATCCAGTCGGCATCGCCGGTGGATTCACACGTCACGCCGGAGCCTTGGGCAATGCCGGGTATGCCGACCAGGGATCATGGCGGCGGGCGCGTTCGTGCAGGGCTCCTCAATTGAAAATGTCGGCTGACGGACCGCTCCGTCCCCTTACACCGCCTTCTTTCAGGGCGGCTTGACGTATGAATCGGCAAGCTGGGCATTCTCGGCGGCGGCGGACGCCATGCTGCGGGCGCAGAAGAAGTAGTATACAGGAAGGGGATTTTTATGATGCGGATACCAGATATGCGGCGGCGGCGCTGGCTGTCCTGCTCTGCTTGCCGCTTTGCCCGCCTGCTCGGGGGAGAGCAAGTGAGGGATACCAGTATGCCACCTGTGCCGGAGAATATTTCCGCCTGTTTGTTCCGACCCAGTGGACGGTCAACACGGGCAGCGGTGTTTCCGGCGCTTATATCACGATTGATACGACCGTGACCATGCGGCAGGTCGTTTTTACACCGGAGGATGCCTCGACCCGACTCCGGGAGACGGTATCCGGGACAGACGGCGGTGACAGCGGCGCCGGCGGAAATACGCTGGAGGCTTTCCGGCAGGCATACGTCCGGGAGAGATCGGCGCGTTGCGCATGACTACGCCGAAACCGATCCGATCCGCCGCTGGCAACCACGGTAGATGGCTACCGTGCGATACTGCTGCGGTACACGGCGGCGTATAGCGGAACCTGTACCGGTTCCGGCAGGTGCTGTGCAAGGTTGAAGGGCGGTTCTACGTCTATTCTTACTCCTCCCCTGCCGACAGATTTGACACCTATGCCGATATCGCGGAGGAGATACAGGAGGAAATCCGCTTCTACCATACGCCCTACGAAGGCAGTGCGGCAACGCGGAAGATCCCGGAGGACGGAAATGCTCCGAGGGAATGAAGCTGGTGTCCACCGACGCCGTGGCATTCCGGTTCTATGTTCCGCTGGCATGGGAGACCGATATGGAAAACTCCGCCAATCGTCTATGTAACCGAGGCGGACGGTTCGCGCTCAATGTGACCATGATCGGGTATATGCCGGAGGACGAGGGCTTCAGCATTGACGTTACTGGGAGATGTGCCGTATGCGCAGTACGAGGGACGCACTGCCGTCCTTTACCGTCCTGTCTGCCGACGCGGAAGGTGAACCCGGCGGCGAAGCGGGAAAGATAGGCGACAGGCAGGCAAAGCTCTACACCTACACCTACAGGATGGGCGGGTATACCTACAAGGTGCGGCAGGCTGTCTGTACCTATTCCACCATGGTGTATACTGTGACATATACGGCGTTGGAGCCGCATTTTGACAGCCATCTTGCCGATGTGGATGCCATGCAGGCGGCGGTCGTGTTCCGCTCGCCGTTCAAGAAGGGGTAAGGCGATGCAGACATGGCATTATCTGGACAACAGCGCGACCACGCCGCTGTGTGAGGAGGCTAAATCCGCCATGCTGGAGGCGATGGAGGTCTTCGGAAATCCGTCCTCCCCTGCATGGCGCAGGACAGGAGGCGTCCGCACGCGCCCCGCGCGCGGGCGTGTTGCGAACGCACTGGGTATCAGCAGCCCGATGCCAGGAGAATTGATTTTTACGTCCTGCGGCACCGAAGCGAGCAACACAGCCCTGCTCGGCACCCCTTTCCGGCAAGCATCGGCGGGGCGGCGGAGTTATCACGACCGACTGCGAGCATCCGTCCGTGGAAAACGTTATGCGCCGGCTGGAGCAAGAGGGCTTTGAGGTAGTGCGTATCGGCGCTCCCGCGGGTGCTGGACACCGACGCCGCCCTTGCCGCGCTGGAGATTCCGACTGCAACTGGTCAGCGATGATGGTCAACAACGAGACCGGCGCACGCTTTGACGTGGAGCGTGTATTCCCGCGCCGCCAAGCAAAAGAATCCTGCGACGTTCACGCACTGCGATGCGGTGCGGGGTTCTGAAAAGGTGCCGTTTACCGCCGCTTCGCTCGGGGCGGATCGATCACGGTCAGCGGGCACAAGATACACGCTCCCAAGGGAGTGGGTGCCCTGTACATCAAGCCGGCACTGGTGCGGTCGCACGCAATCAGTCCCTACCTTATCGGCGGCGGGCAGGAAGCCGGGTTGCGTTCCGGCACGGAAAATATGGTGGGTATCTGCGGCTTCGGTGCTGCCGCCGCACGCAGGGGGCTGCCGCATTTGCCGCCGACACGGCGCATATGCAGGCACTGCGTGACCGACTGGAGTCGGCGCTGACCGGCACCGAGGTGCGCGTCAATCGCCCTGCAGGCGCCGCCGCACCATATTCTGAACGACTTTGCCGGATATCAAGTCCAGACCATGCTGAATTACCTGTCGGAACAGGGAATATGCGTTTCGTCGGCTCTGCCTGCTCCGCGCACGGCGGGAAGACAAGCCCCTCGCTCCTGTCCTTCGGACTGTCGCCGCACAGGCGGACTGCTCCCTGCGCGTCAGCTTTTCCGCCCGCAACACCGCGGAGGACGTGGATGCGCTGGTCGCCGCGCTGTCGGCGCGCGTTTCCCGCCTTGTGCGGATGCGCGGTAAACGGTAAGCGTTAAAGGGCAGATCGGCATATGCGGGGGCGGATGGTCCTGCGGCATATCACGAAAAAGGAGACACGACACCGTATGAAGCAGTACATACTTGCCCTTGATGAGGGGACAACCAGTGCGCGCAGCATCCTGTTTGACTGCGAACTGCGCGTGGTCAGCATGGCACAGCACCCCATTGCGCGAAATACCCCCACCCCGGTTGGGTGGAGCAGAATCCGATGGAGATATACGCCAACCAGTACGCTTCCATGACCGAATGCGTGGCGCGATGCGGCGTTTCACCGGAGGAGATTGCGGGGATCGGCATCACCAACCAGCGCGAGACCGCGATCCTGTGGGAGCGGGCAAGCGGACGTCCGGTCTGTAATGCCATCGTCTGGCAGTGCCGTCGCACGGCGGGCTGTGCGAGGAGTTGGAGCGCGCCGGGCATGGGGAGTACATCCGTGCGGTGACAGGTCTGCGCCCCGATGCCTACTTCAGCGGCACCAAGATCAAGTGGATGCTGGATCATATCCCCGGCGTGCGGGCGCGTGCCGAGGCGGGCGAACTGCTGTTCGGCACGGTGGACAGCTGGCTGGTCTGGAAGCTGACCGGTGGGCGCGTCCATGTGACCGATGCGACCAATGCCTCGCGCACCATGCTGTACGACATCGGGCGCGGTTGCTGGGACGAGCAGCTGTTGCATATTTTTGGATATCCCCGCCTGCATCCTGCCCGAGGTGCGTTCCAGCAGTGAGGTCTACGGTTACCGACCTGATGGGGGGCAAGACTGCCCATCTGCGGCATCGCAGGCGATCAGCAGGCGGCGCTGTTCGAGCAGGGATGCTTCCGGGCGGGGAAGGGAAGAACACATACGGAACAGGCTGTTTCCTGCTGACAAACACTGGACGCGAGCGCGTCACGTCCTCAACGGTCTGCTGACTACGGTCGCGGCGACCTGCCTCGGCGATCCGACCGAGTACGCTCTGGAGGGCTCCGTGTTCGTGGCGGGGGCGGTCATTCAGTGGCTGCGCGATGAGCTGCACCTCATCAACGAGGCGGATGACAGCCAATACTTCGCCGAAAAGCTGACCGACAGCGGCGGCGTGTACGTTGTTCCGGCGTTTACCGGACTTGGCGCGCCCTACTGGGATATGCACACGCGCGGGGCAGTGCTGGGACTGTCGCGCGGGACGGGCGCAAAACACCTGATCCGGGCGGCGCTGGGTCGGTCGCTTACCAGACAAACGACGTCATACGGGCAATGGAGGCAGACATGGGGCGCTCCGGGCACTCCGCGTGGACGGCGGCGCAGCGGCAAACGATTTCCTGATGCAGTTCCAGGCGGACATATCGACCTGCCTGTGTTCCGTCCGGAGTCCATGGAGGCGACCGCACGCGGTGCTGCATCGCTGGCAGGGGCTTGCGTGCGGGCTGTTCCCCGATCGTGATGCCGTGCAGGCAACCCTGCGTGCCGGGACTTCCTTTACGCCATCCATGTCCCCGGATCAGCGGGAAGCGCTCCTGTCCGGCTGGCATCGCGCCGTTGAGGCGTGCCGCGTGTTCGACAGGCGGAGAATACGGGGGCGTTGCGAGGGCTTCCCCACGCAACGCGGCGCGGAGGCTAAGAAACCTACCGGAGAGGTACACACGAAAGCGAAGAGAATGCTATGAGTATTCAGTATGAAGAGACGCGCGTTCCGTCCTCGGACGGTATGCACACCCTTGCCGGGCGTGTATACCGTCCGGAAGGCAGGGTGCGCGGGCTGTTCCATGTCGTGCACGGCATGACCGAGCACATCGCCCGGTACGATCCGCTGTTCCGCCGCATGGCGGAGGACGGCTACCTTTGCTTCGGCTACGACCATTTGGGGCACGGTGCCACGGCGCGTGACGCAGGGAGCTTGGCTACATTGCAGACCGGGACGGATGGCGGCGTCTGGCACAGGATGTGGCGGTGTTCGCCGATGCAGTGGAGAGGCGCTATGCGGCACTGTGGGCGGGGGAGGAATGCCCGCCGTACTTCCTGATGGGGCACAGCATGGGCTCCTTCATTGTCCGCACGACGGCATACTTGTACCGTAAGCCCGACAGGCTGATCGTTATGGGAACCGGTGGGCGAAACCCTGCGTCCGGCATCGGGCTGGCGATTATACGCCTGATCCGGCTGTTCCGGGCGGTCACGCCGTGTCGCCCACTGTGGACAAACTGGCATTCAGCGGCTACAATAAAAAGTTTGCCGCGGAGCAGGATCCGTATGCATGGCTGACGCGCGACCGCGCGGTGCGCGATGTCTACCGTGCCGATCCGCTCTGCACCTTCAAATTCTCACTGTCCGCCATGCAGGATCGGTCACGCTCAACCGTGTATCCAACAGCGGAAAATGTCTGGATTCCCCTCGCCGCCGGGTGCCCGATACTGCTTTTTGTCCGGTGACAGCGATCCGGTCGGCGGCTACGGGCGCGGCGTGACGGATGTATAACCGCCTGCGCGGGCGCGGCGCGGATGTGCGCATGAAACTGTACCCCGGCGGGCGGCACGAGATTCTCAACGATTCCTGCCGCGATGAGGTTATCGGGGATATCCGGAATTTCCTTGGCTGCCAATGATTCCTGTATTTTTATATACACCGAAAGGAACACAACTTCTATGAGAAAAACCAAGATTGTCTGCACACTGGGACCTGCCTGCGATGACGAGGCGACCCTCACCGCCATGTGCCGGGCGGGCATGAATGTTGCCGGCTCAACTTCTCGCACGGCGTCCACGAGGATCATTTACGCCGTATCGTCATGATACGCAAGGTACGTGAAAAGCTGGGACTGCCCATAGCCATTCTGTTGGACAGTAAGGGACCGGAGTACCGCATCAAGACGTTCCGGGACGGCAAGGTGACGCTGAAGGACGGGGACCGCTTCACCTTCACGACTGACGACGTGGTGGGGGACGATACGAAGGTCTCGGTCAATTACCGGGAGCTGGCGCACGAGCTGGAACCGGGGACACCATCCTGCTGAGTAACGGACTGCTCAGCTTCCGCGTGGAAGAGGTCGAGGGGCGGATATCCACTGCACCGTTCGATCGGCGGAGAACTGTCCGACCGCAAGAGCATGAGCTTTCCCGGCAAGGTGCTCCGGCAGGTGTATCTCAACGAGCAGGACAAGAGCGATCTTGCCTTCGGCATCGAGAACGGCGTGGATTATGTTGCCTGTTCCTTTGTCTCCTACAAGCAGGATTTGCTGGATGTCCGCGAGTTTATGCAGGCGCACGGCGGTTCCGATATTGATCGATAGCCAAAATCGAGAACCAGTCCGGCGTGGACAATATCGAGGAAATATGCTCCGCGTGCGACGGCATCATGGTGGCGCGCGGCGATATGGGTGTGGAGATTCCCTTCGAGGAGCTGCCTGCCATTCAGAAAAAGCTGATTACCAAATGCCGTCTGCTGGGGAAGCGTGTCATCACCGCAACCGAGATGCTGGAGTCCATGATCCACAATCCCCGCCCGACGAGAGCCGAGATATCCGATGTGGCGAACGCCGTGTATGACGGCACCAGTGCCATTATGCTTTCCGGCGAGACGGCGGCAGGAAAGTATCCGGTCGAAGCGGTCGAGACCATGGCACGGATTGCCGAGACGGCAGAGAAGGGGATCAACTACGCCGCCCGCTTCGCCGAAGCGGAATTCAAGATCAAGAACACCGTGGATGCCCTGTCGCACGCCACCTGCGGACTTGCCATTGACATGAATGCCAAAGTCATTGCAGTCTGCTCGCTGTCCGGTATGACGGCGCGCATGGTTTCCCGCTTCCGCTCCCCGGTGGACATTCTGGGACTGACTACCAACGAACGCACCTGGCGCAAGCTGGCACTTTCGTGGGGCGTCACGCCGGTGTTGATGGAGCAGTACGAATCCATTGATGTGCTGTTCTACCAGGCAAAGCAGGCGGCTATCAAGACCTTCCGCCTGCGCAAGGGGACAGGCTCATCGACCGGCGGTATGGTCAACGGCACTTCCGGCAACACCAAGCTGCTTAAGGTTGAGACGGTCTGAGCGGCTATGGGGATCGGAACCGGGAATCCCGCTGACCGGGCAGTGCGGGAGCAAATTTTTCAGTGCATAGCCGATGCGCAAACGGTTGTCCTGTGCCGTCACGTCCGTCCGGACGGTGACGCGGTCGGGTCAACCAAAGGCTTTGCCGCGCTGTTGCGTGCCGGGTTTCCGGACAAGCGCGTGCTGGTCATCAACAGCGACAGCGCCGACTACCTTGCCTTTACAGGCGGAGAGGATGCGCCCATCCCGGCGGATGCGTACGCAGACGCGCTGGTGCTGTGCTGGACTGTGCGACGACCGACCGCCTGTCAATCCGCTGGCGCTCACGGGCGGGACGGTCGTCAAGATTGACCACCACCCTGACGTGGATCCCTACGGCGACATTTCCTGGGTGGATCCGACTTTTTTCCTCCACCTGCGAGATGGTGACGGATTTTTATCGACCTTTGCCGACCGCGACGCTGACCGCCGGGGCGGCGGAGTACCTGTACCTTGGTATGGTGACGGACAGCGGGCGATTCCGTTTCCGCGAGGTGACGGGGACACGTTGCGCCGGGCAGCAGTCCTGCTGGATGCCGGCATTGACACCGAGCGTCTGTATGCCAACCTGTACTGGATGATGCCGCCAAGCTGCGCCTGCGGGCGTATGTGTACAGTCATATGCGGATCAGCGAAAACGGCGTGGCGTCGGTGTATCTTAGCCTTGCCACGCAGGAACGTTTCGGACTGAACACCGGGCGGCGGGCTCCATGGTCACGGCGCTGGACAGCATCCGCGGGAGCCTAATCTGGATTGCTTTCATTGAGTACAGGGAAACCGAGGGGCGCGCGCCGGGCTTGTGTCGGTACGGGTGCGTTTGCGTTCGCGGTTTGTATCCGTCAACGGGCTTGCCCGCACAATACCGGGGCGGGGGCACGCCTGCGCCAGCGGTGCAACAGTGTACAGCAGGCGGGAGGCGAACCGATTGCTTTGTGAAGCGGACGCACTGCTGAAAGAGTATAAACAAACGCACGAGGGGTGGCTGTGAGCTACCCCTCGCGGCAGTTTATGGTGATGGGCAATAAAAACAGCCGCACCCGAAGGAGCAACCTAAAATCAGAATTGATTTTTAGCAAAGAATTTGTTGGCAATATCTTTCAAAAACAGGATACTTTAGCAATGGGTATATGCCTTTCATCTTGTTTTTCGCTAAATCCACATCGCCTTTATTATACCATATCAAACAGTCTAAAAAGAAATGTTCGTAGCATTTTCTTCAGTCTGAGCTATCATATCATGGTAGGAGCTTGCTTCTTCAAGTTGTTTTGCAAAATATAATATAGAGATAACCAAAACTTTTTACATCATTATGCTGTGAAAGTGCATTGATGTGATTCAGAAACGGTTCCCAATTCATAAGCGCAAGGTTCGAAACTGCCAAAGAAAAATGAAGGTATTCAATCCAAGCAATTGTATTTCTGTGCTTATATCTTTTTTGCATAATTTAGATATGTTTTCAACAATCGTTCTCCATCCTTTAAGACTTTGTCGTATTCTCCAAGTTCAAAAGCTCTTTTTATCTTTTTTTTCCACGAACACTCAAAGATAGAGCGATGAAAACAAACACCACCATAATAACAACAAGAAATATAACGAGAGGTTCAAAATGAACGATAACATTTCCGATCTGTTTTGTGAACATATTATCCTCCAAAAAATAGTTAGGGAACTGCTGAATAACTCGCCTCCCAATCTCCCGAACATTCAATCATGCATAAAATGATGAATAAAACATCAAGGATCACAAGCAAAATTCGAAAACAGCCCCGCAAGCACCGCCTGAGCCGGTTTTTCATCCCCAATGAGGAGAATTACCCCGTTCCTGCATCCACTCCGGCGTGAACCTTCATCCCATGATACCACTGATTCCCCTTCTTCGTCTGATGCATCTCCGGATCTCGGGTTCCTGTACGGTTTTTCGTGGAACCGGGAGCAGAAATGATGGTAGCATCCACAATCGTACCGCCATGCATCAGCAAGCCGGATTCCTCAAGGCGATTCCGATGTCAGTAAAATCTTCTCTCCGATGTTGTGTTTCTCAAGCAGATGGCGGAACTTCAGCGAGGTTGTCGCATCCGGAACCTGTTCCGTCATAAAATTTATGCCAAGAAAACTACGCATGGCGTAGCTGTCATATATGGCGTCCTCTGTCCCTTCGTCGGACAGGTTGAACCATGTCTGCATCGGATACATCCGCAGCATCGTCTCGATACCCCGAACAGGTCGCCCATGCTCTCCCTTCGGATTTCCGTATTCAACATCCGTCAATGTTATCTGATCTTTCATACCGCACACCTGCATTGCTTTGCTTTCCTCTATTATACTACTTTTTGAATATTTTTGCAAGGTCTACATTAATCAGTGTTTCCTTAGAGGTGTGCCTGTTGCAAATGAAGCAATTTTATGATATAATAAGGACACAAAATAAAATGATGAGGTGAACTTTATGAAAAAAATAATTCCTTTTATTTTTCCATTAATAACTGGTTTATTTGGTGGTTGGTTTATCGAATGTTTTTTTATGTGTTGCTTCCATAACTATGTCACCTTTTGGCGATCTGGATTAATTTAATTTTTTTCTTTTTTGTGGTATAGTTTCATTAGTATCTCTACTGATTATCATAGTGGCTACAATTGTGAATATTTCGTTCTTTATTGAATTAAGCAACAAGAAAAAAGTGTATGCTCGGTTTAATTGTGCAGGTTTGTACGACGATTTTTATTTGTTTGGTATCTTGGCACTGCGTGGCACAAGTAATCAATGTTTTATATAAATTTTTTGAAATTTAAAAAAGGCCCTGCGGACAAAATCCTGGACAGGGAGAAAGGAAGGGATTATGTACACAAAGGGAGCAAAAGGAAAAGGCACTTGCAATGTATGATGCAACGCAATCCATCGCAGAGGTCATTCGCCGGCTGGGATACCCGTCGAAACAGGCGTTGTACACATGGATAGCAAATCGCGATAAGCCTTGGCAAAAGCCAAACGGTTTTCGCGGGGTCAACACCGCGGAACATACGCGGCATCCGTCAGTGAACTTGAAAATTTCTGCATCAGGACTTGTTTTGAAGAGCGCAAAATATTTTTTGTAAAAACCACTTGACAAAAACGTCGTTATGTGGTATACTATGCAGGTCGGCAGGAATGCTGGTATAGCTCAGTTGGTAGAGCACGTCATTGGTAATGACGAGGTCATCAGTTCGAATCGATTACCAGCTCCAGAGAGGCTCGTTGTGAGAACAGCGAGCCTCTCTTCATTTTTGCCTTGTTGTAGCCTTGCCTTGTTGTAGCCTGCGACAGTACCGGATCGGCGGAGGCGTTACGAAAAGGTCGTTCCCATAAACCGTTTGGCGCCGAGGGGAGAATAGACCCATCGGTCAATATGCGGGACGCGGTCGCCTCGGATGAAATAATCCAGCCGGGGGCAGGCAACGGCTCGTTCCGGCAGGCGTCGATCAACACAAGCTTGACCTTCATGCGTTCCGGCGTGATGCTCTTGATGAATACGGCAGCCGTCCTGCCGACCAGCGCCTGCGCCATTTCGCGGTCACCGTCCCGCAGCTCGGCAAGTCCTGCCAGGTTTGGCGCCAGTTCAACGAACACGCCGTACTCCTCCACACTCCGGACGATGCCCGCGACCGTCTGCCCCGGTTCAAACCGCGCGGCATTCTCCGTCCAGGTTCCCAGCAGTTCCCGCATGGTCAGAACAATCCGCCCGCTGTCCCGATCCACCGAGCGCGACTGCCCAGATCAGCTGCCCGTTATACAGTCGTTCCCGCGGATGCCGGATGCGCGAGACGGACATGGCATCCACGGGGAGCAGGGAACACAGACCGCATCCGATATCTACGAATGCTCGAAGCTCTCCAGATGCGTGACACGTCCCCGGACGACGTCGCCGGGAGCAGATCGGCGATATACGGCGGGGCACTCCGCCTGTGCCGCACGGCGGAACAGGCGGACGGTCGTCAGTCCTTCGGCGTCCGGTGTGTCAATGCCCTGCACCTTGAAGCAGACCGCTTTGCCGACGCGCGTGAGAATGGCGATATCCTTGACCGGCTCGCCGGGACGTGTAGTACACCGCCTCCTCGCGCGGGATAATGCCGCGCACCCCGGGCAGGGCAGGGGAAGTCTATGTGGAGGTTCAGTTCGCTGTCGCAGAGCAGTGCGGTGCCCTCCAGAATGGCACCCGATGCCTGCGCCCGTTCCAGCATCGGCAGGGATGAGCAGGCGTCCCGATTGGCGGCGGAGGTCAGCAGCTGACCCTCCGGCAGATAGTTTGCTTCCATATGTAGCTCCGATCCTTTCTTTTTGCGTACTTCACCGGGGATTCCGGCGTTATCACCCGCAGTGTATGAAGCAATCGTCCGACGTATGCCACTGAAAAAGCGAAACGGCGAGGCAGGGACATACAGAAAAACACGCGAAAACGCAAAGGAAACGGGACTTGCATACCTGTAAAATCAAAAAATCAAAATAATTTCGAAAAAGGGCTTGACAGGCAGGGGGCAGATATGGTATAATAGCGCCGTTGTGCGGGAGAGGTATGCCATGCGTGGCGCCGCTTCCCGCGAAAAAAATTGATTGGAGGAAGACAAGATGTCCACATTCATGCAGAAAAAAAGAGTCTGTGGTGCGCAAGTGGTATGTCATCGACGCGGCTGAGAAGCCCCTCGGTAAGACTGCCGTTGCCGCCGCCGACCTGTTGCGCGGTAAGAACGACCCGACCTTCACCCCCATGTTGATTGCGGTAACTTCGTTATCATCGTCAACGCGGGAAGGCGGTGCTGACCGGCAACAAGATGACCGACAAGTACTACTACCATCATTCCGGCTACATCGGCGGTATGAAGAAGGTTCAGTACAAGACGCTGATGGCGACTAAGCCCGAGAGAGCTATGGAGCTGGCAGTCAAGGGGAATGCTGCCCGATACCGTCATCGGTCGCAAAGGCATTCACCCGCCTGAAGGTGTACGCAGGTGCCACCCACAACCATGAGGCGCAGAAGCCCCAGGTGTACGACCTGTAATCAGAGGAAAGGAAGGACAAATTCATGTATACAAGTGCAAAGCCCTACTTCTACGGTACCGGTCGTCGCCAAAGAAGTCCGTCGCCCGCGTTCGTCTGTACCCCGGAAACGGTGAGATCACCATCAACGGGCGCTCCATCGACGAGTATTTCGGACTGGAGACCCTGAAGCTGATTGTCAACCAGCCCTTCGGCGTTACCGGCACGGTCGGTAAGTTTGATATCGTGGCTACAGTCAGCGGTGGCGGTATCAGCGGTCGCGGGTGCTATCCGCCACGGTGTTGCCCGCGCCCTGAACGCGGCGGATGCCGAGTACCGTCCGCCCTGAAGGCTGCCGTATTCCTGACCCGCGATCCTCGTATGAAGGAGCGTAAGAAGTACGGTCTGAAGCCGCCCGCCGCGCTCCCCAGTTCTCCAAGAGATAAGTTTCCGGCTTGCCCGGACTCCCAGCCCCGGAGGTTTTCTCCGGGGCTTCTCTGTTGCTTGCGTACATACATATGGGAACTTTACGCGACGAAAAATTACCCGCACGGTTCAGCTATACCGCGCGGGTGACTTTTATTATGCCGGTACGGTCCCTCGGCGATCAACCGGAAACTTCCTTTTTGTATTGCATCCGGAAGATGTACTTTACTGTCGGCACCAGCAGAACCAGGGAAGCCAGCAACCATGCGCCGGGGTCGCCGAAGCACACACAGCCGCGAACGATGCCAACGATGCCGATGCATCGGTCGCACTGCCGTTGACCAGCGCCGGCAGGTATGCGCAGATCAACACCCGTGACACCAATTCCGCAACGCCCGCCCCAGTACGTACCCGACCTTGGTGATGCCCTGCACGGCACTGCGGGTAACGATCAGAAAGCCGAGGATAAAGTACAGAATGAAATCCACGTACAGGTAGGTGTTCCCGAACCGGACGGATGCCTCGGATATCTTGTCTTCGCTCATGAAAATGTGTTGATACGCTCCGCCGATTGAGAGAAGCAGCCCGGCAGTCAGGCAGAACGCATACATGATGAGCATAATGATCAGCGATTGCCTCGTTCCTTGCCGGATGCGGCGGTAATCGCTTTTTCCGTAATTCTGTGCGTTGAAGCCCAAAATGGCGGAGGCAAGTCCGTTGTACAGAGCCATAAGGAAATTGATCAGCTTATTGGCGGCGCTGAAGCCGTTCTGTGCCGGGGTGCCCGGTACCATGATGCCGTTTTCCGCTATATCAAAGCGGACGACCGCTCCCTGCATGACGATGATGCCGACAGCCGGGATCGAAAACTGCAGTCAAGCGGCAGCCCCTGCCGCAGGTGCGATAGCAGAGAGGCGCCGCCGACGCGCCAGTCTTCGCGTCCGAGCCGCAATTCCGGGTGGCGCAGGAGGGTATAGGCAAAACAGCCGAGCATACTCAGCAGCTGTGCCAGTACAGTCGCAATAGCGGCTCCGGCAGGACCCATGCGGAAGGGACAAGGAACAGGATATCAGTCCGACATTGAGCAGTGTAGAAAACCAGGAATACCAGCGGCGTGACCGAATCTCCGAACGATCGCAGGATTCCGCAGATGAAAGTAGCCCATCTGGGCAAAGATGCCGAGGAAGATGACGAGACAGTAGATATAGGCGGCGTCATACACCGTCTTGTTGATCGGCGTAACATGGATAAGTTCCAGCATCCACGGCAGAAGCACGACCGACAGCACGGTCGAACAACCGATATGCCGAGCGACAGGTAGATTTGTGCCGCGAAGGAGCGCCGCACGCCCCGCCTGTCGCCCGCGCCTACGCATCCAGCGGTCAGAACGGAAAACCCTGCCGTGCAGCCGAAGGCGAATTGCAGGAAGATGAAGGTCAGCGGGAACGTGTCGTTGACACCTGCCACCTCCTCCGCAGACAGCACCTGCCCGCAGATGACCGCATCGGTCAGTACATAGATCTGCTGGAGCAGGTAGGAAATCATAATCGGTACGGCATAGCGCAGGATGACGCGCCAGGGCGTTCCTGCCGTCAGATCGACCGGCTGGGAGAGCCGCCGGAGCAGCGATGCGCGCTTGCCGTTTTGGGGTTCTGTTGCGGTCATATACCAGTCCCTCCGGAATCGGAAATCGGCGGTATTATAGCACGGGCTCCGCCTGTTGTCAAGGTATATTTTTCACGGAAGTACGGGAAAAGAAAAAGCTCTTTTTGGAGCGTCTCCGGCTGGACAGCGAACGGCGAACGTGGCAATGCTACCGGCGTTGGCTTATATAACGTAATCCCCGCCGCTCGGCGTGTCCGACAGATCGGCAAGCGTGATACCGTCAAAGTAGGCGGTAGTCAACTCGTAGTATTTTTTCCACATAGGCAGGGTGCGGCAGTTGGCGGCGCGGTCACACCCGCCCGCTTTGCCGGACAGGCAGGCTACTAGGGGCAAGATCTCCTTCCGTCAGCCGCAGGATATCCCCGATGCGGATCTCGGTTGGCTCCATACATAAGCGGTAGCCGCCGCCCCGCCCGTGTATGCCTTCCACCATGCCGGCGCCCGTCAGAAGCGGCATGACCTGCTCGATGTACTTGAGCGATATTTCCTGCCTATGGGCAATCATCCGCAGGGGAACGTATCCCGCGCCCCGGTGTTCCGCCATATCCAGCAGCACCCGGATGGCATACCGCCCGCGTGTTGAAATCATGACATTTCCTCCTTCCGATACGTGCTCGGCTGCCCTGTGCAGCAAAGAACTCTCACGTATGGAGTCAGTCGGCAAACAGGGGCGTGGACAGGTAACGATCGCCGGTGTCGGGCAGAAGCACGACGATGGTTTTGCCGGCGTTTTCCTGCCGTCCGGCAAGCTCCACTGCCGCATGTACCGCCGCGCCGGACGAGATGCCGACCAAAACGCCTTCGCTCTTGCCGATCAGCTTTCCGGTGGCAAAGGCGTCCTCATTGGACACCGTGATGATTTCATCATATACCTTCGTGTCCAGTACCTTCGGAACAAAGCCGGCACCGATTCCCTGAATCTTGTGAGGACCCGCTACGCCGGTAGACAGCACCGCCGAGCTTGCAGGCTCCACGGCAACGACCCGAACCTCCGGCTTGCGGGATTTGAGGTACTGCCCGACGCCGGTGACGGTGCCGCCTGTGCCGACCCCTGCCACGAAAATATCGACCTCGCCGTCGGTATCCTCAAAAATCTCGGGGCCCGTATGCTCAAAGTGGGCTTTGGGATTGGCAGGATTGACAAACTGCCCCGGAATAAAGCTGTTCGGGATCTCCTTTGCCAGTTCGTCAGCCTTTTCGATGGCGCCTTTCATGCCCTTGCTGCCGTCGGTGAGCACCAGTTCGGCACCGTATGCCTTCATAATCTGGCGGCGTTCTACGGACATGGTTTCCGGCATGACGATGACAAGCCGGTAGCCGCGTGCTGCCGCCACCGATGCAAGTCCGATTCCCGTATTGCCCGAGGTCGGCTCAATGATGACGGATCCGGGCTTCAGCAATCCCTTTTCCTCGGCATCATCGATCATGGCTTTTGGCGATGCGGTCCTTTACGGATCCCGCCGGATTGAAGTACTCAGCTTGGCAAGAATCCGGGCGTTCAGACCCAACTTTTTTCTCGATATGGGTAAGCTCCAGCAGTGGCGTTTTGCCGATCAGCTGATCGGCGGAAGTGTAAACGGCAGACATAGTGTATTTCCTCCTTTGCAGTTTGCAAAACCATATATACCTACCAACACGGTATGCAGGTATTATAGACCATTCCGCGCGGTTTGTCAATAGGAAAACGGAAAATAATTTCCCGATTTGCCGTTGCCGTCCGGACTTTGAAAATCTTCCGCTAAAGAAATTGCTTTCTGTTACTGCGTATAACCGCACGCGCGGTCTTGACAATCCACCGATTTTCTGCTATACTGTACGTTGCTGTAATGTATCTGTGAGAGGGAGGGCGATGGTATGGAAGACGTGGGCGGTCAGGGTTTTTCTGTCGTCGGGAACGCCCCCCTGCTGGACAGGCTCCGGCGCGACGTGCGCGAGGGAAGACTGAATCACGCTTACATTCTGGATGGCGCGCCGGGTAGCGGTCGGCATACGCTCGCGCGTTGGCTGTGCGGTGCCATTGCGTGCCGCAACCGCCCCGGTCAACGGACGGCGGCGGATGAAAATCAACTGGGCATGTTTGACTCCCTGCCGCCGGTACAGCCCCCGGCGGACGCACCGTTACCCTGCGGCAGGTGCGAGGACTGCAGGCGCATACTGGAGGGAATCAGCCCCGATGTCCGCGTCATCGGGCGGGAAGGCAAAGGCTACACTGGGCGTGGACAGCGTTCGGTTTCTCGAGGCAGGACGTGCTGAATCCGCCCAACCGGCTTGATACCAAAATCTACATCATAGAGGACGCCGAAACCATGACCGTGCAGGCGCAGAATGCCCTGTTGCTGACGTTGGAGGAGCCGCCCGCCTACGTGCTGTTTCTCCTGCTGTGCAACGGCACGGATGCACTGCTGGAGACCGTCCGTAGTCGCGCTCCGGTGCTGCGGCTTGCACCGTTGCCGGACGATGATGTCCGGGATGCGCTGGCGGCGCACGGACGCCGTCTTTCCGAGGAGGAGACCGCCGCCCTTCTCCTTCAGGCAAACGGAAGTATCGGGCGGGCGCTGGCGCTGTCCGATCCGCGCACGCTGGCGCCGATTCTGCGCAACCGGGAACGGTGCGAGGCTCTGCTTGCGTGTCTGGCTGACCGCCGGGCGGACGAGATCATGACGGCGATTTACGGATGGGACACAAAGCGGGATGCCGTGTGCGACATTCTGGCGGATCTGCATCTGGCAGTACGCGATCTTGTACTGCTCAAACGCACGGAGGACATCCGCACGGTCTTTTCACGGATCGGGATGCGGCGGCTGATCTGGCGGATCGCTTCACATCGCGTGCCCTGATCCGGCTGTATGACGCAGTCTGGAAAGCGCGCGGAGCGTTGGAAAGCAACGGAAATGTGCGCCTGACGCTGACGCGTATGGCGCAGGAGATATCCCACGCCTGAGGGCGAACCGCCGGCACCGTCCGGTATCGGAAAGGAAAACGAGTATGGATGACGAAAAGCTGAGAAATACAGACGCCGGGGCGGCTCCGGCAGGCGCACCGGAAGCCCGCACGGGAAAAGCGGAAGGCAGCCGACAGCCTGCCGGCAACAGGCGCCGTCCTCCCGCCGGCAACAGACCTGCGGACGGCAGGGGAAAGAGCCAGCCGCAGGTGGGTCCGTCGCGCGATGCCGCCGGGACAGCCGAGGCAGGCGCACCCGGAGCCGGGCAGGGGCGGAGTGCCAAGACCGTATGGAGCAGTGAGCGCCGTCGGGGCGGCAGAATGCCGGTTCCCGCCGGCTCCGTTGCCGACGCGACTGCCAATCGGCAACCCGCCGATGCAGGCAAAGTCAAAGCCGCTGACAGACCGACAGACGGAAAACCGACAGGCAAGCCGTCTGCCGATAAGCGCGGCAAAACCGGCTCCGGCACAGCAACCGCGTTCTACAGGGGCGCCCGACGCGCGTGCCGCGCCATGCGTCCCGTGCGACCGAACTGCCCCGGATGGACAGTCTGCTCATCGACGACGTGCCGGTCGAGCCGGATGTCAGCCCGGATGCCTATGTGCCGAGCAACGCCGATATAGACCGCATCCTGCAGTATGAGCTGTACACGCCGCAGAGCCGGCAGATCCCGGACGTAATCCCGGCGGGGAAGACCGTCATTGTCGGCGTTCGCTTCCGCCCCGGCGGAAAGACTTACTTCTTTGACCCCGGAAAAGTCCGCTGTCAGGTCGGGCAGGCGGCGATTGTGGAGACGGCACGCGGACAGGAGTTCGGTGAAGTCTGCATGGGAAACCGCATGGTGGACGAATCGCTGGTCGTCCAGCCGCTTCGCCCGCTCATCCGGCTGGCTACCGAGGAGGATCTCCGGCACCACAGCCAGAACTGCCAGCGCGAGGCGGATGCCTACCGCATCGGCGTCGAGAAAATCCTTGCCCACAAACTGGATATGAAGCTGGTTGCGGCGCAGTATACGTTTGATAACTCCAAATTGCTGTTCTATTTCACGTCCGACGGACGCGTGGATTTCCGGGAACTGGTCAAGGATCTTGCCGGCGTGTTTCATATCCGGATCGAACTGCGGCAGATCGGAATCCGGGATGAGGCGCGCATGATCGGCGGGTTGGGACCTTGCGGACGTCCCCTGTGTTGCAGTACATTTCTGACCGATTTCGGGCAGGTTTCCATGAAGATGGCAAAGGAGCAGAACCTGTCGCTCAATGCCTCCAAGATTTCCGGTTGCTGCGGGCGGCTGATGCTGCCTGCGGTATGAGCCGAGACGTACCAGGAAGAGCTGCGCCGCTCGCCGGCTCCCGGCAGCTTTGTCGTGACTCCGGACGGTCCCGGCGTGGTCACGGAGGTCCTGCCCATTCTCGGCGAGGTCAAGGTCAGTCTGCGCAATCAGACCGATTCCGCGCCCCGCCGCTATAAGCGGGATGCGGTATCCCTGCAGGCACCCGGACAGCGTCCCGGAGAGGATGCAAGGGACGGCGGAAGCGCGCGGGATGCCGGACGCAACCGTCCGCCTGTTTCGGCGCCGGAGGACGTCGACCGGCAATGGCGGCGACGCGGAGCCGGACGCCCTCGCGCAGGACGCATCCGAAAACGATCGGGCGGAGTGACCGCCCGATACCCGATCGCATTGTTTGAGGCTGTGAATCCCCGGGAATCTTTCGATTCCCGGGGATTCTGTCATCAGATTATGGCTCCTGCACGGCGAGAGGATGGAACAGAGAAGAAGGAAACGTCAGCGTGGCAATCCGGCTTCCGGCTCAATTCTGCATATATATCTGTTCGCCTGTCACGGGCGTATAGCAAATCAGATTTTTTGCCGTCCAGATTTTCCTTGTGCATATCCACGCCGGTGATCCGATGGTTGTCGTAAGTGTTGTAGTAGTAGATTCCTCTGTCGGTGTTACAGCAGGAAGTGTACAGGGTGATCTCATACTTGTCTGTGCCAAGTCTGCAACAGCCGCGTTGCTGGTCTACGCTGCCGAGGATGTGGAAAAAACTGGCTGACGCTTTCCGCCTCCGAATCGCCGGAAAGCGAATTCATTTTTACAAAAGCCACGCGGACAAACCGGGACTGAGAGGACAGGTCGCCGGGAAGCCCCATGGCGCCCATCCCGCGGCTGTATTGATCCAGTTCCAACTGCTTCGAGAAAGTATTCCCGTGGTTTTCCGGCGCAAGGTGCATATAGTTGTTCAGGTTGAACATCTGGTAATTGAACGGGGGATTGTTGGTCAGCACTCCTACCGGATTGTCATAGATTTTCAACCCGTCCTGCACCGATTCTACGGTAATGCATGCGTCTCGGTCTGCGATGATCCAGTGCAGCTGTGCAAGCGGCAGATTATCGGAAAACGGTGTGTCGGTCAGATTCAGATTTTCCAACGCCTGCTGCACCTCCTTTACGGAGGCACATTTCCCGAGCAACCACGGATCAGTTCAAACTGCGTGATGTTGTCCTTTTCCCCGGCGGGCTTTCTGTAACTGGCATTCCCCACGAAATTCAGCCCTGCGATACCCAGTCCCTTTTCGTTCACTGCGTCATAGTACAGGGGGTACGCCTGCATCACGCACGCCATTCCGATCATGGCGTAATGGCTTTTCAACTGACTGCCGTTCCGCAGGTCAAATACATAGTTGCGCGGCGTGATAACGATCTGATCTCCGTATGAAAACTCGTAGTCCAGGGTTCTCCCAAAGTAGAAGTCCTTTGTTTTGTAGGTCGCGGCTGTACACATTTTCGATCGTTCCTTTCTCATCAACGTGGAAATTTTAGACTGCATCTGCCTTGGCGGCACCAAAGGTTTGATACATACTGCCCTTGTATCTATTATGGCATATTTGCGTGAATAATGCAAGAGGTATTTGAGATAATGCCGCTTTCCGTGTGCAGCACAATAACTGATTTCCGGAAAAATTGTCGGTTCCGTCTTGATTTGTTTCCCGCAATGTGCTATAATAAAGTGAAGCGGATTATTGAGAATTACGGAAAGGAACCGTGTATATGTATCGAATTGTACACAAACGGGTGCTGAACCCAACGGTTATTGCAATGGACATTGACGCGCCGTTGGTCGCTGCCAAGGGCGCAGGCGGGGCAGTTTATCATTCTGCGTGTGGATGCCGAGGGGGAGCGCATTCCGTTGACTGTCGCCGGCTATGACCGCGCGGCGGGCACCGTCCGCATCATTTTCCAGACGGTCGGCGCGACCACCGATGCGCTGGGGCGGCTGAACGTCGGGGACAGCATTCAGATTTCGTGGGACCGCTGGGAAAACCTACCGAACTGGAAGGCTTGCATAGGGTGTGCGTGGTCGGCGGCGGTGTCGGCTGTGCTATTGCTCTGCCCATTGCCGAGGAACTGCATCGGCGAGGCTGTGAAGTCCACGCAATCATCGGCTTCCGCTCCCGCGACCTGCTTATTCTGGAGGACGAATTCCGAGCCTGCTCAGATCGTTTGGCTGTCATGACGGATGACAGGTTCTGCCGGACGGCAGGGCGTGGTCACGTTGCCGCTCAAGGAGCAGATCGAGGCTGGCGAACAGTATGACGAGGTCATTGCCATCGGACCGCTGGTCATGATGAAGTTCGTTGTTGCGACCACGCGTCCGTTCGGCGTCCCGACTGTGGTATCCATGAACCCGATCATGATCGATGGGGACCGGTATGTGCGGCGGTTGCCGCCTGACCGTTGGCGGAGAAACCAAATTTGCCTGCGTGGACGGACCGGATTTTGACGGCTTCCTTGTGGATTTTGATGAAGCCATGTCCGGAGCACCATGTACCGGGATTTTTGAGCAGCACGCCCGCGAGGCGGCGTGCTCACTCTACCGGAAGGAGGTGCACTGAGATGGCGGTTACGCGGAATATGTCCCCGGAGAAGCACCCCATGCCGACGCAGGATCCCGCCGTGCGCGCACACAATTTTGATGAGGTCGCTCTTGGCTACGATGAGCAGACTGGCGCTCGCTGAGGCAGCACGCTGTCTGAACTGTAAAATCCGGCGTGCGTGACGGGATGCCCCGTCAGCATCCGCATTCGGAATTCATCGCGCACGTTGCAGCGGGGAGAGTTTGAGGAGGCGTACCGTGTTATCCATACTTCCTCCTCTCTGCCTGCCGTATGCGGACGCGTCTGCCCGCAGGAAACGCAGTGCGAGATGCACTGCGTCCGGGGTATCAAGGGACAGCCGGTCGGCATCGGGCGGCTGGAGCGCTTTGTGGCGGATTGGCACAACACGTACGCGACCGAAACGCCCGCCGTTCCGGCACCGAACGGGCACCGCGTCGCCGTGGTCGGATCCGGTCCTTCCGGGTTGACCTGCGCCGGCGACCTTGCCAAAGCGGGGTATGCCGTCACGGTGTTTGAGGCTCTGCACGTCGCGGGGGCGTGCTGATGTACGGCATACCGGAATTCCGTCTTCCCAAGGCGATCGTGCAGAAGGAAGTGGACACTCTGCGCCGGATGGGAGTGGATATCCAGACCAATGTTGTCATCGGCAAGACCATTACGGTGGATGAACTGTTTGAAGCGGGCTATGAGGCGGTATTCATCGGCTCCGGCGCGGGACTGCCGCGCTTCATGAACATCCCCGGCGAGTCACTCAAGGGAGTGTACTCTGCCAATGAGTTCCTGACGCGGAGCAATCTCATGAAGGCGTACCGTGCGGATTCCGCCACGCCGATCCTGCACGCCCGGCGTGTCGCCGTTGTGGGCGGCGGCAACGTGGCGATGGACGCCGCGCGCACGGCTTTGCGGCTGGGCGCGGAGGAGGTATCCGTTGTATACAGACGCCCATGGAAGAGTTGCCCCGCCGGGAGGAGGTTGAGCACCCAAGGAGGAGGGCGTCGTTTTCCGCCTGTGCAACCCGACGGAAATTCTGGGCTATCACAATCCGGATGACCGCCGCGACCCGAAAACGGCTTTGTGACAGGTATCGGTGCATCCGGATGGAGCTTGGCGAGCCGGACGAGAAGGGACGCCGACGCCCGGTCGAGGTTCCCGGCTCCGAGAGTTCACGCTGGATGTGGACTGCGTTATCATGGCGATCGGCACTTCTCCCAATCCGCTGATTAAGTCCACTACGACCGGGCTGGAAGTCAATCGGCACGGCGGAATTGTTGTGCAGGAGGAAACCGGCGCGACTTCACGCGCGGGCGTGTTTGCCGGCGGCGATGCCGTGACCGGTGCCGCGACCGTTATCCTGGCGATGGGAGTAGGGAAGACAGCAGCCCGCGCTATTGATGCGTATTGAACCGGCAGCATCCCCTACCGGGCAAACCATCTGAAAGGGAGTATGCATGGCGGAGGCAGTATATCGAGGGCGCGGTGCAGGCGTTCCGTATGACGAATATATAACGCTCATCAACGAGGTGTTCGGCTTTGACGGCGTGGAGCAGGATTTCCGCACGCTGCTGCCCAAGCTGTATCGCCCGGGGCGCACGCCGCAGAACGAGAACTATGTGGCGGTCGAGGACGGCGTCTGCGTGGCGGCAGTCGGCGCGTACAGCCATGAGATACGGGTGTGCGGCACGATCATCCCCTGCCGCGGCATCGGAAACGTGGCGGTTGCACGCGCGGCACGCGGACGCGGCTACATGAAGGACTGTATGCGTATGGCTCGACGGACATGGTGCGCGATGGCATCGCCCCTGTCCACACTGGGCGGACGGCGCCAGCGTTACCGCTATTTCGGTTATGAGAAGGCAGGTATCTGCTATACCTTTGCAGTGAACGCGGATAACCTGCGGCACACACTGGGTGCGGACTACGTATCGGGATTGGATATCCGACAGGTGAATGCGGATGACGAGACATTGCTGACGGCTATCCGAACGCTGTCTTCCTCCGGGGTCTACGCCCCAATCCGGGCGGCGGCGGATTTCTTCGATATTCTGTCCACGTGGCGTGCGACGGTCTGGGCGGCATTGCGGACGGGAAGCTGGTCGGCTATGCACTGCGCGGCACGGACGGGCAGATTTCCGAGATCCGCGTGACTGACGCAGGGGAATTGCTGCCCTTCCTGCACGCTCTGCGGCAGCACCTGGACACCGACACCTGACTCTGGCCTGCCGGAGCATGAGGACGCCTGCCTGCGCGTGCTTGCCTCTGTGGCGGAGGGGTACCAGATCGGTTGCTCCATGAGCTATAATGTGCTGAATTACAGACTGGTATGTGACGCTTTTTTTTTTTTCAATCCTGAGGGCGACTACGCACCTCTGCCGGACGGGAATCGACAGTGTGCATCCACGGGCTTGCCGGCGACGAGCAGCTGAGCCTGTCGGTTCGTGACGGCGTTCCGTCCGTCCTGCCGTCCGAGCCTGGCAGGGAGCCGGAACTGGAGCTCTCGCACGTTGAAGCGATGGAATTGCTTTTTGCACCGTTTTCACCCGGTCGGCGCAAGCTTTCCCCCGGCAGTGCAGGCATGGTTGCCTCTGCCCATCTGGATGTATAAAGCGGACGAGGTCTGAAAGGCGATGCGCGGTAATAGAATATGCAAAAGATAACATTGAAAAATTGACGGCATGATGTGCGGGATGTGCGAAATCCCACATCAACGACACGGTGCGGCAACACTTCGCCGTTCAAAAGGTGACCTCCTCGCACACTAAAGGGCGAGACGGTCATTCGGCGGAGCAGGCACCGGACGAAGCGGAACTCCGGAAGGTTATAGCCGCCACGGGCTACGAGCTGAAGAGCATCACAGTAGAACCGTATGAGAAAAAGTCCGGTTTCTTTTTGGGTTGTTTGGCAGAAAGTGATGGAAGTCGCCCCGGTGCTCCGACTTGCGGGGCGGTGCCTCGTATGAGTGAAAGAGGCGGGCGTATCCGGACGTTTTTCAAAAAACTCTTGACAACCGAGCCGTTTCGTGTTACAATGGCGCTGTTTGAAACGCAAAGACCGGGAACGGACAGACAGGGCTGCCTTGACAGAGAACCGTGGGTGGGTGAAACACGGCAGGCGGCGGGCTGTTCTCTCACCCGCGAGCGGCTGACTGAACCCGGCGAGGAGCCGGTACAGGAAGGACGGACCCCACCGTTATACGGGATGCGACCTGCGGCGCCTTGCCGGATGGTCGCGGATGAGCGGACGTCTGCCGGAAAACGGCGCGTCAAGCAGAGTGGTACCACGGGATTGCCCCCCGTCTCGACCGGAGACGGGGTTTTTGTATGTCCTGCCGTACCCGCATACCGATATAGAAAATCCACACCAGAAAGGCCGCACACCATGAAGTACGATTTTTCCGCCATTGAGAGCAAGTGGCAAAAGCGTTGGGAGGAGGCGCATATTTTCGAAGCGCAGGATGCTTCCGAGAAGCCGAAATTCTATGGGCTGGTCGAGTTCCCCTATCCTTCCGGCGTGGGGGATGCACGTAGGGGCATATCAAGGCATACTTTTCAGGACTGGAGGTTGTCAGCCGCAAGCGGCGTATGCAGGGCTACAATGTTCTGTTTCCCATCGGATTTGACGCTTTCGGACTGCCGACCGAGAACTCCGCTATCAAGACCGGCATTCATCCCCGCGAGCTGACCGACCGCAACATCCGCAAGTTTACCCAGCAGCTCAAGCGCGTCGGATTTTCCTTTGACTGGACGCGCGTCATTGATACGACGGAGGAGGATTACTACCGGTGGACGCAGTATATTTTCCTCAAGATGTTTGAAAAGGGGCTGGCGTTCCGCAGTACAGCCCTGGTCAACTACTGCCCGCACTGCAAGGTCGTGCTGTCCAACGAGGACTCGCAGGGCGGCAAATGCGACATCTGCCACAGCGACATCATCCAGAAGTCCAAGGACGTCTGGTATCTGCGCATCACCGCCTACGCAGACAAACTGCTGGAGGGACTCCGGGATGTGGACTACCTGCCCAACATCCGCCAGCAGCAGATCAACTGGATCGGAAAATCCCGCGGTGCATTCGTCAATTTCGGCGTGACCGGCACCGATGAGAAGCTCCGCATTTACACCACCCGCCCGGACACGCTGTTCGGTGTGACTTTTATGGTTATGGCGCCGAGCATCCGATGCTGACGGACATGGCGGATCGTATTACCAACATGGACGAGGTGCGAGCCTATCAGGCTGCGTGTCGAAGAAAAAGACCGAGTTTGAGCGGACACAGCTGGTCAGAAAAAACCGGCGTCCGGTTGGAGGGCGTCCGGGGCATCAATCCCGTAAACGGCAGGGAAATACCGATCTATATCGCGGATTATGTGATGATGGGGTACGGCACGGGCGCCATCATGGCAGTCCCGGCGCACGATGAGCGGGACTACGCCTTTGCCAAAAAGTTCGGCATTGACATCATTCCGGTCATTCGGGGCGGCGATGTGGAGAAAAGAAGCCTATGCGGGCGAAGGGGAGATGATAAACTCCGATTTCCTCAACGGACTGGATAACAAGGCGGATTCCATCGCGCGCATGATCGATTGGCTGACCACCCACGGCATCGGCGAAGGCGGTGTCCAGTATAAAATGAAGGACTGGGCGTTCAACCGTCAGCGGTACTGGGGGGAGCCGATTCCCATCGTGTACTGCCCGCAGTGCGGCATGGTGCCGGTACCCTACGATCAGCTCCCGCTCCGGTTGCCGCCCATGACGGAGTTTGAGCCGGGGCAGGGCGGGGAATCGCCGCTCGCCAAGGTGGATTCCTTCGTGCATTGCACCTGCCCGAAGTGCGGCGCCGCCGCCCGCCGGGAAACGGATACCATGCCCCAGTGGGCTGGCTCGTCCTGGTATTACCTCCGGTATATCGATCCGCACAATGATCACGCCCTTGCCGACCCGGACAAGATGAAGTACTGGATGCCCGTGGACTGGTACAACGGCGGCATGGAGCACGTCACGCGGCATATGATTTACTCCCGTTTCTGGTACCACTTCCTGTACGACATCGGCGAGGTGCCGACGGCGGAGCCGTATGCCAAGCGCACGGCGCAGGGGCTGATCCTGGGTTCGGATGGCGAAAAGATGTCCAAGTCGCGCGGCAATGTGGTGGATCCCAACGACGTGGTGGACGAGATGGGAGCAGACGTTCTGCGCGTGTATATCCTGTTCATGGGCGACTACGGCGCGGCGGCACCGTGGTCGGAGAACAGTATGCGCGGGTGCAAGCGCTTCCTGGAGCGGGTCGCGGACCTGCCCGGTAAGCTGGTGAAGGAGGAGAATGCCAGACTGGAGTCCTGCTTCCACAAAGGTCATCCGCAAGGTTTCCTCGATATTGAGGATATGAAGTTCAACACCGCAATCGCCGCCATGATGGGGCTGCTCAACGACATTGACGCCGCAGGCGGACTGACGCGTGACCAGCTGTCCGTACTGCTGCGCCTGCTCTGCCCCTTCGCCCCGCACCTGTGTGAGGAGCTGTGGGAAGCACAGGGCGGCAAGGACTTCTGCTCGCTGGCACCGTGGCCTGAATTTGACGAGGCAAAGACCCGCGATGAGATCGTCGAACTTGCGGTTCAGATCAACGGCAAGGTGCGCGGCAAGGTGACTTTGCCCGCCGATGCCGACCGCGACACGGCGCTTGCCGCCGTGCGTGCCGACGAACGGCTCGGTACTTTGCTGGAAGGCAAAAACAGTGGTCAAGGAGATTGTTGTGCCCGGCAAGATTATAAATATTGTGGTCAGATAATCTGCCGTACCCTTTGCGTGCCATCCGGCACACGGCAGTCGAACCCGATACGAAAAGAGCGGGGTAAAGAACGCAAACTGAGTTTTTTACCCCACTTTTCTGTCTGTACCGGAAAGCCTTTTTGCCACGTGGGCGGCTACCGCCGCCCACGTGGCACGATGCGGCACTCAGTCCGCCAGAATCTCGGAGATGGTGATGCTGCCCCCGCCGAATGTTATGACTGCGATTGCGGCGGCGGGGTTTTTTCCGTGCACCTGCCGCTTTGCAGTGCTTCCTCCGAGAGTTTCTGCCCATTCCCGTCATAAAAAGCTATGGTGTATCCCGTGGCGTCCTCTGCCGTAAAGAACGCCGTAACACGCCTGTTCTCTCCAAGCAAAATCGTCAGAGTCTTGCCCGCATTGCCGGAAGGGATACTGAGCGCTGTCAGTACATTGCGGTCGGTCAGCATACCAAACTGCGTCGGTGCAAGATCCGTCAGGTCGCTCGACAGCGTGGGATGCCGGTAGTCATCGTGCACGACCGTAAACATGGACATGGTAAACCAGTTGGTCTGTCCCGCTGTGGCGATCAGACGCACATAGCGCGCGGTCAGGTCAAGCCCGTCATAGGTTACCTTTCCCATGACCCGGGTTACCAAGTACGTGCCAGACATATCCGTCGGCGGAATACTGCACCTGTGCGCTGTGCATATAGTCCGCCGTGTGTCCGCCGACTCCGGTCTCAAGCCCGATTTCGGTCACATGGCAGGGCGCGCCGAGATCAATCATGACATAGTCCCCCGCCTCCACGGCGCGTCCTGCCCAGAAAAAGGTGTCCGCTTTGCCGTCTGTGATGCGGTCGGGTGCGTAATCCTCATACGTGTTGAACGAGGTGGACAAGCCCGGTTTGCCGGAAATTGGGGTAGCGCGGCGATTGGTGTTTGCCTCGAAAAACGCGCACCTTTACCCATGCATTGTCTTTGCGTATCGGTATTGCGCATACGCACATACCGTGCATCAAAATCCAATCCTTCCAGGAAGATCTCCTCGCCGAACTGCCCGGCGCATATTTCCGTCCAGCTCTGCCGGTCAGCGGAATACTCAATGGCGGCGTTGGCAAAGACGTCCGTACCCTCCTCGCCCGTAGCAATATGGAGGTTGCGGACACGGACGATCTCTCCGAAGTCCAGACCGACGTAGCCGGTCGTCCCGCTTGCCGCCTGCCACATGGCACCGTGTGACCAGAAGTAGGTGGAATCATCCCCGTCACAGATGCGGTCAACCGTGTAATTTTCATAATGGCTGGCATTTGTAATGCCCGTTGCTTTCTGCGACATAGCCGGCTCGGCAAAGCCTGCCAGCACGTTGAAGCGATGCGTCACACCGGAAAGCAACGGTGCCAGCACGTTGGGAGATACTACCCGGCTGTTTCCGGCTACAGACTCCATCGCTAAGCGGAAAGCATCCGCTTTCGCATAGACGACCGCACTGTTGCCTGCCGCGTGCGCTTCCTCAGCCTCGAAATATGCGATTGCCATATTGCACATTGCCACAGATTTGTCGAACCAATCCCCGGCTTCGGCGGCAAGCGCGGGGTCTGCTTGGCGCAGAAGGCGCAGATCATCCGCCGTTTTGCGCAAAAGCGTTAGGATCGGCGCGATCTGTCCGGATCCGTCGCGCCATGCGGCGATCAGCTTTCCGAGCGGTACGGTCGAGACATTCCCCGTTCTGCGGGCAGGCGCCGACAAAGGTCGATAAAGGTCATCGCCGCATCGGCGGCATTCCCGGCGAGGTACGTGGCAGCCGCACGCGCGGAGCGGTCTGCGTCGTATGCCGTAGGGTTCCAGAGGTAGTCCGCCACCGTAAAGAGCGGGTACAGGGAGGCGTGCCCCTGATTCATGGGGTTGGCGACAAAGCCGGAAACAGCCTCCGCCAGCTTTTTGTCCAGTCCCCTGGCACGGTGCCATATTGAGGTGATCCGCCAGCACATCGTTGACCGGGTAGTTCCACCAAAGGTATACCTTGCGCCCGTATTTCTTGTTGATGGTTGTAAGATCGGATGCATTGATTGACGCAGGCGCAACGCCGGCCCCGTCCACATCAGGCGCAGGGCGGGATCAAGCAGCGGGGCGATGCGATCCGTGTAGGCGGTCAGCATGGGGTCCGTGTATTCGGTGGTGATGCAGATAAGATCCGAAGCACCCTCGTGCGTGCGGATAAACTGCGTTTGAAAATCGTTCAAAAGCTTTGCGTGCCCTCAGCGTTCAGCGTTGGGATATCGTCCAGGAGAACAGCAAAATCCCGCACGCCGATCGACCAAAGCTGCTCGCACTTGGCGGTCAGCTTGGGAAAATCCTTTCCGTAGCCGCTGCCTAAATTGATATCAATACCCGGCGAAATGGCATAGACAAAGGAGACACGGTTTTCTCGTGCACAATCGACCAGCCCCTTGAGCGCCGCAAGCTCGGCTGAAGTGTACAGCTCGCGCCAGCGGCTCCGGTGCTTCGTCGTCCTTGGGCGCATAGATATACGTGTTCATTTTTGCTGTCCCATGAAGGAAAGCAGCTCCTTGCGGAAGCTGTCGCTCCATGCGGTGCCGTAGAATCCTTCAATCACGCCGCGCTCTGCCACGGCAGGGGCGTCCGCAATTTCCAGGCACGGGAGGAAATCTCCGTCCCGCAGTGCAGACAGCGTTACCAGCGCGTAGTAAACGCCGCGATCACTGCCTGTCGTAATCTCCACACCCGTTTGCGATACCTTCAGCAAATACCCCTCGTCTGCTCCGCCCGGAAAGCGATCCGAAAGATCACCCTGCACAATAGTCAGCGGAAGTGCGTCCGTCTGCGCGGACAACAGCCCCCGTTCGCGCAAAAGCTCCTCGTATGCGTCGGCACCGGCACCTACGGAAAGTGTGGCTGGAATGGCGGGAACCCGTCCTGCAGCATCCGCTTGCGGCAGGGTAAGACTGAGCGGTACGGGGTAGACCGACTGCACGTGCGCGTACAGCGTCTCGGTGCCGCCTGTGCTGTCGGTGGTTTCCTCCGCTGTCTCCCCGGCGGTTTCCCGGGTAGTCGCCGCAGTGGTTGTTGCAGTTTCTCCGCCTTGCTCGCTGCGCCCCGAGCAGGACGGGAATCCCGCACACAGTGTCGCGCACAGCAATACGCCAAGCAAGGCATTCCTTCTTATTTTTCCGAAACCTGTCATAATCGTGCCTCCTCCCGGTTGCAACCGTTCTTCCTTCCCATTCTACCATACCGGCAAAGGAAAATGCAAGGGATTCGAAAAAACTCCTTGCTGAAACAATGTTGCCATTGCTCTTGCCGGGGGCTTCCTGTTCGGAAATCTGGTTTGGCTACGCCGCCGCGATCTGCAAAAAAGCCTTGCTTTTTTGTGAACATGGGGTATAATAGAGGCGAGAGCGGGGAACGATGCACCCGCAAGGAAAGGACGAGACGAAAGTGAAAAGCATATGAACGCCTTCTGCAATACGTGACATTTTGGACGACCAGCGACGAGGAATCCGCAACGGTTCCTCTACTGCCCGCCAGCTGGTACTGGCACAGGCTCTCCGCGATGAGATGACAGAACTCGGCATCTCGGCAGTGCGCCTTTCCGACACCGGCTACGTGTACGGCATCATTCCTGCCACACCGGGGTATGAGGATCGCCCGGCACTGGGCTTTATTGCACATATGGACACTGCCCCTGACTTCAACGGGAAAGGGGTCCGTCCCCGCCTGATCCCGCAGTATGACGGTCGGGAAATAGTACTGGGCGACAGCGGGCGCGTCCCTGTCGCCGACCGTGTTCCCGCATCTGCCGGGACTTGCCGGGCGCACGCTTATCGTTACGGACGGAACGACTCTGCTGGGAGCGGACGATAAGGCGGGCATCGCCGAAATCATGACCATGGCGGAGTGCCTGCTGCGGCAGGATATCCCGCACGGAAAGGTCTGTATTGCATTCACGCCGGACGAGGAGATCGGACGGGGACCGGATGATTTTGACGTTCCCGGCTTCGGTGCGAACTTCGCCTATACGGTGGACGGTGATGTGGAGGGCAGCATTGAGTATCAGAATTTTAACGCCGCAGCCGCCGTATTCCGCATTCGCGGCGTCAACGTCCATCCCGGCTCTGCCAAGGATGTCATGATCAACGCTGCATTGGTTGCTATGGACATCAACAGCCGCCTGCCTGCTGCCGACATTCCCGCCCGTACCGACGGCTACGAGGGCTTCTTCCACCTGACCGACATGGAAGGAAATGTGGAGTCTGCCGAGCTGAAGTACATCATCCGCGACCATGACGCCGCAGGCTTTGATGCGCGGTTGGCGTTGCTCCGCCGCATTGCGGACGATATCAACGCCTCACTGGGGGACGGTACCGTCACACTGACGATCCGGGAGCAGTACCGGAACATGGCGGAAAAGATTCAGCCGCATATGCACCTGATCCGCAATGCCGAACGGGCGGCGCGCTCGGTCGGTGCCGAGCCTGCCGTGCACCCCATCCGGGGCGGAACGGACGGCGCACGGCTTTCCTTCATGGGCTTGCCGTGCCCCAACCTGGGAACCGGCGGATATGCGTTCCACGGTCCCTATGAGCATATCACGGTCGAGGGAATGGACACCGAGACCGCCATTCTGCTGAAGCTGGTCGACTGTATGCCGACCGGGCAGGCGATGCCGACTGAAGGATGCTTTTCGCGAATGCTATTGCGTATTGAGGAGGTTGTCACATGAACCGTAATCTGTCCCGCCGCCGGACGGCATTTTCACTGGCGCTTGCGATGCTTGCCCTTGCCTGCATGGTTCCGTTTGCAATCGGTGTATTCGCCGCAGAGGGGGAAGCAGACTATGTCGCACCCCTGGCTATGTGGTTGACTTTGCTTCCCCCGATGCCGTTGGTCAATGCTATGATGCGTATCACCTGACCGCTGTCCCGCGGGACGGCGCGATGCGCCTGCTGTTTGACGATAACGGCGGCGGAAAATGCGATGACCCCTACCTTTCACTGGCTCTGCCGGCGGGGGTGGACTGCACTGTTTTTCACTACATGGCTATGTTGGTGCGGACGGACAAGCATGACCTGCGCGGTGAGCTTCGTTTCCGCACCGCTACCACCGGTAACGACTACCCATGCCAGCCGTTCCGCTATCAGGCAACCGATGATTGGCAGCTGGTCGTGGTGGATCTGACCGACCGGGCGACCATGATCTATGCTTCCGCCGGGATGGCGGCAACCGGAGTGCTTACCAATATCCGGCTGGATATGTTCAATAATGACTGCCCGTCGACACGCTTTATGAGATCCGCGCGTACGGTCTGTATGACAACGCGGCGGATGCCGCGACCTTCGTGCATTTCCCGGACGCAGTCGGAACAGAAACCGAAACGGAGCCGGAGCCGACGCCGGATTACAGCGCAATATGGCGCGGCGAAGCCTACGCATCCCCCCGCCCTGCGCCTGCGGATGCGTTGGCTGACCTACGGATTCACCAACACGGCGCCTATCGACAGCTTTTTGAGCGCCGGCTACGGCGGGGTGGTGTCCAATGTCAATTTCACGCCTACCTATCTGCGGGATGACCGCGAATTTGAGCTTCTTGCCAAGGTATACGATTACGCCAACGGTCTGGGTATGACAACGTGGATTTACGACGAGTACCAACCTACTGAGCGGCAAGGCATTCGGGCAGGTGCTGGAGGGGCACGGGGAGTATGAGGCGACCGGCGTGGAGCATCACCGCGACCGGAAACGGCGGCACAGCCGGCTATGTTTGCGCGGGGCAGGATATCCGCATCCTGCGTGCCGATCGACCGATGCCGCCGGCACGCGTTCGCTGGAGGCGGGCGGTACTGCTGTCACGACAGACGCCTCCGGCGCATGGCGGCTGGATACGTTCTGCGAAAGACGTATTCCGGCACGGAAAATCCGGGGACTTACAACCCCTGCGACACGTCGATCTCCTCAATCCGGAGGCTGTCGCCCGCTTCATTACGCTGACGCACGAACGTTACCGCGACAGGATGGGCGATGCGTTCCGGAACGTGGATGCATTCTTCACGGACGAGCCGCAGCTCGGCAACCGCGGAATGCGGAAGTACGTTGTCTGGACGCCGGGACTGGAGGATAAGTTCCGGACGGAGTACGGGTATGAGTTGAACCTGCCCAGTCTGTTCTCCGGCAACACCGATGCCGACAGACTCTGCCGGATGCAGTACTATCGTCTTGTGGCAAAGCTGTTCCGGGAAAGCTACACCGCGCAGATCTCCGACTGGTGCCGGGCAAACGGCGTAGAATCCTCCGGGCATCTGCTGTTTGAGGAGAATATGAACGACCACATCGAAACCTACGGCGGAGACTTTTTGCGCGTGATCGGCGGAATGACAATTCCCGGCGTGGATCTTCTGTGGGTCGATCCGGCGCACCTGATGAGTGAAAGAACTACATCGGCAGTACCGTCGGCATCCGCTATGTTGCCTCTGCTGCAAAAAAACATGGGTGAACGGCGCGTGATGGTGGAATTCAACCCAATGCCGCCAACGCTGTCAGTGGAGCATCCGCTCTTGGACTGCGTGCGGCGTGTCGCTGACGCGCCTGCTTGGCACGACGGATTACAATGTCATCAATCCGCAGAACGATCCTGACGCGTGCCGATTCCGAAAAGCTGAATCTGTACGTCGGACGCCTCAATACACTGCTTGAAGACATGGACGAAGCGGGGCAGATTGCGGTGTTTATCCCATCGCCACCGTGCAGGCACTGCATGATGCCGATAGTGCGCACGGCTCCGAGTCCGGAAACAAACGTTCTGCCTCGGACAGGCTGGACTCGGATTCCAGGCGCTCTGCCGCACCCTGCTGCAAAACGACTATCTCTACTCCGTGCTGGATGATGACAGCCTCTGCGGCGCGACGGTTGCAAACGACGGCTGTCTGTGCGTCGGCGCAGGTGCGTACCGAACAGTTGTTGTCCCCTTCGCGCAGTACATCTCGGTGGACGCTGAGCAGATTGTGCGGTCGCGTTCCGTCAGGCAGGTGGCTACGGTCATCTTTGTCGGAGACAAGCGCGTTCACGGGCTTGCAGCCGGACGAGGACGCCGATATTGCGGACTGATGGCACAGCTTGCCGACAGCCCCTTTGAGCAAAAACGACAGCCGGCTGACGGCGGTGCTGGCGGACAGCGTCCGCCGCCCGGCTTCACGCTCGACCGTGCCGACTCCGTTATCAGCGGCGACTTTGCGGGCGCTGGATGTGGCATCACGTACCTGCCGAATACCGCAACCGATGCGCAGGTCACATTGCGTCGACGGGTATGCAGGCGAGGTCACGGTTTTATCCTCTTTCGGGCAGAGCCGAGGTCATCAGCCGGGAGACGGACTTGCGCTTTCGGTTCCCGCCTACGAGGCGGTATTGATCCTCCCGGCAGGGGTTGTGGATGACCATCGTGCATCGCACAAAGGCGCAGGAACCCGATGCAGGAACAGGCGTGGCGACTGATACGACGACCCGGAGCAGTGCCGGAGGCCGACACTACTACGTCCTGCCGCGACGGACAGAAACAATTGCATCGAGAGACGCACACCCTTGCTCCGACCCGGTGCCGGATGTTCGTCGGCAATCGGTGCGTGCGTACCGGCACTTCTTCCTGTCGGTCGGCGTGTGTGCGGGGTCGCCGGCCGCAGGCGCGAAAATTCAACTTTTTGTGAATAATGCGGATTGCCCTTGCATAAAAGGGCAAAGCGGGTAATAATATTGGTTAACAACCAGCTTTCTGAATTCGGGCAGTGCGCAGAAAGGGTCAGGAATGGCTGTACTATTGACAGGGAGTGCCTGTGTCCGATGAACAGGCAAAGAACAGGGCGCCGGTCGAAACGCCCGAGACAAGCCCGTCGACGGAGAGGATTCCACGCCGGTCTGTGCGGAGGATGGGCTTCGTTAGCGGACCTTGATCCGGATGCGGAGGCATCGCTGACAGAGCTGCTCCGGCTGATGAAGCAAAAGAGCGGTATGACGTGATCCCGTCGCTTTCCGGGTATCTCGTCACCGAGGATCCCAACCTATCTGCCGGAGGACGCGGTCGCGTGCTGTGGCGCGCCAACTGGGGCGCGACGGATGCTCGCACTGCTGATTACCGTATATCTCCGTGCACATACCGACGCGGAAGGAAGCTGACCGCATGGAACGTTCTCACGCGGTGTTTCTTTCCCTGGCTCGCCCCGCCCCATCGCGGCGCCGGAGCGGGCGGTTCTAGTGTCTCGGGAATTTGACGGCGTTCATGTGGCGCATCGCGCCCCTTATCCGCGCCGGTGTCCGCTCCGCACGTGCGGGCG